>JADHED010000172.1_pt1 | contig 90538 bp, 82 predicted proteins | sample 8952041 | NCBI WGS metagenome assembly JADHED01 (sample SAMN16124423, study PRJNA663239) | bioreactor sludge metagenome | isolation source: sludge (control) | place: India:Bengaluru | collected 2018-09-08
GGGCGTCGATACTTGAGAGGAGTTGCCCCTAGTACGAGAGGACCGGGGTGAACATACCTCTGGTGTACCTGTCATCGCGCCAGCGGTGCAGCAGGGTAGCTATGTATGGACGGGATAACCGCTGAAAGCATCTAAGCGGGAAGCCTCCCTCAAGATTAGATTTCATCGAGTCGTGATAGACCATCACGTTGATAGGCCGGATGTGGAAGCGCAGTAATGCGTGAAGCTAACCAGTCCTAATTACTCTTTTCGCACTTTAGAGTCCCGCCATCAACGACAGTTCTGGAAACAGGCTGCCGATGGTTGGATGATATATCCAGACCAGCACGGGCATCGATTATAACCCAAACTCGCTATTTAGAGCGCCTGCTTCATTGCTTGGTGACCATAGCATCAGTGACCCACCCGATCCCATCTCGAACTCGGCCGTGAAACCTGATTGCGCCGATGGTACTACCGCTTAAGCGTTGGAAGAGTAGGGCGTCGCCAGGCATTGCAGCAGGCGCTTTGATAACGAGCACGGTTCAAAACCCATTCACAGTTTCAAAAAGGCGGCACCGGACGATAGTTCGGCGGTCGCCTTTTTCTTTTTTTCGGAACAATCACTTGTGATTGGTCCTGGTTGGCGCGGGATGGAGCAGCCCGGTAGCTCGTCAGGCTCATAACCTGAAGGTCGTAGGTTCAAATCCTACTCCCGCAACCAGCAAAAAACAGCCCGCCTTGCGCGGGCTTTTTTGTTGGTGGCAGTGAGTGTCGGGATTGGCGGCTTGTTCAGCCGAGGCCTCGTAAAGCGAGGCGGAGACCACGGGCGAAGCCCGTAAATCCTACTCCCGCAATCAAACCGATGAGCCGCCTTAGGGCGGCTTTTTTTGTTTAGGGATTGCGCGATCCGTTTAAGCCCGATAGCGCAATATACATGTCCGATTGCGAAACCTGTGTCGTCCGCAACCGCGCGATTTGCTCGGCTTTGATGCCGGACGAATTGCTGGCGCTCGGTAAATTGGGACGGAAGCAGATGGTTTCACGCGGCCAGACTTTGGTCTGGGAAGGCGATGAGTCGCTTGTCGTTGCCAATGTCATTCAGGGTGTCCTGAAGCTTTCGGTATCGACACAGGATGGCCGTGAACAGATTGTAGGCGTTGTTTTTCCATCGGATTTTATCGGCCGTCCCTTTGGTAAGGAAAGCCCTTATGGGGTTACCGCTCTGACCGATGCCGAGGTGTGCATCTTTACCCGCACCGCGTTTGATGGCTTTGCGAAGGAACATCCCGATCTGCAGCACAAGCTGCTGCAACGCACGCTCGATGAACTTGACCGTGCACGGCAATGGATGATGCTGCTCGGGCGGAAAACCGCGAGCGAACGCATTGCCACCTTGCTGATTGAAATATCCGATCGTCTGGGGGCTGTCGGTTGCAGCGCCATCGCCCCCTTCCTCGACAAGTTTGAGTTGCCGATGGATCGCCAGCAAATGGGTGATCTGTTGGGCCTCACCATCGAAACGGTCAGCCGCCAGCTTACCAAGCTGAAAGAGGCTGAAATCATTGAATTGCCCGACCGGCGCAGCGTCGTCATCAAGGACCGCCGCAGGCTAGAAAACATCGCAACAGCTGCTTGAGGGCAGTTGCAAAATGTGCAAGTTCGTTTGCTTGACTTAGGTCAATGCGGACTCGCGCGGTCGTTGCGATGCGCTTTGATGCCAATTCCCCTGTCCAGGGGGAAAAGTAACGGGGAAATATCATGGAAAGATTGATGATGCGGGGCGGGGCTTGGTTGGCCATAGCTTTGGCCTTGCTCCTTGCGGCAGCAGCCAGTGCGGATTGGGCCTTTTCGGTTCATATGAGCATTGCCTGCCTTGCTGCACTGATTGCCGCCTTTGCCAGCGCAAAGGGATTTGACTTCATCACCCAACGCTATCCGGCGTTGTCATCACAGGCCGCATCGACCTATGATGACGATCTGATCCGGCTCGGGGTGATTGCGACAATTTTCTGGGGCTTGGCCGGATTTCTGGCTGGCCTGTACATCGCGCTGCAACTCGCTTTCCCGGCTCTCAATCTCAATCTGGAGTTCACGACTTTCGGACGCTTGCGGCCGCTGCATACGTCGGCGGTTATCTTTGCGTTCGGAGGGAATGCGCTGATCGCCACCAGTTTCTACGTGGTTCAGCGCACCTGCCGGGCGAGGCTCGCCTTCCCCAGTCTCGCCCGGTTTGTCTTCTGGGGTTACCAGCTGTTCATCGTGCTCGCTGCCACAGGCTATCTGCTCGGCGTTACTGAGGCACGTGAATATGCGGAACCTGAATGGTATGTCGACCTCTGGTTGACCGTCGTCTGGGTGTCCTATCTGGCGGTTTTCGTCGGCACGATCATGCGCCGGAAGGAACCGCACATCTATGTGGCGAACTGGTTCTATCTGGCCTTCATCATCACCATTGCGATGCTGCATCTGGTCAACAATCTGTCGATGCCGGCAAGCTTGCTCGGGTCAAAGAGCTACAGCGCCTTTGCCGGCGTACAGGATGCGCTGACCCAATGGTGGTATGGACATAATGCGGTGGGTTTCTTCCTGACTGCCGGCTTCCTGGCGATGATGTATTATTTCGTGCCGAAACAGGCCGAACGTCCGGTCTACAGCTATCGCCTGTCAATCATCCACTTCTGGTCGCTGATCTTCCTCTATATCTGGGCGGGTCCGCACCACTTGCACTATACCGCGCTGCCCGATTGGGCGCAGACGCTGGGCATGGTCTTCTCGATCATGTTGTGGATGCCCAGCTGGGGCGGGATGATCAACGGTCTGATGACGCTCAACGGCGCATGGGACAAGATCCGCACCGATCCGATTACCCGCATGTTCGTGATGAGCCTCGCTTTCTACGGCATGTCGACCTTTGAAGGGCCGATGCTGTCGATCAAGGCGGTGAACAGCCTGTCGCACTATACCGACTGGACCATCGGCCACGTTCATAGCGGCGCTTTAGGCTGGAACGGCATGGTGACTTTTGGCTGCCTCTACTATCTCGCACCGCGCCTGTGGAACCGCCAGCGTCTCTATTCGTTGCGCATGGTCAACTGGCACTTCTGGCTGGCGAGCGCAGGGATTGTTTTCTACGCCTCGGCCATGTGGGTTTCGGGCATTATGCAGGGCCTGATGTGGCGCGAATATGGGGCGGACGGTTATCTCGTCTACTCCTTCGTCGAAACGGTCGATGCGATGTTCCCGATGTATCTGATCCGCGCCTTTGGTGGCCTGCTCTATCTGGCCGGTGCCATCGTGATGACGGTCAATATCTGGAAGACGATCGCCGGTTCGCCGCTCCGTGAGGAGCTGCCGATGACCGAAACACCCTACAATCCTGAAGCGGACCGCCCGGCGGTTGCCGTACCGGCCGAATAAGGAGCAACGACAATGGCATTCCGTATCATTGAACATGGCAAGCTGGAACGCAACGTTGCCCTGCTTGGCCTCTTTGCCTTGGTCACGGTCGCAATTGGCGGTCTGGTGCAGATCACGCCGCTTTTCTGGATCGACTCTACGGTTGAGAAGGTGGAGGGGATGCGACCGTACACGCCGCTGGAACAGGCCGGTCGCAACATTTATATGCGCGAAGGCTGCTATGTCTGCCACAGCCAGCAAGTACGCCCATTCCGCGACGAAGTGGAACGTTATGGGCAATATAGCCTGGCAGCGGAAAGCATGTATGATCACCCGTTCCAATGGGGATCGAAGCGTACCGGGCCTGATCTGGCGCGGGTTGGAGGGCGCTATTCGGATGAATGGCACCGCGCGCATTTGAAAGATCCACGCGCGGTTGTGCCTGAATCGATTATGCCGCCTTATGCCTTCCTCGCCGAACGCGATCTCAATGCCGGTGATATGACCAAGCATCTGACCGCGCTGAGCCGGGTCGGCGTGCCTTACAGCAAGGAAGCGATTGCCGAGGCGAATGCCGATCTGGTCGCACAGGCCGATCCCAATGCCGACAGCGAAGGTCTGAAAAAACGCTACGCCAAGGTCCAGATCCGCGATTATGATGGCGATCCGTCACGGGTCACCGAAATGGACGCCTTGGTTGCCTATCTTCAGATGCTGGGCACGCTGGTTGACCACAAAAAAGCGGCTGCACAGCAGGTACCGAATGCGGAGGCAGCGAAATGAACTATGAATCCGCACGCGCATTTGCCGACAGCTGGGGGCTGGTATTCACCGTTCTCCTCTTTCTGGGGCTCGTCGGTTGGACATTTCGCAAGGGGGCAAGCCGCGACCATGACGCTGCGGCGAACATGATTTTCAGGGACGACGACAATGGCTAAAAAACCTGGTGACGACACCCAACGTATCGACCAGCCTACGGGCACGGCCTTTGTCGGCCATGAGTGGGACGGTATCGAGGAACTGAATACGCCGCTGCCGCGCTGGTGGTTGTGGACCTTTTATACCACGATCATCTGGGCGCTGGCTTATGTCATCATGTACCCGGCATGGCCGCTGGTTGATAGCGCGACCAAGGGGATGCTGGGCTGGACGAGCCGGGGGCAATTGGCCGCAGAAATACAGGCGGCGGATGCCAAGCGTGCGCCATTGGTGAATGCGCTGGCCGCCATCCCCGTTGAGCAACTCGTTGCCGACCAGAAGCTCTATCAAGGCGCAGTTGCTGGCGGTGCTGCCGCGTTCAAGGTGCATTGCGTGCAGTGCCATGGCTCGGGCGCAATTGGCTCCAAGGGCTATCCGAACCTGAACGACGATGACTGGCTGTGGGGCGGGGATATTGCCGCAATCCATTATACGTTGACGCACGGTATCCGGAACCCGGATCATCCCGAAACACGGGTTTCCGCCATGCCTGCTTTTGATGGCGTGCTGACGCCTGCCGAAATTGCTTCGGTTGTCGGCCATGTCCAGTCGCTGTCGGGTAAGGCTAAGCCCAATGCCAAGGGTGCCGAACTGTTCGCCACAAATTGTGCGTCATGTCACGGTGCCGATGGCAAGGGATTGCGCGAATTTGGTGCGCCAAATCTGACCGATGGTATCTGGCTCTACGGCGGCGACAAGGCGACGCTGACCGAGACGGTCAAATATAGCCGTCAGGGCGTGATGCCGCGCTGGAATGACAAACTCGATGCAGCTACCATCAAGATGCTCGCTGCTTATGTTTATTCACTGGGCGGTGGTGAAGCCACTCCGGCTGCCGCGGCTCCTGCTACTGCTGCTGCACCGGCCATTATGGAGGCGAAGGCGGCCAATGGCCAACCTTGATGACCTGATGGGGGCGGACAACCCGCTCTACGAAAAGCGCAAGGGCGTCTACCCCAAGGCGGTCAACGGCTTCTTCCGGCGATTCAAATGGGCGATCATGGCGATCACCCTTGCCATCTATTATGTCACGCCGTGGATAAGATGGGATCGGGGGCCGCACGCCCCCGACCAGGCCGTATTGGTCGATCTCGCCAATCGCCGTTTCTACATGTTCAACATCGAAATCTGGCCGCACGAATTTTATTATGTAGCTGGATTGCTGGTGATGGCAGGCATCGGGCTGTTCCTCGTGACCAGTGCCGTCGGCCGCGCCTGGTGCGGCTATGCTTGCCCGCAGACCGTCTGGACCGATCTGTTCCAGCATGTTGACCGCCTGGTTGATGGCGATCGCAATGCGCAAATACGTCTGGAAAAGGCGCCGTGGGGACCCGAGAAGATCTTCAAGCGCTTGGCTAAATGGTCAATCTACCTCTTCATCGCCTTCTGGACCGGCGGTGCGTGGATCATGTATTTTGCCGACGCGCCAACACTGACGGTCGATTTCTGGACCGGTCAGGCGCCGCCGGTTGCCTATGCAACGGTGGGCGTGCTGACCGCGACGACCTTCATCTTCGGTGGTTTCATGCGCGAGCAGGTGTGCGTCTATATGTGCCCCTGGCCGCGTATCCAGACCGCGATGATGGACGAAAAGTCGCTGATCGTTACCTATCGCGAATGGCGCGGCGAAACGCGCGGCTCGGTCAAAAAGGCAGAGGCCCAGCCCGGTGCCTTTGGCGACTGCATCGACTGCAATCAATGTGTTGCCGTATGCCCGACCGGTATCGACATCCGCGAAGGGCCGCAGATCGGCTGCATCACCTGCGCACTGTGCATCGATGCTTGCGACAGTGTGATGGAACAGATTGGCCGCCCGCGCGGTCTGATCGATTATCTGACGCTTGATGATGTCGCGACTGAAAAGGCGGGCGGTACGGCGCATCCGACGCTCAAGACGCTCTTCCGGCCGCGCACGTTGGTCTATTTTGGCATCTGGTGCCTGATCGGGCTCGCCATGCTGTTCACGCTGGGGCAGCGGACGCGACTGGACCTTACAGTCCAGCATGACCGTAACCCGCTTTATGTGCAGCTGTCGGACGGCTCGATCCGTAACAATTACACCGTCAAAGTGCGCAACATGGAAACCCGCCAGCGCGAGGTTGAACTGGTGGTCAAGGGGCTGCCGGGCGCCGTCGCATGGACCAGTACAGGGTCGCGCGAAACTGCAACCGATAGGGTGAAGGTCTCGGTCGCGCCCGATACGGTGCAGAAAGTCCGCCTGTTTGTCGTCGCCCCGACCGAAGGCTCGGCACGTACCGATTTCGAAATCCAGGCCGTCGCGCTGACAGGCAATGAACGCGGCGACAGCGATAGCGTACGCTTTGAAAGGCCGGAGACAGGACAATGACAGATATGACGCGCAAGCCCTTTACCGGCTATCATATGGCGGCCATCCTGATCGGCTTTTTCGGGATCGTGATCGCGGTCAACATCTACATGGCGAAGGTTGCCATCGGTACCTTTGGCGGCACGGTGGTCGACAACAGCTATGTGGCTAGCCAGAATTACAACAAATGGTTGGCCGAGGCCGACCGGCAGAGCAAATTGGGCTGGTCGATTGCCGCGTCGCGTGCGGCAGGCGGCAAGGTTGCTTTGAAAGTCGCTGACAATGGTGCAGCCGGGCAGGGCTTTGTCATATCGGCGCGCGCCATCCATCCACTGGGCCGCGCGCCGGAACAGGCGCTGCGATTTGAACCGCAGGGTGATGGTAATTGGCTGTCTGCCGAGGCGCTGCCCACCGGCCGCTGGACGCTCCACTTCGAAATGCGCCGTGACGCTGACCATTATCGCACAATCGCCGACGTGAAATGAACGCACCTGCACCCCAGGCATCGATAAGCGCACTGCCGGAAACGCTGTTTGCGGTGCCGGGGATGCGCTGTGCGGGGTGCATTTCAAAGATCGAAACCGGGCTGACGCAAGTGCCGGGTATTGCCGCAGCCCGCGTCAATTTCACGGCCAAGCGGGTGACGATCAGCCATCTGCCCGAAACCACGATCCCCGAAATCCAGCGCGCGATTGCCAAGCTGGGCTTTGAATCGCAGCCGCTGGGGGATGAACTCGCGGGCTTCTCTGATGAAAGCAGCCGTGAACTGCTGAAGGCAATGGCTGTCGCCGGCTTCGCCATGATGAACATCATGCTGCTTTCGGTCTCGGTTTGGTCGGGGGCTACGGGGGGCACGAAAGACCTGTTTCACTGGCTCTCGGCGCTGATAGCCCTGCCGACCGTCGCCTATTCGGGGCGGCCATTCTTCCGTTCGGCATGGAACGCTCTCAAGAACCGGCGCACCAATATGGATGTGCCGATAGCAATCGGCGTCACCTTGACGACGGCGCTGTCGCTGCACGAAACCTTTGTCAGCGGCCCGCACGCCTATTTCGACGGCGTGGTCATGCTGCTCTTCTTCCTGCTCACTGGACGCTGGCTCGACAGCGTGATGCGAGATCGCGCGCGCGATGGCGTCTCGGCGCTGCTCAAGCATAAGGCCTCAGGCGCCTTGGTGCTGGCAGAGGATGGCACATCGGGCTGGGTCAGTGCCGATGCACTCAAAACCGGCATGGTGATGCTGGTTGCTGCAGGTGAGCGGCTGGCAGCAGACGGCATTGTCACCAAGGGACGGTCGCAATTTGACCTGTCGTTGCTTACCGGGGAATCGGTTCCGGTCCTGGTGGCGGTAGGTGACATGGTTCACGCCGGAACGCTCAACGTCGACGCACCTGTGGAAGTCCGGATAACGGCCGCAGGTGCAGCCACCGCGCTCGCCGACATTGCGCGGCTGATGGAGGATGCCGGGCAATCCAAGTCGCGCTACGTCCGCATAGCAGACCGTGCCGCGCGCTATTATGCACCCGCCGTGCATACGCTCGCCTTGCTCAGCTTCGCTGGCTGGATGTTGGCGGGGGCGGGCTGGCACCAGTCTTTGCTGATCGCGGTCGCGGTGCTGATTATCACCTGCCCCTGCGCTTTGGGACTGGCCGTACCCGCCGCGCAAATCGTCACGGCAGGCGCGCTGATGAAAAAGGGCATTTTGGTCAAAGATGGCTCTGCGCTCGAGCGGCTGGCAGAAGTGGACCGGGCGCTGTTCGACAAGACCGGCACGCTGACTTTGGGCCGCCCCGAATTGGTGGACCATGACGCGCTTCCCGCATCGGCCAAACCGGTCGCGCTGGCCCTGGCGCGCACCAGCCGCCATCCGCTGTCGCAAGCCTTGCGTCGTGCGCTGGAAGCCGAAGGCGTGGCTGCGGCTGACATCACAGATATCCAGGAAATTGCCGGTCAAGGGGTCGAGGCGCTTTGCGGGTCGGAGAGGGTCCGTCTTGAGCGCCCCGATGCGAGGAGCGCCGGTGCGTCGCTGGCCGTGCAATTCCGGCACGGCGATGCACCGGCGATTGTCCTGACCCTTGAAGATGGCATGCGCCCGGACGCGCCATCGGCGCTGCACCAATTGCGGGCGCTGGGCATCGAAAGCAGCATCGTTTCCGGCGACCGGGCCGAAGCTGTACAACCCGTTGCACGCGAACTGGGCCTGACCGCGCAAACCGGTATGCACCCGCAGGACAAGCTGGACACGATTTCGCGCCTCTCAGCGGCGGGCCATAAGGTATTGATGATCGGCGATGGCCTGAATGATGGCCCTGCTTTGGCAGCCGGGCACGCATCCCTTGCCCCGGCTTCGGCCAGCGATGCTGGGCAGAATGCGGCTGACGCGGTGTTCATGGGCGACAGCCTTTTGCCCGTTACCATCGCGATCCGCGCGTCCCGTGCCACGCAACGGATTGTTCGCCAGAATTTTGTGCTGGCGATTGGCTATAATGTGGTCGCAGTGCCCTTGGCGATCATGGGACTGGTCACGCCACTTATCGCCGCGCTGGCCATGTCAGGTTCGTCTATTATCGTCGTCGCCAATGCGTTGCGGTTGAAAGGCGCTGCCAAATGACCGGTATCCTCGTTCTGATACCGATAGCATTGGGCCTTGGCCTGCTGGGATTGGGGGCCTTTTTCTGGTCGCTGCGCAGCGGGCAATTTGAAGATCTTGATGGGGCGGCGTTGCGCATTCTAATTGACGACGAAGGGCCGGGTGATGATTGAGCGCCGCTTCAATCCCTGGGTTGCCCTGCTCGCGTCACTGGCACTATCCATGCCTGTCCCAGCAGCGGTGCAGGCGCGTTCGATCATGGTGTCGAACTGCATGGGCGGGATGGATCGTATCGATATCCCCGCAGACCCCACCCAGCCCAGCGATCATGGTTGCTGCAACAAGGGCTGTCACGCCGCCAATGACCGGCGCAAAAAGAACCAGGACGAAAGCAAAGACGACTGCTGCTGAGTTCTAGTCATCTGTTCGTCATTCCCGCGAAGGCGGGGAACGAAGTGATCAGAGATCAATCTAACTCCTGCGACTTAAATTAACACGGAAGGGGTTGGACCCCCGCCTTCGCGGGGGTGACTGACTATATTTCGACTGGCGACAGCTTCAAACACCCACAAAAAAAGAGGCGGGCTCTTGCGAACCCGCCCCCATAGGGAGGAGCTGGTAATGCGGGGTTAGAGCTTGAAGCCCACGCCCACGCCAAAGACGAGCGGATCAATGTCTACACCTACGCGCTGCACCCCGGCGGCGGTCGTGTTCAAGCGGGCATTGGTATCCATCTTGATATATTTGACGTCGAAATTGAGGAACATCTTCTCGTTAAGGTCGATGTCGATCCCGGCCTGCGCGGCCCAGCCAAAGCTGCTGCTCAGATTGACGTTAGTCTGGCCGACCGCAGCTTCAAGGCCGTTCGATGCCTTTTCCTTGTAGAACAGCGTCCAGTTGACGCCGGCACCGACATAGGGGCGCACCTTGGCTTCGGGTGCAAAATGATATTGCAGGGTCACGGTCGGCGGGAGTACCCAGGTCGAGGCCAGCTTGCCGATACCGCCGGTGGTGCCGGTTGTGCCCGACACGCTGTGCTTGGTCGTCGCGGCGATCAGTTCGATGCCGACATTGTTGCTCAACATATGGGTGATGTCGACTTCGGGTGCGACGGCATTGTCGACCGATACGGTTTCAGCCGGGAATGCCGGCGTGATGCCAGTCGAATCTTCATTCGGCGCGACGACAATTCCGCGGACGCGGATAAAGGTATCGCCTGCTTCGGCCATGGCGGGGGTTGCCGCCATTCCAGCCATCAGGAGAGCGAGTGTGGAAATCGTTTTTATTTTGATGCTCATTATGTAACTCCCTGTGAGCGTTGGGTTATGGTTTTTTGCAGGTGTTAAGCCCGAATAATGTGTAGGCCGGACACCAGCGGAAGAGCCCGGTGAAGAGCGGGACGAGCCCCACCCATCCCCAGACGGTTTTCGGCCCGACAAAGACGAGCGAAATCAATATAATGCCTGCGACAATCCGCAGAATGCGATCAGCATTTCCGACATTGGCGTGCATGACTTGATCCTTTCCAGATGGTTTAGCGCGACAGCATCAGCGGAATGCGCGACTGCATCGTCAGATAGCGGGTGACGCCGCCGAGCAGCGTTTCACGCAGCCGTGAATGGCCGTAAGCGCCAATCAGGATGCAGCCTGCGCCATGATCAAGTGCGAACTGGTGCAGCACATCATCGGTATCGCGGACGCCAGGTTTCAATTGGTGCAACTCTGTCGCGATGCCGTGGCGCGACAAATATTCCGAAGCGCCCAGCTGAGGAAAGTCTTCGCCGCCATTACCGATCGAAACCAGATGCACCGCAGAGGCCGCTTGCAGCGTCGGCAAAGCATGGCGGATTGCGCGTGCGGCCTGTTCCGATGCATTCCAGCCAACCACCACCGGCGCAGTGGGATCAACCCGATCACAACCTGCAGGAATGACCAGCACCGGGCACCCGGCATGAACGACGACGGCGTCGACGATGGGCAGCGGATGCGCAATGTCGCCCTTGGATGGACCAGCCTGCCCAAGCACAACCAGATCTGCCAGCGATGATGCAGAAACCAATGTTTGCGCAACATCACCGTCAAAGGCCTGCCAGTCCCAGCGGACATCTTCATTGGAAAGGCGTTCTTCGATCCGCTTCTGCAGCGCGTCCTGCGTTTTACGCAATTCTTCGATCAATACGCCACTGGTGAACATGCCACCTGCCGGATCAAAGGTCGCATATGCTCCATAAGGTGTGATGTGCATACACGTCAGATGGGCGTCATGTGCGCGGCAAATGTCGAGTGCAGCCGACACGCGGCCATCAAGGCCGCTGTCGTCATGAATATGAACGAGCACTGATTTCAGCATTGCAACTTCCCCTGCAATTCCGATTGGAGCCCAGATGGTACGAGTCGCTGCAGAGGTTGTCCTTGACCAATGACAAGGAAGTTATTGACTAAGATCAAAGCCAGATTTCCCGCGTCTGCTTAGGTATAAGCGATTATGTGGCCTTATTTCCCGGACCTTCTGACGCGGCCAGTACCGCGATATACGAGCTACCCGCCGGCCACCCAATTCACGGACAGAGTCAATGCGGACGCTCAGGCTGAGGCTTTGAACAGCGTTGTTTCGGGAACGCCAATCTCGCTTTATGCGCATATTCCTTATTGCCAATCGATCTGCTGGTACTGCGGCTGCAACACAGGGGCTGCAGGCCGGACGCAGCGGCTGCATGCCTATCTAGAGGCGCTGGAGGCCGAAATGTCACTGGTCGCCAAATTGCTCGGCGGTCGCGGAAAACTGCAACGCATCGCCTTTGGCGGTGGGAGCCCCAATGCAATCGAGCCGATCGCCTTTGTCCGGCTGGTCGACCGTCTGGTCACGATGTTCGGTGGCAACAACCCTGACATTTCAATCGAAATCGATCCGCGAGCCTTCACCCTCGAATGGGCAATGACACTGGCGATTGCACAGGTTAATCGCGTCAGTTTCGGGGTGCAAAGCTTTGAGCCCGACATCCAGGCAGCGATTGGCCGTATCCAGCCGGTAGAGATGATCGAAACCTGCATGGCGTCGCTGCGTGCGCGGGGAATCCATTCTATCAATTTCGACCTGATGTATGGCTTGCCGCATCAGACCAATGAAAGCCTGCTTGGTACGCTGGACCATGTCGCGCGGATGCGGCCGTCACGCATTGCCCTGTTCGGCTATGCGCATTTGCCGCATATTTTTCCACGCCAAAAGCGCATCGACGCAGCGGCCTTACCCGGCATTGAGGCGCGGTTCGAACAGGCGGCGATAGGCTTCGAACGGCTAGTGTCCGAAGGCTATGTGCCCATCGGCTTTGATCATTTCGCGCTGCCCGATGACTCGCTTGCAATAGCGGCAGCCGAGGGCAAGGTGCGGCGCAATTTCCAGGGCTTTACCGACGACCAGTCCGATGTGCTGATTGGTTTTGGCGCCAGCGCCATCAGCCAGTTTCCGGATCGCATCATCCAGAATGAAAAGAATCCGGGCGTCTATAGGGAGATCGTTGGAGCGCATCGGCTGGCCGGAAGCCGGGGCCTGTTGCGTGACACCGACGACCAGATTCGTGCAGCGCGTATCGAACACTTATTGTGCTCGGGACATGCCGATGCATCCTGCCTGTTGGCGGAGCCCGCCTCAATGGCGTCGCTGCAACAGCTGCAGGAACGCAGGCTGGTGGTTCGCGATGGCAGCTTTATCAAACTGACCGAAGCAGGGCGTCCCTATGCCCGCGTCGTGGCGGCATTGTTTGATAGTTCGCTACCCGAACTTGGCACCGGATCGCTGGCGGCCTGAACGTCAATCAGTCGATTTGATCGCCCATATCAGGAATTCGACATTCCCTTTGGGGCCAGTGATCGGGCTTTCGGTTAGCCCCTTGACCGCCCATTCGCTGTCCTCAAGCCAGGCTGACACTTCGTCGCAAACTCGGGCGTGAATGGCTGTATCGCGCACGACCCCCCCTTTCCCGACTTCACCCCGCCCCGCTTCAAATTGCGGTTTTATCAGCGCAACCATTTGCGCGCCGGGTCTGGCGAATGACATTGGCCGTTCGAGCACCTTCGATAGGCCGATGAAGCTTGCATCGCAGACGATGATGTCGACCGGTTCCGAAATATGTTCGGCAGTCAAGATTCGCGCGCTGGTCTGTTCGTGGACGATCACACGCGCATCCTGTCGCAACCTCCAGGCAAGCTGGTTGGTGCCGCTGTCTACGGCATAGACCTTAGTGGCCCCCTTGCTTAGCAACACATCGGTGAAGCCGCCGGTCGAAGAACCGACGTCGATTGCGACAGTGCCGGTGACGTCGATACCAAACTGGTCAAGTGCGTGCGCCAGCTTTATGCCCCCGCGTGAGACCCACGGATGGTCCTGCCCTTTTACGCTAATTTCGACATCGTCAGCGACCTGTGCACCTGGTTTATCAACCTTTTTGTCGCCCAGCATCACATGCCCTGCCATGACCAGCGCCTGCGCGCGGGTCCGGCTTTCGGCAAGGCCGCGCTCGACGAGCAGTTGGTCTATCCGGATTTTCTGTTTGGCCATCGCAATTTGGGGCCTAGCCGAATGCGCGCTGATTGGCCATAAGGCTGTCCATGCGGTTGAACCATTTGATCCTGCTGCCCTTGTTTGCGCTTGCGGCTTGCGTGCCATCGAAGCCCGAGCCGGTTCCACAGCCCAAACCACAACCCGCGCCACCGCCCGTTGTTGTGGCACCGCAGCCCGTGCGTCCGTCGGGTGACTGGATTGACTGGCCGATCGAGCCCGGCACATGGGTCTATCGCACCGACGCGCGTGGATCGCTGGCCCTGTTTGGACCTGCAGGCGCCAATGCGACCATTACCTTGCGCTGCGATAAAGCGCGTGCGCGCGTCTTCCTTTCGGTGTCCGGCACGGCGCAAGCAGGCGCGATGCTGGTTCGTACCAGCTCCACGATGAAATCCTTGGCGGCGGTGCAGGCTTCCAAAGAGCCGCCTTATGTCGCAGCCGAACTCATGCCGCGCGATGCTATCCTTGATGCGATCGCCTATAGTCGCGGACGCTTTGCCATTGAAATTCAAGACTTGCGCCCGATGGCAATCCCGAACTGGGCAGAGATCGGGCGCGTTATCGAGGATTGCCGCTGAATTCGGGCATAAAAAAGGGGCCTCTATGGCCCCGCGCAAGAGGCAAGATATTTGCCAGAAAAAAATCGAAAAACAAGACTTGTTTCATAGATTCGCTTGATTCAAATTTGAGTCGCGGAGGGCAAGCAGATGCAAGACGCAAACAGTTTTCAACAATCGAAAGGAGGTGATCCGATGTCTCATGGTTCAGTTACGAGGTCGGACATTTCCGTTCGGGGGATCGGCTGCTGATTTCAGCATGAATACCACTCCCGGCAGCGGCATGTCCGGCTGCTGACCATGCTAGGAAAGGGTCGCTCCAACACGGAGCGGCCCTTTTCGCATGGGTGGTTGGAAAGTGCGACTTTCAACCCTAGATTGGAATGTGAAAGTTGAGGTTCGATCATGGCATTCCTTAAAAGCGTGTGGCGGTTTCTGGTAGCAATCAAGGATGGCCTGGCACTGCTATTCCTGCTGGTGTTCTTTGGTTTGCTCTACGCGCTGTTGAGCGCCGGGCCGAACCCCGGTGCCGTGCATAAAGGGGCGCTGCTTCTCGAACTGGACGGTTATGTTTCGGAACAGCCTGCAGCGTTGGATCCGGTGGCAGCCTTGTTGTCGCAGCGGGCCCCGGTGCGTGAGTTCCGCCAGCGCGATATTTCGCGATCACTTGAACTTGCCATCACAGACGACCGCATAAAAGCCGTGGTGCTCGATCTCGATCGCTTCATGGGAGGCGGTCAGGCGAGCCTTGCGGCAATCGGTGAGCGCATCGAGGCGGTGCGCAAAGCCGGAAAGCCGGTCTATGCCTTTGCCACTGCCTATAGCGACGATGGCTATCAGCTGGCGGCGCATGCCAGTGAAATCTGGGTCGATCCATTGGGTGGTGTGCTGCCGACCGGGCCGGGCGGCTCGCGGACTTATTATAAAGGCCTGTTCGACCAGTTGGGCATCAAGGCGCATATCTACCGCGTCGGCACCTTCAAGAGCGCGGTCGAGCCGTATATGCGCGCCGACCAATCGCCCGAAGCCGAAGTCGCAATGAAAGCGCTCTACGACGAAGTGTGGGCGCAATGGCGCAGCGATGTTGCCAAAGCGCGACCCAAGGCGAAACTCGATGCCCTACTTGCTGATGCACCGGCGGCCGTGGAGGCAGCAAAAGGTGATTTGGCGCAGGTATCGCTGGCAAACGGGTTGGTCGACAAGCTGGGTGATCGCATCGCGTTCGGCAAATATGTCGCCGCCAAAGTGGGCGAAGGGCGCGAGGAAAAGATCGGTAGCTTTGCCGAAACGCGCCCGGCTGCCTTGCTGGCCGCACACAGCCCGTCGCGCGATGGCTCTCCTATTGGTGTCATCACCATCGCGGGCGAAATCATCGACGGTGAGGGCGGCCCGGGTGTGGCCGCGGGGGATAGTGTTTCTGAACTCATCTATGACGCGCTCAAGAATGACGAGTTGAAGGCGCTGGTCGTACGGGTCGATTCCCCAGGCGGTTCGGTGACCGCGTCGGAGAAAATCCGGCTGGCCTTGGCGGAGGCTAAAAAGCGCAAAATCCCGGTCGTCGTCTCGATGGCCAATCTGGCCGCGAGCGGCGGTTACTGGATTTCGATGCCGGCCGACGCAATCTTTGCCGAACCATCGACGATCACCGGCTCGATCGGTATTTTTGGTGTGCTGCCTTCGGGCAAGGAAGCGCTCGCCAAATGGGGTGTGACCACCGATGGCGTGCGTACCACCCCGCTGTCGGGGGAGCCCGATGTGCTCGGTGGCATCAGTCCAGAATTTGACCGGCTGGCGCAGGCGACGGTCGAAAAAGGCTATCGTGATTTCCTGACACGTGTGGCGGCGTCGCGCAAAAAGACGGTCGAGCAAGTCGACGCCATTGGGCAGGGCCGCGTTTGGGCGGGCGGTACTGCACGACAATTGGGATTGGTTGACCGGCTGGGTGGCTTGGACGATGCTTTGGCAGAAGCGGCGCGGTTGGCAAATCTTGAAAAAGGCAACTGGCACCCGCTCTACATTGAGCCCATGCCCGATTTTGCCAGCACCTTACTTGGCGGGTTTATGCCCGAACCGGCGCAGGCGCAAATGCCGACCGACCTTTTCGGACGCGCAGCGTTTGAGCAGCAACTGATGTTTGACCGGATTGCCGCCGACCTGCGCTTGCTGTCGGGCGTCCAAGGCGCGCAAGTGCGTTGTCTGGAATGTGGGGCAGTTGCAGGGTTGCCCACACAGCCGGAGGTCGGGCTAGACAAGGGCTGGTTGGCGATGCTTATCCAACATATTCGCTAAACGTCGCCCCGGCGTAGACCGGGGCCGCAGGCGGTTCACTCAGGCCGAGCAGCATAAACCTTTGGCGGCCCCAGCCTGCGCTGGGGCGACGATAGTGTTTCACCCGCTCCGGAATGCATTGGTAATCGGATAGCGCCGGTCGCGGCCGAAATTGCGGCTGCCCAGCTTCACACCCGGCGGAGCCTGCCGTCTTTTATATTCGGCAATGTAGAGCAACCGCTCAATCCGTTCAACCACTGCGCGAGGGTGGCCACGGGCCGTTACCTCGTCGACAGACAGCTCCTGTTCGACGAGGCCCAATAGGATATCATCCAACACCGGATAATCGGGCAGGCTGTCACTGTCCTTTTGGTCGGGCCGCAACTCCGCACTGGGCGGGCGCGTGATGATCGCTTCGGGCATCACCGGCCCGTCGGGACCAAGGCCGATGCGCGGCTTGTGCTTGTTGCGCCAGCGCGAGATGGCAAACACCGTCATTTTGTAGGCATCTTTGAGCGGGTTATAACCGCCCGCCATATCGCCATAGATGGTGGCATAGCCCACGCTCATCTCGCTTTTGTTGCCAGTGGTCAGTAGCATGTGACCAAATTTGTTCGACAGCGCCATCAGCGTCACCCCGCGGATGCGCGACTGGACATTCTCCTCGGTGATGTCGACATCCTTGTCGGCAAAGCTGCCCGCGAGCATTTCGTCAAACGCCATGACCGCCGGATTGATCGGGATGGTATCGAGGCGGCAGCCGATCATCTGCGCACATTCCCCAGCAAGGTCGAGGCTTAGCTGGCCGGTAAAGCGGCTGGGGAGCATCACACACCAGACGCGGTCCGGGCCCAAAGCGTCGGCGGCAATCGCCGCGCAGATCGCGCTGTCAATTCCGCCCGATAGCCCCAGCACTACGCCGGGAAAGCGGTTGCGATCCACATAGTCGCGCAGCGCCAGCACCATGGCCGAATAGATATCCGCGGGATGGTCTTCCCATTCGGCCAGTTCGCCGCCGTCGCAGACCCAGCCTTCAGCACTTCGCGTCCATCGCGTGATGCGCAGATGCTCTTCCCAATCGGGCAGATGATGCGCGGCTTGCCCGTCGGCATTCAAAACGAAAGAGCAGCCGTCGAACACCAGCTCATCCTGCCCGCCGATACGGTTGAGGAATATCAGCGGCAGACCGGTTTCGGCGACGCGAGCAGCAAACACCTGTTCAAGCCGCCGGTCATCCTTGTCGATTTCATAGGGGCTGCCATTGACTGAAATCAGCAGTTCAGCCCCTTGCGCCTTTAGGTGCGAGCAAACCGTGGGCAGCCAGCCATCCTCACAGATTGGCAGGCCCAACTTGGCCCCGCGGAACTCTACCGGTTCCGGCAGAGGCCCCTGCGCGAAAATGCGTTTCTCATCGAAAGTGCCATAGTTAGGCAGCTCGTGCTTCTTGCGTACAGCCGCGACCTTGCCGCCATCGAGCAACGCAACAATATTGTAGAGACCATCCGCCTCCTTCAGTATCGATCCGACCAGCATCGCCGGACCACCATCGGTAGTCGCTGCCGCAAGCCGTTCCAGCTCCTGCGCAGCCGCCTTTTGGAATGCGGGTTTCAGCACAAGGTCTTCGGCGGGATAACCAATCAGCTGCTGCTCCGGAAACAGCACCAGGTCGACTGCCCCCGCCTTTGCCCGCCATTCGAGCATGGCATCGGCATTGCCTTTCAGGTCGCCCACGCGCTGGTTGAGCTGGGCCATGGCGATCGTAAGCTGCTGCGTCATAATTTCTTTCCTATTGTCCACAATCGAGGCGGGCAAGGCGATTGTCTAGGTGGGCTCGCTTCGTTAGGGGAACAAACGAATCAATTCATATCCTCGTCACCCCCGCGAAGGCGGGGGTCCATCACCGAAGGCTGAAGTTTCAACGGCAGGTGATGGATTCCCGCCATTCGCGGGAATGGCGAACTTGGGGACGGGGTGTAGAAATGAAACTGATTACCGGCAATTCCAACCTTCCGCTCGCCAAGGGCATTGCCGAATATCTCGGCCTGCCGCTGACCGATGCCAGCGTCCGCCGCTTTGCCGACAACGAGATTTTCGTCGAGATTCACGAAAATGTCCGTGGCGAAGATATGTTCGTCATCCAGTCGACCAGCCATCCGGCGAACGACAATCTGATGGAATTGCTGATCATGATCGACGCACTGCGCCGTGCCTCGGCCAAGCGCATCACAGCGGTTCTGCCCTATTTCGGCTATGCCCGACAGGATCGGAAACCCGGTCCGCGCACACCGATTTCGGCCAAGCTGGTTGCCAATCTGATCACCGAAGCTGGCGCTGACCGCGTGCTGACCGTCGATCTGCACGCTGGCCAGATTCAGGGCTTCTTCGATATCCCGACCGATAATCTGTTTGCCGGACCGGTGATGAGCGCCGACATTCTCGAACGCCATGGCGATAAGCCGATCACCGTTGTCTCCCCCGACGTCGGCGGTGTAGTTCGCGCGCGGGGGCTCTCCAAGCGCATCAACGATGCCCCCCTCGCAATCGTCGATAAACGCCGCGAGAAGGCGGGCGTTTCCGAAGTGATGAACATTATTGGTGACGTGAAGGACCGTTTCTGCATCCTGATAGACGACATCGCCGACAGCGCGGGCACGCTGTGCAATGCCGCCGATGCGCTCAAGGCGGCAGGGGCCTCTGACGTTGTCGCCTATATCACCCACGGCGTGCTGTCGGGCGAGGCTGTGAACCGCGTCAACGCATCAAGCTTGCGCAAGCTGGTGATCACCGATTCGATCATCGCCTCCGACGCCGCGCGCGACAGTGCCAAAATCCGCCAGCTGCCAATCGCGCCGCTGCTGGGCGAAGCCATCAAGCGCATTGCCGATGAAAGCAGCGTATCGAGCCTGTTTGATTAAGGCTGCTGCCGCTCCAACGCCCTGATATGCAAAGCCATGTTGCGCTTTGCTGAAAAGCAGGGCAGGGAAATTTACATGATTGGGGCAAGGGAGATTGAATTGGCGGGGCGACTCGCCGATGTGGCCGGGGGCGTGATACGCCCGTTTTTCCGCGCCAGCTTTGATCATGAAGCCAAGGCAGACTCCACACCAGTCACCGAAGCCGACCGCGCCGCCGAGGCAGCGATCCGCACGATCCTCGATGTGGAATGTCCGACAGATGCCATCATCGGCGAAGAATATGGCGAGAAGCCGGGGACTTCTGGCCGAACATGGGTGATCGATCCGATCGACGGTACCATCAGTTTCATGGCCGGCCGACCGATTTTCGGTACGCTCATCGCCTTGCTGGAGGATGGCTGGCCGGTGCTTGGCTTGATCGACCAGTGCGTCAACCGCGAACGCTGGATCGGCGTCACCGGGCAAGGCACGACTTTGAACGGCAAGCCGGTTTCGACCCGCGCCTGCCGTGAATTGGCGGCAGCCTCGCTGGCCACAAGCGGCCCGCAATATTTCAGCCAGCATGATGGCGACCATTTCATGGCACTCGCCGCGCAGACCGCGCACAAACGAATGCTGTTTGGCGGCGACTGCTACAATTACGCGCTGCTCGCATCGGGTCATATCGACATTGTGGTCGAATCCGGCCTCAAGCTGCACGACTTTGCCGCGCTGGTGCCGGTCGTTGAAGGCGCGGGCGGAATGATGTGCGACTGGAATGGCGAGATGTTGCACGCGGGCTCCGAAGGCCATGTCATCGCGCTGGGCGATCCGGCGCGGATGGAAGATGTTGTCGAGGCACTGGCGTGCAACCACTAAGCTCTGTCGGCGATTATCGATTCATCCTGCCAGCGCCTGAGCTCAGACGCTATTTCAGCAGCTATTATTTCGTCGAGATCGCGACGCCTGGGGGCATTGAGCTGGACGATCTGCTATACCCTGAATGGGCCAGCGCACGCTTCATGCTGGAAGGGATGATCCCAGCCAGCATGGTGCCCGATCCGGTGGTGCCGGTGCCGCGCGCGTCGATGACCGGACCAACCGGGCGGGCCTGTCATGTGCGTTGCTCCTTTGCCCGTATGGCAGGCATTGGCATCTTGCCATTGGGCTGGAACCGGTTTGTCGGTGAAAGTGCGCACCTTTACGCAGACGCCGTTTTCGATGTTGAAACCGAACCAGCGTTCGGGATTTTCGGCGCGATATGGCGGGACATCGCAGGATTGCGCGATCATCGCGAGATCGCGGATGTGTTTGACCGCCATTTGCTGGCCGCACTCGGACCTGAGGATGATCGGGAAGATGAGATAGAACGGGTGCACGCCGCTTTGGCCGATCCCGAGATTACCGATGTCGGGCAACTTGCGGAAAGGCTGGGGCTGAACAGCCAATATGTCGAGCGGCTGTGCCGCCGGATTTTCGGCTTCCCACCCAAAAGACTGCTTCGTCGTCAGCGATTTTTGCGTTCGTTGGCGCCGCGGATTTTCGATCCAGCGCTGAAATGGGTCAAGGTGCTCGACGCGAGTTATCACGATCAGGCACATTTCAGTCGCGATTTCCGCGACTTCATGGGCATGTCGCCAAGGGCCTTTCTCGATATGCCCCGCCCGATCAGCAAGGCGGCGCTAAGGGCGCGGGCCGAGGCGTTAGGCCAGCCACTGCAAGTATTGCAGGGCCCTACGGGTTAGTCCCTGCTTGACGCAGGGAAATCCTGCAGCAATGACAGTTTACATGCAGGGGATGGTAGAATGACCGGGGCAGTCGGCTCCAGCCATACGCGATTTATCGCCCCGCATCCGCGCTTGCAGCCTTATCTGTCGGTCTATTATTTCACTGCGATTGACAGTCCCGATGGCGAGCCCGTGTGCGACTGGATGAACCCTGAATGGGCGAGCGTACGCTTTCGCTATAGCGGCGACACGCTGGGCGGATTTGTCGGGCAAAAGCTGCGCGACATTCCGCCGGCGCATTTTGTCGGGCCGACCAGCCTTGCGGGGCCTTTTGCCGCGCAACATGCGCGGATTGCGAGCATTGGCTTCCTGCCAGTCGGGTGGAGCATGTTTATCGACGAGCCCGCTGATCTTTGGGCAGATCGGCTGGAAGATGCCTCGCTGGTCAAGACGCCAGTTGCTTTTGCCGACATGATGCAGGCAGCGGTATCGGCGCAAAATCTTGACGAAATGGCGGCTCGTTTCGATGCCATATTGCTCGACGCTCTGGATAACCGGCCGCTGATTGATGCTGCCACTGAACAGCGGGTGCGCGCGGCACATGCAGCGCTGATGGATCCCGAAATCGCCTCGGTCGGCCAGTTGGCGGAGCGGTTGCAGCTCTCCATCGCCCAGTTGCAGCGCTTCTCTCTGCGCATATTCGGCTTTTCGCCCAAATTGCTGCTGCGGCGGCAGCGCTTTGTGCGGACCTTGGCGGTGATTATGCGCGATCCAGACAGCAACTGGTCCGAGGCGCTGGACATGCTCTATTATGACCAGGCGCATTTCAACCGCGATTTCCGCCAGTTCTTCAAGATGAGCCCGCGTGAATACCGGCAGCATCCGCATCCGATTATCGGCGCGGCATCGCGAGCGCGGATGGCCGCGCTGGGTGATCCGCTGCAAGCGTTGCAAAAGCCTGGCGCGGGCAACGGGCATTGAATCGGCCTTCGCGCTTGCATTTCCGCGCGAATCCCGCTAGGCGCGCGCCTTCCGAATGAGCAGGCTGGCTAAAAGGGCTGCCATGTTTGCTCGATACGGACTCTCTTGGAGAGGTGCGGCACCAGCCCACTCCCCCACCCGGCCACCCAAACAGGGTATCGTCATGGGTGGTCGGGTGGGGGAGTGGGCCGGTACCGCCTCCATGCAAACAAAGGAGACCAAAATGCCCAAGTTGAAGACCAAGAGCGGCGTCAAAAAGCGCTTCAAGCTCACCGCCACAGGCAAGGTAAAGCACGGCGTAGCCGGCAAGCGCCACCGCCTGATCAGCCACAGCGGCAAATATATTCGCCAGAACCGCGGCACCGACGTGCTCAGCGATTCGGATGCGGGTCACATTCGCCAATGGGCGCCGTACGGCTTGAAATAAGGAGCGCTGAACCATGGCACGCGTCAAAAGGGGTGTAACCACCCGCGCCAAGCACAAGAACATCTTGGAGCAGGCAAAAGGCTTTTATGGCCGTCGTAAAAATACCATCCGCATCGCACGTCAGGCTGTCGAAAAGGCCGGCCAATATGCGTATCGCGACCGCAAGGTAAACAAGCGCAATTTCCGCGCTCTCTGGATCCAGCGCATCAACGCCGCTGTCCGCGCCGAAGGATTGACCTATGGCGTGTTCATGCACGGCCTGAAGCTGGCTGGCGTCGAACTCGACCGCAAGACGCTTGCCGATCTTGCGATGAACGAGTCGGCTGTGTTTAGCGCCATAGTTGCGCAGGCGAAGGCAGCGCTGCCGAAAGCAGCATAAGCTACCATTTCGAATAATGCGCAAATGGGCGTGGGCGGCACTTGCCGTTCGCGCCCATTTGCTTATGAGTTTTCTGGTTTCTTTTTCTTCGTCATTCCCGCGAAGGCGGGAATCCATCACCGGAAGGTGAAATTTACACGGCGGGTGATGGACCCCCGCCTTCGCGGGGGTGACGAGCATTGGCCAGAGATTGGACAGCCTTCCAGCCGACGGTTTACATCATGGCAAACCGAAAGCAGGGAGCGCTCTACACGGGAGTCACTTCAAATCTGATGGATCGGGTGAGGCAACATCGAGACGAGATTTTTGAAGGCCATAGCAAACGGGTGCAGGCGAAACTGCTGGTCTGGTATGAACAGCATGAAACGATGGAAACGGCCATTTTGAGGGAAAAGCGGATCAAGAATTGGAACAGACAATGGCGGATAAATTTGATCGAGGCTGAAAATCCGGATTGGAAGGATTTGGCGGTTGATTTTGGATTTCCACCTTTGTGGTCGGTTTAGAACTAATATTGCCCTCTACCGTCACCCCTGCGCAGGCGGGGGCCATCACCAGAGGGGTAAAATTAATCGGCGGGTGATGGATTCCCGCCTTCGCGGGAATGACGAAAATGAGTGACATTGAGAGTCTGAAAACCAGCTTGTTGGCCGCCATCGAAGCGGCAGACACGCCCGACGCGCTTGAGGCCGTCCGCATTGACGCGCTTGGCAAGCAGGGCAGCGTTTCGGCGCTGCTCAAATCACTGGGGCAGATGTCACCCGAGGAACGGCAAGTGCAGGGACCGATGATTAACGGTCTGCGCGAAGCGGTGACCAATGGCATCGCCGCCAAAAAGGCTGCGCTGGAAACCGCAATCCTCAATCAACGCCTCGCTACCGAACGGCTGGACATGACACTCCCCGCGCCCGAAGCGCCGCGCGGCACCGTGCATCCGGTCAGCCAAGTGATGGACGAACTCGCCGAAATCTTCGCTGACATGGGCTTCGCTGTCGCCGAGGGTCCGGAAATCGAGGACGACTGGCACAATTTCAGCGCGCTCAACATTCCCGAAACGCATCCCGCTCGTGCGATGCACGATACTTTCTATTTCCCGGACCAGATGGCGCAAGACGGGAAAAAGATGCTGCTGCGTACGCATACTTCGCCGGTGCAGATCCGCACGATGACAAGCCAAGAACCGCCGATCCGCATCATCGCGCCGGGCCGGGTGTATCGCAGCGACAGCGACGCGACGCACACGCCGATGTTCCACCAGATCGAAGGTCTGGTAATCGACAAGGGCATTCATCTGGGCCACCTCAAATGGACCCTCGAAACCTTCCTCAAGGCCTTTTTTGAGCGCGACGACGTCGTTCTACGCCTGCGCCCCAGCTATTTCCCCTTCACCGAACCCTCGGTCGAGGTCGACGTCGGCTATTCGGTGGTCAAGGGCAAACGCGTGATCGGCGGCAGTGAAGGCTGGATGGAAGTGCTTGGCAGCGGCATGGTCCACCGCAAGGTGATCGAAGCCTGCGGGCTCGACCCCGATGTGTGGCAGGGCTTTGCCTTCGGCACCGGCGTCGATCGGCTGGCGATGCTCAAATATGGCATGGACGATCTGCGCGCCTTCTTCGATGGCGATAATCGTTGGCTCCAGCATTACGGGTTCAACGCGCTTGATGTGCCCACGCTCAGCGGGGGAGTAGGCGCATGAAATTCTCGCTCTCCTGGCTCAAATATTATCTCGAAACCGATGCAACCATCGAACAGGTTGCCGATTGCCTCAACCGCATCGGGCTTGAGGTTGAGGGTATAGAAAACCCGGCTGATCGCTTGACGGGCTTCAAGGTTGCACGCGTGCTCACCGCGGCCCCACACCCGCAGGCAGACAAGCTGCAGGTGCTGACGGTCGATTCCGGGGACGGCAATCCGTTGCAGGTCGTGTGCGGTGCACCCAATGCCCGCGCGGGGCTTGTCGGCGTGTTCGGCATTGAAGGCGCGACTGTCCCTGCCAATGGCATGGTGCTGAAAAAGACCGCCATCCGCGGCGTTGAATCGAATGGCATGATGTGCTCGGTCGCCGAACTCGAACTGGGCGACGATCATGATGGGATCATCGAGCTTCCCGCCGATGCGCCTGTCGGCATGGCCTTCGCCGAATATGCCGACGTCAATGATCCGGTGATCGATGTCGCCATCACCCCCAACCGGCAGGATTGTATGGGCGTGATGGGCATTGCGCGCGATCTGGCGGCGGCTGGCCTTGGCACGTTTAAACCGGTCGAAGTGCCCTCTATCACCGGCAACTATCCCTGCCCGATCGAAATCCGCACCGATGACCCGGAAGGCTGCCCGGCCTTTTACGGACGCGTCATTCGCGGTGTGAAAAATGGCCCCTCGCCCGACTGGATGCAGGCGCGGTTGAAGGCTGCGGGGCAGCGCCCGATTTCGGCGCTGGTCGATTGCACCAACTATTTGATGCTTGCCTGCGGACGCCCGGCGCACGCTTATGATTTGGCCAAGCTGAATGGTGCAGTTGTGGCCCGTCGCGCATCTGAAGGCGAAACCGTCACGGCGCTGAATGGCAAGCAATATACCCTCACGTCAGAAATGACTGTGATCGCTGATGACAGCGGCGTGCATGACATTGCCGGTATCATGGGCGGCGAACATTCGGGCTGTTCGGATGACACCACCGATGTGTTGCTCGAAATCGCCTATTTCACGCCCGAGCGCATCGCCAGGACGGGGCAGGCGCTGGCGCTGACCTCCGATGCACGCAGTCGTTTTGAAAGGGGCGTCGATCCAGCCTTCCTTGACGATGGCCTTGCGCTGCTTACCGATCTGATCGTCCAGACCTGCGGCGGTGAGCCGAGCGATGTCACCCGCGCTGGGCAACCGCCGCTGGAACGCAAGGCAATCACTTATGACACCGCCCGCTGTGCGGCGCTGGGCGGCATCGATGTACCTGCGGACCGCCAAAAGGCGATATTGGAATCGCTCGGATTCGAAGTTGCAGCAGACTGGACGGTAACCGTTCCGACATGGCGCCGCGACGTCGATGGCTGGGCCGACCTGGTCGAAGAAGTTGTGCGTATCGTCGGTCTCGACAATGTGGTGTCCACCCCGCTGCCCCGCGCGGATGGCGTCGCCAAGCCGACGGCAACCCCGCAGCAAAGCCTCGAACGCAAGGTGCGCCGCGCTGCAGCTGCGCGCGGTCTGAACGAGGCAATCAACTGGTCGTTCCTGCCGCAAAAGGAAGCCGACGCTTTTGGTGGCGGCATCTGGAGTCTCGACAATCCGATTTCCGAAGACATGAAGGTCATGCGTCCCTCGCTGCTCCCCGGCCTGCTTTCCGCGGCGCGGCGCAATATGGATCGCGGTGCCTCTTCGGTGCGGCTGTTCGAAATCGGGCGGCGCTATCTGGCTGACAGTGAGCGGCTGACCTGCGGCATTGTGCTGGCGGGCGAGAAGACGCCGCGCGGTTGGGCGGCGGGCAAAGCTGCGAAGTTCGATGCCTATGATGCCAAGGCCGAAGTGCTGGCACTACTTGCCGCGGCCGGCGTTGCCACCGACAGCCTGATGGTCATGGGTGAGGCGGGAGATCATTATCATCCCGGCCAGTCGGCTACATTGCGCATGGGGCCGAAAAACGTGCTTGCAGCCTTTGGCACGCTGCACCCCGCGACCGCCAAGGCGTTTGACCTCGACGGCACCGTGATTGCCGCCGAAATCTTCCTTGATGCGATCCCAGCGAAAAAAGGCAGCGGCTTCATGCGTCCGGCCTTCACACCTCCGGCGTTGCAGGCGGTGACCCGAGACTTTGCCTTCCTCGTTCCCGATACATTGGCAGCGGGTGACCTCGTTCGCGCCATCCGTGGTTGCGATAAGGACAACATTGTCGCCGTCCGCCTGTTCGACCGCTTCGCGGGGCAGGGCGTACCTGAAGGCCAGGTCAGCCTGGCCATTGAGGTGGCGCTTCAGCCCAGCGATAAAAGCTACACCGACGAGGAGTTGAAAGCGATCAGTGATCGGGTCGTTGCAACCGCTTCCAAGCAAGGTGCGACGCTGCGCGGTTGACGCCTAGCAAGTTGTTACTTGCCAGTTCAGCCGCACTCATGCTGTTAAGGACGGATTGATGGCTTTGGCCATCCCGTCTTTACATGGAGTTCGCGGTCGTGCGGAAAAAGTCGCTCAAAAATCTGGTCATCATTCTGGCTGCCGGTGCCACGGCTTGTGGCGGGGGAGGCGGAGGCGGATCGGGTGGAGGTACGGTTGTTGTGCCCCCGACCGGCAGCACACCTACGCCGCCCCCGCCACCAACCGCGTGTAGTTTGCGCAGTCGTCAGGATTTTGCCTTTTCGGTTCTCAACGAATGGTATCTGTTTCCGGAAACGCTGCCGGCTTCGCTCGATCCGTCGCCTTACAGCACGGTGGACGCCTATATTGACGCGCTCACCGCTACCGCTCGTTCGCAGGGTAGGGACCGGTTCTTCACGTACATAACCTCTATTGCCGAGGAAAACGCCTTCTTTGCGTCGGGCGCAACTGCAGGATTTGGCGTTCGTTTTGCATATCAGGGGACCCGGTTGTTCGTGATTGAGGCCTTTGAGGGCGCACCTGCCTTAACCGCAGGAATCGATCGGGGAACCGAGATAGTGGCGATCGGAACAAGCGAAACTAATCTGGTGCCGGTTGCCGACATTCTTGCTTCGCAAGGCTCCGCTGGCGTCAGCGACGCGCTCGGCCCAAGCACCGTGGGCACGACCCGCGTGCTGCGGATCAGCGACGGTGCGGGCACGCGAAATGTCACGATCACCAAAGCCGACTATAATATCGATCCACTGTCCTCACGCTACGGAGCCAAGGTGATTGACGATGGCGGGCGCCGCGTCGGTTACATCAACATGCGCACCTTCATTTCGACAGCGGATAACCAGTTGCGCACCGCCTTTGCCGATTTCCGGGCGCAGGGTATCACCAACATAGTGATCGATTTCCGCTATAATGGCGGCGGGCTTGTTTCCACGGCTGAGCTGATGGGCGACCTGCTGGGCGGCAACCGCACCACCAGCGATGTTTTTTCGGTCACCCGATTCCGGGCGTCCAAAGCATCGAATAACGAAACCCGCCGTTTCGAACCCCAGTCGCAGTCAGTAGCACCCATGAAAATTGCGTTCATCACCACCAATGCCACCGCATCTGCCAGTGAGTTGGTGATGAACAGTTTCATTCCCTATCTCGGCGTCAACGCTGCGCTGATCGGCAGCAATACATATGGCAAGCCTGTGGGACAGATTGCAGTTGACCGTTCTGCATGCGACGATCGTATTCGCGTAGTTGCCTTTGCCAAGGATAATTCTGCCGGACAGGGCGACTATTATTCGGGGCTGGCAAGCAATATGCGGACGACTTGCGCCGCTCCTGACGATATTGCTCGCCCGCTTGGCGATCCTACAGAAGCGTCGCTGCGTTCAGCACTGGATTTCATAGCCGGTCGGTCTTGTACGCCGGTTACGGCCGGGCAGCAGCAGCAAGCCGATGGTCAAAGGACGGATCGCCGGGTGGTGCCGCTGCCCAAGATACCCAATGTGGCGCAGCGCGAGGTGCCCGGGCTGTTCTGACCATCCAGAAACAAGAAAGGCCGGGGCGCAAACCCCGGCCTTTCCGTTTCACTCCTGGGAGAGGGTAGGAGTAGAAATCAGAAGCGATATTCGATGTTGAACGTCGCGGTGCGCGGCGGGCCGTAATAGCCGATGATCGAATTGCCGAAGAGCGCACCCGGGAAGTTGTAGCCGCCGACGCGATAGCGCTCGTTGGTCAGGTTGCGCAGGTTGACCGAAAGCTTGAATACGTCATCCGGCGAGGTCCAGGCTGCCGAAGCATCGACCAGGAAATAGCCGTCAGGATCAAGCGCCGGGGTCGGGATTTCAAACAAATAGGCGTCGCTGCGCAGCGAAACTGCCGGAGTGAACGAAATCGTTCCGCCCAACAGGTCGCCCGAAGCTGTTGCCGAAACGCTGGCGGTGAATTTTGGCGTGTTCTGGAATTCGCGTGCGTTGGATACATCGACCGGGGTGGTGCCGCCGGTGATAAAGGTCAGGAATTCCTTATAATCGGCATTGGTGTAGCCGACTGCTGCATTCATCGAGAAGTTGGCTGAAGGCACAACGCGCAGTTCGAATTCCGCACCTGAAATGTCTCCGCGACCCGCATTGTCGACAAAGCTGGCAATGCCGCCTGCAAGGCTCGGCACCTGCACGGTGACCTGCTGGTTCTTATACTTCGACTTAAACAGCGCAAAGTTGGTGAACAGCGTGCGGTCGAGGAACGCGCCCTTGAAGCCAATTTCAAAGCTGTCGATGGTTTCGGGTTCATAGCCGTTGACCGTGGTCGGCGTCAGAATAGCGTCGCCGCGCATGTCGAAACCGCCCGATTTGAAACCCTTGCCGTATGAGGCGTAGATATTCGCATTGTCGTTCGGCTGATAGCTCAGCGAAATACGTGGGGTCAGCTTCTTGAAACTGCGGCTATTGGTATAATCCGAACGGATCAGGCCGGGAACGGCCGTTGCATTGCCGAACTGCGGGCTACGGATGCCGGTATAGTTGCGCCGGAATACGGTGCCGGTCTTGTCATCCTTGGTGTAGCGCAGGCCAGCCGAAAGCTTCAGCTGCTCTGTCACGTCAAAGCTGACATCGGCAAAGGCCGCGTAGCTTTTGGTCTTCACCGTTCCCGATGTCAGCGTGGTGAGATTGAGGCCACCCAATACCGTGTCAAACGCCCCGCTGGCGCGTGCGTCGAGATAGTAGAGCCCGGCAACACCTTGAATGCGGTCGCCTTCGAACAGCAGCTGTAGTTCCTGCGTGAACTGGCGGTCGTCATAGAAAGCGGGCACGTCGAGGACGGGGCCCGCGGTGTTATCGAAATCGATCAGCGTGTCGGTGTGGCCGTCGCGATAAGCCGAAATCGTCTTGAAGGTCAGTGCATCCGACAGGCCGAATTCGCCGGTCAGCGATACGCCTTGCGTTTCGACCTTATTGTCATCGCCAATGCCTGCGCGGGTGTCATAGACGCTGGCGGTGGGTTCGAAGGCTGCTACGCCACCATTGCCGACGAGACGTGTGCCGTGGCGCGGGTTCGACTTGTCGATGATCTTGTCGGCTGCGACGCGGATGAAGACATCTTCAGACGGTGCAAATTCCGCCGAAATACGGCCGGCAAGCACATCCTTGTTATAATGCTCGGCGCCCGTGGTCAGATTCTTGCCGAAACCGTCACGCTGGTACCATGCGATGGCCCCACCGATCGAGAAGGTGTCACCCAGCGGCACAGTGACCTGACCGATCAGGTCGATCTGGTTATACGCACCATAAGAGGCACGCACCTTACCGCCAAATTCGTTGCCGAGTTTGTTGGTTACATATTTGACCGCGCCGCCGATGGTGTTGCGACCATAAAGCGTGCCCTGCGGCCCGCGCAGCACTTCGACGCGTGAGACGTCAAAAATGTCGAGCACCGCACCCTGCGGGCGGGCGACATAGACGTCGTCGACATACAGGCCGACGCCGGGTTCAAAGCCCCAGAGCGGGTCTTGCTGGCCGACGCCGCGGATGAAACCGATCAGGGTCGAGTTCGAACCGCGTGCAATCTGCATCGTCATGTTCGGCGCCTTGTCTTGCAGCGCGGTGATGTCGACTGCGCCCTGGGCAGCAAGCGTGTCGCCCGAAATGGCGGTCATCGAAATCGGAACGTCGAGCAGGCTTTCCTCACGACGGCGGGCGGTAACGATGATTTCACCACCACCTTCGCCTTCGTCGGCGGTAGCTTCATCTTGCGCCCAAACGGGGCTGGACAAAGTGGTGACGCTGCCAAGGGCGATTCCCGACAACAGGATTGCGCGCGTAAATGATTGGAATTTCATGATATCCTCTCTTCCGTACATCTAAATATGCGGCTGTCCCGCTATTTTCTGCTTGCTCCATACTGAAAGTTGAACCATCTTTCAACTTCTGGAAGAGGAATTTTGCAAATGGTCGCCGTGCGTGGCATGGATGCAACAATGACGGGGGAAGACAAGGCACCGCGCACCGAACGCGGCCGTCGCACATTGCGTGCCTTGCTGGATGCTGCCCGCGCCGAATTTGGCGAAAAGGGCTTCCATGACAGCTCGGTGGTCAGCATCACGAGCCGCGCCGGGGTCGCGCTCGGCAGCTTCTACACCTATTTCGATTCGAAAGAATCGCTGTTCCGCGCGCTGGTCAAGGACATGTCGGGGCAGGTGCGCGATTATGTTGCACCTGTGCTTGCGGGCGAAGGAGACCAGATCGATGCGGAAGGCCGGGCGCTCTCCGCCTTCCTGTCCTTCGCGCGGCAGCATAAGGAAATCTACCGGATCATCGACGAAGCCGAATTCGTCGCCCCCGATGCCTGGCAGGCGCATTATGGCACTACCGTCGACCGCATTTTTGATCGTCTGAAGGCTGCCGAAGCGCGCGGTGAGATCGGTGGTCCGGTCGATGAAGCCCATGCCTGGGCGATCATGGGGATGAACGTCTTCCTCGGGCTGCGTTATGGCGTATTGGGCGAAGAGCGTGCTGTCGGCGAAATTGCCGATGTGGTGAACACAATGCTGCGCGATGGTTTGACCAAGCGCTAGACTGCCCAACGGCGGATCAGATTGTGGTACAGCTTCGTCAGCCGCAGCACTTGCGCATCATCGCCGCCGCGCTCGGCAGTCAGTGTCTGCACAGACTGATCGAGATCGAACAGCGCCTCACGTGCGCCGCCGTCGCGGACCAACGATTCGAGCCAGAAGAAACTGGCGATGCGCTCACCGCGCGTCACCTCGGTTACATGGTGCAGGCTGGTTGAGGGGTAGAGCAGCATGTCGCCCGCCTCCAGCTTATACGCGACGCGTCCGAAATCGCCTTCGATCGATAATTCGCCGCCGTCATAGTCTGCAGGGTCGTTGAGGAACAATGTTGCCGACAGGTCGGTGCGCATCTGCGTACCGTCGGGAAGTAACCGGATGGCGTTGTCGACATGGTCGCCAAAGCCTTCGCCCACGCCATAGCGGTTAAACAATGGCGGGAAGACCCGTTTGGGCAGGGCGGCGGACAGGAACAGCTGTGATCGGGCGAGCCCTTCCTGCACCACTATCCGGGCATGGGCTGCGGCTTCGCCTGCCTCGGGCAATTGGCGGTTGCGCTTGGCGAGCGCGGCGCCGGCCCCGCTGGTCACATTGCCGTCGACCCATTCCGCAGCGGCTATCGTGCGGCCAAGCGCCCTTGCCTGTTCGCGGTCGAGCAGCTGCGGAATGACAATTAGCATGGATATTTGTCCTAATAAATTTGCGGCAAAGTTGAATTAAGTCTCGTATCTTGTCACCCCCGCGAAGGCGGGGGGCCATCGCCGATGAAGGAAATTTCAACGTCCGGTGATGGATTCCCGCCTTCGCGGGAATGACGAGATTAGGAAATCTTTATATATTTACCCGTGCCCGAAGAGGAGCCTCCTAGCTTACATCTTCACGGCAAGCGTCAGGAATGCCGATCGCCCGGGGGCGATATAGGCGAAGGGGCTGCCTGATCGATAAATCGCATCATAATAGCGTTTGTCGGTCAGGTTGTTGACGTTCACCCGCGCTTCGAGCCATTCGGTCGGCTTGAAACGGGCGATGGCATCCAACCGGACATAGTCAGGCACATGGGCATTGCCTGCAGCCAGGCTGCCGCCGAAAATCTTGCTTTGATAATGCACTTGACCGCCGACCTCGACATGATCTCCCAGCATCACCGTCGCCAGCAAATTGGCGCTGTGCTTCGGGATGTTGGCGAATGGCCGACCGACATTGGCTGCATTTACCGATTCGACGATCGTGGCGTCGGTATAGGTGTAGCCGCCGAACAGTTGCAGCACGTCAAAAAGTGTGCCGTTGACGCCCAGCTCGACACCGCGTGAGCGCAGCTTGCCTACCAGTTCATAGACATTGCCGCCAATATTCTCGCGCGCATTGGCCTTGGTGATCTGGAAAGCTGCAGCAGTCAGCAGCAGGTTGCCGTCAGGGGTTTCCCATTTCACCCCGCCTTCCCATGCACGGTTGCGTTCGGGTGCCAGATTCTGGGTCTGCGCGGCGATGCCGTCATAGGAGATGCCGTTGCCATCCAGCTGTTCACCCGACGGGTTTGAGGAGGTAGCGAAGGAGGCATAGAGCGTCAGAAATTCGCTCGGCTTCCAGGTCAGACTGCCCTGATAGTTGGCAAACTGCACATTGTTGCGCAGCACGGTTGCAGTGGGCAGCCCGTTGCTTTGGTAGCGCAGCGAATAGCCATCGAGGCGGGCGCCAACCGTCGCCCAGATTTGCGGAGTGAATTTGATCGTATCGATGACATAGGCCGACAGCGATTCGACCGAAACTTTGGTCGGGCCATTCGCCGCATTGGCATATACCGGGATCGTGTAGCCGAGCACCGGGTCGGGGTTGAGCAAATTGCGGATATAGGTGGATGGCGTAGAGATGACATTGCCCGCCGAATCTTCGACAAAGGCGTCGATCAACAGTGGCAGCGTGCTGACTTTTTCCTTCGCATATTCGCCGCCAATGACGAGTATATGCTTGATACCGCCGGTTTCGAAACGTGCAGTGGCATCGGTGACATTGGCGACGTAACGGTTGGTGCCGAAACGGCGCTGGCCACCTGCGGTGATCGTGTAATTGGCCTCTCCCACATCGACGCCGGTCGCGGGGCATGCGCCCGTTGCGGTTCGGGCAAAGCGGCAAACCGATCCGGGGGTGCCGACCAGATAACGGTTATAGGTTTCGCCCATACGGGTGACCGAACGGAAGCTGAGATTGTCGATAGGATCGAAATCGATGCGGATAGTGCCGACATCCGCCCCATTTTCGATGAAATCGCGACCGATCACGCCATAGAAATTGTCGCGGTCAACTTTGTAGGGCTGTTGTGTTGTCGTATCGAACGGATGGCCGAAATCGGGGATGCCCTGCATGCGGTAGAGATAATAGTCGGCGGTCAGGCTCAGCGTATCGGTCGCCTGCCAGAAGGCGGAGATCGCGCCGCCATATTTTTCCTGGTTCACATAATCGCGGCCCGGTGTGTCGCTATTCTGGTACAGGCCGTTGACGCGAACAGCCATACGATCATTGAGCGCGATGTTGATATCTGCGGCTCCGCGCCAATAATTTTCGGTTCCGATTCCGGCTTCGACATGGGTGTAGGTGTCGGTGACCTGCGGGCGTTTGGATTCGAGGCTGACGAGGCCGCCGGTTGTACCGCGTCCGCCGAAGCTACCCGATGGGCCCTTCACAATCTCGATCTGCTCGACCGCGAATATATCACGGCTGGTCACGCCTGGGTCGCGCAGGCCGTCGATATAGACGTCGTTGCGCGCTTCGAACCCGCGGATGAAGATGCGGTCGCCAAAGGCATTGCCGCCTTCACCGGTGCCCAAAGTGACGCCGGGGGTGGACCGCACGACTTCGCGAAAGCTGTTGGCGCCCAGATCCTCGATCACTTCCTTCGGGATGGCGATGACTGTTTTCGGGGTGTCGCGCAGCTCTTCGGTGAATTTGTCATTCTGCGATTTTTCGACCTTATAGGGTGCATTCGGATTGGCGTTGGGGTTGGCAGCCTCGATCCGCGAACCCGTCACGACAATCGGTGCGCGGCCCGAGGCCGCCTCTTCATCCAGCATTTCTGCATGCGCCGCAGCGGGGATGATAGCCGCCGACAGCACCGCGCCCAGCAGCGCTCCACGCTCCAGCAGCGCGGGCTTGGCTGGCGGTATCGAATTGGCGCGAACGGACGTTCCGGTTGTGGACACGGACATGACTTCCCCTTTATTAAGATTGAATTGCAATATCAATGCAATTGCGAATCAATCGCAATTAGTCAACCCCAAAAGGAACAAAACATAGGTCAGGTGTTTCTGGATTGTTGCCGCCAACCCCGCTATGCGCCCCGCCTATGACGACTGCACCATGGGCCAAACGCCGCACCTTTGCGATCATCTCGCACCCTGACGCGGGTAAGACCACGCTGACCGAGAAACTGCTGCTGCAAGGCGGCGCTATCCACCTGGCTGGTGAGGTCAAAGCCCGCGGGGCTGCCCGTCGTGCGCGTTCGGACTGGATGAAGATCGAACAGCAGCGCGGTATTTCTGTTACATCGTCGGTGATGACGTTCGAGAAAGACGGCATCGTCTTCAATCTGCTCGATACGCCGGGGCACGAAGACTTCTCCGAAGATACCTACCGGACACTGACCGCGGTCGATTCCGCGATCATGGTGATCGATGCCGCCAAGGGGATCGAGCCACAGACGCTCAAACTGTTCGAGGTTTGCCGCTTGCGCAGCGTGCCGATTATCACCTTTGTCAACAAGGTCGACCGCGAGGGCCGCCCCTGCTTCGAAATCCTTGACGAGGTTGCCGACAAACTCGCGCTCGATGTCTGCCCGATGAGCTGGCCGGTCGGTATGGGTGGAGAGTTTGAAGGCATTTTCGATTTCGCCAGCGGCAGGCTCACCCAGCCCAGCGGCGACAGCAAGGCCTATGAGGGCAAATCGAGCCAGCACAGCGGCATCGACGATCCATCGCTCGCGGAGAAATTGTCGGCCCAAGGCCTTGCTAAATTCCGCGAGGAGGCCGAACTGGCGCAGGCGGGCTATGCGTCATTCGATCTGGAGGCCTATCGCCATGGCGATCTGACCCCGGTCTATTTCGGCTCGGCGCTGAAAGAATTCGGGATTGAGGAAATGATCGCCGCCATCGCCCAATTCGCGCCGCCGCCGCGCCCGCAGCCGAGCGAAGCGGGCACGATCACGCCGGATAACAATGAAGTCACCGGCTTCATCTTCAAGGTGCAGGCCAATATGGACCCACAGCACCGCGACCGCATCGCCTTCATGCGGCTGTGTTCGGGCACTTTCAAACGCGGCATGAAGCTGACGCCGTCGGGGCTTGGCAAACCGGTTGCAATCCATTCGCCAATCCTGTTCTTTGCGCAAGACCGCGAGATTGCCGACACCGCCGAGCCCGGCGACATCATCGGTATTCCCAACCATGGTACGCTGCGCGTCGGTGATACGCTGAGCGAGAAAAATGGCGTGCGCTTCACTGGCCTGCCCAATTTCGCGCCGGAAATCCTCCGCCGCGTCGTGCTGCGCGATCCCACGAAGACGAAGCAGTTGCGCAAGGCACTCGACGACCTGTCTGAAGAGGGCGTGATCCAGGTCTTCTACCCCGAAATCGGTTCGAACTGGGTGGTTGGCGTGGTCGGCCAGCTCCAGCTCGACGTTCTGATTTCGCGTCTGGAGGCAGAGTATAAGGTCGACGCGTTCCTCGAACCCGCGCCGTACGACACCGCCCGCTGGTTGAACGGCAGCGATGCCGCGCTCAAGGCCTTTGCCCAATTCAACGCTGGCAATATGGCCAAGGATCGCGATGGCAACCCGGTCTTCATGGCCCGCTCGTCATGGGATGTCGGTTATCAGCAGGAAAAGCATCCCGATCTGGTTTTCAGTGCAACCAAGGAGCGGTAACGAAAAACACCGCAGTGCTGAGCCTGTCGAAGCACGTCCCTAGGTTTCAAATTCCGTTTCTGACTGAGAGCCGCCCTTCGACAGGCTCAGGGCTACGGTTGGTTGGACAAACTAAGCCGCAGGCCTGACCTCCACCGGCACGCCGGAAAAGGCGGCATTGCCTGACAAGGGATCGAGCGCATCTTCCTCGGTCAGGTCGTTGATGCTGGCCCCGGCATGCGCTTGTGCCACCGCCATCGAAACGCCTGGCAGATTATGCCCCCAGCCATGCGGGATCGAAACCGTGCCGGGCATCATGTCGTCGGTAACCTCAACCGGCAGTTTAATCGCACCGCTTTTGGAAGAGATTTCCGCCAACGACCCATCGCCCAGATTGCGCGCGCGGGCATCGTCGGGGTGTATCATCAACGTGCAGCGCTCGGACCCCTTCACAAGCCGCGGGCTGTTGTGCAGCCAACTGTTGTTTGATCGCACATGCCGCCGCCCGATCAGCCGCAACCGGTCATCATTGGCGTGCGCCAGTGTCCCGTGCAGGCGTTCGAGATCAGCAATCAGATTGGCAGGGGCACAATCAATGCGCTTGGTCGGGGTGCGCAGCCTTTCCGGGAAACGTCCGGCCTGTAACGGCCCGAAGTCCTTGCCGCTCGGCTCGGCTTCCACTTCCGCCAGCGACACGCCATAGGGCCCTGCCTTGAGCAGATTGTCCAGCAATTCACGCGGCGTGGCCCGTTCAATGGGCACGCCTGAAATCGCTTCGGCCAGCTTGCGGATGATCTCCCAGTCGTGCAGCGACCCTTCCTCGGCCTCGAACAATGGTTTGGAGAATTTGCCAAAGTTCCGGATCGCGATCGGAAGCAGGAACAGTCCATAATGCTCACGCTCGAGCGGCCCTACCGGTGGCAGGATGTAATGCGCGCGGCGGCTGGTGGCGTTGCGGTACATATCAATCGAGACCATCAGCTCGAGGCCCTCGAGCGCCGCATCGAGCCGTCGGCCATTGGGCGTCGACAGCACCGGGTTGCCTGCAACGACAAACAGCGCCTTGATCTGACCCTCGCCCGGCGTTTCGATTTCCTCAGCGAGCGCGGCGGCGGGAAATTCCCCCATCACCAGCGGGTGGCCCGACACGCGCGAATGGCGTCGCCCGATCGAGCCCGGCCCTGCCATCGCAACGGTATCGACCAAAGGCGTCGGGAAGAGCAGCCCGCCCTCGCGGTCCAACTGGCCCGAGGCGATGTTTATGAGCGCGATCAACCAGGCGTTCAATGTGCCAAAGCTCTGCGTCGCGGCACCGATGCGGCCGTAAAGCGCCGCTGGCCCCTTCACCATGCGATCCGCCAACCACTCGATGTCACCAAGAGCCACCCCGGTCTGCGCCGCACAAGTGGCGCTATCAAAGCCCGATAGCGCATCGGCCACCGCATCCAGATTGTCGACATAATCGGACAGGGCGGGCCGCTCCGGATGCGCGAGCACAGCTTGCAGCAGGGCGACCAGCAGCAACCCGTCAGTGGCCGGCCGGATGAACAGATGGCGGTCGGCAATTCTTGCGGTCTCGGTCCGCCGCGGATCGATGACGACCAACTGGCCACCACGCTTTTGCAACGCCTTTGCCCGGTTGCGAAAATCGGGAACGGTCCAGACGCTGCCGTTCGATGCCATCGGGTTGCCGCCTAGGATGATCATCGTTTCGGTTCGATCAATATCGGGCACGCCCCACAGCCCCGAATGGCCGAACAGCGCCAGATTGGCGACCATGTGTGGCATCTGGTCGACGGTGCTCGCCGAATAGATATTCTTGAGGCCCAGCGCCTTTTTGAGCTCGCCCGATACCAGCGAATTGGCATAGCTGTGCGCATTGGGGTTGCCGATATACATCGCCGCACTATCGGCATCGCGGGCGAGGATTTCGCGCGTGCGCTCGCCGATTTCGGCGAACGCCTGCTCCCAGCCGATTTCTTCCCAATTGTCACCATTGCGCTTCAGCGGTTTGCGCAGCCGGTCCGGATCATTCTGCAGATCGGCAAGCGCAGTCGCCTTGGGGCAGATATGCCCGCGCGATAGTGCGTTATCGGGATCGCCCTTGATCGAGATTATGTCGCGCCCTTCGGCGGTGACGATGATCCCGCAATTGGCTTCGCAAATGCTGCAGGTGCGGTGGTGTGTGGTGGGCATGATCGACTCTCTCCTCAATGGGCAGGCTATCCGGTTTGATGGGGGATGCAAGGGTTTGGCGGCTTGACGATCCGCTTAGCTTGTCGCACTCCGGTCGAAAGACCAACATTCCCTTCCCGCGCGCGGGAGGGGTTAGGGGAGGGCCTGAGAAGGAGCGCCGAATTCTGGCCCTCCCCCGGCCCCTCCCGCAGGCGGGAGGGGAGAAGAAAATGACTGATCATATCCTCGTCATCGACGAAGGGACCACGTCGACGCGCGCGATGCTGTTTGCCAAGGATGGCACATGTCTGGGCAGCGCGCAGCGCCCGTTGACGCAGCATTACCCTGCCCCCGGACTGGTCGAGCACGACGCCGCCGAAATATGGGGCCTCACGCTCGAATGCGCGCGCGAGATAGTGGCGCAAGCGGGCGGGGCGCATGCCATTGCCGGTATCGGTATTACCAACCAGCGCGAGACGGTGGTTTTTTGGGATCGTCGCACAGGGGAACCACTGTCGCGCGCGATTGTCTGGCAGGACCGGCGCACGGCGGAGATGTGCGAGGCGCTGAAGGCCGCAGGCCATGAAGCTGATGTGCAGGCGAAGACGGGGCTGTTGCTCGACCCCTATTTCTCAGGATCGAAAATCGGTTGGGCGCTCAAAAACTGGCCGCAGCTAAAAGCGGCAGGGGAGCATCTCGCGGTCGGCACCATTGAAAGCTATCTTGTCTATCGCCTGACGGGCGGCAAGGTGCATGTGTCGGACGCCAGCAATGCCAGCCGCACCGCGTTGATGGCAATCGGCAGCGGCGATTGGGATGATGGCCTCCTTAGCCTGTTCGGTGTTCCGCGTTCCATCCTGCCCGAAATCTGCGACAGCGCGGGCCAATTGGGCATGACCGATACCAGCCTGTTCGGCGCACCCATTGCGATCACCGGAATGGCGGGGGACCAGCAGGCGGCGCTGATCGGGCAAAGCTGCCTTGAGCCCGGCCAGACCAAGGCGACCTTTGGCACCGGTGCCTTCGTGCTGACCCAGACGGGGCGGAGCCTGCCCAAATCGACCAATAGGTTGCTCGCGACCATTGCATGGCAGCTTGGTGGGGAGCGGCATTATGCCCTCGAAGGGTCGGTCTTTGTCGCCGGCAGCCTGATCCAGTGGCTGCGTGATGATCTCGGCCTGATCGATGCCTCACCCGATACCGAGCCGCTGGCGCGCAGTGTCGAGGATAATGGCGGCGTCTATCTTGTCCCCGCACTGTCGGGCCTCGGCGCGCCGCACTGGCAACCGCATGCACGTGCCGCGATCCACGGCCTGACCTTTGCAGCAAAAAAAGCGCATGTCGCGCGCGCCGCACTGGAGGCTATGGCGCACCAGACCCACGATCTCAAAACCGCCTTCGCCGCCGACGGGGCCGACTGGGCCGAACTGCGTGTCGATGGTGGCATGGTTTCAAACGGCTGGATGGTGCAGGATCTCGCGGACATTTTGGCGGTCGAGGTCGAACGCCCCGATTTCGTTGAGACCACCGCATTGGGCGCGGCGATGCTGGCAGGTGTCGGGGCAGGGCTTTACGGTTCGCTTGCGGAGGCATCGGTGATGCGCGGCAAGGTTGGCCGGTTCAGCCCTGCAATGGATGGCGTTGCGCGGCAGGCGCGGCTAACAGGGTGGAAGGATGCGCTGGGGCGGGTTCTCGCCTAACGCCCCATCTTCTTCGCGCGACGCCGCTGCACGCTCGAACCAATCCCCATCGCCTCGCGATATTTGGCGACGGTGCGGCGGGCTATGTCGAAGCCTTTTCCCTTGAGCATGTCGACCAGCGTGTCGTCGGAAAGGATATCGTTGGGGGCCTCTGCATCGATCAGTGTCTTGATCGCGGCCTTTACCGCCTCTGCCGATGCACCATCGCCATCGGCCGAACCGACACCGCTTGAGAAGAAATATTTGAGGTCGAACAGACCTCTGCTGCAATGCAGATATTTGTTGCTGGTGACACGGCTGACGGTCGATTCGTGCATGTCGATCGCTTCCGCGACCTGCCGCAAGGTCAGTGGCTTCAACCGCGAGACACCTTCGCGGAAAAACCCTTCCTGCTGCTTCACAATTTCCTGCGCGACCTTCATGATCGTGCGCTGGCGTTGGTCCATCGCCTTGATCAGCCAGTTGGCGTCGGCCAGCGCCTCGTTGAGCCAGTTGTTCGCCGCCTTGTTGCTGCCTCCGCCGCCCATTTCGGAATAATAGCTGCGGTTGACCAGCAGCCGCGGCAGGTTGGCACTGTTAAGCTCGATCGCCCAGCCTTTGCGTTGCGCGGTCACGAAAATGTCGGGCGTTACAGCCATCGCCGCATCGTCGCTGTCAAAGCGCAGGCCGGGCTTGGGATCATAGCTGCGCAGTTCGATCAGCATGTCGCGCAGATCCTCATCGTCGACACGGCACAGCCGCTTGAGCTGATCGAAACTACCGCGCGCGACCAGATCGAGATTGTCGATCAGCCGCGCCATGCAGGGGTCGTAACGATCTGCCTCTTTTGCCTGCAGTGCAATGCATTCGGCGAGGTCGCGCGCCCCGACGCCGGTCGGATCGAAAGTCTGCAACAGCGCCAGCGCTTCCTCCATTTCCGCCAATGGCACACCCAGTCGATAGGCGATGCCCATGAGGTCCGCGCCTAGCCAGCCTGAAGGCTCGATATGTTCGATCAACTGTTCGAGCAGTAGCAATTGCCTGCCAGAGGCCGAGGAGCCCGCTTGCTGCATCAGATGTTCGCGCAATGAGATGTCGGGAGCCGCAAAGGCATCGAAATCCGGACCTTCGCCAAAGTCCGATCCGCGCCCCTCGATGCCGTTCATTCCCAGCATCCCATCGGCCCCTGCACCGCCACCCTCACCGGGTTCGAATGTCTCGTTCGAAAAATCGGTGTCGAGCGCTTCACCCCCGGTGCCGAAATCACCGTCGTTCATCAACTGGTCGCTGCCGAGATTTTCGGTTGAAGGGGGTGTTTCTGCGATGTCTGGCGCATCCGCTTCGCCAGCATTATCGCCCGATGCCATTTCGAGAAGCGGATTGCGCTCAAGCTCTTCAGCGATGAAGCTTTCGATTTCGAGCGATGACAGCGCAAGCAGTTTGATCGCCTGCTGCAGCTGCGGCGTCATCACCAGCGACTGGGTCTGCCGAAGATCAAGGCGGGGGGCTAAGGCCATTTCCGGGTCAGCCGATAAGGGATGCAGTCACGCGCGCCACCAGTGCTAACTCACATCTCAAACCCTTCGCCAAGGTAAAGCCTGCGCACATTGGCATCCTTGACCAGATCCTCGGGCGATCCGGCGAACAGCACCTGCCCGCCGTAGATGATGCAGGCACGGTCGACGATGTCGAGCGTTTCACGGACATTATGGTCGGTTATCAACACGCCGATGCCGCGCTTTTTCAGGTCTTTTACCAGATCGCGAATGTCATTGATCGAGATCGGGTCGATCCCGGCAAAAGGTTCATCGAGCAGGATTATTGACGGGTTCGCCGCCAATGCACGGGCAATCTCGCAGCGCCGCCGTTCGCCACCCGACAGCGCCATTGCAGAGGCCGCGCGCAGCCGCGTGAGGCCGAATTCGTCGAGCAGCTGTTCAAGCCGCGCTTCGCGCGCGCTCTTGTCGGGCTCGGCGAGTTCCAGCACCGCCATGATATTCTGTTCGACCGAAAGCCCGCGAAAGATTGAGGTTTCTTGTGGCAGATAGCCCAAACCCAAAATCGCGCGGCGATACATGGGTAGGCGGGTGATATCCTCACCGTTGAGCATGATGCGGCCCGAGTCCGGTTTCACCAGCCCCATTACCGAGTAGAAACAGGTAGTCTTTCCTGCACCATTGGGGCCCAGCAGGCCGACGACTTCACCCTTCGCCACCGAGAGCGAAACATCGGTCAGCACTGCGCGCTTGTCATAGCTTTTGGCGATCGACACTACGGCCAGACCCGTCGAAAGACCTTCTTCGGTCAAAGCGCTTGCCGGCGTTTCGTGCCGGTGCATATCATCGCCCATGGTCTGTTCGAGGCTCATCCCGTATTCGTCCTTTTATCTTCGAACAGTGCTTATACCGCAAAAAGCATCAAGAAAAGCGCACAATGCCCGCAATTGGCAGGATTTGTGCATGGCGCTTTGCCGGATTGATCCGGAACGGTTCAATTTTTGCGTTGCGGGACCGTGAATGTGCCGGTGACGCGGCCTTTGCTGCTTGTGGAAGATGCGCCGCCGGTGATGGTCGAACGACCAGCATTCAAATCGATCACAATACGCCCGCCGCTCAAACGGTTTGCACCTTGAGTCAGGCGGACATTGCCTATCAATGTGATAAGGTTGGATCCCAGATCATATATGGCGGCATCACTGGTAGCGCGCAAATCATCCTTGGTGATTGTTACCCCGCCCACGGCGTCGAGCCTGTTCACATCAATCCCGCCATTGCTGGTATAAGCCGCTGTCACGCGGGAGGCTCGCATCGTCAGACCAGCCTGGGTGGCGGTGACGCCACCTGTCAGGATCACGCGATCAGCCCTGTCCTGCAACTCAATCGCGCCTGCATCAAAATCGACCGGTGCGTTGCTGTTGTGGTTTCGGATGACCTGTGCGGGCGCCGCGACCGATAACAGGGCCGCAGTTCCCAATGCGCTGGCCAGCAAGATCGGCAGGAAAGTTTTTGACATGGTCGCCCTATCTAATCGCATTCTGGTTGATGCGCAAATGCGCGCCGCCTTCAAGCCGTACAATACGCGCATCAACATCGGCCCGTAACTTGCCTGCACTGAAAGTGCCGACCTTCATCGCGCCATTGACTGGCCCGAAGCTCTCAATCTGCCGGGTCTTCATCGCGAATTCGACATTGTTTGCGGTAACACTGAATCCGTCTCCACTGGTGTAGGACAGCGGCCCTTCAACGCGAACTTTTTCGGTTTCGAGATTATAATAGCCCTGACCTGCAACCAGTTGCGCGGGGCCGCCTGCCATCAGGATTTGCCCCGACAAGTCGGTCAGCCGGATGATCGGTTCCGCTGAGCTTTTCTGCACTGCACTGCCGCCGCGAAGCGTGAAGGGGCGCCCTTGGCTGTCTTCGCCGCGATACATGGCGTTGGTCAGCCGCAAGCGCTCTTTGGCCATATTAACCTCGTCCTTTGCCAGTACGAAGCTCATTTCCTGCGTATTCGAAAATGGGCTGACCACCAACATTGCAACCAACACGCCGATGATGCTGGGCAATGCAACGCGAAGAATCCGCACCAGCCGGTCATGTCGACCGCCGGGAGCGGCAAAAAACTGCCGCAATGTGCGTTCTCGGTCTGCCTGCTCGGACATAGGCGGTTTTACAGTCTCCGGTCGATGAACAAGGTTTTAGCTGTGGGCGAAAATATCGTCTTCGGGCCAGCCCATCAGGTCGAGTCGCGCCCGGTGCGGCAGAAAATCGAAACAGGCCTGCGCCATTTCGGTGCGGCCTTCGCGTTCGAGCCGGATAACGAATTCGGCATGCAGGCGGTGCAGGAAGCGCACATCGCTGGCTGCATAATCCTTTTGCGCCTCGCTCAGGACCGGCCCACCCCAGTCGCTCGATTGTTGTTGTTTCGAAATGTCGGTGGACAAAAGCTCCTTCACCAATTCTTTCAACCCATGGCGATCGGTAAATGTACGGGTGAGACGCGAGGCAATTTTGGTGCAGAACAGCGGGGTCGCCGTCACCTTCAGATAATATTCAATTGCGGCCAGATCGAAGCGAGCAAAGTGAAACAATTTCAATCGGTTGGGATCGCCCAAAATCGCTTTAAGATTGGGCGCGGCATAGGTGCTGCCGGGAGCAAAACGGATCAGATGCTCATCGCCGCTACCATCGGATATCTGCAGCAAACACAACCTGTCGCGCAATGTGTTCAGACCCATGGTTTCGGTATCGACCGCAAGGGCAGAGCTGCCTTGCAGTACGCCATCAGGCAGGTCTTCTTCATGAAGGAAAACGCTCATCCGCGCTCAAGCTTTCTCTAATCGGTTAATATGCCAATCCCTCTGCCCCAGCCGCGTCGTCAAGGCAAGTTTTACGGCTTTTACGCCGATTTAGGATTGGTGCATTATTTGCTATCGCGCTTTTCGTGCATAGGGTATAGCCTGCCATTGCGGGGCCAGTGGCATGTCGCGGGAAATGCGGGGTATTCGTCCTATTCTGCATGGATGGAAATTGGCGGGCGACGGGAAAGTATTAGTTCGAACATGAGTTTCAATGACAAGCGTCGTGGCCGTGGCCGTGACAAGCGCGATCGTTTTGGTGACGACAATTTCGGTTTTGACGCCCCCTCATTCCCTGGTGAATTGAGAGGTGGCGAGCGCCCCAGCGGCGGCTTTGGCGGTCCCCGCGGCGGCGGTGGTGGCTTCGGTGGCGGAGGCGGCGGTGGTTTCCGCGGTGGCGCTCCCCGGGCCCCTTCAATGCCCGCCCAGGTGGTTGGCGAAGGCAAAGGCGTTGTCAAATTCTTCAATAATCAGAAGGGCTTCGGCTTTATCCAGGTTGATGATCGCCCCGATGACGTATTCGTGCACATCAGCGCTGTCGAGCAAGCCGGCCTGACTGGCTTGGCCGAAGGGCAACCGCTCGAATTCACGCTTGTCGATCGCGGTGGCAAAGTATCGGCGACCGATCTTGTGATCGACGGCGATCCGCTTCCGGTTCCAGAGCGCGCACCGCGTCCCGAGCGTAGCGGTTTCGATCGTGATCGCGGTGGCGATCGTGGTGGCTTCCAGCGCGGCGGCGATCGCGATGGCGGCTTCCAGCGTGGACCGATGCGCGAATCGACTGGCGAACGCGCAAATGGCACTGTCAAATTCTTCAACGACATGAAGGGATTTGGCTTCATCCAGCGTGACGATGGCGGCGAAGATGTGTTCGTGCACATTTCCGCGCTTGAGCGTTCGGGTGTTGGCCAAGTGACGCAGAATGACCGTCTGGCATTCGACATCGAAGTCGATCGTCGCGGCAAATATTCGGCGACCAATGTAGAGCGTCTGGCTGAATAAGGCTTGGCTTACCGCTGATACGAAAAGGGCCTCTTTCGAGGCCCTTTTTGTTTGCGGGTTCAGCCGATTGTTTGTGTCAGGAACCATTCACGCTGTTGGGCTTGATCTGTCCAGTCGTCGAGCATTCCGTCGGTTGCATTGTCACCGGCTTCACTGGCGAGCTCTTTAACCGATTTCAAAGTATTGATCAGCGCCTTGTTGTCGGACAGCAACTCCTTGAGCATCGCGTCAGCGGATAAGCCGTCCTCGTCATTGTCCTTCATTGACTGCTTGGCGGTAATGTCACCAATTGAGGTCAAAGTCCGTTGCCCCAATTTGCGAACCCGCTCAGCGATCAGGTCTGTCGTGCCGATCAGTTCGGTCGCATGTTCGTCGAACAACAGATGATATTCGCGAAAATGCGGCCCTGAAACATGCCAGTGGAAGTTCTTGGTCTTCAGATATAGCGCAAAATAGTCGGCAAGCAGTCGGTTCAGCGCTGCTGCGAGCGCAGTTGTGCTGTTATTTCCCATCTAAAATCTCCTTCAGAGCGTATGACAGGAATATGGTGTCTGGCCGCGCCGAATGCCAATGCGAAATCTTTGCTACGCTAATCGATTCATCGTGTAGGAACAGGCACCTCACCACTATAATCATAAAAACCGCGCTTGGTCTTACGACCCAGCCAACCGGCCTCGACATATTTGACCAGCAGAGGGGCAGGGCGGTATTTGGAATCCCCTGTGGTGTCGTGCAGCACCTTGATGATCTCGAAACAGGTATCGAGCCCGATGAAATCGGCGAGCGTCAGCGGGCCCATCGGGTGGTTCAGACCAATCTGGCAGGCCATGTCGATATCGCGGATTGATGCCACGCCCTCACCCAAGGAAAAGCAGGCTTCATTGAGCATCGGCATCAATATGCGATTGACGATAAAGCCTGGAACATCCTCGGCAAAGACCATCGATTTGCCCAGCGCGTCACCGAACATTTTGACTTTTTCAACGGTCTGTTCCGATGTGGCAAGCCCGCGGATGACCTCGATCAGCCCCATGATCGGCACCGGATTGAAGAAGTGCACACCGATAAAGCGCGCCGGATCGGGTGACGATTGCGCCATGCGGGTGATGGGAATGGACGAGGTATTGGTCGCCAGAACCGCCTGATGGCCGAGCACCTTGCCCACTTCGTCGAAAATCTTGCGCTTGATGTCCTCACGCTCGGTGGCGGCTTCGATCACCAGCCCGGCTGAAGCCATCGGTTCATAGCTGGCGACAGGTTCGATGCGCGCAATGATCTGCTCGGCTTCGGCGGCGCCGATCTTTTCGCGCTCAACAAGGCGATGGATCGCTTTTGCGATGCCATCCTTGCCCGCCTTAGCACGGTCCATATCTATGTCGGAAAGCAGCACATGATAACCCGCTGCCGCGCTGACCTGTGCGATGCCCGCACCCATCTGACCTGCCCCGATAACTGCAACTGACCGCATGCTGACGACCCTTTCGAATATGTTCGGCGCCCCCCTAGCGCAGCCGGACGGTTCACGATAGACTGTTTGCCATGAGCTTGCCGTTCGCAAAATTCCTCTTTGTCGCTTCGGTGCTGGCCGCTTCGTCACATGCCGCGCCAATCGAACCGGGCAAGCAGTTCTTCCATAAAGACTGGGCTGCCGCCTGCGACAACGTCTATTCGTGCGAGGCGCTGTCGCTTGCACCCGAAGTTGACGGTGGCGACACCGCCCCAGCCATCCTGATCAGTCGGGAATCGCCCAATGAAGCGGTCACGGTGAAAATCTCGCTCGTGGCCCCCTCTGGGAACAGTTACCGCATCTTGATCGACGGTCGTGAAGTTGACCGTGGCGCACTTGCGCAAGGCGAGTGGTCGATCATTGGTTCGGTTGCTGACTCGCTCAAACTGGCGCGTTCGATCGGTCGGGGGCGAAACATGGTCATTCGCGGGGATGATGGAACTGTCTTGGGCAAGCGTACGCTCAAAGGTTCTGCTGCCGCGCTGATCCATATCGACATGATGCAAAACCGTGCACGCACGCGTACTGCGCTGTTCCTTGTCGGGCGGCGCGAACAGGCTGCAAGATCGGTTGCGCTGCCGGTCATAACCGCCACCCGCATCGGCAAACAGTCAGCGGTTCCTGATGCCGGAACGATCATTGGCATGGTGGAAAATGCGAAATGTTCAAGCGATAGTTCGACCGTAACCGAAAACAGCGCCGTCAGCCTTGGCAAGAAAGATAGTCGGCACAGGGTGCTGCTTCAGGTCAGTTGCGGCACAGGAGCCTATAACATGGCGGTTGCCCCTTATGTGGGCAGCTCAGCGGATGGCAAGAAATGGGCCTTCGCTCCGGCGCGGTTCGATTATCCGGATCAGGCCGATGAAGGGATGGACGGAGTGAAGCTGCTTTCCAACCCGAGTTGGGACGCCGCGACACAACAACTCAGCAGCTTTCACAAAGGGCGCGGATCGGGCGATTGCGGCACCGCCCAGACCTATGTCTGGGACGGGGATGTGTTCCGCCTGGTCGAAGCATTTGCCATGGACGAATGCCGTGGCTCTACCGAATGGATGCAGCTCTGGCGTGCCCGGGTGGAGTTCAAGGATTAACCCTTGCGCGCTTTCAACAGCAGCTCAGCGACCCCATAAGTCCGTTCATTGTCGACATCGATGGCAAAGGCTCCAACGGGCGTGATTTGCGGCACTACCTGAACGCCGAACCGACGTGAGATGGCCTTGAACGCCTTGTCGAGCGTCCACCAGCCCAGCCGGAAACGGATCAGGTTGATGATGCCGAACGCCTTGGCGATGCGGGCGCGGTTCTTCGCAAATTGCCCACCTTCGCGAAAGGCTTCGGTCGCCCGCAACGCTTTGGCATTGCGCAGCCAAAAGACGTTGCAGTTCGAAATGGCGACATCCTTGAATTCATAGAATTTGCGTTGCCCGTCCGGATGGGCCGCGCGGATGGACTCGCGCGTTGCGAGAACGACCACGGCGTCGCCTTCGCTCGCCAGTGCATCGCGATGCACGCCTTGCAGATAGCCGCTTTCAGCGAGCACATTGTCAGCGGTGGTGATCAACAGAGGAAAGGCGGCGTCCCCGCCAGCCAATGCGATTGCGTGCTCGACGCTTTCGACGATGCCCGCCTGCGCTTCGCACAGCACAAGACGCCCGCTTTTTGCAAGTGCCTCGACCGCTGGTAGGTCAGCGACAACGGCGGGATCGTGGATCGAGATGAAAACCTTGGCATCAGGGAAAGCGGGCCCGACGGCTTCGACCACCCATTCGAGTAGCGGCTTGCCGTTGATTGGCACCCGGCATTTATGGCTGACACCTGCGCGTTCGGCGAGTGGATCGAGTTTCCCGTCGCGCTTGCCCGCGAGGATGAGGATAGTCGGCTGGTCGGTCATGCAGCGCCTATAGGGACAGCGGCATTTTACGGCAAGCTAAGGCTGGTCAAGCACCGGATTTTGCACTAGGCGCGGGCGCGAAAAGGAATTCAGGGCTTTTATGGCAAACGCGCTTCGTATCGGATTGGCCGGGTTGGGGACGGTCGGCACTGGCGTCATCCAGCTTATCGAAGAAAACAGCGCATTGATTGCGCGCCGGGCAGGCCGCCCTATCCAGATTACTGCTGTGACTGCGCGCGACCGTTCCAAGGATCGCGGTGTCGACCTGACACCTTATCGCTGGGTCGACGATATGGGCGAACTCGCCACGGCAGCCGATGTCGATGTTGTAGTCGAACTTGTCGGTGGATCCGATGGCCCGGCGGTTACGCTGGCGCGCGAAACGCTGGGCGCGGGCCGCGCACTGGTTACGGCCAACAAGGCGATGATTGCGCATCACGGCGCAGAACTCGGGGCGCTGGCTGATGCCCAAGGTGCGCCGCTGAAGTTCGAGGCTGCAGTAGCCGGCGGCATTCCGGTTATCCAGGGACTGCGCGACGGGGCTGCGGCCAATCGGATCGACCGAGTGTATGGCATCCTCAACGGCACCTGCAATTTCATCCTCTCGGCGATGGAGCGCGACGGACGCGACTTTGGTGAGGTGCTGGCCGATGCCCAGGCCAAGGGATTCGCCGAAGCTGATCCGAGCTTTGACATTGACGGCGTTGACGCTGCGCACAAGCTATCCATCCTCGCCTCACTCAGCTTTGGCAGCCGGATCGATTTCGAAGGCGTGGATATTCGCGGTATCCGCAAGATTATCGCTGCCGACATCGCGCAGGCACAGGCGCTGGGATACCGGATCCGTCTGATAGGCCTTGCCGAAGTCGATGGTGAAAATGGCGGCGCTTCGCTGTTCCAGCGGGTGCAGCCCTGTCTCGTTCCCATCGATCATCCGTTGGCCCATGTCGCGGGTGCAACCAATGCGGTGGTTGCGGAGGGCAATTTTTCTGGTCGGCTGCTTTTCCAGGGCGCTGGCGCTGGCGATCGGCCAACGGCGTCTGCGGTGGTGGCAGACCTTGTCGACATTGCACGCAAGGAAACCGGCCCGGCATTCTCTGTGCCGACAACCGAACTCGACGAATTGCCGCGCGCCACCGCTGCGCACCGCATCAACAAAACCTATTTGCGCATGCTTGTTGCCGACCGGCCGGGTGTACTCGCCGAAATCGCAGCCGCGATGCGCGATGCCGGGCTGTCGATCGAAAGCCTGATCCAGCGCGAAGTAGCCGATGGCTCCGCTTTGATTGCCATGGTCACGCACGAGGCGCGTGAACAGGCCGTAACCGATACCCTCGCCGCCCTTAAAGGCTCTGATAGCCTGCAGGGTGAACCGATGGTCATGCATATTTTGGGAGAATAGAATGACGACGCAATCTAGCGGCGCAATGGACCGCGTTCTGGTCCTCGAAATGGTGCGCGTTACAGAGGCCGCGGCGATGGCAGCGGCCAGCATGATCGGGCGCGGTGACGAAAAGGCCGCCGATGCCGCCGCCGTTGAAGCGATGCGCGCTGCGCTCAACGATCTTTACATGGACGGCACCGTCGTGATCGGCGAAGGCGAACGCGACGAGGCGCCGATGCTTTATATCGGCGAAAAGGTCGGCAATGCGCCGGGTAAGGGCCCCAAGATCGATATCGCGCTCGACCCGCTCGAAGGGACTACGATCACAGCGAAAGCCGGCCCCAATGCAATGGCGGTGCTCGCAGTTGCCGAAGAGGGCAATCTTTTGAATGCGCCCGACGTTTATATGGAAAAGTTGGCAGTCGGCCCTGGCTACTCGCCCGGCATCATCGATCTGGCCAAAACGCCGACGGAAAACGTCCTTGCCGTTGCGAAGGAAAAGGGTGTTCCGGCCGAAGAGATTATTGTTTGTGTTCTCGACCGTCCCCGGCACGAAAAGCTGATTGCAGAATTGCGCGCATTGGGCTGCGGCATCATGTTGATCCCCGATGGCGACGTTGCCGGCGTGATTGCGACCACTGATCCGGACACGACGATCGACCTCTACATGGGCTCTGGTGGCGCACCTGAAGGCGTGCTGGCCGCTGCAGCCCTGCGCTGCGTTGGCGGGCAGTTCAAGGGCCGCCTGCTGTTCCGCAACGATGACGAACGTTTGCGCGCGCGCAAATGGGGCATCGAGGATCTCGACAAGATTTACGATCTTGAAGAACTGGCCAAGGGCGACTGCATTTTCGCCGCAACCGGCGTGACCAGCGGTTCGCTGCTCGAAGGCGTAAAGCGCACCCGCGACGGCAAGATCACCACTGAAAGCGTTGTGATGCGCGCTTCATCGGGCACCGTGCGCTGGGTGAAGAGCGAGCATCGCCGGGGCTAAAAAATCCCGAGTGCGAGTCCTTCCGCCATCGCCGCACCCAGTTCGTGCGCCTTGGCCAGATCGGATTCAGTGATGACTTTCGGGGCGAGGATTTCCTCGGGCGTCTGTGCATGGGTGCAGACGATCAGGCTGTCGGCGATACGTTTCAACCGCCAGCCGGTGGTAATCCGTTCCGCCTGCCGCACCGCATTGCTGCCATCCGATCCTGCACAAACCAAGAGGGTATAGGGTCGTCCTTCGATCTGCCCGAGGCAGGGATAATAGCTGCGGTCGAAAAAGGCCTTCATCACCCCGCTGATCGCTGCAAGATTTTCGGGGAAAGCAAAGATATAGCCTTCAGCATCGAGCAACGTTTTCGGATTTGCGGCGTCGGCCCGAAGCAGCACGACTTCCAGTCCGTCCGTGGCTCGCGCGCCCGCTGCGGCAGCTTCCGCCAGCGCTTGTGAACCGCCAGTCATGCTGTGCCAGATTATGGCCAGCCTCTTCATTCCGATACGGCTTCGCCAAGGCGGGGAATATCTGCAATCTGAGGATTGTGCTGCCAGCTGTCGAGCGCCCTCACAAGATCGCTTCCGGAAAGGCCCAGCGAAGCTGTGTTGCGCAGCGGATGCACCCAGACGGTACCGGCTTCGGAAAGATCGCGGTCGAGCACGACTTGAACGTCGCCTGCGGCATCGTTGATCGCGCCTAAGGGCGTCACTGATCCGGGTGTCAGCCCGAGAAGCCTCAGCAAATCTTCGGCCTTGCCAAAACTGAGACGTTTCGAACCTATGGTTGCAGGTAGTGCTTTCAGGTCAACGCGGATTTCCCCCGGCACGGTCACCAGCCAGAATTGGCCGCCATTATCCTTGAGAAACAGATTTTTGGTATGTGCGCCGGGCAGGGTGGCATTCAGTTCCCGGCTTTCATCGACGGTGAACACCGCATGATGCTCTGCCACTTCAAAGGCAATGCCGCGCGCCTCCAGCTCGGCATAGAGGCGCGCTTCATTGTCCAATTTTAGCCCCGGTGCAGAGCGCAGAGCTTGTTGCCGGTCGGGTCGCGCAGGTAAGCGAGGTAGAGACGGCCAAAGCCGCCTTCGCGCCAGCCCGGGGGATCTTCGATGGCCTTGCCGCCATTGGCAACACCTGCTGCATGCCAGGCGTCGGCCTGCTCAGGCGACATCGCGAAACCGATGGTGCCGCCATTGGCGCAGCAGGCCGGCTCGCCATTGATTGGCGGAGTGACGAGGAAAAGCCCGCCATTGTGCATATAGATCAGGCGACCATTGTCGTCGACGACAGCGGGGTTGCCGCCAAACGCCGCGAACGTCGCGTCATAGAATTTCTTGGCGGCGTCCATATCGTCCGCGCCGACCATAATATGGCTAAACATAGTCTCTCTCCTTTGTTGAAACTTCAGAACACCACGACGCTGCGGATGCTCTTGCCCGCATGCATCAGGTCGAAAGCGGTGTTGATCTCCTCCAACCCCATGACATGGGTGATCATCGGGTCGATCTCGATCTTGCCCTGCATGTACATGTCGACGATTTTGGGCACGTCGGTGCGGCCCTTGGCCCCGCCAAAGGCGGTGCCGCGCCAGTTGCGACCGGTAACGAGCTGAAACGGGCGGGTGGCGATTTCCTTGCCGGCTTCGGCCACGCCGATGATGATCGAAGTGCCCCAGCCGCGATGGCAAGCTTCGAGCGCGGTGCGCATCACGTCGGTATTGCCGGTGGCATCGAAGGTGTAATCCGCTCCGCCGTCGGTCATTTCGACGATCTTGGCGACCACATCCTCACGGCTCATGCCCTTCGAATTGAGGAAGGCGGTCATGCCGAACTTGCGGCCCCATTCCTCACGGTCGGGGTTGATGTCGACGCCTATAATTGCGTTCGCACCGGCAAGGCGTGCCCCCTGGATCACGTTAAGGCCGATGCCACCGAGCCCGAAGACCACGACATTGTCGCCCACCTGTACCTTGGCCGTATTGATCACAGCGCCAACGCCGGTAGTCACGCCGCAACCGATATAGCAGCTCGACTGGAAGGGTGCGTCTTCGCGGATCTTGGCAACCGCGATTTCAGGCAACACGGTGAAGTTCGAAAAGGTCGAGCAGCCCATATAATGGTAGATGGGTTGGCCCTTATAGCTGAAACGCGTGGTGCCATCGGGCATTAGACCCTTGCCCTGCGTCGCGCGGATCGCGGTGCACAAATTGGTCTTGCCCGAAAGGCAGCTTTTGCACTGTCGGCATTCGGGGGTGTAGAGCGGGATGACATGGTCACCGGCTTTCACACTGGCCACGCCTGCACCCACTTCACGTACGATACCCGCGCCTTCATGTCCCAAAACGCTTGGGAAAATCCCCTCGCTGTCGAAACCATCGAGCGTATAAGCGTCGGTGTGGCAGATACCCGTGGCCATGATCTCGACCAGCACCTCGCCTGCCTTCGGACCTTCCAGATCGAGCTCAACTATCTCGAGCGGTTTCTTGGCTTCAAAGGCGACGGCAGCACGGGTCTTCATTGCGGGACTCTCCTTGGACTTGCAGGTGGCTATGCCGATTCCATCGCGCACCTGCAAGCCTCTCGGAGCAGCTTGTACCGCGTTTCAGAAGGACTCCCAGCGCAGCCGGATAAAGGCCGAACGCCCAGCGCCCGGCAGGCGTGCGCCTAACGCTACGTCAGAGCCACTGTTGCGATTATATCCGGCCAGATGCTCCACATAATATTTGTCGAACAGATTTTCGACACCGGCATCAAGGCGCAAGCCATCACGCAATATCCAGTTCCCATACAGGTTAAAGGTTACATAGCCTTGGCTCGGAACTTCGCCGTTGGTGGCTGAAACCTTGCGCTGTTTGGCAACCGCGAGGGCTTCTCCAGTCAGCGACCAGTGATCGGCTTCCCATGCGAGGGCGACTCGCACATTGGCCGGCGCAATGCGGTAAAGATTGTCCGATATGTCCCGCCGCTTGCCGCGTACAAAACTGGCGACGCCATCCAACCTCAACGGCCCCGAAATCCGCGTGCCGAATGCAACGTCGGCGCCGTAAATTTCGGCGTCGACATTGGCGAAGCGCAGCGGTGTGGAATCGCCGCTCGCCGCCGATACCATTTCGACCGGTGTATCAAGCACACCGGGGGTGGCATCAAAAGGAACGCCCTGAATGAAATCCTCAAGACGGCGATAATAGATCAGCGGTCGAGCATAGGCCGTCTCGCTTTTCCAGTCGAATCCGGCTTCGGCGAGCCAAGCCTTTTCGATCTTGAGTGCTGGCGATCCGACATAGATATTGCCATCGGCCAATCCGCCGCTGGCTTCGGTCGGAAGCCATGCGAAGCGTTCTACCAGACTGGGCGCGCGGGTCTTGCGGGCGAGGGTGAATCGCGGCGTTATTACTCCCAATTCTGCGGAGAGACGCAAAGCCGCATCGACCGAGGTTCCTGACCATTCCCTGTCGGCATTGGCAAAAGCGCGCGCGAGATTGGCTGGCCCCATTGGCACGCCCGGGCCGAAGCGCGGCGCTTCGGTGCTGGCGCCGTGACGATCAACCCGAAAACCCAATTCTGCATCAACTATTCCCAGCGCCGCTCTGGCTTCGGCAAATGCGCCGATGCGATCACTTTTCGCCCGATCAAGCGGGTGGATGAAGAAGGTGGGAGAAAGCGGGTTGTAGAGCATGAACCCTTTGTCGATCGCTTCGAAGTCGCCACCAATGCGGATATGCCGGTCGGAGCTACCAAAGCGCAGGGAAAGTCCTGCACCCATTGTATCGGCATAGGTGTCTGACTGGCGTGTCGCTGCCACAGTGGGGGTCGGGCGCAAGGCGAAGTTGTTCATTCGGTGCTCGACACCTGAATAGTCAGCATGTGCTTCAAGAGTCAGGTCGGATGCCAATTCGCCCTCAAATCCGACGCGGAAGAAATCGGTATGAAAGTAAATGATGTCCATCGCAAAGGGCGGGTTGCCGGAACGCCCGGTATCCTGCCGCCGATATTCCAGTGAGATTTCTCCTGGCCCTGTCCTCAATCCCGCATGCACGCCATAAACCGCGCGCTCGAAGCCGGTGCCGCCGACGCGTCCGCCCGGGAAGCGCATGTCATCGCCTTTCTCCCACGATGCGATCGCTCCCAACCGTACCCGGTCATTGGCAAGACCGGCTATGCCACCGATAGCAACACTGTCATCGACGCTGCGATATTGTGCGGAGACATCGACCTGCGGGGCAAGCGTACCGGCTTCACCAAAACGTGTCTGTTTCAACACTGCGTTAATACCGCCACCCAACCCGGGGCCATCGCGCACAGGAGAGGCGCCGCGCGCAATCTCGACCCGGTCGATCAGCGCCATCGGCGCATAATGCATGGCGGGGTCCATCGCATTGGGGCCGCCGGTTGCGAAATGCTGGCCATTGATACGCAGCGCTATACGCTCGCCGAACAGCCCGCGCATCTGCACCTGTCCCGACAACGCGCCATTATCGACCAAGGCCATGCCGGGCTGGCGCGCGATGAAAGCCGCAGCATCGGGGCCGGTCGCCAATTCTTCTTCGGCCTCACGGTCAAGGTTGAGCGCGGTGGTGCGCTGTGCAGTGACGATGATGAGATTACCATCGGTCTGGTCCGATGACTGCGCAAAAGCAGGGCAAACAGACGCGACCGCCACAAGCGCGGTCGCCGCAAAAAATCGTGTTTTCATTTTCTAATCTTTCAATTTCGGGTGTTCAGCCAACCAGCATCCGCAGCTTGTCCAGCGCGGTGGTTTCGGCTTCATGGTGATCGATGATCGACGATAGCCGTCCCTTGGCATCCATCAGGAAGATGCCGGCGGTGTGGTCTATCGTATAATCGCCATCCGGTTTGCTGGGGTCCAGCGGCACCTTTTTGACATAAACGCCAAAGCCTTTGCGGATTTGGGCGAGTTGCGCATCGGTTCCGGTTGCAGCGACAATGGGGGTGCCGAAAATCTCGGTATACGCCCCTATGTCTGCAGGCTTGTCGCGATCAGGATCGACAGAAACGAAAACGATATCGAATTTATCGCCATCTGCTCCCAGTTTCTTTCGCAGCAATGCCAGTCGCGACAATGTCGTCGGGCAGACGTCGGGGCAGCGGGTGAAGCCGAAGAAAATCGCATAAGGGCGGCCTGCCAGCATTTTGTCGGTTAGCAGCTTTCCGTCTGAGCGGGTCAGTTCGAACGGCCCGCCAAAGGGCAAGGCGGCGACAGTTGATGCCGGCTTTTCGGCACCGCTTTTCTCAAGGCCAAGATAGAGCAACCCACCCAGCAAGGCTGCCACAACCGCCATAACCCAGAGCAATTTGCGGATTGCCCCTGTATCATCGGCTTGGCTTTGATCAATGTCCGGCATGGCCAGCCTCCATCGGTGCAGTCGAACCAACCGGCTGCACGGCGAAGGTCACTTGCACCGAACCCGCACGGGCGAATTTCAATGTTGCGGGGATTTTGGCGCCTTGTTTGAAGGGCTTTTTGAGGCCGATAAACATGAGATGCAAACCGCCAGGTTTCAGTTCAACTGACTGGCCGGCGGGAATAGCGATACCGTCTTTGAGCTGGCGCATTTTCATCACGCCGCCGTCCATGCTCATGTTGTGGATTTGAACTTCGGTGGAGAATGGCGAACTGGCTGAAATCAGCCGGTCGGTGGTCTTGCCAGTATTGCGGATGGTCAGGAAGCCGCCGCCTACGGTTTGCGTGGCGGCAGTTTCGCGCGTCCACGGATGGCCAATCGCGATTTTGGCGATGGCAAAGCTGTGGGCCAGAACCGGCGCAGCTAGCGCAAATAATGCAATCCCGACGAGCGGATAAAAACTGTTCGATTTCATATTGGATACTCCGGATATGCCAACCCGCCCCTTTTCCAGGCGGATCAGCAAAGCTGACTATTCGGGCGGAAAGGTCAGGCCAGAGCCGGTGGCCCGCGCAAGGGCGGGCGAAGGTGCATGGTTTGGGGAAGTTGCAGCGTTGGTGTTGGTGCAAAACCCAACGCGAGAATGAAGAGCAGCGCAATCGCCAACAAAGGCGCATCCGCCCCGCCCAGCGCCGCCATTGACGTTGCCGAATAAGCACAGGCCTTGCCCGACCGGGGGGCATCCTGCTTGTCATGCGATCCAGGCTGCATCGGAACAGTGATCGCACGGCTTTGCATTTCGCCGCTGCCATCGGCGCAAACCATGACAGTGAAGGTCTTGCCGGACTGCCCGACCATATAGCCCATCGGCACAACCGCTTTTGCCAGCAACGCCAACGTAACCAGCAGCATGGCCAGCCGGTAATGCGTGCGCAAAAAGAGTCGCAAGGCGAACATGGAAAGGCCCCTAAGCCGAAGTTTCGGCTCTGTCAGCCCTATTGTGCAATCCAGCATTGATCTGGGGCAATTAACGGCGAGAATAATGGCGGAGACGGAGGGATTCAAATTTGATTGTAATTAAACGATATTTTCAATCTAAATCTGCTTAGCCATAATTTCAGCCATAGTCATCGCTTCGATCTTCGACGGTGTACGGCGAATGACTCCGGTCGGTAATTTGACACTAAATGGATTTGGCGACACGTCATAAGTGTTGTGACATCTACATGGGAGCGACTTAGACCGCTAACAAATCGGGCGTTGATCGCACCTGATCGTTCATCTAATAGCTGCCAGTCGTTCATGCAGAGACGGCATTCGGACAATTGCTGACTGGATGCGTTTTGTCCCCGTTATCGGCGGGGTGCACCAACTTTTTTCGCACCACCCAAACCTGTGTGCTACCTTTTGGGTACACCCTAAGCTGACGCCTGTAGTATCGCATAGGTCCAGATAATTTGCCTCAGTTTACGTGGCTGCCGGTGTCGATGGCTCATGATTTCGCTTTTTGGGTCTCCACACGCTAAGAACCACAGTAGGTGCGCACAAGGCGGCGATGAATAACAAGAACTGGTCACCGCTGAGTACTTCATTCGCTGCAGCTCTGGAATAGCCTGCCAGAGCGTATCCAATTGCATATGAGAAGCTCCAGCCGCCGTACGTCAGTGGAAACAGGTTTGCCCCAAACTGCCGCTTGGTCAGAGTGATCCATAAAATCTCAGCTAATCCCAGCCCAACTCCGAACAGCAAGCTTCCCGCGCTTGCCAAACTTGTTAGAGGGTACGTGTCCAGCAAGGCGAAAGCCGAGAGGCCACTCACAACCATAAGCGCCACCGCACAACTGGCGAAGTCACTTCTCCAACGGTCCAACATCCATCCGGCCAGTAGGTTGCCGATCATGCCACCGGCAGCTGAAAGGCCAAGGATCGTAGCCGCGGCCGTTGGCGAGAAACCGCGTGCTTCGAGAAACGGGGGCATTTCTATTGCAAAGGCAAGTACCGCAATCCCCGAGGCTGCGACTGCCAATGCCATGAAGATCGCTGGTGCGAGATCGATTGTCGCCATGCGGCTCCAGTACGAGACGTTGCCGTCCGCATGGTCTTTCTCACGATACTTCCCGCGCTTAATGTCAACCGAGCGATAAGCTCGACCAAGCGACGCTAGTGTTGCAACCACGATCAACATCATTGCCGCAATTGAAAGGGCAGTGAGGCGCCAACCAAATTTTGCAATAAGCAATTGGGCTATCGGAGAAAGGGCCAACCCACCAAATGCGCCACCACACCAGGATATGGCAATCGCGAGACCGAATCGTCGTGAAAAGAGCTCAGCAATGATGACCGGCATAGAAACTACAGCCAAAGTCTTGCCCGCACCCATTGCCATTCGGAGTAGGTAGATTTGCCAAAAGGTCTCAACTGCAAAGGTTGCCGCGAATGTTGCAGCAAGGATCAAAAGTCCAGCTATCAAAACTCGCCATGCGCCGACGCGGGCGATTAGCGGTGCGCAAAAGAGTGCCAGCGGTGATACCAGCCACATCGCCGAAACCAGATTACCCGAAGAGGCTGCGGACCAGGACTTTTCAATGGCAATGTTTTCCGCGAGGAGGATGAACGCGTAGATTGTTGAACCGAACAGAACAGCGGTCATAAAGAACATGCCGGCAACGATGCGCCAACCATAATATCCGCGCCCCTCATCCTGCATATCAGATGAGTTTGCTCGCTTTTGCTCCTCGATGCCCAATGTTCACCTCGCTACATCCCCTAGCGAGGGAAAGCATATAACAAAACACCTGTCATCTAAAATATGCTTGAGTTAACGATGTCAAGAGCCAAAATCCAGCGATTAGCTTATCCAACCCAATGAAATTAAAAGATTAGTCCTCGGCTGGATGCGGCTCAAGCAACCTTGTCAATCCATCAAATAGAGCATTTAGACGCTGTGGTTCAAAGCGCTTGGGTTCGACATGAAGCATCATACTCCAACCGTCGGCCATTGCGCTGATATGATCGGCAAGCAAATCAGCAGGAATGTCTTGGCGAATTCGACCACTTTGCTGCTGCCCTAGAATGTTTTCAGTCAGGCGTTTTCTGTAATGAGCATAGCGGCGCTGATAAATTTTAGCTAACAGGGGCTCGCATTTGGCCTGAGCGAGAAGCTGAAACTGGGCCTCGACAATGTCCGACTCGACATTCATTGCAATCCACGCACTCAGTCGGCGTTTAAGAGCTTCGAGGCTTGAGCCCATTTCGAGAAGCGAGTCATATTCGTCCCACAAGTGTTCGATGACTGCAACGACCATCGCTTCCTTGTTTGCAAAATAATATGTGACAGCACCAGTAGTAAACCCAGCACGCTGCGCTACTTTGCGCAGCGAGGTACCCGCAAACCCACTTTCCGCCAAAATGGCGATCGCAGCCCTAAGCAGTTCTCTCCGCCTGCCGTCCCTGTCTCCAAGTGGTCGGCCCCGCTTTACGGATGAGCTGCGGGCAGCGGTGTTCCGCGTTGGGTTTGGAGCGACATTGTAATTTTCATCCATCGTGATTGCCTAGCAGGCCGAGATGAAAAGAACAATTAGCATAACGTATGTTGCGTAAATAAATCACATGTGGTACCTTCAAGCACATCATCGTGTTGGGAGAGTTGAATATGGAAACAGAGTTGCGCCAACAATGGCAGGAAAACGGGGCGGTTCTCGTCAAGAACTGCTTGAACGCAGAGCAGCTTGCCGACTGCCGCGAAGTGTTCGACTGGTGCGTCGAGAACCCTGGTCCTCATGTATCTGGCATGTTTTCTGGCGAGCAGCGATCGCATGTCGACAATTCCAACCCGCGGGCAAAGGAGCGTCTTGACCAACTGGTACAAAGACTTCCTTTTGGACGGATTTTCTCCGAACTTTGGGGGTCTGAAAATGTCTGGTACTTTGGCGAGGAGGTTTTCCTGAAATCTGGCGGGAAAAGCGCGCGCACCTCTTTCCACCAGGATACGTCCTATCTACCATGGGGTGGAACACATTGGGGTAACGTATGGATCAGCTTCGAAGCTGTGCCGAAGAAGAATTCTTTGGAAATCGTTCGAGGGTCTCATCGCGGTATCTATTATGACGGGCCGACGTTCGAAGATCCCAACAATCCGACTGCGCCTCTACACGGCGAAACGGCGGTACCGTTTCGTCCCCGCCTTCCCGACGTTGATGCCGAGCTGTCGCACGACCCGAAGGCTTATGACCTCCTCTCTTGGGATGTCGAACCAGGCGATGTGGTTTTCCTTCATCCCCATTCTTTGCATGGCGGCGCCCATGTAGATGCCCAATTTCCCGAACGTCACACGCTAGTTTTGCGGTTCTTTGGCGACGATGCGATCTATTATCCGCTGCCACAGAATAGTGCGTCGCGTATCCCACCGGAGGGTGTGCTGTTTGTCGAAGAGATGAAAAAGCTGACCGAAGGGCACCCATTCCGGTCACCTGTTTTCCAGCAAGTCGTATAATTGGAGAGGAATAGCATGGCCCCGAAAAAACGCGAAATCATCAAGCCTCCGGGAACCGAGGCTCTGTACGACAATTATCATTTCGCGCCAGCGATACGGGTCGGTGATACAATCTGGCTGTCAGGTCAGGTTGGCATCGACGCCAATTTCAAGCCCGGCGTCGACATGGCTGCGCAGGCCCGGCTTGCATTCGAAGGTATCGTCCAGACACTTGCCGAAGCTGGGGCGACCTTGGAGGATGTCGTTGAGCTAATGACGTTTCACACCGATCTGCACGGTGAAATAGAGGCATTTAGTAAGGTCAAGGACGAGTTTTTCCCTAGTCATTATCCTTGCTGGTCCGCGGTAGGGGTAACACAGCTCGCAGCCCCTGAGTACAAAGTTGAAGTTCGTGTGATTGCCGTGGCGGGTTCCAGTCAAAACTGAATTTTCGCGCGGCGGCTGATGCTCTAGCCGCCGCGTCGTACCTTGCGATTGACATGCTCGTCCGCAGCGTGAGCAGCGCCGAGTAATGACCTAACAGCCACCCACTGCAACGGTTCCGGCAACGTCTTCGGGGTGGCATGCTGCAGCGCTGACAGGAAAGGATTTTCGGTGCCGCCAATGCGTTCTGCGAGCACTAAACCTACCAGCGATTGCGTTCCAACGCCGTGGCCAGAGCAACCCGCTGTATATAAAATGTTGTCATGTTCACCCGTCACGCCGACCACCGGCAAGCCGTCGAAAGCGAAACTGATGTAACCGCTCCAGGCGGCCTTCACCCCAACATCGTGTAGGGTTGGAAAACGATCCCTCAGGGCGATTTCAAGTTTTCGATAGGTATGATTGTCTGGTACCTCGGGCGTGCTCGATCCGAAGGAATAGCCTAGCTGCTTTGTAGTGATGACCAACGTATTGTGCGCGGTCAGCCTATGGCTCTCCATTACGAGGTGCTGGGTTGTTATTCCCTCCGCATTTGGCCAGTCGAGTGAGGCGCGCTGCGTCGGGGTTAGCGGGTGGGTTTCGATCGCCGAAACCCGAAGCGGAACAACTTTATCCTTAAGTAAACCCAACCCTGGTGCGAATGCATTGGCTGCAACGACCAAATGAGGCGCACGTACAGTGCCATCAGGAGTACGGCACTCGATTATCTTTCCATCACTCCAATCCATTAGCGGCGAGTTTTCGAAAAGGCGCACGCCATGTTCAAGCGCGGCTTGGCGTAGTCCACGAACATATTTGCCTGGGTTCAAAGTTCCTCCACCTGGCGTCGCATAGCCAAACAAAAAGGCGGGTGGTATACCTCGCGCCCTCATTGCAGCATTGTCGAGGAATTCGGCCGGGGCACCAAGTTCGATCCCGAGTTCCATATTGGCGCGCAACTGCTTTTCTTGGCTTGAATGAACGCCAGCGCGGATCAAGCCTGAACGACGATAATCGCAATCAATCCCATAGGACTCGAGCTTGCTTTCAACATAACGAACACCCTCTTCAAAGTAGCGGATGATCGCAGCGACCTGCGAGCGATCAAGTCGTTTCATAAACATGTGGTAATCAAGACCTTGACCACCCGCTAAATATCCAGCGTTACGGCCACTCGCCCCGAAACCGGCAAAGCGACTTTCGAGAACTATGACGTCGGCGCCGCGTGCACGCAGTTCGAGCGCTGTAGAAAGACCAGCGAAACCTCCACCAACGATTATTACATCGGCAGTTGCTTGTCCGTTCAGTGCATGTTGAATGTCGGACGGTGGTTCGATCCAGCCACCTTCGGGCTTATAGATGATATTCGTCGACATTTTCATCTCCGTGAAAGAGCGTCAAAAGCTTGAAGTGCTGCTTTGCGCCCAGCTCTAATAGCGCCATCCATTGAACTTGGATGAAGCTCAGCCATATCGGTGCCTGACCAGTGTATTCGGCCCATCGACATTCGGGAAGCGGCGCCCCAGCGAGTAAGAAAACCTGGAGGATAGGGCGAGACGCATGACAGAGTCCATTCGTCGACGCTTCCCCAGTCGACCTCATGATATTGGTCGAAATGGAGTGCCTCGTCTCCGAACGCTCTGGCATAAATCTTTGCCAGTTCGCGGCCCGCCTCGCCCGTATCAGTGGTTAACGCACCTTCGCGTACGAAGCAGATTAGGATTCCAACGGACGCGTCCGGTGGGGAGTTATCTGCTGACCATAGCAAAGCACCGCCAATATCAAGCACCTGACCATTGAACCCTCCCTCGCGCCAAAAGGGGCGTGAATAGACATGGGTTGCTTTGCGCATGCGGGCATTGATCGGCCAGGCAGTGTGCATTTCTGCCCGGTCAGGTGGGAGAGAGGGGGTGAATTGGATGTTGCGAGCTACAACTTGGCTTGGGCTGAAGATAACCTCACGGGCGCGTATAGTTCCCCGATCAGTATGAAGTTCGACTATGTCTTGATCCCAACCAACGAGCTTTCGTACGGGAGTGCTTAAAATGATCTTTCCCTGTAATTGATTGGCCATTTTCGCAGACAGAGCCCACGATCCGCCCACCAACCGTTTTTCCTGCGCACCATTCTTCATAGATTCAAGCCGGGCGAGATCGCATTCAAACGAATTGATTAGCGTTAGGTAGTGCAACAATCCTAGCTTTTCCGGCGGCGCACCATAGGTCAACGTGGTCGAGAGGAAGAAATTGATTTGTTCTTCCTCACTTGGAGACTTTGTTGCCAACCAGTCAGCTACCGACAACTGGTCCCATTCCAAAGCGTGCGGCGCTGTCCATGGTGCGGCGCTCGGCACTTCTCTAGCCATAGCGTTAAGTTCATCGACTAATGGGCTGCTCGCAATGATTGCGCCGTCTTCGCTTCCTTCGACAAATGTCTCGTCACCAATGAAAGACACGGTCTTTCCATGATAATAGCTATCGAACGTGTCCACTCCGAACTCATTCGCTAGTTGGAAAATTTCGGATTGGGTCGGGCCGATCCATTGACCTCCCCCGTCCGAGACGACGCCGTTACCGATATCATGATTGACCGTTCTACCGCCCACCCGGTCGCGCGCTTCGAGAATTACAAAAGACTTTTTTTCTTGGCGCTGAAACTCCAGGCCCGAAACAAGACCGGATAGCCCCGCGCCAATGATTGCAACATCTACCTCAACGCTCGTCTTACCGTCAAACTGGCTGCCGCTCTCCATATCCCGCTCCATTTTTTAAGATGACAAGTGTTATGAAAACATGCATTATCCAAAAACAGGAAGCAAGAAACTTTTGGAGGAGGCGTTATGACAAACCTTAAAACAGGTCTTATTTGCACGGTTTGTGCGCTCGCGTTTACACGTCCGGCGCTGGCGCAGGAGGTGTCGGATACCGCGACTGTGAGCACCGACAACTCAGAGATTATCGTGACCGCACAACGCAGGTCAGAACGCTTGAGCGACGTACCAGTGGCAGTAACAGCAATTGACGGCGATGATATGCAGCGTTTGCGTATGCAGGATGCGACACAAATTGTTCAGCAAATTCCGAATGTAACAGCTCAGGCTACGTTTGGTGCTAGTGCTCCGCTATTCGCCGTGCGCGGAGTGAGTAATCCGGACTTCAACCCCTCGGCTAACACTCCGGTGCCGATCTACAGCGATGACGTGCTCATTAACAACATAACCGGTCAAGGCTTTGCCCTATTTGACTTAGAACGTGTTGAGGTTCTCAAAGGGCCCCAAGGCACGCTATTCGGATATAATTCTTCGGCGGGTGCAATTCAGTTTATCTCTCGCCGTCCTACCAATACTTTCGAGGGGTTTTTCTCAGCTTCCTACGCCAGCCGTGACGAGCGAATGCTTGAATCATCGCTAAGCGGCCCGCTGGCCGGAGATGAGGTGCGCGGGCGCCTTGCCGGCTACTATCGCAGCCAAGATGGGGATTTCCTCAATCTCGCAACTGGTAAGAGGATCGGTGAGAATGAGCGTTATGCTGTCCGCGGCTTGGTTGATATCGACACATCCGACAATTCGAGCCTGCTGCTAAAAGCGCAATATGGACGTTTCAAAGGTGATCCCACAATCCGCCACACCGAGCAGCCGGTTAACAATTTCACTGGCGAGGCTCTTGGCGGAAAGCGAGAAGTGATTAATGAACTCGGACAGGATGAGCGCGTCAAGGCGCTAGAACTTTCGGCTCGCTTCAAGGCCGATCTTGGAGCGGTCGGGCTCGATGTGATCAGCGGCTACCTGAAAATCGATTCAGGCTATCTGACTAACTTTTTCGATGGGCGCCAGATTGGTGTACTCGATTTGGGTTACGGCGCCGGACCAATGCAAACGGCCCTCTATGGGGTGCAGGGGGCAGACACGCGCACTAAACAGTTCTCGCAGGAAGTGCGCCTCACTTCACAATCTTCAGGGCCTTTGTCCTACATTCTCGGCGCCTACTACCTTCATGAAAAGCTAGATGGTACAACCTGGTTCTTCGCTGGCGATGACTCTGGTGCGTTTGGCTATTTTGGAGCTGATCAGGCAGCTTTTTTGGTTTTTGACGAGTACGCGCAGAAACTCTCATCCTTCGCTTTGTTTACTCAAGCTGACTACAAGCTGACCGACAAGCTTAAAGCGACTATTGGCGGCCGCGTCTCTTGGGACAAACGCAGCCTCGATCTGACCTTCGCTAACTACGACGGTTTTGCGACCTTCACAAATGGACGGACAGTTGACCCGTTTAATGTCAAGTTATCGGATGTCACCGATCTTTCCGGACTGGAGACCTCCCAGCAGGATCGCAAGTGGACAAACTGGAGTGGGCGTTTCGCTCTCGACTACAAGCCTACAGATGATGCGTTGATTTATGCCAGCCTTTCGCGCGGAGTGAAGAGCGGCGCGTTCAACACTGCGGCGTTCATCGACCTGTCCGAAGCCAATTCCATTGGTCCAGAAAAGGTGTTGGCCTACGAAGCAGGTACCAAGCTCGCGTTTGCGGATCGGCGAATATTGGCGAACGCAGCCGTGTTCTATTATGATGTGGACAATTATCATCAGAAGGTAGTCGACCAGTTCGGCCGCGAGTTTCTAAGCGGAGCCGACCGGGTGCACTTCTACGGCTTCGAGCTTGAGGGCACTTTACGACCGACGAAGTTGGTAACGGCGCAGTTCGGCATAGGCTGGCAGAAGGGCGTGTACGATGAATTCATTGAACCGACAGGAGCAGGTCCCGTCGATCGTGCGGGCAACGTAGTGCCGGGTACCGGAGCGTGGACAGCCAATGCGGTGTTGCGGGTAGATGCGCCGCTTTCTGGCGGAGCCGGTACGTTGTCGCCGCAAGTCGACTTTTCTTACCTACAGGGCTCATTTTACTGGGTTGGCAACGGGGTAAAAGCCCCACAGCTGTCGCCGACCAGCAAGACAGAAGATTTTTTCAATCTAAACCTGCGGCTAACTTGGACTTCAGAAAATGATCGTTTCTTAGTAACTGGATTCGTCCAGAACGTGCTCGATCAATATCGAGTTCTGCGCCGCAATCCAGTCTCGTTCTTAGACAACTCGCTTAGTTCCTATTCTCCCCCGCGATCCTTTGGTGTGATGGTGCAGGGTCGTTTCTAACTGCTAAAGTTAAAAAGTTGGGAGTGGCTACAAAAGGCCGCTCCAAGCTATTTTTGAACAGGTATGTCCAGTATCGCTAACAAAGCAGTCATAAAACGATCCTGGTCCATTTGTTATAATGCGTCATTCATTCATCAATAGAGTCGCTGGTCTCCGAAAGTGTCGGAGGCCAGCAAAGCCTTAAATGTCGGTTCGCTCCGACAGCGTCAGCGCGTCATCGACATCAACGCCTAGATACCTGACTGTGTTTTCGATGTTGGTATGACCCAGTAGAATCTGAATAGCCCGCAGGTTACCGGTGGCCTTGTAGATCAAGGATGCCTTTGTCCGGCGCATCGAGTGGGCACCATATTCGCGCTTGTCGAGCCCGATTATCGATACCCACTCATCGACAAGGCGTGCATATTGTCTGGTGCTAAGATGGCCCAAGTAATCGACCCTAATCGGAAATACAAAATTGAAGATCGTGCCGCCGCGACGCTGCAGCCATGCTTCAACGCTTCTTCGCGCCTCGGTCATTATCTCGAACTGCACAGGCCTATTTGTTTTTTGTTGGATGCCGGTGGCTCTATTACGGATTTGCCCTCCGCTGACGATGTCACCAATTTTCAGCTTAACGAGATCACAACCGCGAAGCTTGCTATCGATAGCTAGGTCGAACAAAGCCCTATCCCGCAGTCGCCTATGTTCATCCAGGTAAAAGCGAATTGCCCAGATGTCTCTGGGCTTTAATGGGCGTTTGGGCCCGACATTTCGCTCAGCATTCCAAGGTCGCCGTTCGTGTGCGGCAGGGTCAAGATCCGAAAGTCCCATGATGTTGCTCCGTTAGCCGGAATGGCCGAACAAGGACTAACAGCATGGTGCCGGCAGGTTCAGACGATGTTAGTGGGAAAGAAAATTACATCAAACTTACAGACCCTTACTGTAATTGTCTTAGAGGTCTAGCCACTCCACCTCCCCACTGCCCAACTCGTAAAAGGCGCCCACAACCTTCAATGTTCCTAATTCCTGCGGGCGGCGCAGTGCAGGGGAGGCTTCGTCCTGCAATTCGCGCACCACGCGTTGGACATTATGGCGGGCGGCAGTGTTGACCAGATCGTGCTGGGAGTCCTTTCCTACTTCCATAATCGCAGGGTACAGCGGCTGAAGCACCTTGTTGATATTGGCTGAAAAGCCATAATGCTCCTTCACCACAGATACCGCAGCCCGCACGGCGCCGCAATTTTCATGGCCCATCACGACGATCAGTGGCACACCCAGCGCGGTGACTGCAAATTCGAGGCTGCCGATTGCCGTCGAACACAGGCTGTTTCCGGCGTTGCGTACGATGAACAGTTCGCCCAAACCGCGGCCGAACAGAAGCTCAGGTGCAACACGCGAGTCCGAGCAGCTGAGATAGGCGGCAATCGGATGCTGAGCGGCAGCCATGCGCAGGCGGCTCATGCGGCTGGCCTGGACCGTTATCGGCTCGTCCGAAAGGAAGCGACGATTACCTTCCTTGAGCAGCGCGAGCACGTCGTCGGGCGTCATAGAAAGGGTCATCCGGGCTTTCCGTCTTTTCTGGGCGAGAGATAGATGCGAGCGTTACGGGCCGCCCAAGGGAGGAATGCGATCAGGAAGATAATTGCTGAAATGACCAGCCAAAAGCCATCCTCGGCATACAAGGCGGTGGCTATACGGGCAGCCGCCGCACTTTGCATGCCGACAAAGGCAAATTTGCCAGCGAGGGGCAGTTCCAAAGGTCGACCCGAATGACCCTGAGTGACGCGGGTGATCATCGCGATCAGAAGACTTCCTGCGAAGCCTATGGTCAGCGCATGCTCGGGTGCGCGTCCAATCGGCAGGCCAAGGCTCGAAATTGCCCATAGCGCATATCCGATGGGCGCCCAAGCAAAGCCAATGATAAGCACCCAGAACAGGGCGGGAGCCTTAGTGCGCGGCCACCATTTCCAGCTCATCAATAGCGTCAGTGCACTCAACAGGAGTGCCGCGAATGTCTGAAGAAAACTGACGGCGAGTAACTGCCCTGCGATTATGAGCATTGTCAGCCCCCAATAGGCCCCCAAGATCCAATTTGGTCGCCACCGGACATAGCCTTCGACGACGTTGCCCGCGAAGAATGGGATCATGCGGTGACACACCGTCACGAAAACAGGCAAAAGCATGGCCCAAAGCCCTAGGCTGTTGGCAAGAGATAGAGTTGCGGCTGCCGGATTGAGAATGAAGGCCATCAGGGCAATTTGTCCAATCAGACCAAAAACAAATGCGGCGAGGATTGACCAACCGTGCCAAGTGGGTGCCTTTCCATCGTGGCGTTCGCGCAGCGCAATCGAGAGCAGCACGCTGAAACCCCAAAGACATGCAAGTGACGCTGACGCGAAGGCTGCAGCGAGTAGCCTATCGTTACCAGACAACAATGCTCCCCAAGACAGCAATGTAGCGAGGCCATATCCGCCAGCGACGGGCGCGAAGGATTCGCGCTCTAGATCGGGATAACCCATCCAGCGCGGGAACACCGTCAGCAGGAAACCGAAAAACAGAGGCGGCAGTGCCAGATAAACCAGAATAGGTGCATGCAACAGCGCTTGCGGAATATCTCCGCCCGCAGGAGCGGCCATTCCCAAATGCAGTCTTGACAGCACCGTTAGCCACCAAAGCATCATGGCGGCAAGCTGCACGACGCCAATCAGGAACAGCAGCCGATGGGGTGCAGCAAGCAGGATGTCGGGTTTCACCAAAGGCCGTGGCTCCCGCCCACCGCGCCTATGGTCGCAAGAATTGAAGCGAGCAGCAGGATGCGGTGCATCCGCTCCATGCGCTGGAAATCCTGTTGCGGCTGTGGCGAGGCCGCCATCCTTTTGTGCAGGAACAGCGGTTCGAGCACGAACAGCATCGCCGCGAATATCAGCCACACCAGCAACATTGCCCACATCCACCAAAAATGCAGATCGGCAAAGCGACTCCACAAATCGGCGCGCCATGTCATCCAGAATCCGCTCGCGCCAGCCAGAAGCACCCATATCCGTGCTTGCCAGGAAAAACCGCTTTCGAGCCCATGGAAGGCAGAGAGGCGGTCGGCAGATTGATGCGTGCGCCTTATGGATGGCAAGACTACCGTGGTTACAAATGCCACGCCGCCAATCCACATCAGAACGGCGACGACATGTATAACCCGTGCGAGTGTGAAATCATCCATCATGTGCCTCGGCATCTTTGTGAAATTGATAATCATCAATAACATTGATTAATGTCAATTATTGTAAGCGCTCCCTGCGCTAATTGAGCGGCATGGAAAAGCAAATCCTCAAGCCGAGCCTTGCCGTTCTTGCGGCGTTGACCTGCACATTGCCTGCTGTAGCGCAAACAGCCGAAGAGCCAAAAGCGATTACACCTTATGCCGACATACGTTATCGGCTCGAATTGATTGGTCAGGATGGGTTGCCGGAAAATGCGACTGCATCGACCTTGCGGGTTCGTGCGGGGTTCAAAACACGCGAGTGGAGCGGTTTTAGCGCACTTGTCGAAGGGGATGCGATAGCACGCGTCGGACCTCGGCATTACAACGATACGGTCAATGGCTTGACCGCTTATCCGATTGTTGCTGATCCTTCCGATGTTCTGCTCAATCAGGCGTGGCTTCGTTACAAACCGGTGAAGGAAGTCGAAGCAGTCCTCGGTCGTCAAGCGGTCAATTTCGACAACCAGCGTTGGATCGGGTCGGTGGGCTGGCGACAGAATGACCAGACGCTTGATGCCGCCCGCGTGACGATCAAACCGATGAAAGGTGTTGCGCTCGACTATGGCTATGCCTGGCGCGTCAACCGCATCTTTGGACCCGACTCACCGCAAGGAATCTGGCGCGACAATAATATCCATATGGTCCGCGCCAATTTTGAAGCGAAGCCAGTTGGAACAGTGACGACCTATGGCTATTTCCTCGACCTACCAGATGCTCCGCTCTCCTCTTCGAAAACGATAGGCGTTAGGCTGGCTGGCGAACAGAAGCTGTCGGGCAAAGCTAAGCTGCTCTATGCGGCGGAATATGCCAACCAGCGTGACCTTGGCTCGAACCCGAGAAACTTCTCGCTTGATTATTTGCTGGTCGAACCTGGCATTTCGTTGGGCGCTGTTACCGTCAAGGCCGGCTGGGAGCAGTTGGAAGGCAATGGTGTGAGTGCCCTGCAAACGCCACTAGCTACGCTTCATGCTTTCAATGGTTGGGCCGACAAATTTTTGAGCACGCCAGCAAATGGATTGCGCGATCTATACGCCGACGTCGCGGTGAAGCTTCCCGCTGTAGGTCCGATCAAGGGCGCTAGCGCGCGGGTACAATATCATGACTATAATTCAACACGGGGCGGGCTGAATTATGGCAGTGAATTGGGAGCCATGCTGGCAGTTCCGATCGACAAACATCTGACCGCAACACTAAAATTCGCGCGTTACAATGCAGACGATTTTGCCACCGACACCATAAAATTTTGGTTCTCGCTCGACCTGAAGCTCTGATTCAACCGGGCCGGTCAAGAAACGGATCAGGACGGGCAAAAGCAGCCAGCAGTTCGGCATTCGTGATCTGCACAGTGTTGCCGGATACGACGACGCCATGCGCGGCCAGCGCACTAAACGCGCGTGATAGATTCTCGGGCGTCATGCCCAGTAGTGACGCGAGGATGCGCTTTTCCACGGGCAGGTCGAACTGCACAGCGCCACCGCGCTCACTACTTTCGAGAAGGATGAAATTGCCCAGCCGCTCGACCGACTGGCGCAGTTTCATGTCGGTGAGTGCGCGAACGAAGTAGCGGAAACCGAATGCCAGTTCCTGCATCGCTCCGCGCATCAGCGACCGGTCGTTGTCGATGGCGTCGCGGATTAATGGCGAAGGGATCATCAGGATGCGCGATGCAGTTAAAGTGCGCGCCGACATCAGATACGGCTGGTCGGTATAAGCGGCGGCGAGAATGAAACTGCGCACCGGTCGCACGATTGCCATCGATGTTGTCCGATCGCCGTTGCCGGTAAAAAGTTCGACCATACCATCGATCAATATGTGCAGGAAATCGGGTTTCTGCCCGGTATCGAACAGCTTCAGCGCTGGCGGGAAGACCTGCAGGAAGGAAGCAGCAAAAATCTGTTCACGTTGCTCGTGATCCATCGAGGCAAATAAAGGCAGTGCAGCAATTTCCGGTTTTTCAGCAGCGCGCACAATTGTTCCCCAACTTCGATGCGGTCGAATGTAAACTCCTGATTGATAAATATCAATCGCACTAGTGACGAATGGCACCTCGATTTTTGACCATGATCAGGCCTGCGTGATTTTGACGGGTTTGCCAGGTGCAGGTTGATCCACATCAACAAACCCAGCGGATAAGAATGCAGACCAGAACCAGATTTCTCTCGCCGCAAAAGGGGCTGGTCATGGTTGCATCAATGGTTTCGTCAAAACAGCAGCAAGGGGCGCTGTGGCTGAGCACCGGAGCGTTCACAGTCTGCTTTGCGGTTTGGACGATTTTTGCGATCATCGGGATCGAGATCAAGGCTGAGCTCGGCTTGAATGACACCCAATTCGGGCTGCTAGTGGGAACGCCGATCCTGACAGGTTCTCTTGTCCGTGTATTTCTCGGAATCTGGACCGACCAATATGGTGGGCGACTGGTGTTCCCGCTGACGATGCTTGCTTCTGCGGTTTCGACCTTCCTTCTGTCTTATGCCGATACCTACATTCTAATGCTTGTAGCCGCTTTGGGGCTTGGGTTGGCAGGTGGCGGGTTCGCGGTTGGTGTCGCCTATGTCTCCAAATGGTTCCCACAGGAAAAACAGGGCACTGCGCTCGGCTTTTTCGGCATGGGCAATGTGGGTGCAGCGGTGACCAAATTTGTTGCTCCGTTCGTAATGGTTGCGATGGGCTGGACGGCAGTTGCGCAAATATGGGCCGCTGCATTGGCTGTGATGGCGGTCATTTTCTTCGTTCTGGCAAAAGACGATCCAGACTTTGCTTCACGCAAGCATAGCGGCGTTAAGCCCAAGTCGCTGGCCGAACAGTTGGAACCTCTCAAGCATCAGCAGGTCTGGCGTTTCTCGCTCTATTATTTCTTTGTCTTCGGGGCCTTCGTCGCGCTTGCGTTGTGGTTGCCCAAATATCTGAGCGAGGTCTATCATGTTGACGTGAAGGTTGCGGGCATGCTCGCCGCCACATTCTCGCTTTCGGCCAGCCTGTTCCGCGCTTATGGCGGGATGCTGTCGGATAAATATGGCGCGCGCAAAATCATGTACGCCACCTTTGGCGTGTCGATGCTCTGCCTGTTCATGCTGAGCTATCCGTCAACCGATTATGTCATTCATGGAATCAAGGGCGACATCGCCTTTTCGACCTCGATGGGGCTTGTACCTTTCATCATCACGGTGTTCGTGCTGGGCTTCTTCATGTCGCTGGGCAAGGCCGCAGTCTACAAGCATATACCAGTTTACTATCCCGATCATGTCGGCTCCGTTGGCGGTATGGTGGGCATGGTCGGCGGCCTGGGTGGCTTTGTGCTTCCCATCGTCTTTGGTGTCGTCAGCGATCTCACCAATATCTGGACCAGCTGCTTCATGGTGCTGTTCGCGCTGGTGGTTGTCGCACTTGGCTGGATGCACATGGCGATCCGTCAGATGGAACAGAAAGCTAGCGGCATCGATGTGCGCAGCCTTCCGCAATTCCCCGAAATGGCAGAGCTGCATGATCCATCCAAACATGCCGCAGGCGAAACCCGCGTGCTGGAGGAATGGAAACCCGAAGATGCAAATTTCTGGGAAGCCACAGGCGAACGTATCGCACGGCGCAACCTCTACATCTCGATCCCGGCACTCTTGCTCGCCTTTTCGGTGTGGATGGTCTGGTCGATGGTTGTCGCAAAGCTGCCGCTGATCGGGTTCGACTACACGACTGACCAGCTTTTCTGGCTGGCGGCGCTTCCGGGGCTGTCGGGGGCGACCTTCCGGATATTCTACAGTTTCATGGTGCCGATATTCGGTGGGCGGCTTTGGACGACGCTGAGCACGGCGTCGCTGCTGATCCCCGCGTTCGGCATCGGCTATGCAGTTCAAAACCCGGAAACGCCGTACATCATCTTTCTGGTGCTCGCGCTTCTTTGCGGTTTCGGCGGTGGCAATTTCGCTTCTTCGATGTCGAACATCAGCTTCTTCTTCCCCAAGGCGCAGAAGGGCAATGCGATGGCCCTGAATGCAGGTCTCGGCAATCTGGGTGTGTCGGTGATGCAGTTCATTGTGCCTTTGGTGATTACCGCCAGCGTGTTCGGTGCGATGGGCGGTGATCCGCTGCCTAACAAAGAAGGCGGTGAGCTGTGGCTGCAAAATGCGGGTTTCATCTGGGTGCCGTTTATCATGGCGTCGTCGCTGCTGGCATGGTTCGGGATGAACGACATTGCCGATGCCAAGGCGAGCTTTGCCGAACAGTCAGTGATCTTCCAGCGCAAGCATAATTGGCTGATGTGCTGGCTCTACACCGGCACCTTTGGTTCATTCATCGGTTTCTCGGCAGGTCTGCCTTTGCTTGCCAAGCACCAGTTCCCCGATGTCGATGTACTGAAGTTCGTCTTCCTCGGCCCGCTGGTCGGCGCGATCAGCCGTGCGGCCACCGGCTGGGTATCAGATCGCTGGGGCGGCGGACGCGTCACCTTCTGGGTGTTCGTCTTCATGATGATCGGCGTCGTTGGCGTGATGTACTTCCTGCAAGCCGGGAACTGGTGGGGCTTCCTCGGCATGTTCATCTTCATGTTCTTCGTCACGGGCGTGGGCAATGCCTCCACCTTCCAGATGATCCCCAGCATCATGCGCAGCGAAATCCCGCGCCTGATGCCCGAACTGAGCAAGCCGGAGCAGGTGCGGCAGGCGGAGAAGGAATCGGCCGCCATTGTCGGCTTCACTTCGGCGATCGCCGCCTATGGCGCCTTCTTCATTCCGAAAAGTTTCGGCAGTGCAATTGCCGCCACAGGTTCGCCGATGGCGGCGCTGATCGCATTCTTCGCTTTTTACGCCAGTTGCGCCGCCCTGACATGGTTCGTATACACCCGGCCTGGCGGGTTGCTCCATTCCATCGAACGGGCGCCCAGCGCCAAACTCGCCACCGCTTGAAAGGGTAAAGATCATGAGCCAACTTCTCGACCGCCTGACCTTCTTCAACCGGAAGCGCGAAACATTTTCCGAGGGCCACGGAGTCACCACCAGCGAGGCGCGCGACTGGGAGGATGGCTATCGCAAGCGGTGGCAGCACGACAAGATTGTGCGCTCTACCCACGGCGTGAATTGCACCGGAAGCTGTTCGTGGAAGATTTACGTCAAGGGCGGGATCATCACCTGGGAAACACAGCAGACCGACTATCCGCGCACACGGCCTGAACTGCCCAACCATGAACCGCGCGGTTGCCCGCGTGGGGCGAGCTATAGCTGGTATATCTATTCGGCCCAGCGGCTGAAATATCCGTTGATCCGTTCACGTCTTGTCCGTTTGTGGCGCGAGGCGCGCAAATCAATGAGCCCGGTGGCTGCGTGGACTGCGATTGTCGAGGATGACCAAAAGCGGAAAAGCTATACAGCGATCCGTGGTCATGGCGGTTTCGTCCGCGCGCATTGGGACGAGGTGACCGAGATCATCGCCGCCGCCAATGCCTATACGGCGAAGAAATATGGCCCCGACCGGATTGTAGGCTTCTCACCCATCCCGGCGATGTCGATGGTCAGCTATGCTGCGGGTTCGCGCTATCTGTCGCTGATCGGCGGCACTTGCATGTCCTTTTACGATTGGTATTGCGACCTGCCGCCCGCCAGCCCGATGACATGGGGTGAGCAGACCGACGTCCCTGAAAGCGCCGACTGGTACAATGCGGGTTTCCTGATGATGTGGGGATCGAACGTCCCGCAGACCCGCACGCCTGACGCGCATTTCATGACCGAAGCGCGGTATCGCGGCACCAAGGTCGCGGTGGTGTCTCCCGATTATGCAGAGGCGACCAAGTTTGCCGACCTTTGGCTCAACCCCAAACAGGGCACCGACGCGGCGCTCGCCATGGCGATTGGCCATGTCATCCTGCGCGAATATCATCTCGACCGGCAGGTCGAATATTTCGAGGATTATTGCCGCCGCTACACCGATTATCCGATGCTGGTCCGCTTGGTCGAAAAGGATGGCGCCTATGTGCCCGAACGGCTGCTGCGCGCGTCCGATCTGAAGGGCAATCTGGCTGAGAAGAACAATCCCGAATGGAAAACTGTCGCCATCGATGACGCCAGCGGCAAGCTGGTAACGCCGTTGGGCTCGGCAGGGTTCCACTGGGGTGAAGAGGGCAAATGGAACCTTGAGGAAAAGGATGGCGCAGGCGGTGATGTTAAACTGCGCACTACCTTCATCCTCGATGCGGATCGCGATGATGTGGTCGACGTTTCATTCCCCTATTTCGGCAATCGCGAGCATGATCATTTCAAGGGCACCGACCATCCCGATGTGTTGAACCGTCGCGTCCCCGTCCGGCAGATCGAGACCAAAGAAGGGAAGACATTTGTTGCTACCGTCTTTGATCTATTCTGCGCCAATTACGGTCTCGATCGCGGGCTGGGTGGAGAGCATGTCAGCAGCGATTATAGCGACAATGTCCCGTACACTCCCGCTTGGGCCGAGAAAATTACCGGGGTCCCCGCTGAACAGATCATCACCGTAGCCCGCGAATTTGCAACCAACGCGGAAAAGACCAAGGGCAAATCGATGGTCATCCTCGGCGCCGGTCTGAACCACTGGTATCATATGGACATGAACTATCGCGGTATCATCAACATGCTGGTGATGTGCGGGTGCATTGGCCAATCGGGCGGCGGTTGGTCGCATTATGTCGGGCAAGAGAAACTGCGCCCGCAGACGGGTTGGGCACCTTTGGCCTTCGCGCTCGATTGGGCTCGCCCGCCGCGCCAGATGAATTCGACGAGCTTCTTTTACGCGCACACTGACCAATGGCGCTATGAAACACTGGACATTGACGAAATCCTATCACCGACTGCGCCTGATGGCGATTGGTCAGGTTCGCTCATCGATTACAATGTCCGCGCCGAGCGCATGGGCTGGCTGCCCAGTGCGCCCCAACTGAAAACCAATCCGCTCGAAGTGGCAAAGGCTGCCAAGGTGGCCGGTATGGAAGCGAAAGACTATGTCGCCTCCGCATTGCAGACCGGCGAGCTTGAAATGTCGTGTCGCGATCCAGACGATCCAGCCAACTGGCCGCGCAACATGTTTGTCTGGCGTTCCAACCTGCTCGGTTCATCAGGCAAGGGGCATGAATATTTCCTCAAGCACCTGTTGGGCACGCAGCACGGTGTGCAGGGCAAGGATTTGGGCGAAACCGGCGCGCAAAAACCGCAGGATGTCGTCTGGCATGACGATGCACCGCAAGGAAAACTCGACCTTCTGGTTACGCTGGATTTCCGCATGTCGACGACTTGCGTGTATTCGGACATCGTGCTGCCGACCGCCAGCTGGTATGAGAAGGACGATCTCAACACCTCGGACATGCACCCGTTCATCCACCCTTTATCAGCAGCAGTCGATCCGGTTTGGGAATCAAAGTCCGACTGGGAAATCTACAAAGCGATTGCCAAGAAATTCTCCGAAATTGCGCCCGAAGTTTTGGGTGTAGAAGAGGATGTCGTGCTGACGCCTATCCTGCACGACACGCCGGGTGAAATTGCACAAGCCTTTGATGTCGAGGATTGGGGCAAAGGCCAAACGCTGCCGCTACCAGGCAAGACAATGGCGAATGTTGCGGTCGTCACCCGTGATTATCCGAACCTCTATAAGCGGTTCACCGCACTAGGCCCGTTGATGGAAAAGGTCGGCAATGGCGGCAAGGGCATATCATGGAATACCGAGCCTGAAGTCGACCTGTTGCGCCGCCTGAACGGCGAAGTGGGCGAGGAGGGAGCGACCCAGGGCATGGCAAAAATCGACAGTGCCATTGACGCCTGTGAAGTGATCCTCAGCCTAGCACCCGAAACCAATGGTGAGGTTGCGGTTAAGGCCTGGGCGGCCTTGTCAAAAAACACCGGCCGCGATCACACGCATCTGGCGCTGCCCAAGGAAGAAGAGAAAATCCGTTTCCGCGACATACAGGCGCAGCCGCGCAAGATTATCTCCTCGCCAACATGGTCGGGTCTGGAAAGCGAGCATGTCTGCTACAATGCCGGTTACACCAATGTGCATGAGCTAATCCCTTGGCGCACGTTGACCGGACGACAGCAGCTCTATCAGGATCATAAGTGGATGCGCGCCTTCGGCGAAGGTTTCTGCGTCTACCGTCCTCCGATCGATACTAAGGCCGTCAAACCGATGCTCGACGAGGCGAAGGATGCGCCGCATGTTATCCTGAACTTCATCACGCCGCACCAGAAATGGGGTATCCACTCCACCTATACCGATAACCAACTGATGCTCACACTATCTCGCGGCGGGCCGATTGTCTGGATGAGCGAGACGGATGCCGCCAAGGCGGGGCTGGTCGATAATGACTGGGTGGAGGCGTTCAATTCTAATGGTGCGCTCGTTGCTCGCGTGGTCGTTTCGCAGCGCATGAAAGAGGGAACGCTCTTCATGTACCATGCGCAGGAAAAAATCGTGAACGTCCCCGGTTCGCCGCTGACCGGCCAGCGCGGGGGCATCCACAACAGTGTGACCCGCGCAGTGCTCAAGCCAACGCACATGATCGGCGGCTATGTCCAGCAGAGCTACGGCTTCAACTATTATGGGACGGTCGGTTCCAACCGCGACGAATACGTCATCGTCCGCAAGCTATCAAAGGTCGACTGGCTCGAAGGCCCGGCAACCCATCTGGAGGCAGCAGAATGAAAGTTCGCGCACAAATCGGCAAGGTCTTGAACCTTGATAAATGCATCGGCTGCCACACCTGCTCGGTCACCTGCAAGAATGTTTGGACCAGCCGCGACGGCATGGAATATGCGTGGTTCAACAATGTCGAGACCAAGCCCGGTATAGGATACCCCAAGGACTGGGAAAACCAGAAGCGCTGGAACGGTGGCTGGGATGTGAAAGGCGGTCGGCTGAAGCCGCGCATGGGTGGCAAATGGCGGCTATTGTCGAAGATCTTCGCCAATCCCGATTTGCCTGAAATCGACGACTATTACGAACCCTTCACTTTCGACTATTCACACTTACAGCAGGCGAAGGAAAGTCAGGCCTTTCCAACTGCGCGACCCCGTTCGTTGATCACAGGCGAGCGGATGGAAAAAATCAATTGGGGCCCGAACTGGGAGGAAATCCTGGGCGGCGAATTTTCCAAGCGGTCGGAAGACTATAATTTCGAAGGCGTGCAGAAGGAAATTTACGGCCAGTTCGAAAATACCTTCATGATGTATCTGCCGCGCCTGTGCGAGCACTGCCTCAACCCCACCTGCGTTGCCGCTTGCCCGTCGGGGTCGATCTACAAGCGCGAGGAAGATGGCATCGTACTGATTGATCAGGACAAATGCCGCGGCTGGCGCATGTGCGTTTCGGGCTGCCCTTACAAAAAGATCTATTACAACTGGAAGACCGGCAAATCCGAAAAGTGCATATTCTGCTATCCGCGCATTGAAGCGGGACAACCGACAGTTTGTTCGGAAACCTGCGTCGGGCGCATCCGCTATCTGGGCGTGATGCTCTATGATGCGGACCGCATTGAGGAAGCAGCCTCTGCCGAAAATGTTGAGGACCTGTATCAGGCCCAACTCGACATCTTCCTCGACCCCAACGATCCGGCGGTTATCGAACAGGCGCGCAAGGATGGCGTGCCCGAAGCTTGGCTCGAAGCGGCGCGCCATTCGCCGGTGTGGAAGATGGCGATGGAATGGAAAGTCGCCTTCCCGCTGCACCCCGAATATCGGACTCTGCCGATGGTCTGGTATGTCCCGCCATTGTCGCCGATCAGCGCTGCGGCGAATTCGGGGCAGATTTCGGTCAACAACAATATGCCAGACATTCGTTCCTTGCGGATACCACTTAAATATCTCGCCAACCTGCTGACGGCGGGTGCGACAGAGCCCGTGGCGCTGTGCCTGGAACGGATGCTCGCAATGCGCGGTTATATGCGTTCAAAGACGGTCGAGGGTGTGGTCGACGAGAACATCGCCCGGGCTGTCGGCCTTACGGGCGCGCAGATCGAAGACATGTATCATGTCATGGCGATCGCCAATTATGAGGACCGCTTCGTCATCCCGACCGGCCACCGCGAAGATGCTGAGGACATGTACGACGAACGCGGCAGTTGCGGCTTCTCTTTCGGCAATGGCTGCTCAGGCGGAGAAACCAAGACTAACCTGTTTGGCGCCCCCGCGCGTAAAAAACTGCAAACTCCTACGGAGGTATTCTGATGGGCACGGTCACTTTACGCGCGCTTTCGGCGCTGCTTCACTATCCCGATACAGACTTGCGCGCTGCGGTTCCGGAAATCCGGCGGGCGCTATTGCTTGAACGTGTTGTCAGTGAAAAGCAGATGCTTCGGCTCGAACCACTTCTGTTTCGTCTCTCCGGCGGAGATCTGATTGCGTTGCAGGAACATTATGTCGAACTGTTCGATCGTGGGCGGACGCACAGCCTGCACCTTTTCGAGCATGTTCATGGCGAAAGCCGTGATCGGGGACAAGCGATGGTTGATCTGCGCGACCGTTATGTCGCGGCGGGTCTCGATCCGGCTAGCAACGAGCTGCCAGACTATCTGCCCCTGTTCCTCGAATATTGTTCGACCTTGCCGAAAGAAGAGGCGCTGGCCGAGCTTTCCGAACCAGGCGCGATCATTGCGACGCTGGCAGACCGGCTCGACGCGCGCGGTACGGATTATGCGGGCTTGCTCGCGGTTCTGCGCGATCTCTCCGGAGGCCAAAGCGTTCCGCCCGAAGCGATGATCGTGGTTGAGGACCCCGACGATCTGGAGGCATTGGACGCAGCTTGGGAAGAGGAACAAATTACCTTCGGCGCAATGGCCCCTTCGGCCCCCGATGCGGCCCCGGCATGTCCGCAGGCGCAGTCCATGGTCAGCCGTATCCTCGATCCTCTCCACGCAAACCAACCGTCAAGGAGCCTGTGACATGGCCGAATTCCTGAATCACATGCTGTTCGGCATATACCCATATATCGCACTTGCGGTACTGGCGCTGGGCTCGGTCATTCGATATGATCGTGAACCTTATAGTTGGCGCTCTGGCTCCAGCCAGCTTTTGCGGCGAAAGCAATTAATGTGGGGTTCGGTGCTGTTCCACGCGGGTGTTCTCGTGATTTTCTTTGGACATCTTGGTGGATTGCTGACACCGATCGCGTTGTTTGACGCGTTAGGTATTCCGCACAGTTCGAAACAGATATTGGCCATCGTTGCGGGCGGTTTGGCGGGCATTTTAGCCTTTGCCGGAGCAACATTGCTACTACATCGCCGCCTGTTCGATCCGCGTATCCGCAACACCTCCAGTTTCAGCGACATCATGATCCTGGTGCTGCTCTGGCTGCAACTGGTGCTGGGTCTGGGGACCATTCCGGTATCAATGAATCATCTCGATGGCCATGAAATGGTCAAGTTCATGACTTGGGCGCAAGGGATATTCACCTTTCAAGGCGACGCGTCTTCTTATGTCGCTGACGCACACATCATTTTCAAAACGCATCTGGTGCTCGGCCTGACGATCCTGTTGTTGTTCCCTTTCACACGCCTTGTTCACATGCTTTCAGCGCCTGTGCGCTATGTCTGGCGTCCTGGTTATCAGGTCGTGCGCTCGCGCAAACTGGGGCTGCGTCATGGCTGATGTCCTCGAGCACCCTTGCGTCACCGTGAATGGCAGAGAGATTGACGCTGCATTGATTGCTGCCGAAGTTCAGAACCATCCCGCACCCGATCCAGATCAAGCGTGGGAGGCCGCTGCACGAGCGCTTGTCCTGCGTCAATTGCTTCTTGATGAAGCCGACAGGCTGGAAATCATGAGCGTTGGCCTTGTCGACGCTGAAGGGCGCAAGCTGGCGGATGAAGATGCACGGATAGAAGCGCTGCTAGAACAGGAAGTGCAATGCCCGCATGCCGATGAAACGGTCACCCAGCGCTTTTACACCCAGCATAGCGATCGGTTCAGGTCACCAACTTTGGTGGAGGCCGAACATATTCTGTTCGCCGCCTCTCCCACCGACAGCTTGGCCTATGGGCTTGCAACCGGTGATGCGCGCACCACGATACGTACGCTTCAGGCACAGCCCGGGCTTTTTGCGGAATTGGCGCTGAAGCATTCGGCCTGTCCTTCCAAGGAACAGGGCGGGAATTTGGGGCAGATCGGGCCAGGACAAACGGTAAAAGAGTTTGAAGATGTGCTGTTCGGGCTTGATGAGGGCATGCTGCATCCAGAGCCCGTGAAGACACGCTTTGGTGTCCATGTCATCCGCGCCGGTCGGCGTGTCGAAGGCCAGCAATTGCCCTTCGATCTGGTTCAAGAAAAGATCGCCCAATATCTGGAGGAGGCCAGTTGGCGGCGCGCTGTAACCCAATATCTCTCCATACTGGCGTCACAGGCGAACATTGAGGGTATAGATGTGGGCAGCACAGACGGGCCGCTGGTGCAGTGACGGACAGATTGTCTAGCACTGCCGATTTGCAAACGCTCGCGGACAGCCACGGTCGCCGTTTTGAATATCTGCGGCTGTCGCTGACTGACGTCTGCAATTTCCGCTGCAGCTATTGCCTTCCCGATGGCTATAGCAAGGCGAAGGGGACACCCACAAATCTCGCGGTCGATGAAATCCAAAGGCTTGTTTCGGCCTTCGCCAAATTGGGACTTTGGAAAGTCCGGCTTACCGGCGGCGAACCGACGTTGCGCCAAGAATTTCTCGAAATCGCGCGGGCGGTATCGGGTATTGACGGAATTCGTCAAGTTGCCGTGACGACCAATGGCTATCGGTTGGTCGAACGTGCGCAAAGCTATGCGGATGCAGGAATTAGGGCGATCAATGTCAGCATGGATTCATTGAAACCCGAACGGTTCCGCTCGATTACCGGCCATGACAGGCTATCCGAAATTCTTCGCGGCATCGAAGCCTGCAAGCAGGCGGGGATCGCAAGCGTGAAACTCAATTCCGTCTTGTTGAGTGGATTGAACGATGATGAACTCGACGACTTCATCGCTTTTGTCTCCGAGCAAGACCTGACACTGCGCTTCATCGAAGTGATGCGGACCAATGACAATCCAGCCTTTTTCACGGCACATCATCTGCCAGGTACATTTGTCACTGCTCGGCTCGAGTCGCTTGGCTGGCAAAAGCAGATGCGATCTGAAGGGGCGGGCCCAGCGATTGAATATGCTAGTCCGCAAGGCTCTGGACGGATTGGTATCATTGCGCCTTATTCAAAGGATTTTTGCGCCAGCTGTAACCGATTGCGCGTTTCTGCGACAGGTAAGCTGCATCTTTGCCTGTTCGGCGACGCGGGGATCGATCTACGCCCCCTGCTACAACGAGACGGTCAAGCAAAGGAGCTGATCGAGCGACTGCAACGGCTGGTTATGACCAAAGCGCCCGCGCATCTATTGCACCAGGGCAATAGCGGTGCGACACCGCATCTTGCTTCGATAGGGGGATGATTATGGCCGGGATAAATGAGAGCCTAACCTTTTACCCGCTCGGTGTCGCGGTGCTGACGATTTCCGATACGCGCAATGAAGAGACCGATACGTCTGGTGCTTTGCTTGTTGAGCGGCTGACGGGGGCCGGACACAATCTGCGCGACCGTGCGATCGTACGGGACGATGTCGATGCCATTCAGGCGGTCTTGCAGCGCTGGATTGCCAATCCGGAAATCGAAATCATCCTTACCACGGGCGGCACCGGATTTTCGCCACGCGATAACACGCCCGAAGCGGTCAAGCCGTTGCTCCGCCGCGAAATGGACGGCTTTGCCATAGCCTTTCAGCAAAAAAGCCTGCAGACAGTTGGCGTGGCCGCAATGCAATCGCGGGCATTTGCAGGGCAGGCGGGTGATTGTTTCATCTTTTGCGTCCCCGGATCCACCGGCGCCTGCCGTGATGCATGGGACGGCTTGCTGGAGCTGGAGTTCGACAGCCGCCACAAGCCTTGTTCGATCGCGGGGGCATTGCCCAGGCTGCGCGATGTCTGTTCATAGCTGAAGGCCCGCATGCTCTCCGATACGTATGTCGGGGGACTTTAGCTCAGTTGATATCGGAGGCCGCTAGCTAGGCACCTAAAAGTGAGTGAACTGAAACGGAATTAGGATCTCTGTCATCACAACGATAAAATATGGTCGTGAACGGACGTCCGGAAAGCCTAAGGTTCGAATGAAAAGCAGACGGTCCGGATCGTCGAATAAAGCCGACGTTGCTACAACAAGCTGTCCATATGTTAACAGCGAGAGACGCGTTGAATGGCCGAACGGCTTACGCCAAACTCTTTGGCTAATACACCTAGTGAAGCGCCCTCCTTTCGCCGCGACCGGATTTTCTCCTGTTGGTCCGAAGTCAGACTACGGGGACGGCCGAGTTTCTTGCCTTGAGCCTTGGCACGCTTCAGTCCGGCTTGTGTTCGTTCGATGAGTAAATCTCGTTCAAACTCGGCAACTGCTGAGATCACCGCCATTGTCATTTTGCCTGCGGCGCTAGCCAGATCAACGCCACCTAAAGCTAGGCAGTGAACTCGGACCTGCATTCTGGCTAGCTGCTCCACCGTTGCGCGCACGTCCATTGCATTCCTACCTAATCGATCAAGTTTGGTGACAATTAAGACATCATCCCAATCAAGCTTATCGACTAGCCGCCTAAAGCCCTTACGCTCCATAGCAGAGGTGGAACCGGATGCGGTTTCAGCAATAACCCGCCTTGGCTCGATATTGAAGCCAGCTGCTTCGATTTCATGGATTTGGGTGTCGAGTGATTGATCAGCAGTACTAACGCGGCAATATGCAAAAACGCGTGACACGATCACTCCTGTATCGAAATCGTAGCTTGAATGTTATGTGCTGCATTGAAATTCGTCAAGCTAAATTGCGTTACAATTCAGATGCTTGTATTGAAAACGCTCGTTTTCGTTACACGTCATTTCAAAGGATGTATTACGAATGCGGGGTACTAAGGAGGCAGTTTTGTTGGACGATCCGGAAAGTCTCCTTTCAGGACCGCAAATTGGGATAGCGGACATTTTCATGCATAGTTGAGGCAAACTCCCCGTGGCCATTCCGGCCACAGGAGAAGTGTCATGGGACATTTAGACCTCGAAGGCATTCTAGATACCGATGTCGATCACAAAACCCCAAAATAAACTTTAGCCACCTACGAACTTTGCCGGGCGCTTCTCAAGGAAGTGCGCAACGCCCTCCTTGAAATCTGCGCTTTTCAGGCTTTCCCGCATTTCCTCATCGGCTTCCTGCATCGAGGTTGCGAGATCGACGAACAGGGCGTCCCACAGCTGGCGCTTCATGATGCGGGTCGAGCGCGGAGAGACATTCGCCGCCAGGTTCTCGGCATATTCGCGTGCCTCGTCCAGCAGCCGTTCGGGGGCGCAGACCCGGTCTGCCAGGCCGATGCGGTATGCCTCGTCGCCATCTACTCGACGCGAGGAGAACATCAGGTCCAGTGCACGGCTATGTCCCACCAATCGCGTCAGCATCCAGCTGGTGCCATGTTCCGCGATCAGGCCGCGCCGCGAGAATGATGTCACAAATGCCGCGTTGCTGGAGGCAAACCGCAAATCGCAGAACAGCAGAAGCGCAAGCCCCAGCCCGGCCGCCGCACCGTTGACCGCGGCAATAATCGGCTTGCCGACCGACGGCAGCCAGGTCATCGGATGCTGGAAATCTTCGCGGGCCGCCGGGTCAAGCGGGGTGAACGATTTGCTTGGGGTCTTGCCGCTCGAGGTCATTCCATCCAGCGCGTTCATGTCGACGCCCGAGCAGAACCCCTTGCCCGCGCCGGTCACGATAATCGCACGCACCTGCGGATCGTTGTTCGCCTGCTCCATGGCCTGGCGGAATTCTGCCGCCATGGTCGGGGTCCAGGCGTTCAGGCGCTCTGGCCGGTTCAGCGTGATGGTGGCGACCGCGCGGATCACATCATAACAAATCTGCGAATAGGTCACTGGTTATCCTCTCGTGTATCAGGCGCTTTGATGCAGGCTATCAAACCAGCCGAATAGTCACGCCGAACAGTGCGATATTCCCCTCACTGGTCAGGCAGCCGTGCCGAACAGCGTTTTCGCGCAGCTGCGCGGCGCGGGCGGAGTGCAGGTCGAAGGCTTGGAATCCTTCACTGCCGTTGCCTGCTGGGGCCGCAAACCGCAGCTCGCCTTCATCCAGGCCGATGCGGCTTGCATGATCGCAATGTTCCATCGGGCGACCGAGAATTTCCCCCCAGCGCCCCGCCATGCCCTGCGGGTCGAGCGCGCTCATTTCAATCCCGGTAATGGCCTCGTCATGGGTAGCGGACTTTTGCCAGTCGGGGCCGCCCCATTCCCAGTCGGGCCAGCGCGGCATGTAATCGATGGACAGCAGGGTTCCGCCAACATCCTTGGGATGCAGGTGCATGAAGCCCGCGCCATTGCGGTCCAACTGATCCGCCACGCGCACACCCGCAGCATCAATTCGCGCGCGCGCTTCGTCTGCCCCGTCGGTTTGAAGAATGACCATATAGCCGCAGTCACCGCCTTGCTTGGCCAGCAAGCGCCCGACGGTGGTGTTTTCGGTGATCGGCGATACGAATTCCAGAAAGGTGTTGTCGATCGCATAGACCGCATTGCGCAGCCCGTAACGCACGATTGCCGGGTCTTGATAGGCTGAGCCCAGGCCAAGAATCTGGCTGGCCTGCAATGTTGCAACTTCAAGGTCAGTTACGGCGAGTGCAATCTGGCGCAGGCGCAGTTTCATCTTGGTACTCCGGTAGTTTGGAGCAGGACCATAGCGCTTTATCCTTCGTCACGTTCCGTGAGCAACCGCAGCGCTTCAGGATCGAGGACTGTCAGGCTGCGGTAAGCAACTTCTATGGCGCCGCCTCGCTCCCATTGCTTGAGCAGGCGGTTGATGCTTTGCCGCGATGCGCCGAGCATCTGGCTCATTTCCTCTTGCGAGAAGCGGAGCGTGACCGGGTGATGTGGTCCTGCCGCTGCAAGCTCCCGCCCATGCGCCTGCAGCACTTCCCGCGCCAGGCGGGCGGGCAAGGGGCGCAGCACGGTATCGTCCATCCGGCTGAGTATCATGCGATACCGCCTCCCCATCATGGCCAGGAATTGCAGCAAGAAATCCGGCCGGTGGTCGACAAGCTGGTGGACTGCTGCAGCCGGGACGATCAGCACAGCGCTGGCAACAATCGCCATGGCGTCATTTCCGCGCGGCTCTCCCGAAAACAGGGAGGCTTCGCCGAACCACTGGTTTTGAGTCACCATGCTGAGAACGGATTCCCGGCCCTCGGGGCTGGTCACGCTGAGGCGCAGTACTCCCTCTTCAACGCAGAACAGCGCATCGGGCACGGACCCGAACGCATAAAGCTGCTCACCCCTGCCAAGCAGTCGGCGGCGGGCATGCTGGCGCAGCGCAGCATCGAGCTCCGGGCTTAATATTCCTGGATCGTGCTGGGCCCTGTCTTTTTGCAACTGCCGATATCCTTGATCCGCCTGCGAGGGCCAGCATTCAACTGGCCAGCGCTTCCTTTAGCCGATCGCGCCGCTCCTTGAACATCGGAATGTCCTCGTAGGGAATATCGGGATTGGATCCCACCACAATGTTATCCAGGCGGTTCTTGACGATCGGGAGCAGTTCCGGGCTGGGATAGATGTAGAACTGCCCCATTTCGATTGCCTGGAAGGTGATGCTGGCCACTTCTTCTGCGGTCAACGACCCATTGGCGAGATCCTTGGCGGAAATGGCCTGGGTCGCCAACTGGGACTTCGTCGGGCCGCTTTCATTGGTGAGATCGGCGGGCCGGGTGCGATAGCATTGGCTGATGTTGGTGGTCACGTATGAGGGACACAGCACAGCTGTCTTGACCTGATCTCCGGCCAGATCGAGATCGTGGTAAAGGCATTCCGAAATCGCGATCACGGCGTGTTTGGAAACGCTGTAAATGCCCATGCCGGGTGCCGTAACCAGTCCGGCCATCGAGGCGGTATTCACAATGCAGCCTTGATAGGCCGGGTCGGCAGCGGCGGCAGCAAGCATCCGCGGGGTGAAGCTCCGCACACCGTTGGCCACCCCATCGACGTTGACGGCGAAGACCCACTTCCAATCCTTTTCCGTGCTTTCCCAGATTGGCCCACCTGACGCGACACCGGCATTGTTGAATACCAGGTTGGCGGGACCGAACTGCCGTTCGGCAGTCTCGGCAAGCGCCTCAACCGATGCAGCGCTGGTCACGTCGGTCAGCACACCGATTGCATCCGCGCCCCTAGCCCTTAGATCTTCGACTGCGGAATCCATGGCTTCCGCCTGCACGTCGGCAATCACCACCCGCATTCCCCGGCGTGCCGCCTCCAGTGCAATAGCTTTGCCGAGGCCAGAACCACCGCCGGTTACTACGGCTACGCCGCCTTTCATGTTCTTCATCTGCACGCTCCTCGGTCTTTGCGGGTCCGGCCCGGTCAATAGCTGTAGGAAAAGATCGGATCGTCGAGATCGATGGCCGGGATGGCCTTGCTCTCGTAGAGATAATCCTGGCTGTGCTGCCACTCCGGCTTGTCACCGCTGCGTGGCAAGCGGTCCAGGCTGCGCAAGAGGTAGCCGGGATTGAGGTATTCGGTGTCGACCCACGGCCGCAGCGGCATGTCGTGATCATCCGGGCGCAAGGTCGGCGCTACGCTCTTCGCGCCGCGCGCCTCCAGATGGCGCAGCAGGCGGCAGACGAACTCGCCGATCAGGTCCGCGCGCAAGGTCCAGCTATAGTGCCCATAGCCATAAATCCAGGCCATGTTCGGCACGCCGGTGAACATCGTCCCGCGATAGGTCACAGTCTGCGCAAAATCGATATGGCGTCCGTCAACCCGGAAGGGGATCTCGCCCATCACGGACATCTCAAAGCCGGTCGCGGTGATCACCACGTCGCAGTCGATGCGGCTGCCTGAACCAAGCTGGATCCCGGTTTCGTCAAAGGCTGCGATCTGGTCCGTCACGACCGATGCCTTGCCCGAAGCGACGGCCTTGAACAGGTCGCCATCAGGCACAAAGGCCACGCGCTGCTGCATGGGCTTGTAGGGCGGGGTAAAGTGGCGATCGACATCAAAGCCTTCGGGCAGGCAGGCCTTGACCCCGTCGATCAGCAGTTTCTTCAGCTTGTCGGGCGCTGCCTGCGCGCGCTCCAGCAGATCGGCGCGGTCGCGCACCACCTTGCGGCGCATGATTTCATGGATCCAGGCGTCATCGACATACAGCTTGCGCAGTTCGTCCGCCAGGCTGTCGGCATTGCGACCAGCCGCGAAGTAGGTCGGCGTGCGCTGCAACATGGTGACATGCGCGCAGCTATCAGCCAGCGCCGGGATCAAGGTGGCGGCCGTGGCACCCGAGCCGATCACCGTCACCTGCTTGCCGCTGAGATCGAGATCGTCTGGCCAGTGCTGCGGGTGGACAACCTGCCCCTGGAACTGGGCGAGACCTGACCAGTCCGGCGTGTAGCCGTGTGAATGGCGGTAGTAGCCCTGACACATCCACAGGAAGCGCCCCTGCAGATGGACCAAGCCTTCTATATCACTGCGCTCGACTGCCAGTGTCCAGCTTGCCGCTTCACTCGACCATTCGGCGGATTGGACCTTGTGGCCATAACGGATGTGCGGCCCAAGATTGGCATCCTCGATAGCCCCGCCCAGATAGTCCAGAATCTGCTGGCGCGAAGCGATGGGATCACCCTTCCACGGCTTGAAGCCATAGCCGAAAGTGAACAGATCGCTGTCCGAACGGGTGCCGGGATACTTGTGCATCAGCCAGGTGCCGCCGAACGATTCCATCGCGTCGAGGACAACAAAGCTCAAGTCCGGGCAGTGCTTGCGCAGCAAGGTTGCGCTGCCGATGCCCGAGATCCCCGCGCCGACGATTATAACGTCGAAACGCTCGATCTCTTCTGAGTCGCAACCGGCATCGCTTGAAACCGCAGACATTTCATTCCTCCAGCGCCGGGTGTTTGGTGCGGCGTCGGAGGCTCCCTAGAATCGATCACATGGCTAAACTGTCGCCTATTGGCAGTTTAGTCATGCGAGTTGTTTTTAATCCTCGCCCAAGCGAATGGTGGTGTCTGCAAAGGCCCGAACGCCCACCTAGGCGCTACCCGAGAGTTGGCATACATAGGTCGTCGGTGAACGAACGACGGCTTTCGACCAGACAGATTGAAGCCGATTATGGCCGCATTGTCAGCGCATTTCGACATAATAATCTTCGCCAGAGGATAGCGCCGCAACTTCCGAAGCTTTATATCGCGACCGGAAGACTTGGTAATTAGGTGTTGAATGGCCAATCAGATTGATGATCCCCATGAACTTGTTCCCCGTCAGCACCAATGGCACAGATTTGATGTTGTGATTTAAGGAGTGTTT
>JADHED010000173.1_pt1 | contig 90336 bp, 73 predicted proteins | sample 8952041 | NCBI WGS metagenome assembly JADHED01 (sample SAMN16124423, study PRJNA663239) | bioreactor sludge metagenome | isolation source: sludge (control) | place: India:Bengaluru | collected 2018-09-08
GGTGGAGATGGTCCTCGGCGGTCAGGTTAACAAGGAGATCGTCAACTTCATCAATCGCCATGGCGGCCGGGCGGTGGGGCTCACCGGCAAGGACGGCGACCTGATCCGGGCACGCAAGCTGCTGTTGCGCCGCGACGCCCCGGAACTCAAGGAGCCGGAAATCATCGATATCGGCCACGTCGGCGAGGTGGAGAGCATCGACGTCCGGGTCGTCGACATGCTGGTCAAGGGGGGCTTCATCCCGGTCATCGCCCCCATCGGCGTCGGCGCCGATGGCCGCTCCTACAACATCAACGCCGACCTGGTGGCGGGCAAGGTCGCTGAGTTCCTCAAGGCCGAGAAGTTGATGCTCCTGACCAATACCCCGGGCTTGCTGGACTCCAGCGGCAACCTGGTCTCGGAACTGGACGTGGGCCGCCTCGACGAGATGGTGCGCACCGGCGTCATCCATGGTGGCATGTTGCCGAAGATCCAGTGCGCGGTGGACGCGGTCCAGGCCGGGGTGCGCACCGCGCACATCATCGACGGCCGGGTGGAGCATGCCCTGCTGCTCGATCTCTTTACCGACGAAGGGGTTGGCACCCTGATCAAGCGCCGCTGACGCGCCGGCGCGGGCGACCCCGGGTGTAAGTATTCACACTCACCTGCTGCCTAAGCTGGCATCGGAAGCATAAGCCGCTGATTCTCTTGTTCCCTACCCCCTGGTGGGGAAGGGCTGGGGAGAGGGGGCTGCGTTTACCCAGGGTCAGCGCAGGGCCGAGTCCAGGCCCTGAATCGCCCTCACCAACTCCGGACGCCAACAGCCCTCCTGGCCGAGGGCCGCGGCCTGACAGCGCAGTTCCGCGAAGAGGGTGGCCCCGGGGCCCTGCTCGTCAGGTACCCGGGCCAGGACCAGGTCGGCATCCTGGTCCAGGTCGGGGGCGCCGATGGCAATGGTCCCGGCCGCCCGGCCCGACGAGCGGGGAGCGGCGACGAAGAGATCGTCCGAATCATCCAGTTGGACCGCCAGTCCCGGCTGGCTGAGGAGATAGTCCCGGGCCTTGCCCCAGAGGCGATCACAGTCGGCGTCGCTGGCGCAGGGAATGACGCGGTGGAGATCGGTGTGGCGCTTGTTCGCGCTCAGGGCCGCCAAGCGGCCGGAGGCCTGCAACTGGCGGTAGCGGTTCAGGTCACGGTCCAGGCGGGACTTGAGCGCTGCTTGTTGCGCCTCGCGGGCGGCGATGCTGGATTGGGCCGCCTGGATGGAGCGCTCGGTCTTGCGCGCGCTCAGGGTGAATTCCTCGGGGACCGGCTTGCCGGAGCGCTCAATGTTGCCGGCATAGGTGCGCAGGCTGGCCAGCCAGGCCTCCTGACGGAGGATATTGTTGCGGGTCACCTGGATCATGGTCTCCAGGGCGCTGAGCTGGTTCTGGTTCGAGGCCCTCAGTTCCGCCTCGGAGGGAAAGGTGTGCAGCAGGCCGCGATCCGCCGTCGCCTGCTGATTGAGCAAGCGCTCCTGACCCGCGCGCAGGCGCGTTAGCAGCTCGTCCGCCTTGATCTGCTCCGGGGTCCGCGCTGGCGGCACGGTCTGGATGGGAATCCCGTCCTTGCGCAACTCCGTGTGGCCCTGGCGCACCGAGGAGGGGGGGATGATATCCGAATAATGAACATTGCCCTGTTCGTCGACCCAACGGTACAGCGCGGCCTCGACCGGCACGGCCAGGATGGTGCCCAGGGTGCAGGCCAGGACCAGGGCGAGCCGTCCTGGAAGGAAGCGGCCGCGGGTCGGTTGGTCAAACGCCATAACGGGAACGATAGTCGCGCACGGCCCCCAGGGTCTCGGGGGGAATCGCGGTCCCGGCCGGCGAGGCCTCCAGAAAGGCCACCAGGTCCGCCAGGGTGGCGATGCTGACCACCGGGATGCCGAAGCGCTCCCGCACCTCCTGGACCGCGGATCGCTCATCCTGGCCACGCTCCTGACGGTCGAGGGCGATCAGGACCCCGGCGGGCCGGGCGCCCTGCGCCTGGATGATGTCGATGGACTCGCGCACGGAGGTACCGGCGGTGATGACGTCGTCGATGATCAGGACATCACCCCGCAGGGGATGACCGACGATGAGACCGCCCTCGCCATGGTCCTTGGACTCCTTCCGGTTGAAGGCATAGGGGACATCGCGCCCGTACTCATCCGCCAGGGCGATCGCCGTCGCCGCCGCCAGGGGGATGCCCTTGTAGGCGGGGCCGTAGAGGACGTCGCAGGCCAGGTCGGAGGCCTGGAGCGCGGCGGCGTAGAAACGCCCCAGCCGGGCCAGGGCGGCCCCGGTATTGAAGAGGCCGGCGTTGAAAAAGTAGGGACTGTGACGCCCGGACTTGAGGGTGAAGTCGCCGAAACGGAGGACCCCCTGGTCGAGGGCGAAACGGAGGAATTCGCGCTGGTAATCCTGCATCTTGCGGCTTCCGGACGAAGGGTCAGACTGATCGGGCTATGATACACACTTGCCCTTCGCTGGCGCGACGAGAGCGTGCGCGCCCGCCCCCTGGTCCCCGCCACATGGCATGATCCGGGTCTAGCGCCGAGGGCGAGGATGAAAGGTCGCGAGTCGATGACGTCAGGCGGGGGAACGGGTGATGCTGAGTGGTGTGGAACAGGGGTTGGCGGCCTTTCTGGTGGGCCTGCTGGGCGGGGTGCATTGCGTCGGCATGTGCGGCGGCATCGTCGGCACCCTGACGCTGGGCCTGCCGGTCGGGGTCAGATCCCAGGCGCCGCGCCTGCTGCCCTACCAACTCGCCTACAATCTCGGTCGGATCAGCGGCTATGGGGTGGCCGGCGCCCTGCTGGGCGGCCTCGGGCAGGCGGCCTTCCAGGCCCTGCCGCTGCAGCGCGGCCTCTATCTGATCGCGGCCCTCTTCATGCTGCTGCTCGGGCTGTATCTGGCCGGCTGGTGGCCGGGATTCGCCCGTCTGGAAGCCCTGGGCACGGGGCTCTGGCGCCGCGTCGAGCCCCTGGGTCGGCGTCTGCTGCCCATCCAGTCCCTGGGCCAGGCCGTGGGGGTCGGTTTCGTCTGGGCCTGGATCCCCTGTGGTCTGGTCTACAGCGTCCTGATCTGGGCCCTGGCCGCCGGCAGCGCCGTCCAGGGCGCCCTGCTGATGCTCGCCTTCGGCCTGGGCACCTTGCCGACCCTGCTGGGCATGGGCATGCTGGCGGGCCTGGCGGCGCGCTTCACGGAACAGGTCTGGTTACGCCACCTCGCCGGGCTGCTGGTACTTGGCTTTGGGCTCCATGCCCTGTGGCAATTCTTCCAGGGCTGAAGCGGGAAAGGTTCCGATTGAGCGCTGGCGTTGGGTTGCGATAGTCCCAGGTCAACTGGAATGGGTGATCACAAAGCTGGCGGTAGCCGAGTACGAAACCGCGGGTAAGCTGTCCACCAGCCTTAAGATAAGCCGATAAGACTTCAGAAGAACCAGGCAGTCCTCAGCCCGTGACCTACCAGCGCGCCAAGGGCGCAAGGGTTGGTTCACTCGGTGAAGAACTCCTGCTCCATGCGGATCTGCACCGGCTTGTCGCTACCCTGGGGTTTGACCTCGATGGCGAAGTCGAGGGTCTGGGCATTCTGGACCAGGAATTCCCCAATGTAATAGATGGCCTGACCCTCGCGGATCTCGCGCATGACGATGGGCGCCTTCTGGCCGGTTTCCGTGACGATGTCCGCGCTGACCAGGGCCGGTACCGGGGTGCCGGTGGTGCCGGCAGCCTCCCGGATCACGGCGACATTGAGCAGGCCCCGGTATTTACTGCGCTGGAAACCGTAGGTGGTCGCGATCTGGGGCGAGAGGGTGTCGGCGGAAATGGCGTTGTGATGGATGGTGAAGCCGTCCACCCGGGTGCTGTTCTCGGCGAAGGACCAGGTGGGCAGGAGCAGGGCGGCGGCGCAGAGCAGGCCAAGGAATGACGAGCGTTTCATGAGGTGTTCTCCAACGGGATGATCAGGAGGCGCGGTCGCGCGCCTGATGGATGGATTTCGTAAAGCGGAAAAAGGGGCGGCGCGCAAGCCCGGTTGACTATGGCGCCCCTCCACGATGTGGAGCCTGATCTGATGGCGGGACCGCCGCTTTGAAAGGGCTTCGGCGCGGGGAAGCCTTCAGGTCCTCTGCCGCCGGGCCTGGCGCCGATAGCGCAAGCCGTTGATTCTAATGCTACCTCTCCCCTGGCGGGAGAGGGTGAGGGAGAGGGGGCACAAGACGGCTAGCTACGCGGGGGCAGGAAGGAGGGGAGTTGTTCCGGCTGGCGGATGCGAACCCGCTTGTGCCGCCCCAGGGCGCCGCTAATCACCTCGACCCGGGAGGGGGGCACGCCAAAGCATTTGGCGAGAAAGCGCCCCAGATGGGCATTGGCCTTACCGTCCACCGGCGGGGCGGTAATCCGCACCCTGAGCTGATCCCCTGCCGGTGCCTCGATGGCGTCGCCGCTGGCCCGGGGCTGGACCTTGAGGTTGAGCACCAGATCCTCGCCTTCCCACCGGTACCAGTCGGCGTTAGTCATGTTGATCGCCTCTGATAGCGGCTGATTGCCCTGATTGCCTTTGATCGTCGTTGATCACCGCTGGGCGCCGGGAAGGCGAACCTTCGCTTTCAGGGGCGACGCCGGCGCTACGGTTGAGATCAGAAGGGGCTGCCGGTGAGCAGCTTCAAGGGCGGCAGGAGCAGCATTTGCAGCAGGATCAGACCGATGGTGACCGCGATGGGTGACAGGTCCAGGCCGCCGATCGGCGGCAGGCGCCGCTGCACCGGACGCATGACCGGGTCGGTGAGGGTGTAGAGCAGATGGACCATGGGGTTGGAGGGGTCGGTGATGACCCAGCTCAGGATCACCCGGATGATGACGGCGTAGAGGAAGACGTCGATGGTCAGCTCCACCAGGGCGGGGAGGGACCAGAGGACGGCGCCCAGGGCGGCCAGGCCCAGGCCCGCCAGGACCCCGACCAGGAAGAGCACCAGGGTCTGCACCAGCCAGGCGAGGACCAGGGAGGAGATGTCCATGCCCCGGAAACCGGGAATGTACCGCCGCAGGGGGCGCAGGACCGGGCTGGTGACCTTGACCACGAACTGGGAGAGGGGGTTGTAGAAATCGGCCTTGGTCAGTTGCAACAGAAAGCGCAGCATGACCACGAAGGCATAGAGCCCGCCCAGGGTCTGAATCAGGAAGATCAGGGGATTGGTGAGATAGTTACCGCTCATCAGCTTTTGGCCAGCAGGGTGGAGAGTTCCGCGGAACGGGCCTGGGCGGCGCGCACCGCCTCATCGATCAGGCGGGAAAAATCGCCCGCCATCAGCACCCGCAGGGCGCTTTCGGTGGTGCCGCCGGGGGAGGTCACCCGCCGGCGCAGTTCCGCCGGATCATGGCTGCTTTCCATCGCCATGCGGGCGGCGCCCAGGGCGGTCTGGATGGTCAGCAGGCGGGCGCTCTCGGTGTCCAGGCCCAGGTCGATGGCGACCTTTTCCAGTTCTTCCATGAGCAGGAAGAAATAGGCCGGGCCGCTGCCGGAGACGGCGGTGACGGCATCCAGCAGTTCCTCCCGCTCCACCCAGCGGGTCAGACCCCCGGCGCGCATGATGGTCTCGGCGCGGTTGCGCTGGCCGGGGCTGACCTCGGGGCTGGCGTGCAGCACAATGGCCCCGGCCTGGATCATGGCCGGGGTGTTGGGCATGGTGCGTACCAGGGGGCGATGCCCCCCGCCCAGCCAGGCCTGGATGCTCTGCTCGCGGATGCCGGCCATCACCGAGATATAGAGCGGGACCTTGGTGGTCAGGGCCTGGCCCAGGCCGGTGCAGACCGCATGGGCCATCTGCGGCTTGACGCACAGCAGCACCACGTCGGCCTCGCTCTGGGCCAGGGCATTGTCGGCGGTGACGCGGACGCCATAGTGGCTGGCGAGCTGGTCCCGCTTGTCGGCCTCGGGTTCGCTGACGAGGAGATGGGTCGGATCGTAGCCATCGCTGACTAGACCGGCGATCAGGCTGCTGGCCATGTGGCCACCCCCGATGAAGGCGATCGTCTCGCGTGTCATGTCTCTCAAGTTCCTGGTCTATTCGGTGAAGAGGCGTTGCTGTCGCCAGCGCACATCAGTTTGTGAGTTCCGCGCCTCCTTGGGCGGTTGCAAACGGTCATGCGGGGGCATCCTAAGTGACGGCGAGCGCCGGACCCACCCTCGCCCTGAAGCTGGGGAGCGCGAGGTCCGCGAGGGGCGCGATTCTGAGGGGGCATTTTACTGCCGCTGACCCTAGTGACGTGGGCCGAAGATGGCCGTGCCTACCCGCACCAGGGTCGTGCCCTCGGCGATGGCCGCCTCCAGATCGTCCGACATGCCCATGGACAGGACGGGCAGGGGACAGTCGGGGCTGGCGAGGCGGTCGCGCAGTTCGCGCAGGGCGCGGAAGGGTTGGCGTTGGGCGACCTCCCCCACCGCCGGGGCGGGCAGACACATGAGGCCGACCAGTTCCAGGTTGGGGAGCTGGCGGCAGGCCGCCAGCAGTTCGGCGGCCTGGGTCGGCGGGACCCCGCCCTTGCTGTCCTCGCCGCTGATATTGATCTCCAGGCACACCTTCAGCGGGGGCAGATCGGGAGGACGCTGCCGGGACAGGCGCTCGGCGTGGTGAGCGGAGGTCAGGCCGTGGACCCAGGCGAAGTGCTCGGCGATCGGACGGGTCTTGTTGGTCTGGATCTGGCCGATGAAGTGCCATTCCAGGGGCAGGTCGGCCAGCTCGGCCTGCTTGGCGAGGGCCTCCTGCAGGTAGTTTTCGCCGAAGGCGAGCTGACCGGCGCCATGGGCGGCGCGAATGGCCGCGGCCTCCTGTTTCTTGCTGACCGCCAGCAGCCAGACGCTGCCCGGGGTCCGACCAAACCGGGTCTCCGCGGCCCCGATGCGCGCCCGGACCGCCGCCAGGCGCTCCGGAAGGGAAAGGGACATGTCGGGGTTCATCAAGCTTCGCCTTTGAGGAAGCGGACCAGTTTGCTCAGCGCCTGGCCCCGGTGGCTGAGGCGGTTCTTGGTCGCCGGGTCCAGTTCCGCGGAGGTGCAGCCCTCGCTGGGGACCAGAAAGATGGGATCGTAGCCGAAGCCGTTGTCGCCACGGGGGGCATCGAGGAGCAGCCCCTCCCAGGTACCCTGACAGATCACCGGCGTCGGATCCTCGGCATGGCGCAGGTAGACCATAAGGCACTGGAAGCGGGCGGTGCGCTGCTCGGGGGGGACCTCTCTGATCACCTCGATCAGCTTGTTGAGGTTATCCAGGTCCGAGGCCCCCGGGCCAGCGTAGCGGGCGGAGTAGATGCCTGGCGCCCCGGCCAGGGCGTCTACCTCGATCCCGGAATCGTCGGCGATGGCCGCCAGGCCGCTGTGGGCGGCGGCGTTGCGCGCCTTGAGGATGGCGTTCTCGACGAAGCTCAGCCCCGTCTCCGCCGCCTCCGGAACCCCCAGGGCACTCTGGGGAATGACATGGATCTCCTCGTCGGCGAGGAGGGCGTTGATCTCCCTCACCTTGCCGGCATTGCTGCTGGCCAGGACGATGGATTCGCCGTGATGGGTCTTAGGCATGGGCTACTCCTCGGTAATCCGTGGATGCGGTTCATCCGCTGGAGATCTCAATATCACTGAGCCGTTTGCGGCTTTCTGGTCCGAATAGGCTTGCCGGGCCTGCCTCGTCCGCGCTGGGATCGAGCCAGGCGCGCCTGGTCCCTGCGGGTCTGGCAAGAAGCTCAGGGGAGCCGGGCGTCACGCTGGGCGAGCAGGATGTCCCGGATGCCGGCCTCGGCCAGGTCCAGCAGGGCGTTCATCTCGGCGCGGCTGAACCGGGCGCCCTCGGCGGTGCCCTGGACCTCGACGAAACGGCCCTCGCCGTCCATCACCACGTTCATGTCGGTATGGGCGGTGCAGTCCTCGGCATAGTCCAGGTCGAGGACGGGCACCCCCTGGTAGACGCCGACGGAGACGGCGGCGATCTGGGCAGTCAGGGGGTCACGCTCCAGCTTACCCCCATCCATGAGCTTCTGCAGCGCATCCCGCAGGGCCACCCAGGCACCACTGATGGCCGCGGTGCGGGTGCCACCATCGGCCTGGATGACGTCGCAATCCAGGGTCAGGGTGCGCTCCCCCAGGGCCTTGAGGTCCACTGCCTGGCGCAGGGAGCGGCCGATGAGGCGCTGGATCTCCAGGGTGCGACCCCCCTGCTTGCCCTTGGCCGCCTCGCGGGGGGTGCGCTCGCCGGTGGAGCGGGGCAGCATACCGTATTCCGCCGTGATCCAGCCGCTGCCTTTCCCCTTGAGAAAGGGCGGGACCCGCTCCTCGATGCTGGCGGTGCACAGCACGCGGGTGTCGCCGAACTCAGCGAGGACCGAACCCTCGGCGTGACGGGTGAAACCCCGGGTAAAGCGCAGGTCGCGCATCTGGTCGGGGCGGCGCAGGGATGGACGCATGGTGGTGACTCGGCTGGCGGCGGAATGGGATGAAAGACGAAAATCGAAAAGCGGTAAGACGGTAAGACGATCAGGAGATGGGGCGATAGGGCGTAAAGGCTAACAGGCAGAAAGATGGGGTTGTTGACCCCGAAAAAGCTCAGGGCGGCATCTTCAATCCTGTCAGGACCCAGGTCAAATACCTGGTCTGGGTTATCATCAACCTCACGAACATGCTGACTGGGCTCCTGCGTCGGCAGGGGGCAGAAGCTTCATCGCCGGCAGGAAAGACACCGCCCGGGGTGACAGCACCTTCGTAGAACTCCCTTCATCCGGGTTCTTTAATCACCAGGGGTGTGGACAGCCCCCCTGAGAAAAGGCAGCCGAAAAACTTTCACCCCCTCTCTTCCACCTGCGCCCTCGGTAGGAGCCACCCAGCCCATGTCCAAAAGTATGACCGCCTTCGCCCGCGAGACCCTGACCGGGGAACTGGGTGAACTGACCTGGGAGCTGCGCTCCGTCAATCACCGCTTCCTGGAGACCTTCGTCCGCCTGCCCGAGGACCTGCGCGCCCTGGAGATGGCGGTGCGCGAGCGCATCGGCGCCCGCCTCGACCGCGGCAAGGTGGATGCCAGCCTGCGCTTCGCCCCGGCCACCGCCGTCGCGGGCGAGTTGCGCATCAACCGCCGCTACCTGGAACTGCTGCTCGCGGCGGGCGCCGAGGTGGGCGCGCGGCTCGGGCGGCCGCCGGCCCCCGAACCCTTCGACCTGTTGCGCTGGCCCGGGGTCCTGGAAGAGCAAAAACCGGACCTGGGACCCGTCCAGGAACAGGCCCTGGCCTTGCTCGACCAGACCCTGAGCACCCTGGTCACCAGCCGCGCCCGGGAGGGTGAGCGCCTGGCGGGCCTCATCCGCGAGCGCTGCGACCGCCTGTTGGCCTGCGTCGCCACGGTCCGCGAGCGCATGCCCCAGGTCATGGCGGAGGTCCGTCAGCGCATCCTCGATCGGCTGGCTGAGGTCCGCGCTGAACTGGACCCCAACCGCCTGGAGCAGGAACTGGCCCTGCTGGCCCAACGCCTGGACGTGGACGAGGAGATGGACCGCCTCCAGGCCCATGTCCAGGAGGTGCGCGCCGTGGTCCTCAGCAACAAGCCGGTGGGTCGCCGTCTCGACTTCCTCATGCAGGAGCTGAACCGCGAGGCGAATACCCTGGGCTCCAAGTCCTCGGACCTGGAGGTCACCCGCCTGGCGGTGGACATGAAGGTGCTGATCGAGCAGATGCGCGAACAGATCCAAAACCTGGAGTAGCCATCCCCTTCGGCGCTAACCCGAGCCGTCGCGTTTTCCGCTGATCTGGCAAACCCTCAGGCCAGCGGGCGGACACCGGCCTGTTATATTGAGGCCATCACGGTTTTTTCTTCACGCCCTGGTCCTGAGCCTGAGTACCCCTTTAGAGGCCGTGAAAAAATCTTCTTCTTCACCAGCGCTGAGTGCTGACGCCCATGGACCCCCCATCCACTGACCTTTCCCGAACCCGGCTCGACATCAGCCTGGAGCCGCGTTACCTGCATCTCTTGACCGGATTCGTGGAGGAGGCCGCCCGGGCCCAGGGGTTGGGGACCGGCGAGGCCCTGGCGCTGACGCTGGCGGCGGAGGAGATCTTTTCCTACCTCACCGGCGGTCCGGCCCGCGGGCGCGAATTGCGGGTGGAATGTCGTGGCTGTCTCTACCAGGTGACCCTGGATATCCTCTTTGCCACCACTGACCTGGATCTCCGTCTCTTCAACCTGACCTCCCGGGTCGAGGTTACCGGGGAGGAATTACCGCCAGCGATCGGGTTGCTGATCGCCGCGCGCCAGATCGACCGTCTGCGCCTGCGCCATGAGAGCGGCCTCTTCCGCCTGACCCTGAGCAAGGACAAGGTCTATCCCCCGCTGGAGGCAGGTCCGCCACCGCCGCCGGCGCGGCCGGCCATCGCTTGTCGCGTGCCGGATGCCGCGGAGCTGTATCTGCTGCTCCAGGGCGTTAACGCGAACTCCCCCGGAATGCTGCCCGCGGACTTCGACCGCCCCGCCAAGGTCGCTGACATGCTGACGGCGGGGGCCTGCCGGGCCCTCATCGCCGTCGATGCCGCGGGGCGGATCGGCGGTGGCCTGCTCTGGCAGGGGCGCGGCGAGGGCCTGGTGGAGTGCTTCGGCCCCTACCTATTCGGCCAGCCGGCGACGACGGCCCAGCTCCTCCTCGATCATCTGCTGGCCGCCCTGGCGCGCCAGCCCGGCCATGGCCTGCTCAACCGCTATCCGGCCACGGCCCTCCCCCCCGGTTATTTCGAGGTCCTTGGCGCCCGCAAGCACTATTACGGGGGCGACCAGATCATGGATATCCCGGTCTACTATCGCCATTTGCTGGAGGACCTGGGTGCCCTGACCTGGATGCACCCCGCCCTGCGGCCCTACCTGGAGGCTGAATACCGGCGGCTGGCCTTCGCCCGCGACCTGGTCGCGGTGGGCGAGGGGGTGCTGAGCCAGTCCCCTTACTCGGTGCTGACGGTCGCCTTCAACCGCCTGGCGGATGAGGTCACCCTGACGCCTGTCTGGTGGGGGCGGGATGCCCCGGAGAACCTGGCCAGGCATCTGGAGATGCTGCGTGGCGAGGGCCTGAACAATCTCTTTTTCCAGATGGACCTGGGCCACGCCTGGCAGACCCTCTTCACCCCCGCCGTGCTGGCCGTGGGTTTCCGTCCCACTGTCATGCTGCCCCATGCCGGCAAGGGGGATCTGCTGCTGTTCCAGTACGAGCCTGCGGCGGCGGTTGGGGAGCACCCGGCTGGTGCCTCTTCTGGCGTCTTACCAGTAGGCGACCAGCCGGGCCAAAGGGTGGCGTGGGGAGAGGGTCGTGAGGACGGGTCAGCGCTCGCTGGCCAGCCGCCCAGCGGCCAGTCCGCGGGCGGGGAGGTTCGGGCAGGGTGAACGGCCTGAACCTGGCTGCCCTCCAGCCAGCCTATGTCCGCGGCTTCGAGCCCTACATCCCCAGCAAGCCCGACGCGGAATTGATGCGGCTCTATGGCTGCGCGCGGCTCCACCGGCTTAATAACAACGAGAACGCCCTCGGGGCGCCGCCCGCCGCCCAGGCCGCCCTGCGCGCCTTCGACCCGCGCCGCGGCGCCATCTACCCCAGCGGCGATGCCTATTACCTGCGTCAGCGGCTGGGCGCCCGCTTTGGCATGGACCCGGATCAGTTCCTGGTCGGCAACGGCGCCAACGAGGTCATCGCCTTCGTCATCAAGGCCTTCTGCGAGCAGGGCGACAATATCGTCACCGCCGACCGTACCTTCGCCGTCTACGAATGGGTGGCGACCTTCTCCGGCATTGAGCCGCGCCTCATCCCCCTGCGGGATTTCGCCTTCGACGACAAGGGCATGCTGGCAGCCATGGATGGGCGGACCAAGGTGCTGTTCGTCTGCAACCCCAACAATCCCACTGGCCAGTACTGGGACCGGGAGCGGCTGGGGCGTTTTCTGCAACGGGTGGCGGGCCGCTGCATCGTGGTCATTGACGAGGCCTATCGCGAATTCGTCGAGGCCGAGGACTTTCCCGACGGCATGGCGCTCATCGACGAGCATCCTAACCTGGTTGTCTTTCGCACCTTCTCCAAGGCCTATGGCCTGGCCGGCCTGCGGGTCGGCTATCTCGCCGGCCAGCGGGAGCTGGTCGATGCCATCCGCCGCACCTGTATCGTCTATTCCGTCAACGCCCTGGGGCAACTGGCGGCGGAGGCGGCCCTTGACGATGACGACCACCTGGCGCGTACCCGGGCCCTGGTCCGGGAGAGCAAGGCCCTGCTGCGGGAGGAACTGAAGCGCCTGGGCCTGCCTTACGTCACGGGGGAGGGCAACTTCGTCATGATCCAACTGCCCTTCAGCGACACCCTGGCCTATCGCCGGCTGATGGGGCTGGGCTTCATGATCCGGGCCATGACCAGCTTCCGCTTTCCCAACTGGATCCGGGTCAGCCTGGACCGGGTGGCGGTCATGGATGGCCTGCTGGCCGCCTTGCGGACGCTGGTGCGCTAGACGGTGACGCGGCAAGGTTCCCCGTGCCATGCCTGACGAGACCAGTCCCCGCCCCCTCCTCAGCCTAGAATTCAGCCTGCTGGCGGGGATCTCCTTCTTCGCCTTCTGCAACCTGGCGGTCTTCTACGGCTTTCATGCCTACCTGGGCCAGATCGGCATCGCCCCGGAGTGGCGGGGCTTTCTGCTGGGCCTGGAACCCTTCACCGCCTTCGTGCTGCGACTGGTGCTCATCCCCCTCATCGGCGTCGGCAACGCGACCCGGGTGCTGTTGGCGGGCCTGCTGCTGCTGGTCCTGGTGCTGGTCAGTTACCGCTGGGCCCTGACCGTCCCCAGCCTCGCCCTGCTGCGCATCCTCCACGGGGCCGCCTTCGTGGTGCTGGTCTCGGCGTGCATCAACCTGGTGGTCCGTTTCATCCCGGAGGACCGGAGCGCCCAGGGCTTCAGCCTCTTCAGCCTGACGACCCTTCTGCCCTACGCCATCATGCCGCCGCTGGCGGAACGGCTGCTGCCCTGGTTCGGCGGCGCGGCCAACCTCTATGCCGGGGTGGCGCTGTTGGCAATCCCGGCCCTCCTGCTGCTGGTCTGGGGGGGTCCCCGACTGGAGGCGGCCCTGGCGGGTCTGGATCAGGGTCTGACCCGGCGTCCCAGCCGCGCCGAGCTGGTGGCGGACCTGCGGGAACCGGCGGTGCGGGCCCTGCTGGCCTTCAATCTCTGCTTTTATCTCAGCTATAGCGCGGTCTTTTATTTTCTGAAGGACTTTGGCGGTCACCTGGAGGGTCATGCCGTCGGAGATTTCTTCCTGTTCTCCACCGCGATGATCCTCGTCCTGCGCCTGGCCAGCGGTCTGTTCCTTGACCGCCTCCCTAAGCTGCCCTTTCTGATCCTCGCCACCGTCGTGCTGGTGGTGACGGTCCCGTCCCTGGCCCTGGCCACCAGCGAGGCGGGCCTGGAGGCGCTGGGCCTGTTTTATGGCCTCGGCGTCGGTCTGGCCCTGCCGCTGCTCAACGCCCTCCTCTTCCAGCGGTCGCCACCGGCCTTGCGTGGCGTCAACACCAATCTGTCCCTGTTCATGATGGACGCCGGCTTCTTTCTCACCCCCTGGCTGGGAGGGCTCTTCCTGGCCGGGGGCGGCGCGGTCGGGAACCTCTTCGTCGCCAATGCCGCCATCCTCGCCCTGGGGCTGGGCTTCCTGACCGCGGTCCGCAAACCCACCGGAGAATCATCGCCATGATGCTGGAGATAGGCCAGGCCACCCCCCGCGCCGATGCCCGCGCCAAGGTCACCGGGGCGGAACGCTTTGCCAGCGACCATTACCCGCCAGGGCTGGTGTGGGCCGGCGTCCGCCGCGCCGGGGTGCCCCATGCCCGGCTGCGGGGGGTGGAGAGCCAAGCGGCCCGGACAGCCCCCGGCGTCCTGGCGGTGCTCACCGCCCGCGACGTGCCCGGCACCAACCGCCAGGGTATCGTCCACAAGGATCAGCCGGTGCTGGCCGAGGATTTGGTGCGCCATGCCGGGGAGGCGGTGGCCCTGGTCCTGGCGGAGGATCGGGCGGCCCTGCGCCAGGCCCTGGCGCTGATCGAGCTGGACCTGGAACCCTTGCCGCCGCTCCTGGATATGGATGCCGCCCTGGACCCGGCGGCGCCGTCACTTCATGACCGGGGCAACTGCCTGCTGGCGGCGGAGATCGTCGCCGGGCAGGTCGAGGCGGCCTGGACGGACTGCGCCGTCGTCGTCGAGGGGGAGTTTCACCTCCCCTTCCAGGACCACGCCTTCCTGGAGACCCAGAACGGCGTGGCGCAACTGTTGCCGGATGGGGTCCTGACCCTCACCGTCTCCACCCAGGCACCCTTCCGCGACCGCTTCGAGATCGCCCACGCCCTGGGGCTGGACGTGCTGCGCATCCGGGTCATCTGCCCCTACCTGGGCGGCGGTTTCGGCGGCAAGGACGGGGCCACGGTGCAATGCCTGCTGGCGCTGGCGGCCCTGCATGCCGGGGGCCGGCCGGTGAAGATGGTCTGGGAGCGCGAGGAGGCCATGATCGCCGGCTACAAGCGCCACGCGGCGCGGCTGCGCTACCGCCTGGGCGCCCTGGCCGACGGCTCCCTCCACGCCCTCGACTGCCAGCTCCACTACGACACCGGCGCCTATGCCCACCTGGGTGGCGAGGTCATGGAACTGGGCCTGGAGCATGCCGGCGGCCCCTACCGCATCCCCCACACCCGCATGCGCGGCTGGGCGGTCTATACCAACCATCCCATCGGCGGGGCCATGCGCGGTTTCGGCGTCTGCCAGGCCAGCTTCGCCTTCGAGGGCATGATGGACCGGCTGGCCGCGGCCCTGGGCCGGGACCCCCTGGACCTGCGCCGCCAGAATGCCCTGCGGCGGGGGGACCGCAATTGCGCCGGGGTGACCCAGGTCCACTCCACCGGCCTGGTCGCCTGTCTGGAGACCCTGAGCCGCCAGCCCCTCTGGCGGGAGCGCCGCGCCTGGCAGGCCGCGGCCCCGCCCTTCAAGCGGCGCGGGGTCGGGATCGCTGCGGTCTTCAACGCCATGGGCTATGGCCGCGGCCTGCCGGACGCCGCCATCGCCAAGGTCGAGCTGACCCCCACCGGGACCTTCCGCGTCTATAACGCCGTCGCCGACATGGGCCAGGGCAACGCCAGCGCCTTCGCCCAGATTGCCGGCCAGGTCCTGTGCCAGACGGCGGCGGCCATCGAGCTGGTGCAGCCGGATACCGCCCTTGCCCTGCCCTCGGGGTCCTCCTCCGCGGGACGCACCACTTACACCTACGGCAATGCCCTGATCCGCGCCTGCGAGGCGATGAAGGCCAAGCTGCTGCAACGCGCCAGCCTCTTCCTGTTCGTCGACGAGCTCGCCAGCCTGGCCCTGCTGCCGGGCAAGGTGCGGCACATGCCGACCGGCCGCGACCTTCCCCTGGGACGGATCGCCGCCCTGCTGCCGGAGGCGGATCGCGTCAGCATCGAGCAGTTCGTCATGCCGGTGGCCCAGGACGTACCGAACACAGGCAAGGCCTTCCTCATCGGCTTCCCCCATGTCTTCTTCGCCTATGCCGCCCACCTGGCCCGCGTCGAGATCGATGAGCTGACCGGCAAGGTAGACGTCACGGACTACCTGGCGGTCACCGAGGCCGGCCGGGTCCTGAACCCGCGCAATTTCGCCCAGCAGGTCCAGGGCGCCGTCGCCCAGGGCATCGGCTATGCCCTCAGCGAGGAGCTGCGCCTGCGGGAGGGCCAGATCCTCAATCCCGACTTCGCCCGCTACCTGATTCCCACCAGCCTGGACCTGCCGGCGATCCAGTCCCTGGCGGTGGAGACGGTGGAGGAGACCGGCCCCTTCGGCATGAAGGGCGTCGGCGAGGTGGGCGTCAACGGCCCCTTGCCTGCCATCGCCGGGGCGATCGAGGATGCCCTGGGCCTGCGTCTGCACCGGGGGCCCTTCAAGCCGCAGCGGGTGCTGGCGGGTGCTGGCCAGCCAGGCCCAGCACCGGGAGAAAGACCATGATAATCCATTTAAAGGTGAACGGCCAGGACCTGGAACTGGAGGTCCCCCCGGACCGCCGGGCGGTGGACCTGCTGCGCGAGGATCTGGGCCTGACCGGGGTCAAGGAGGCCTGCGGCTCCGGCGAGTGCGGCAGTTGCACCATCCTGGTGGACGCCGAGGCGCGGCTGGCCTGCCTGCTGCTGGCCGCCCAGCTCGATGGCCAGGCGATCACCACCATCGAGGGCCTGGCCCATGGCGAGGAGCTCCACCCCGTGCAGCAGGCCTTCGTCGAGCTGGGCGCGGTCCAGTGCGGCTACTGCACCCCGGGCATGATCCTCGCCGCCGTGGACCTGCTGCGCGCCAATCCCGACCCCAGCCCCGAGGAGATCCGCGTCGGCCTGAGCGGCAACCTCTGTCGCTGCACCGGCTACCAGATGATCGTCGAGGCGGTGGCGGCCGCGGCGCGCGCCCTGCGTGACCAGGGGCGGTCCGCATGACCGCCGTCTTCACCCCCACCAGCCTGGACGAGCTCTGGCAAGTCCTCGCCGCCCATCCCAACGCCCTGCCCTACGCCGGCGGCACCGACCTGTTGGTCAAGCGCCGCGCCGGCCTGTTCGACCCCCCGGCCCTGGTCCACCTTGGCCGGATCCCGGCCCTGCGCGGGATCCGCGCGGAGGGCGACTGGCTGCGCCTGGGCGCGGGTTGCACGCATCGCGAGTTGCTGGCCGAGCCACGCATCCGCCAGGCCCTGCCTGTCCTGGCTCAGGCCCTGGCCACCCTGGGCTCGCCGCCCATCCGCGCCATGGGCACCCTGGGTGGCAATCTGTGCACGGCGTCCCCGGCGGGGGATGCCCTGCCGCCCCTCCATGTGCTGGATGCCGAGACCGAAATCCTCGGCGCGGGGGGCAGTCGCCGGCTGCCGATCCGAGACTTCATCCGGGGGCCCGGCCAGACGGCCCTGGCGGCGGGTGAGATCCTGGCCGCGGTGTATGTCAGAACCCCCCCGCCTGGCACCTGGCATCATTTCGAGAAGGTCGGGCTGCGCAATGCCCTGGCCTGTTCCCTGGTGAGTCTGGCGGCCCTGATCCGCTTCGATGCCGAACGGCGGGTGGCGGAGGCGCGCCTGGCCTGGGGCAGCGTCGGGCCGACCGTCATCCGCTGCCCGGCGGTGGAAGGGCGGCTCTTGGGGGAGCGGCTGACGCCCGCCGTGCTGGCCGAGGCCGCCCAGCTCGCGCGCCAGGCCGTGCAGCCGATCGACGACGTGCGCGCCGAGGCCGATTACCGGCGGCAGGTGGCGGGGAATCTGCTGCTGCGTCTGGCCGGCGATATCCAGGTGGAACGGTTGAGCTGAGAGGCTGGGAAAAATACCCTGATTCTTCGCAAGCCTTGAGGTAACCGCTCAGCCCCCCTCTCCCCAACCCTCCCCCACCAGGGGGGAGGGGGCAAGAGAATCATCGGCTCGTTCTGGCTATACCAGCCCAAACCCACCCAGCTCCAGCAGACGCGCGTAATCCGCGGGCGTATCGCAGTCCTGCAAAATGGCGGGGTCATCAACCGCCAGCTCCCGGGCCTCGGATTCCCAGGCCCGCAAAATCGTCCGCAGGCCGCCAGGGGAATCCGGGGACATCGTCACTACGGTGGTACCCGCAGGCATCATGACCGCGTTAGGGGCCAGGGGCACCCTGACCGTAGGTGTGTTCACGGGTAGCGTGATCGCGGGGGTGTCCGCGAGCAACGTGACTACGGCGGTGTCCGTGGGCACCGTGACCGTGACGCATTGGGGTATTCGTTCAGATCCCTCGCGCGCTAGGAGGGCTTCGGAAGCGCATGCCACTGGTTCTCTTACTCCCTCCCCCCTGGAGGGGGAGGGTTGGGGAGAGGGGGTCTGAACGGTTACGCAATAGGTGGCGATCAGGGGGGGGTGGCCACGCTTCCCCCGGTAGAGGGGATAAAGCACGGGCGGCGGGGGCTGGTGGCGGCGCCACTCGGCCAGGAGGGCGGCGATGGTGGCCGGACTGACCAGGGGGATATCCGCCGGGAGCAGCAGGAAGGCGTCCCGTTCCGCCCGCAGGGTCGCGACGCCCGCCACAACCGACGACAGCATGCCCCGGTCAGGGTCGGGGTTGGTGATCCAGCGCACAGGCAGGTCCGGCAGGGCGGCCCGCAGGGTGGCGCCACCATGGCCGATGACCACGCGGATATCGCTCACCCCACCCTCCTGGAGGCGCCGCACCGCCTGTTCCAGGGCGGTGAGGGCCCCAAAGCGTAACAGGGGCTTCAAGGTCCCCATCCGCGAGGAATGGCCCGCGGCAAGGATCAGGGCGGCGAGGGGTTCCCTCATGGGGGGGACAGCCTACATGGGGGAAATACCCAGCATGAGTGGGTTGCCTTAGATGACAGAGATGCGGGAGATGAAGGGGACATCTCTGATGTGGGGGACAACTCTGATTTGGGGGACAACTCAGATGAGGCGGGTACCGCAGATGAGACGGATAGATGGCTCGCCCGAAACTGGATCAATTCCGCCAGGATGCTCACGGCAATCTCCAGGGGGGTTTCCGCGCCGATGGCCAGGCCGATCGGGCAGCGCACCCGCGCCAGGTCGGCGGCGCTGAAGCCCTCCGCCCGCAGGCGGGCATGTAAGGTATCCCATTTGCGGTGACTGCCGATCATGCCGATGTAACCCGCCGCCGTGCCCAGGGCCTGTCGCAGGATGCGCCAATCGCTCGCGTGATCCTGGGTGAGGATCACCAGCAGGCTGTGACCGTCGAGGGTCCTGCCGGTCAGGGCCTGGTCATAGGAGGCCAGGGTCAGGACCTCCTCGACCGCTGCGGGAAAGCGCTCCCGCCGGGCGAAGGCGGGCCGGTCATCCAGGACCCGGACCTGGAAGTCGGCCTGGCTTGCCAGTAGCGCCAACTGCTGACCGACATGGCCGGCACCGCAAATGGTCAGCGACGCCGGGGGGGATAGGGGTTCGCACAAAAACCGGCTTGCGCCGACGGTGAGGTAAAGGGGACGATGTCGCTGTGAGGAGAGGTCCAGGTGGCTGTCTGGTATTCGTTCAGACCCCTTACGCGCCAGGAGGGCTTCGGAAGCGTTGGTTAGGGGGTTGGTTGGAGGGTTGAGTGGTGATGAAGTCAGGAGCCTCCTTTCCTCCGCCGTCAGGTGGCCCACCCCGGTGAACGAGGCGTCTTCCCGCAGCAGCCACTGGCCGCCGTCAGGGCCCAGCCGGGTGATCAGCCAGCCCTGTTGGCGACTGGCGAACAATTCGGCCAGGGCGCCATAGAGTTGGGACCAGCCAGCGACGGCCGGGTCCAGCGGCTGGACCAGCACTTCCACCTCGCCCCCGCAGAGCATGCCGAGGGGCGGTTGCCCCCCTTTCAGGACGAAGCGCCGCGTCAGGGTCTCGCCACTGGCCAGGGCTCGCCGGGCCAGGTGGATTGTCTCGAGCTCTAGGGCACCGCCCCCGAGGCTGTGACAGATCTCGCCCCGCTGGTTCACCAGCATCCGGCTGCCGCGGTGACGCGGTGCGGAACCCTGGTGATCGACGATCATCGCCAGGGCGAAGGGTTCACCGGCGGCCAGCCATCGCAGAATGTCCCGACCCAGGGCGGCGGTGAATCTCGACATCTTCATCCTCGGTGCGAGTTAGTCGGCAACCTGAATGCGACTCGTCACAATCATCGTAACTACCGGTGGGACTCGCTCCCACCTCCCGGCCTTACGGAAGTCATCTTGCCCCTCTCGGCGGGCGTGGCAAATTGGGTTCGTTTCGCAATTTGGCCATTTTGGCGGTTCCTACGCTTCCACGCACCAAACAGCGGCATGAACGCGGGATCCCGGGGCCTGGGAGCAGGCTTCCTCGTCAGGAAACCGCTCGGCAAATTCCCGACAGGTCCACGGGTCGTCACGTCCTGCCATGAGGGTAGCGGGTGGAGGCGTAAGTTGGTCATTGGGGTCCAGCACTAATATAGTGTGTCAGGCGGAGCTAACCGCCCACCCCTTTTGCTCATTAAGTGTGACTCCTCAGGCTAAGGTTGTTTGGGTTTCAGTCAACAACCTCCGCCGAGCAGGTGCGATGGTTCCGGCCGTCCGACCGCCACCAGAGTTGCCTCGGGTCCAGCCTCCTCGTCCACCCAGTATGCCTAGTAATCTTCAGCTTGCCTTAGAGCAACTTGCCCGGGAATCGCGATCCGTGGCCCCGGGAAGGCCCTTCGAGGTCCACCATTACCGGCCCGAGGATGGCCCGAGCCTGGCGCGGCTGTTTTACGCGGTCTATGGGCCAGACTACCCCGTCGATACCTTCTACCTCCCCGAGGCGATCACCCAGGCCAACCAGAGCGGTGCCGTTCGCAGCGTGGTGGCCGTGACGGATCACGGCGATGTGGTGTCCCATGAAGCCCTTCTGGGTACCTCCTCCTCCAACCCCGCCTTGTACGAAATCGGCCTGGGCCTGACCCTGCCAGCCTACCGGGCCACTATGGCTTATGGCCGCTGCCATCGGTTGCTGATGAGCCTGGCTGGCACCCCGGGCATCGACGCCATCTTCGGCGAGCCGGTGTGCAACCAACTCGTCACCCAGAAGATTTGCGAGATGACGGCCTCGGTGGAAACCGCGCTGGAACCGGCCCTCATGCCGGCCAGCCTCTATGGACCCGAGGGGGACCAGGCTGGACGCGTTGGTTGCCTGATGTTCTTCCGGGTCTTCCGCGATCGTCCCCGCCGGCTGTGCCTGCCCGCCGCCTATGGCGCGGAGCTTGAGTATCTGATGGCGGGATTGAACCTGGAGCGGGAACGGATTCCCGCCTGGGCCCGGGAAAGGCTCCCAGCCACGGGCGCGCGCATCGAGGAGGCCTATTTCGCCGCCTCAGGGGTGGCAAGATGCAGCGCCCAGGCCCCGGGCCAGGACCTGGTCGCGCGGTTGCGGCAGATCGAGGACCGGCTCCTGCCGCAAGGCTGTGTCTTGATCCAGTGCTTCGTTCCCTTGGGCGAAGGCTGGGCCGGGCCGGTCGTCGATGATCTGCGCCGGGAGGGCTACTTTCTGGGTGGCTTCCTGCCCCTCTGGTTCCAGGAGGACGGATTGTTGATGCAGAAAGTGTTCATCGATCCGGATTTTGACGGGCTACAGCTCCGGTCGGAGCGCGCTGGGCGGATTCGGGAACTGGTCCAGGTGGATTTCCAGCGGGCCCAGGCCCAGCGGAAGGACCAGGGACCCGTTCCAACTGGCCATCCCTGGCCAGGGTAGCCCTGCCAAAAATCAGCCTTTCCTCAAATGATGTTGGCCTGGTGGAAATGCTCGATGTCCTCTAGCGAGTAGCCCAGGCGCTGGTAGATCTCCGCGTTGTGCTGACCCAGTTCTGGCGGTGGCAGCCTGGCCGCTGGCGGGGCGGCGGAGGCTTGCCAGGGCAGTCCCAATTGGGGGATGTCGCCAAAGCGGGGATGCTGCAGATGAAAGAGCAGGCCCCGCTCTTGGAGGTAGGGGTCCGCCATGACCTCGTCGAGGTCGCGAATCAGGGTCAGACAGGCATCCTTGTTATTGAACAGGGCCTCCAGGTCCTGCTGGGTCCGGGCGAGAAAGAAGTCAGTGAGGATAGCTTTGATCGCGGCATCGTTTTCGGGTTTTAGCGCGAGCTGACCCAGTTCCCCGTCCAGGCCCGCCTGGCGACAGAAGGCGCGGAAAAAGGGTTCCTCCAGCGCCGCCAGTACCACATGGCGGCCGTCCCGCAAGGGGTAGATGGCGTACTGGGGTCGTCCGCCGGTCAATAGGGCTTGCCCTTGCCGGGGTGACTGACCGCTGGCCCAGTGGGAAGCGAGCGACACGCAGGCAAACTGGAGGCTGGCTGCCATCATGGAGATGTCGATTCGCTGACCCAGGCCGGTCTTCTCCCGCTGGAGGAGGGCGGCGAGGATGGCGGAGAGGGCCACCAGGGAGCCGCCTCCGACATCGGCGAGCTGGAAGCCAGGCAGGGCGGGCGCCGCGGCGCCGGTCAGCGGCCCGGACTTGGTTACGGGTCCGACCCCAAATCCGGCTACCGTCCCGGTTCCGGTTTCGGTTCTGACTCCCGCACCGGCTCCAGAACCGGCTCCAGGTCCGGCTTCTGCTTTGGCTCCAGATCCGGCGCCGGTCAACCCCAGGACACCCGCCAGGGCCAGGAAGTTGGCGTCGTGTCCGGCGTGGGGGCCGTTTGGCGCCCCCCTGCCATAACCGTACAGGCCGCAATAGATCAGGTGCGGAAACCGTTCGTGCAGTTCTTCGTAACCCAGGCCCATGGTCGCCATAGTATCGGGGCGGAAGCCCTCCATGAGGATATCCGTGTCCGCCAGCAACCGGAACAGCAGCTCCCGCGCCGCCGCTTTTTTCACGTTCAGGGTGATGGACTTCTTGTTGGCATTCAGCAGCAGGTAAAGGAACGGCAGGCCAGCGGCGTTTTGGATCAGGGTTCGTGATCCGTCCTGAAAGCGGGGATGTTCCAGTTTGATGACCTCGGCCCCCAGGTCGGCCAGATAGAGGCTGCACAGGGGACCGGGCAGGAGCATGCTCAAATCCAGGACCTTGATGCCCTGGAGCGGTAGCGGTTGCGCGTTCATGGGTTACCCTGCATATTGTCTGGTGGCAATGGGTTTCAATCAGCGATCAATCAACGATCAATCGGTAACCAATCGGCAGTCAATCAGCAGCGATGAGGCAGGATGGCGGATGAATCTGGCGGGTCGTTTTCTCCCTCGCACCGAATTTCAGTCCCATGAGGATTTTCGGGACCATTTCCACCTGGTCGCGCCCGAAGACTTCAATTTCGCCTATGACGTGGTCGATGTCTATGCCCTGGAGGCGCCGGGCAAACGCGCCCTGGTGTGGTGCGATGATCATGGCCACCATCTCAGCCTGACCTTCGCCGACCTCTCCGACCTCAGCCAGCGGGCGGCGCGGGCCCTGGAAGCCCTCGGCATCCGCAAGGGCGACAAGGTGCTGATCATCCTCAAGGGCCATTATCACTTCTGGACCATCCTCCTGGCCTTGCATCGCCTGGGCGCGGTCGCCGTACCCGCCTCCCATCTGCTCTCCTGCCGGGATCTGGTCTACCGGGTCGAGAGCGCGGCGGTGAAGATGGTGATCTGTCGGGACGATGGCCAGCTCATCCCGGAACTGGACCAGGCCCAGGCGGAAGTCAGCCATCACTTTGCCCTCAAGGTCAGCGTCGGGGGAGAGGTGAGCGGCTGGCACGCCTTCGAACAACTCCTCGCCGCGGCGGAGCCGGCTTTTCCCCGTCCGACGGGGGAGGCGGCCGTCCGCTCCGCGGACCTGGCCTTGCTCTATTTTTCCTCGGGGACCAGCGGTTTGCCCAAGATGGTCGCCCTCAGCCAGGCCTATCCCCTGGGGCATATCCTGACCGCCGGCTATTGGCAGTGCGTCCAGGATGAGGGCCTGCATTACACCGTCGCGGACACCGGCTGGGCCAAGTGCCTTTGGGGCAAGATCTACGGTCAGTGGATCTGGGGCAGCGCCGTGCTGGTATACGATTTCGACCAGTTCGACGTCGAGCGCATGCTACGCCACCTGGCCGATCAGGGGGTGACCACCTTCTGCGCCCCACCCACCGTCTATCGGCTGATGGTCAAAAAGGACTTGTCGCGCTTCGACCTGAGCCGGCTGCGCCATGCCGTCACCGCGGGCGAGCCCCTGCACCCCGCCACCTACGAGCGGTTTTTTCAGCTTACCGGCCTGCGACTCAGGGAAGGTTATGGCCAGACGGAACTGGTCATCACCATCGCCACCTGGCCCTGGCTGGAGCCCAAACCGGGCAGCGTCGGTCGGCCCGCGCCCCTGTTCGATCTTCGGCTGCTCCGGTTGGATGGCGAGGAGTGCCCGGAGGGTGAGGAGGGGGAGATCTGTATCCGCGCCACCCCCGGCGCCGGCCCCCCGGGGATGTTCCTGGGCTATCACCACGACCCCCGGCGCACGCGGGAGGTCTGGTATGACGATCTTTATCACACCGGTGACATCGCCCGACGGGACGCGGACGGCTATTTCTGGTTCGCCGGTCGGGGCGATGACATCATCAAGACCGCGGGCTACAAGGTCGGCCCCTATGAGGTGGAGAGCCTGCTGCTGGAACACCCGGCGGTCGCGGAATGCGCCGTGACGGGGGTCCCGGACCCGGTGCGCGGCGCCGCCGTCAAGGCCAGCATCGTCCTCGCTCCCGGCGTTGCCCCCACCGAGGAGCTGAAAAGCGAACTACGCCAGCAAGTGAAGCAGGCTACCGCGGCCTACAAGGTCCCGCGCGTCATCGACTTCGTGGACAAGCTACCCAAGACCATCAGCGGCAAGGTTCGCCGGGCGGCGATCCGTGGGGGCGGGTAACGGCTGCTCCGGGCTTACACTATTGTAACTGTAGGGAATCGTCATACCGGCCCTCGATCTGGACCGAGAAGGTCAGCCACTGGATGATCGGGCAGCCGCCCTCGCCCTCCTCCAGGCCGTAATCCCCAATCTCCAGCGTCCCCCGTCCGAACCCCGCCACCGCCGCGATCTCCTCCGGGGTAACGGTGGCAGCCATCGGCGGGCCGGCGATGCGCCTGCCTACCTCCTGGGAAAAGATAAAGGCGCGGCTATTCCCCGGCCCGGCCTCGGCCTGGTAGGGACGGTCGGCACAGGCCCGGGGATCTGGCAGAAACTGCCAGCCCTCGATCTCCCTCGGATTGGGCAGGGCATGCAAGGGCGGGGTAAGGCGGGCAAGGTTTTCCTCCCGGCCATATTCCTGGACCAGAATCTCCCAACCTCCGGCGCGGGGCGCCAGAATCAGCTCGAACCGACCGCCAAAGGCATGACGGTAGCTCTGCCCCGCCTCGACCCTGCCAGTAAAACGGCTCGTGAAGCGGGGATAGAGGAGCTGGTTTCGGAACGCCTCCAGGGGCATGGCGTTGCTCTCGTCCCGGTCGCCCGCGAAGCGGCCCCAGACCTGGTCGCCTTCCACCCGCAGCCAGAATTCGCCACAGTGGGATAAGGCCCAGCCTTGGCCAGGCTTGGCGCCCGGGCCGTTAAGGGCCAGGACCCAGCGGCTCCCGGGCGGAAAGTCTTCCACGCTGGGCCGACAATGCAGGCCATCACCCATCTGAATCCGCATCCCGGAGTCCAGCAGGCCGCCCTTGAGCACCTCCCGAACCCAGACCGCCATGGCCGGCGCTGGGCCAGGTTCATGGCGCAGGATGTCCCCGATGATGATCAGCGGCGCTTGGGGCGCCACCTGGAAAAAGCTACCCAGCCAGGCACATGAACAGGCGTCAGCCAAGTCAGGGGCGAGCGCCAGACTCCCGGCCAGAAGCAGTCTCCGGATGGCTCGCACTCCTTTCAGGTTGAGCACCTTTAACACCTCGCCATGACACGGCCCCCCTTGATGGAAAGTTCACTTTGGGGGGGAGCTACCATCATTGGTCTAACACTCGTGACATCCTTACCGCATAGCAGCAGGCAAGCCCACCCGTGCCCCAAGGCTCGGGCCGCAAGCTTGCGGTCCCCGGCATTGCCGAACTGATAGACGCTATTGTGGCCTTGTTTCAGGGCCCTGACACCCGGCGGTCTTGACTGGCCCATGACGGGTCAAGCTACCATTGGGACATGCCGGTGTGGTTGAACCTCAGCGCCCAGCCCCAACCCCAGGAGGCTACCTATGAACGCCGTCGAGATTGAAGAAGCCGTCTCCGCCCTGGCGGAGCAACCCTTCGGCCCCGAAGCGTTGTCAAGATGACCGCGCCCAAGGGCTAAAGCGATGACGATACCCAAGCTGAGAGCCCTCGATGGACTCGACCGCGATCTGCAACAGTCACTGCTGAACCAGATCCGCGACTTCTGGACTCACACCTCCACCGCCCTGGAAGGCAACACCCTCACCCTGGGCGAGACCAAGTTTGTCATCGAGGAGGGGCTGACGGTTTCTGGTAAGCCGTTGAAGGATCATCAAGAGGTGATGGGGCATGCGCGGGCGATTGCGCTGATCTACGAGGGGCTTGACGGTCCTCTCACAGAATCACGCCTGTTCGCCCTGCACCGGGCAATCCAGTCTGAAATCGTGACCGACATCTACAAGCCTTACGGCGCCTGGAAGCTGGAGCCGAACGGGACCTATGCCGTGACCGAGGACGGGCGCCAGACCTTCATCGAATACGCCTCACCCGGAGCCGTGCCTCCGCTGATGACCGAGTGGTTGGCCGAGCTCAATCGGCTTGCCACCGAGTGCCTGAGTGAGACGGACGCGGTCGATGCCTATGCCCGGCTGCACCTGGGGTTCGTGCATGTGCATCCGTTCTGGGACGGCAACGGGCGCTTGGCCCGCCTGTTGAGCAACATCCCGGTCTTACGTTCCGGCTACCTGCCGGTGGTGATCGACGTGCGCGACCGCAAGGAGTACATCGACATCCTGGCCCGCTACGAACTGGCAAGCGGACAGCTCACGACCGAGACCGGTGTTTGGCCTGCCGAGGCCCTGGAGGCGCCCTTTCGGGCGTTTTGCCAGCGGTCCTACCAGGCGACGCGCCACCTCGTCCAACAGGCGAACAATCAACAGGCGAAGCGCAACCTGCCCCAGACTGGGTCCCCGTCCACCCTTTCAGGATCTGCACCTTAGCCCTCTCGCCACGACACATTGCCATAGAAATCGCGGATGGCCTGGACGATCTCCTCGCGCCGATTCATGACGAAGGGTCCCTGACCAACGATGGGCTCGTTGAGCGCTTCCCCGGATAGCAACAGGACGGTGGCGTCCTCAGCGATCTCGGCGGCGACCAGCGTCCCTTCGCGCTCCAGGACGGCGAGCTCGGCGGCCCCCACGGCATGCGCGCCGATCCGGAGCGAACCCCCCAGGACGAACAGCGCCGTGGTGTGTCCCTCGGGCAGCGTGAGGGAGAGCGAGCGGCCGGCCTTCAGGCGCAGATCCCAGACGTTCAGCGGCGAAAAAGTACGCGCGGCCCCTGGGGTGCCCTCATGGGCGCCGGCGATGATCCGGGCGCTGCCCACAGCGCCTGGCAATGCCACCGTCGGAATCTGGTCGGCGGTGATGCCTTGGTAGCCCGGGGGTGCCATCTTGTCCTTGGCCGGCAGGTTGACCCAGAGCTGGACCATCTCGAAGCGCCCACCCCGGCGGGCGAAGTCGGCGCTGTGGAACTCCTCGTGCAGGATCCCCGCGGCCGCCGTCATCCATTGCACGTCGCCGGGGCCGATGGTGCCGCCGCCACCCGCGGAGTCGCGATGGGTGACGCCGCCGGCATAGACGATGGTGACCGTCTCGAAGCCCCGATGCGGATGCTGACCGACGCCGAGTTTCCGGTCCGTCGGCGGGAAGTCGGCAGGACCGGCATAGTCCAGCAACAGGAAGGGGGACAATTCCGCGCCGACATCTTGGTAGGAAAAGATGCTGCGTACCGGGAAGCCATCACCCACCCAGTGCCGGCCAGCGCCGCGCTTGATGAAGGTCAGTTGTTTCATGATTGCCTCTGTAGGTGAATGGCGACTCTTTTGGGCAGCGACGATGCATGGACCAGATGGTTACAACGGGAATCCCCTGATCACTACTGCGGATGCCGCACCAGGATCAAAACCGAAAGGTCACGCTGCGGCGTGTAGTCACGGTAGCGAACCTCGAAGGCTGTGGGTCCGATCTTGCGCACCCCTTCGCCACAAAAACTCACCAGGTTGGCTGGGGCACCCTTGTCGACCACCAGCCGAAAATCCTTGATCGGGCCCTTCCAGTTGGCGCCGGTCGTGAGGATGTATTCAAGGCGGTATTCGTGGAATGGCGGCGCAAAGTCGCCGGGACGGCGGGCGCGCTCCACGGCGGCGACGAACGCGTCGTCCACGCAGTAATGGTGCCTCTCCGCGGGATATTCTGGGTCTTGAGGCCATTCCCGCGTGCCCCAGAGGGTGCCGACGGAGACGCCGACGGCGGGCTGATAGGAATGCTCGACCGTGATTTCTCGTCCGGCGGGAAACGTCTGGGTCCAGTAATAGGTGGACTTCAAGGTCCAGGCGGCGGCAAGGTGATGCTCCATCCCCTTGCCGGCATCGTAGTCATCGTTCACCGCCAGACCCAACCGCAGCAATTGATCCTGGGCCACTGGCGGTAGGCGATCAAGCGCTTGGGCGGTGGCTGGCAAATGCGGCGCCAGCGGAATGCCGAGTCCGCGCAACAACGCGGTCTGGTCCTGGCCATGCTTGATGACTTTCTGCTCCAGTTGGGCCGTGACCGGCTGGCCGTCGACCAGGGTCCTGAAGCCAAGAAAGTTGGTTTCGCTGTCTGTCGGTATGGAAAGGTTGTCACTGAACGGATTCTCTATGCTGATATCCGGCATCGGAAACGCCACCGTCACGGCCACATCCTGGGGGGCGGTATTGACGAAGCGGTAGATCACCCGTACCGCCTCCGCCGAGAGGTACAGGTCCTCGGAGCGCAACTCAATCGCGTCGTTCTTGGTCAGCACCAGGCCGCCCGCGGCCAGTTCGGCGGAGGAGTCGTTGGCCCGTGCTGGAGCGGAGAGACCGAGGATCACAGTGACGGCAAGCATCAGTGAAAATTTCATTTTCATCTCCTGCTGGGATGGACGTGGAGCTAGGTGTTCAGACCCCTCGCGCCCTGGGAGGGCTTGCGCTATCCATGCCTGCTCTGGCGGCAGGGGTGTGAACAGGTACCGATCGTTAACCTGGTGAGGCGGGAGGACAGGCGCTACCATAACTCCCGATTGGCATGCGTGGGACGAATTCTCTCTATCGCGAGGCAGGGCGTTGGCAAATCCCGCATCGAGTTATCCCCAGGTGCGCATCCCTTACGGGGCCTGGGGCAGCAGCTACTTCCCCGCCTGGCAGACCACCGCCCTGGCGCAGGTCAATATCGGCCAGTTCGCCGGGGAGGCCATGAACTGCCTCCTGGGGCGGCGCGGAATCAGCGCCACCCGGCTGGAGACCCTGATCACCGGCTCCACCGTCCCCTGGCACTGGAAGTTCTGGAACTCCCCCCTGCTGGCCGGTTTTCTCGACCATCGCATCCCCGGCTGCCACGTGGAGCAGGCCTGCGCGACCGGTCTGCGTGCGGTCCTGGTCGGCGCCGCGGAGGTCCAGGCCGGTAGCTGCGGGGTGGCCGGCGTACTCACCTTCGACCGCACCAGTGACTCCCCCGCCGGGGTCTTTCCGGAGCGGCGTGCCCATCGCCGCACGGAGGTCATCAGCGACGTCTGGGACAGCTTTGGTTTCGATCCCGCCACCGGCCAGTCCATGCTCGCCGCGGCGGGGAACGTGGCGCGCAAGCATCGGCTGGACCGGCGGGAGCTGGACGAGATCGCCTTGCTCCGCTACCAACAGTACTGCGCCACCCGGGAGCGGGGTTTTTCCGACCGCTATATCGAGCCCTTGGACATCCTCGATGCCCAGGGCAAGCCCCTGGACCGCATCGCCGAGGACAAGGGCGTTCGCCCCCTGACCGCCGCCAGCCTGGCGGCCATGCGCGAGCTGGTGCCCGGCGTCACCGCCGGTACCCAGACCCACCCGGCGGATGGCATGGCCATGCTGCTGGTGGCCGGGGAGGACCAGGCCCGGGAACTGAGCCCGCGCCCGGAGATCGCCATCCGCATCCTCGCCCACGAGCAGGTGCGGGTCGCCCCCGCCCTGATGCCCGAGGCCCCGGCTCTGGCCGTCGGCCGGCTGCTGGCCCGGACCGGCCTTGGCCTGGATCAGGTGGCGGTGGTGAAGAGCCATAACCCCTTCGCCGTCAACGACGCCGTCTTCAGCCGGGTCTGCGGCTACGACTGGCGGGAGATGAATCGCACCGGTTGCTCCCTGATCTATGGCCACCCCCAGGGGCCGACCCTGACCCGCATGATCATCGAGGCCCTGGAGGAGACGGTCGAGCGCGGCGGCGGCCATGCCCTGGTGCTAGGCTGCGCCGCCGGGGATGTCGGCGTCGCGGCCCTGTTCCGGGTGGATTAGCCGAAGGCCTGAGAGGTAGCAATGACCAGCGCGGCCGACCGCGGAGACCCGCCATGACCGAAACCCTGCGCCCCTCCACCCTCGCCCCCCTAGGGTTGGGGACCGTCCTGGACTTCTTCCGCACTGGCCGGCCGCCCGTCAGCGCGGCGAACCTGGTGGCGGAGGTCTTCGGCCCGCCGGGGGAGCGCGGCTGCATGGTCATCTCCGGGGCCAACGGCATCGTCGGCGCCGGCAAGCTGATGCAGTTCGGCGCGCGCCTGGAGCCCTGGGGCGTGCCCCTGGTGGCCCTCGACTTTCCCGGCGGCGGCGCTGCCCAGGCCAGCCAGGCCCGCGAGCTGACGGCCGCGCTGGGGGTGGAGCGGGCCAACCGGGTGCTGAGCAACATCATCCGCCTGACCTACGATGGCCACCGGCTGCCGCCGCTCCTGGCCAATCTGAAGCCGCGCTTTCTGCTGGAGGCCATCCCCGAGGACCTGGCGCTCAAGCGCGCCCATTACCGCCTGTTCCGCGAAGCCTTTCCCGGGATCGCCATCCGCTCCGTCACCTCCGGCTTCCCGGGAGCCGAGCTCGGTGTCGGTATCGCCCACCCCAGCTTTCCCCATGCCGTCAACAAGGTGTTCGAGTGCGTCGAGACGGCGGACGCCCCCATCGCCCGCCTGCTCTGGGCCCTGGGTCTGGTGCCGATCCCGGTGGCGGACCGCTGGTCCTTCGTCCTGGACGTGCTCTTCTGCGGCCTGACCCTGGCCGGGACCGCCAGCCACGAGGCCAGCAACCTGCCCTACTGGAAACTGGACAAGCTCATCCGCCGGCGGCTGGGGCCCAACCCCTTCCGCGCCCACGACGCCATCGGCAGCCGGGGGGCGACCTTCCTGACCTGGTCCTGCCTGGATCATCTCGCCCGGGTCTATGGCCCCCTCTTCCAGCCGACCGCGGCCTTGGGGCGGCGCAAGGACGAGGGCTCCAACTGGTATCCGCCGGATCACTTCCGCCCCCTGGTGGACTGGCCCTTGGATGCGGCGGCGGAGGAGGCCCTGGAGACGCGCCTCCTCGGCCCCCTCTTCCAGACGGCGTCCCTGCTCCTGCACGAGCGGCGGGCGTCCCTGGCGGGCCTCAACCGCATTGGCGAGCTGTGCGCCCAGTTCCGCCGCGGCATCCTGGCCCTGATCCGCGCCCAGGGCCGGGAGGGCGTCATCGCCCGGGTCGAGGCCTGGCAGCGCCTGGCGCCGGCCATGGCCCAATCGCCCTGGCACCCGGAGGTCTTCGACCGTCTGGACAGCCCGGAGTGGGCGCAGCTCTACGTCAACGCCGAGCACGATGGCCGTCTGGGGGTCATCACCCTGGGTTGCGAACAGTACCACTGGGAGGTGGACGCGGAGCTGAACCGGGCCCTGGACTGGCTGCTGGCCGCCGGCATCGAGCGGGTCATCCTTTCCGGGGACTTTCACCTCAGCGCCCAGTGGGTGGGGGCGGACATCGCCGAATTCTTTCCGGCCCTGGATGACCAGGCCCAGGGCGAGGCCCTCTGCCACGCTTGGGCGGGCACCGCCCGGCGCCTCAACCAGGACTTCCGCGTCGCGGTCGGCTTCATCGGCGGCAAGCGCTGCCTGGGGGGCATGCTGGAGCTGATGCTCCACTGTCATCACCTGGTCGCGGTGGCGGATGCGGAGCTGGGCATGCCCGAGGTGGGGTTGCCGGTCATCCCCGGCATGGACGGCTGTCATTGGCCCTTCCGCACCCGCGGCCCCGAGCATTGGCCGGCCCTGGGCCGCCTGCTGCTGACCGGACAGCCGGTGCGGGCCAGTGCGGCGGTGGGGCCGCTGGTGGATTACGCCGCGCCCCTGGAGGAGGCCCTGGCGATGGCCGCCCGCCTCGCCCTTGAGGGGGTCTCCGGCCTGGCGCCCCGGGTTCCGGTGGCCGAGCCCCTGCCAGCGGGAGAACTGGCGGCGGTCCTTGGTGGTGCCTTAGGGGGCGAGGGCGAGGAGGCCGTCAGGCGGGCGCTGGCCGAGGCCATTCGCGCCGCCTGTGGCGTGTCCCTGGCGGAGTCCCTGGAGGTGCAGAGCCGGCACAGCGCCGCCTTCCTGGCCGGAGCGGCCTGCCGGCGGGGGCGGATTGGCGCCGAGCGGCAACGGGTGATGGCAGTTTGAGGTCGGTAACGGTTTAGAGCCCCGCTCCCTTACCCTCTCTCCTCAACCCTCCCCCACCAGGGGGGAGGGGGCAAGAGAATCAGCCGCTTGTATAGCCGCTCGTGCTAACAGCTACCCGAGCCTCAGGAAGGCGGCTACCTGTGCCATAGGAAGGAGGCTACCTTGAACCATAGGAAGGAGGCTACCTGAGCCATAGGAAGGAGGCTAACTGAGCCTCAGGAATTCGGCCCGGACCCGCTTCAGGAGGCCGCGGGCCTTGTCGGAGCAGAGCTGAATGGCGGCGAAGTCCGGCTGGTCCTGAATCTTTTGCAGCAGCAGGGCGTCGCTGTCGAACCAGCGGGGCAGATAGCCGCCGAGGATCCAGCCCGCTTGCCGCAGTTGGTCCACCGCCAAACCCAGGGTCTCCTGGCCCAGGTTGAGGAAGACCTGGAGCGTCAGGCTGCCCTCCCCCCGAGCCGTGGTTTCCAGTTCATGCAGCCGCTGGGGAAAGTCCCGGCCCAGGGTGGGAAACAGCCAGCGGCTAGTCCCGGTGCCCGGAAAGCGCTGCACTTGCCAGACGGTCTCGCCGGTGTCCGGGGGGCGGGAGGAGGCCGCGGCGAAGTCGCGCTGGAAATCCCGGTCCGCGAGGAGAAATTCCAGGTCTTCCCGGTAAGGCGCCGGCAGGTAAATGCGGTGCGGCCGGTCCTGCAGGGTCTTGGACTGGACCAGGCAGGCGACGCGGCCGCTGGCGCCCGCCCGGCCCTGGCCCGGTGGGAGCAGGCTCAGTTCCAGGGCGTAATCGGTCATCCCCGCCTGGAGGTCGAAGGTCTGGGTCACGGTATGGTTGGTGACCGCCTCCCCATAGATGGCGTCTGCGGGGATCTGTCCGGCCAGGGTGCCGTGGATGTAGGCGTCGATGAGATCGGCGATGCCCCGGCGGCGGTAGCTGGGCAGGACCAGATACTGGCCGATCTCGTAGAGGCCGGCGTAGGGGGCGGAACCCCGATAGAGGGCCCCGTGGCCGACGATGGCGCCCTCCGGGGTTAGACAGACCACCGAGCAGAGCTGGAGCGCCTGGTTCAGCGCCAGGATCCGCTCCGGCACGTAATAGTCGTCGAAGGGGTAATCGCCGCCGTAGACCGCGTGGTAGAGCCGGGCCACGCCCAGCTCGTCCCCCGGCCGCAAGCGGTCCAGGGTCAGGGGCTGGTCGGGCGCCACCTGGAGCGGTTGTTCCTCGAACCGTGCCACCCATTCCGCTTTTGTGAGGGTCATGGCCGCCAGCCCGCCGGAGGTTGGTCACTACCCGCCACGGTGCCCGGTCTCCGGTCGCTCAGCCCAGCTTGAGGAGGACGGCGCTGACCGCCGCCACGGTGCGGCCGTCGCTGGCGATGTCGTTCCTCAGGGTCTCCACCAGGTGCTCCAGGGATTGCTCGTCGTCGTTCCAGATCAGGGGCCGGTCGGACCGGGGTGTTTGCCCCAGGGTCCCTAGCACCGCCTCATAAAGCTGGCTGGTGGCCGGGGACAGGAGCGGCCGGGGATCGTGGCTGCCGCCCATGCGCGCCGCGCGCAGGGCCACCGCCTGGACGCCGAAGATGAGCGCCATGGCCAGGTAGCTTTCCAGGGCCTTGACCGCCTTGCGCGCCAGGTTGGCGGCGTTGAAGCCCTGGCTGTTGATGTTCTGGTTGAACTGCTCGGCGTGGGTGGGGAAGCGGTCGGCGATGGGGGCGCCGTAGTAGGACAGCAGGGGCATGATGGCGTTGGCGGCGATCTGGAGCCCCTTGAGGCCCATGTTGATCTGGCGGCCGGGGTTGCCGACCAGGGAGGGCGGCAGGCCGCCGCTGAACTCCGGGGCCACCAGCAAGGCGATCTGGGCGTCCAGGTGCTTGGCCATCAGCCCCAGGTAATAGCGCAGGTGGTCCATCCATACCGCCACGTACTCGCCGAGGAAGTTGCCGCTGTGCAGGCTCAGGCAGTGCTCGCCGTCGATCAGCGGGTTGTCGTTAGCCGAGTTCATCTCGGTCTCGATGGCCGTCCGCACCTGGCGCAGGCCGTCCAGCAGGGGGCCGACGAACTGGGGCAGGCAGCGCAGGGAATAGCGGTCCTGGGCCGGCTGGCCCTCCAGCAGATCGTGGTGGCCATCCAACTCGTTGCGGCTCATGGCCGAGCCGTGCAGCAGGTCGAGCATCAGCTCCGCGGCCAGGATCTGGCCCGGGTGCGGCTTGAGGCGCTGGATGAAGGGATGGAAGGACTGGTTGGAGCCGCGCAGGGCCTGGATCGCCAAGGCGTGGCAGGCCAGGGCCAGGGCCACTAGGCGGCGGGCGTCGTAGAGGCAGTTGGCGGCGATGCCGGTCATGACCGAGGTGCCGTTGACCATGCCCAGCCCCTCCTTGGGCCCCAGGGTCAGGGGCGGCAGGCCCAGGCGCTCCAGGGCGCTGAGGCTGTCGAGGATCTCGCCGTCCATCTCCACCTGGAAACAGGGGTCGGCCCCGATCAGGGCGCCGGTGATGGAGGCCAGGGGTACCAGGTCGCCGCTGGCGCCGATAGAGCCCAGGTCCCGCACCCGGGGCGTCACCCCGCGGTTGAGGAAGAGCAGCAGGCGGTCGATCAGCTCCCGCCGCACCCCGGAGGCGCCGCGCAGGTGGGAGTTGGCGCGCAGCAGCATGGCGGCGCGCACGTCCTCGGTCGGCAGATAGTCCCCGGCCCCGGCATTGAGGAAGCGCAGCAGGTTGTTCTGCAGGGGCAGGAGGTCGGCGGCGGCGATGGCGACGTTGGCCATGCCGCCGAAGCCGGTGTTGACGCCGTAGATGGGCTCGCCGGTGCGCACCGCCCATTCGATGAAGGCGGCGGAGGCCTCGACCCGCGCCAGGGTGGCCGGGTCCCGGGTCAGGCGGACCTCCCGGCCATGGCGGGCGGCGGCCACCACCTCGGCCACCGTCAGGCCCTCGCCGGCGAGGGTGACCGCGTCGAGGTCGGCGGCCCGGAAAGGCAGGTTGGTGGCGGGGGCGGCGACCAGCGGCTGGATCGGCAGGGCGGTGCAGGCCGGGTTGGACTCGATGTCGCGGCGGATCAGGTCCAGCAGGCGATGGGCGCGTTGGGAGTAGAGCTGAATCTGGTCCGGGTCCGGCAGGTCCAGGACCCGTTGCAGCAGCAGGCCGTCGTCGTCGAACCAGCGCGGCAGCAGGCCGCCGAGGAAATAGCCCTGGGCGCGCAGGGTGCTGACCCCCTCGCCGCACCAGGCCTGGCCCAGGTTGATGAAGACTTGCAGCACCCGGGCCCCGGCCTGCCGGGCCTGGGCCTCGAAACCGCCGAGGACGCGGGGGAAGTCCGGGCCCAGGGTGAGGACGTGCAGCCGGGCCACCTGAGCGAAGTCAAACTGCTCGCTGGCGGTGCGGGTGGTGAGGCTGGCCGGGGGGTGCTCGTCGGCGGGCAGGACCAGGCGATCCAGGCCCAGGCCCTCCAGGAGGAAGGACAGGGCGTCGGCGTAGACGTCGGGGACATGGAGGCGCCGCTGGCGGTCATCGACCCGGCCGAAGAGCAGCAGGTTGGAGACGCGGTCCCCGGCAACCCCGGAATCCCCGGACGGGCCATAGGCCGCGGCGGGCATGAGGCCGATCTCCAGGGCCGTTTCGCGCAGGCCGCTCATGGCGGCGAACTTCTGGGTGACGACCTGATGGCAGGGGGCCTCGCTGAAAAAGACCTCCACCGGGTGGGCGGGGATCAGGGACTCGCGCAGATAGGTCTGCAGGGCCAGGTCCACCCGGGCGCCGTGATAGGCGGGGTGGACCTGATGGGCGCCGATCTCGTAGACGCCGTGATAGGGGGCCGAGCTGCGGAACAGGCTGGCATAGCCCACCACCTCCCCGGCCGGGGTGCGGGCCACGGCGCTATAGACCAGCCCCAGCCGGTTTTCGTCCAGGAGGCGTTCCGGGATGTAGTAGGTGGGGAAGGGGAAGTTGGGCCCGTGGATGGCGTGGAAGAGCCGCGCCACCCCCCAGCCATCCTCCGGTCGTAGCTCGCCGACGGTGACGGGCTGGCCGGGGAGCGGCGGGGCCGCCGTGGCCTGATCGGCCTGGAGGCGGACCAGGGCCTCCTCCAGGGTCATGCCCACCCGGCCGCTGTCGATGGTCCAGTCCGCCAGCTTGCCCATGGCGTTGCGTGGCAGTTCCGGCCCGAAGCGGATGGCGGCGGGTTGCTCCACCCGGTAGAGCAGGCCGGCGAGGTGGACGCGCAGGGCATCCAGCATGGCGGGCCCGGGGGTCTGGTCCGCCTTGAGGACGACGAAGGCCTTGAGGCGGTCGCCCTCCTCCGGGCGCATCAGCCGCACGGCGCAGTCGGCCACCGCCGGGTGGGCGAGCAGGGCCTCGCGCACCCGGTCCGGGTAGACGTTGATGCCGGCGACCTGAACGGCGTTGTCCAGGCGCTGCCTGACGACGAAGTGGGTTTCGTCCCGCCACTCCAGGACATCCTGGAAGACGTAGGGTTCCGACTCGCCGCCGTCCTCGCGGGCGCGGACGAAGCGGCCGTTGCCGATGTGCCGCCAGGTGGCCATGAGGGTCAGGGCCGCCTCCGGGCTGGTGCGGTAGCCCATGGCCCCGCTCTCGGAGGAGCCGTAGACCTCGATCATCGCCTGCAAGCCCAGGCGGCGCAGGGTGTGGATGACCTCCGGTGGGCAGGGGCCGGTGGAGGTGACGCCGAGGGCCGTGGGCGGGAAGCGGCCCTTGGTGTCGGCGATCTGCTTCCACAGGTAGGGAAAGCCGATGAGGGTGTCCCCGGGCTGGACACTGGCCAAGATGGCGGCGGGGCGGAGGAAGCGCAGGTCCGCCAGGGGCACCTGGAGCACCTTGGGGATCAGGATGGTGTAGATGAAGCCATAGATGTGGTGGGGGGGCACCAGCCCGAGGAGGCGCTGGCTGCCCCGGAGCATCTCCGCCAGGTGCAGGGCGTCCTGCTCGATGTCGAAATAGTCCCGGACGATGGGCTTGGGGGTGCCGGTGCTGCCGGAGGTGTAGAAGGTGATCCGCCGGGGGCGTGGTCCGGCCCGTTCCAGGATGAAGCTGGCCCACTGGCCGAGGCTGGGGAGGCGGGCCAGTTCGCTGATCGCCTCCGGCTCCAGGCCGAAGAAGCCCCCCGCCGGGGCGGCGATTTCGGCCAGTTCCGCCGCCGTGGCCTGGAGCGCCCCCTCACCCAGGATACTGTCCGGCGTCAGTTGCAGTTCGTCCCCAAACAGGTCCGCGGTGCGCCGCCGCTTCTTGATCTCGGCGAAGACGATGGAGCGGGTGACGAGAAACACATCCTGGTGTGCGAGGAGGATCTGGGGCATGGTCAACCTCCGCCAAGGTGAGGGGGTAGGGTGGAGAGCATGGGGCCCTGGACGAGTGAGCGCGTGCTACAAAACCGCACTTGGCCACCTGGCGGGCCTGATGCCTCATGCGTTCTTGGGCGTCCCTTCCCGATCGTCGGCGTTCAGGGCGAGCCTGATATCGCATTGGCCCTGTTGTTCGGTGGTGGTCAGGATCTGGGCATAACGCTGGATCAGATAGCCGGCGAGGCGCTTCACCGCCACCTCGTCGCGGATGATCTCCTCCGCCGGGGGCGGCTGGGTTGGAAATTCCGGCACCTGTCCGCGATAGGCGAAGTGCAGCTCCAGCCTCCCGTTGTCGAAGGCAAAACGGACCTCCAGCGGGCCATGAAGCAAGGCATGGCCCTGGAGCAGCTCCATCATTTCGTTGACCGCCGCCGCTGCCTTGAAGAGCACCTTGAGGCCGACCCCCCAGGGCGCCACGCCGTGGTTCATGAAGTCCACCGTGCGGCCAAAGATATCCTGACCAGCCAGGAGGCACAGGACGGCCGAGCGACGGATCTCGGCCCCAGCCCCGGCCGCGGGCGCCGTGACCAGGCCAAAGCGGGTGATGGCCTGCTCCCGGAGTTTGAATTTCTGCACCTTGCCATTGGTAGTGGTGGGATAGGTGTCCACGATGGCCAGGTATTTTGGAATCTTGGGGCGCGCGATGCGGGATTTGCAGAACTCCCGGATGTCGTCGGGAGCGAGGGTCATGCCGTCCTTGAGTTGCACGAAGGCGGCGATTTCCTCCCCGTACAAAGGGCTGGGGACGCCCACGACCTGGACGTCCTTGATGGCGGGGTGGGTGAACAGGAACTCCTCGATCTCCCGCGGGTAAATATTCTCCCCCCCGCGAATGATCATGTCCTTGGCCCGGCCGGTGATCCTGACCAGACCCTGTTCGTCTTGGGTGGCCAGGTCGCCGCTGTGGAACCAGCCCTCCGGGTCGATGGCCTGGGCCGTCGCCTCGGGCATCCGGAAATAGCCGGCCATGACATTGGGACCCCGGCAGCAGAGCTCCCCCTGCTCTCCGGGCGGCAGGGGGCTGGCGCTCCCTGGCGCGACGATCTTGACCTCCACGCCGGGCAAGGGGGTGCCGACGGTCGTGGCGCGCTGCGCGAAAGGCAGGTCGCGGCGGGTGAGGGTGATCGCGGGAGAGGTTTCGGTCAGGCCATACGCGATGCAGAGTTCCGGCATCCCCAGGGCATGGGTGAGGTCCCGGACCACCGCTTCCGGGCAGGGTGCGCCACCCATGAGGCCCCCGCGCAGGGTGGAGATGGCGATGGGTTTTTTCTTCAGGACCTCGAGCTCGGCGATGAACATGGTAGGGACGCCATGCAAGAGGGTGCAGCCACAGGCCGCCACCGTCTCCAGCACCTCCTGGGGCCGGAACTGCACCACCGGGACCATGGCCGAGCCGTGCGCCAGGCAGAGCAGGGTTCCCATCACGGAGCCGAAACAGTGAAAAAACGGCAGGGGGATGCACAGCCGGTCCTGGTGGCTCATGGCGAGAAGGTCAGCCACGCTGCGGATATTGTCCAGCAGGTTGGCATGGCTGAGCATGGCCCCCTTGGGAAAGCCGGTCGTGCCCGAGGTGTACTGGATCATGGCAATCTGATCGGGCTGGCAGGCCACCAGGCCCTCCCCGGTCTTCTGATCGCCCTTGGCCAGGAACTGATCCCAGCTCATCAGGCCGCTATCGGTGGCTTCGCCCATGACCACCAGCCGGCGCAGGGCCGGCAACGGTGTCGATCTGATAGGGCCACCACCCACCCCGCCTGGCGGCGGCGCTTCCGGACGGATCTCCCGGATGGCGGCCAGGGCGTCGCCGGGGGTCCGGAGACTGGGCTTGAAAAACAGCGCGACGGCCTCGGACTGTTTCAGCACATAGGCCAACTCGAAGGGACGGTAGCCGGTGTTGACCGTCACCAGCACGACCCCGCGCAGGGCGCACCCCAACTGGAGCTCGATCCACTCAGGGATGTTGGTGGCCCAGACGGCCAGATGTTCCCCAGGCTGGATGTCCAGGGCCGCGAGTCCCCGGGCAACCCGGCGGGCGCGGGCTTCGAGTTCCCGATAGGAGAGCCGGAGACCCAGGCGATGGTAGATCACCGCCGGTTGGTCCCCATGGTCCGCCACGGTCCTGGCCAACAGGGCGCCAATGGATGCGGGGTGGGCGGTCTGGAGTGAGTTCATGCGGATGTCTCGCCAGCGACGGGGATTTTTCAGCCGATTATTCAACGACCCTGGCGGTGGCATCGGCCTCGTCGGCGCAAAGGGGGATCAGGCGAGGGATCCCGGCCATCAGCAGGGTTTCCCGGACCATGGCCTGGGCACCGAAGAGCGCCATCCCGCCCCCGACTGCCGCGTTTTCCTTGGCGCAATGGACCAGCAGCCGGATGCCATAGGAGGCCAGGTAATCCACTCTGCTCAGATCGATGAGCAGCCGGGCGCCATCGGCGGCGGCCAGCGCGACCAGATCCGGCTCGATCGCCAGTGTCCCCTGCATGTCCAGTCGTCCCTCCAGGCTGACGCGGGTCAAGCGATGAGTCAGTCCGCGGGTGGTGAGCCGCATCGAGTCGTAGCTCCTAGCCAGTCGGCCGCGGGGCCGGCGTCAGAGTGGAACCGGGGGCTGACATGGCCAGGGTTAGCCCGCGCCGTCCGGGGAGGATAGGGAACGCTGGTCGTCGAGGATGAATCCCAATAGTGTCTTGGATTCCTCGGTCAGCAGGTGGATCTGCTCCGGATCGAATGGGATGGCGATCTTTTGCACCAACAGCATGTCATGATCGGACCAAAGGGGGAGCAAGCCGCCGAGGAAAAAGCCCTGGGCCCGGGCGGCCGCGACCGCGAAGCCGCCGCCGGGGCGGTCGAGGGGCAGCAGCAGTTGCCAGATCAGGGTGTCGGGGTGGGTCGTCGTGACGTGGGCCAGGCAGGTGGCGAAATCCTGCCCGATCTCTAGGACCGTCATTTTGGTCAAGGCGGCGTTGCGGTTGTCCTCGACCTGGCTCCGCGTGGCTGGCGAGGTCGGTTGCTGGTCAGGATGGAAGTGGCGGGTCAGATGGTGTTCGGCGTAGCGGCTCTTGATCCACTCCGCGTAGGGCGCGGGGGGATAGAGGTCCTGGGGCGGGTCCTTGAGGAGGAGGAAGCCATCCAGCAAGGAGATGCGGCCCGTGACCCCAAAGCGCCGCTCGGCGGGGCGGTCGGGCAGGGCCGCGATTTCGATGGCCTGGGGAAAAGCGCCCAAATGCACCATCAGCTTCTGGGTCACGAGATTGTCGCAGACCATCTGGCCGAACACGGCATTGAGGCCGAGCCGCCGCGGCAGCTCGATGTTGACCAACTGGTGCATCTGCAACAGGAGCTTCCGGCCGGAATAGGTGGGATCGACGATGACCGAGCCGGACTCCATGATGGTTTGTCCAGGCGCGGTGCGAAACAGGGCGGTGGTGCCGAGCACGTCTCCCGAGGGCGCGCGGGCGACGACGTGGTACAGGTCCGGTCCGGCATTGAGGGCGATGATGGCCTCGGGATCGTAGACATAGTCGATCGGGAAGTGCTCACCGTAAGCGCCGAAGTAGAGACGGGCGATGCCGGGGGCATCCCCGGGGCGAAACTGATCGACCTCATAGGTCTGGCCCGGGGCGAGGGGACGGTAACCGCTGGCCAGTTCCGCCAGGCACTGTTCGCGGGGTCGCGACGTTGGCGTCTTCATGGGTACTATCACGCGCTGGTTGATCATCGTGGCGGCGCGGTCAGCCGCGGCGCCTCCCTGGAGAATCATAGGCCATGAAGATCATTCATGTCGTCGCCGGTGCCCTCGCGGATGGCCAGGGGCGGGTGCTTGTCACCCGTCGGCCTGAAGGGGCGCATCAGGGGGGGCTGTGGGAATTTCCCGGCGGCAAGCTGGAACCGGGGGAGACACCCCTGGCCGGGCTGGAGCGGGAGCTGGCGGAAGAGCTTGGCATTCGCGTCCTGGCCAGCCGACCCCTGATCCGGGTCCACCACGACTATGGCGATCGGCGGGTGCTGCTCGATGTCCATCGGGTGACGGCCTTCGCCGGCACGCCGGTGGGCCGGGAGGGGCAGCCCCTGGACTGGCGGCAGCCGCGGGAGATGGACCCGGCGGACTTCCCCGCCGCCGACCGGCCGATCATCACCGCCCTGCGTTTGCCGTCCTTGTATCTCATCACCGGCGAGGACCCGCGGGCGCCAGCGGCCTTTCTGTCGCGCCTGGATCTGGCCCTGGAGGCGGGGGTGGGCCTGGTGCAACTGCGGGCGCATGATCTGCCCCAGGCCGCTTATGCCCGGCTGGCCGCGTCGGCCTACGCCCTCTGTCAGCGTCAGGGCGCGCGCCTGGTGCTCAACCGCGGGCCTGAAGAGGCGCGGGGGTTGGCGGCCGAGGGCTTGCACCTGGCCAGCCGGTATCTGGCCGAATTGAGCCAACGGCCGGACGGCTGGCCCCTGGTGGGGGCCTCCTGTCATGGGGCGGCGGACCTGGCCCGGGCCACGGCGCTGGGGTTGGACTATGCCCTGCTCTCGCCGGTCATGCCCACCGCCAGCCATCCGGGTGCCCTGCACCTCGGCTGGGCGGGCTTCGCCGCCCTGGCGGAGGAGGCAGCGCTCCCGGTCTACGCCCTGGGCGGCCTGGGTCCCGGGGAGGTCGAGCACGCCATTCACCAGGGTGCCCAAGGGGTGGCGGCGATTCGGGGGCTGTGGCCCGTCTGAGCCGCGGACCGGATGGATTGCCCTCAGGTCAATGAGGGCGTGGGAGTTGTCCGCCGTTCGCCGCGCCTTCCCAATCCTCGGCGATCAGGTCCAGCAAGGCATCGCCCTCCGCGAGGGACTCCCCGGCGGGGATGCGCCGACTCTCCTCCAGCCATTCCCCCAGGTCGATGAGTCGGCAGCGCTCGCTGCAAAAGGGCCGCCAGGGGGAGTCCGGGGTCCAGGGGACGGCTTTGCCGCAGGTGGGACAGGGGACCAGGGGGGCGGCCATGTTTGTTGGGAGTTGATGTGGACCTGGTGAGGATTGGTTCCGGTGGCCTTCGGGGATCCTGATCTCGGAAACCTTCGATTACCCCGGAAGCTCAGAGCACGCAGCAGGCCAGGCTGAAGTCCAGGTCCTCGCGGATGGGCTCGGGAGCGGCCTGGTCGCTGGCGCGCAGGAAGCGGATGGCGAAGCGATTCTTGTGGCCGCTGATCTCGGGGTAGAGCGGGGTATCGCCCTGCACCGCGATGCGGATCAGGTGGGCTTGGGCCGTGCCCTCCAGGGATTCCTGGTAGAGCCCTTCGCGGGCCTGGACGCGGCGGGGGGTGGCGCTGGCGCGGATGTAGGCGAGCAGCAACTGGATGGCGTCGCGGGTGGCGAGCAGGTCCTCCGTCCAGCGGCTGACCTGCTGGTTGCGCTCGCGGAAGGGCAGGGACAGCCAGAGGTGGTACTGGGGCAGGTCGAAGCTGCACGTGCCACCCGGCAGGCTGCCCCGTTGGGCGACGCCCTTAAGAAAGTCATTCTCGCGGATGCGCTGGCCGACGGGGCCCTCCTGGGCGCGCAGGGCCTCCGTGGCAGTGGCCAGTTCGCTCAGCGAGGTATCCAGGGCCTTGCGTTTGACGCCGGGTTGATCGCGAAACCGCTCCAGGTTGATGGACTGGCGATCCAGTTCCTTGATCAACTCGGTCTTGATGTCGGCGCGGGAACTGACGGCCGCGATATCCAGCAGGGTTTCCACCATCGCCCGGGCCGCCCAGGGGTTGTCCTGGGGTTGGAAGAAGGACAGCTTCTCGAAGAGATGTTCCAGCCGCATCAGGGTGCGGGCCCGTTCGTTGAGCGGATGTTCGAAGGTAAGGGTGATGGCCACGGGAATTCCAGAAGGGGTGGAGGGTGGAGTCCAGCTCAGGGGTTCGCGCCGGCGCGGGGATCAGGTCCCGCTGGGCTTGGCGTATTCGAAGGCGTCGGAAAACATGTGGTCATGCGTGAGGCCGGCGGCGGCAAAGGCCGTGCTGCCGCTCTGGACCATGATCGGCGGACCGGCCAGGTAGACGTCGAAACCACTCATGTCCGGATGATCGGCCAGCACCGCCTCGTGGACGAAACCCGTGCGGCCCGTCCAGCCGGAATCCGGTTCCGACAGGACCGGGGTGTAGCTGAAGTTGGCGTGCTCCCGCGCCCAGGACAGGGGCAGGTCCGGCAGGTAGAGGTCCTCCTGGCGGCGGACGCCCCAGTAGAGGTGCATGGGCCGGGTGACGCCGATGTACAAGGCGTGTTCGATGATGCCCTTGATCGGGGCCAGGCCGGTGCCGCCGGCGATGAGGATGATAGGGCGGGCGGAGGCCTCGCGCAGGGTGAAGGTGCCTAGGGGGGCCTGGATGCGCAGGATGGCCTTCTCCTTCAGGGCGTCGAAGATGAAGCTGGTGAACTGGCCCCCGGGCACGTGGCGCACGTGCAGTTCGATGAATTCATCGTCATGGGGGGCGTTGGCGATGGAGAAGGCGCGGCGCTTGCCATCCTCCAGCAGGAAATCCAGGTACTGGCCGGCGAGGAAGGGCAGGCGCTGGTTGTCCGGCAGCTTGAGGTGCAGGCGCATGACGTCGTGATTCAGGGCCTGCTTGTCCACCACCCGACAGGGCAGGGTGCGGACCTCGATCTGGCTGGCGGTCTTGATCTCCATGACCTCGAGGATGAGGTCGGACTCGGCGACGGCCTGGCAGGTCAGGCAGGCCCCGGGTTCGCGGCCCTCCAGGGCCTGGGTGTTGCCGGAGGGATAGCTGACCTGCCCGGCGACCAGGGTGGCCACACAGGAACCGCACATCCCGCCGCGACAGCCATAGGGCAGGACCACACCCTGACGCAGGGCCGCCGCCAGCAGGGTTTCGCCGGGCTGGGCCTGAAAGTGGATGCCACCGGGTTGCGTCTGGATGTCGAAGGTCATGGCGCGCTTGGCCTCGTCAGCGGAAGGGATATCGCGAGCGGGCTCTCGCTGTCCCAAGGGATTGGGAATTATGCCCCCTTGCGGTGATTAATGGCGAAAAGATGCGCCCCGGGGTGGGGAATTGCAATAAACTCCCGAGCGGACTTTAGTCACCCAGCGGATGTTCGTTTGTGAGGTCGGGGCCATGTGGATACTGGGCTGTGGGTATGTCGGGCAGCGGCTGGCGCGCCACTATCTGGCCGCGGGCCAGCCCCTCGTCGCCGTGACGCGCTCCGTCGCCAGTTGCCAGGCCCTGAGCGCGGCGGGGATCCCGGCCCTGGCGCGGGATCTGGCCGTCGCGCCCCTGGAGGATCTCCCCTGGGCGGGCGAGGCGGTCTTCCACCTGGCGCCGCCGCCCGCCGATGGGGTCGAGGACCGGCTGACCCGCCACCTGGTGAGCGCCTTCCGCCATAGTGGTCATCCGCGCCGTCTGGTCTACCTGAGCACCACCGGGGTCTATGGCGATTGCGGCGGCGACTGGGTGGACGAGAGCCGGCCACCGGCACCGGCCGCGCCCCGCGCCTGGCGGCGCTGGGACGCGGAGGAGACCCTGCGCGCCTGGAGCCGGGAGTCCGGCGCGGAGCTGGTCATCCTGCGGGTGGCGGGCATCTACGGCCCGTACCGCCTGCCGCTGGAGCGGCTGCGCCAGGGGCTACCCCTGGCGCGGGAGGAGGATTCGCCCTGGTCGAACCGCATCCATGTCGACGACCTGGTGGCGGCCTGCGTCGCGGCCATGGCGCGGGGTGTCCCGGGGGCCGTCTATAACGCCTGCGATGGCCATCCCTCCACCATGACCGACTATTTCCTGCGGGTCGCGGACCTCGCCGGCATCCCCCACCCGCCGCTGTTGCCCCTGGCCGAGGCCGCCGGGAAGCTGTCCTCGGGCATGCTGTCGTATCTGGCCGAGTCCCGGCGACTGAGCAACCAGCGGTTGCGCGAGGAACTGGGGCTGAGCCTGCGCTATCCGGACCTGGCCAGCGGCTTGCCGAGTTGCTTGTGACCCCGTCCCGGCTAGGTCCCCAAAGGCCATTGTTCATTCCCCCTGCTGCCTGGGCAGGCATAGGCCAGGCCACACTGGGAATGATTCTCTAGATTCCCTTGTTTCCTCCACCTTGGCGGGGAGGCTGGGGGAGAGGGGGTCGGGGAGAGGATTTGTACAGTTTCCCCCTGAGCAGCGCGGGTGCCGGGATTGGCGCTATCCACGAGGCTGGACGGGGGAACGGGTGGGGTTGATAATCCGGGTCGAAGCACTTCCATCAACCCGGACGACAAGACCTAAGTCGTCGGACCCCCCACCCCCTGAGACTAAGCCCATGCCCCTGATGAACCGGTCCCTGACCACCGCGATCGCGGTTGCCGCCCTCACTGGCCTGCTGTCCCGCCCCGTCCTGGCGGTGAGCGATGAGGACTTCAATTTCGACCATACTGATGACGTGATCCATATCTGCTCGGTACCCGCGGAGGCCACGGAGCATGTTGCCGCCGCCCTGGCCTGCACGGCCTTTCTGGAGGCCACCGTCCAGTATCACGATCTTTCCACCGCCCGTAAGAAAAATAAGGCCCTGGTCTGCATCCCGAGCGGCGTGACCGTCGCGCAGGTCCGGTCCATCTTCCTTGCCTGGGGCGAACAGCATAAGAACGACAAAAAGCTCATGGCTGAGCTGCCGGTCAACGGGGTGATGCGTGCCTTGGCCGCCAAGTATCCCTGTCAGCAAAAGTGAATTGAACAGCCTTGGAGATTCCCGTGACGATGAAAAAGACGATTGCCATTAGTATCTTGAGCCTTTCCGCCCTGACCCTCGCGGGTTGCGGCACCACCACCGGCGAGCGCGCCGGCAGTGGTGCCCTCATGGGCGCGGCGGGTGGCGCCCTGATCGGTTCCCTCAGCGCCCAGGCCGGGGCTGGCGCCCTGATCGGCGCGGGCGCCGGTGCCCTGGGCGGCTACCTGTATGACCAGTATCAGAAGGGCAATATCGACTGATACCTTCCTCCCCCCTCCAGGAAGGTGGTAACTTGAATTTCCAGCCAAAAACCGCCTCCGTCCCGACGCTTTCGGTCATCCTGCCCCTCAGCGATGCCGAGTCGGTGCTGCCCGCACTGGGCGACGCTCTTTATGGCTTTCTGGATAGCCTGGGTCGCAGCTATGAACTGGTGTTGGTCGGGCATGGCCGGGGGGAACGCTCCGCGACGCTGCTGCATCAGCAGCATCGCTTGCGGCCGGACGTGACGCGCGTCTTGCTCGGCCGGGGCCTGGCCAGCGCGGCGGCGGCCAGTCTGGCCGGCCTCATCGCCTGTAAGGGACAACGCATCGTTAGCTTGCCGGCGGATCCCGGCCTGGCGCCCGAAATCATCGGCCAGATGGTCGATTTGCTGGACGTGGGGCATGATTTCGTCGCCGCCAAACGCTCACCGGCCGCCCTGTCGGGCTGGAAGGCCTGGCTGGCCAGGGCCGAGCGGGGCCTGCACGCACCTTTGGGCGGTGTGGGGATCTCCGATCCGGCGTGCGGGGTCTTTGGTTTCAGCCGCGACTTGTTGGAGGTGGTGACGACCCAGCCGCCTGGTTTGCAGCCAGAGCTGGTACCCGCCCTGGCTTTTCGCCTGGCGCGCCAGCCAACCGAGGTGGAGCTGGACTTACGTAAGTATTCCTCTCCTGATCGCGCCTCCCGAGATGGGCCCCTGAAGTCTCCCAGCTTGGGGCACCGCGTTGAAGGGGCCTTCACCTACCTGAATCTTCGCTACGGCTCCACCCCCTGGCTCTTGAGGACCTTTGCCGTCATGGCGACCGGCTTGGCCCTCATGGCGCTGGGAGCCGCCGTTCTGGTCACGCTGTTCACCCTCTTAACGGCCAGTCAGGATACCTTGTGGCTTCTGTTCGGCCTGCTCTTTACCGGTTTCACCCTCTTCGGCCTTGGCCTGTTTGGCGTCTATCTGGATCGTCTGCCGGCCCAGTGGCACGGGGATCCCGGTTTCATCACCAGCCAGCACCTTCGGCCCAAGTTCGACAAGCCTTCAGCTACGAATTGATTTCGCGGCCAGCTCAGTCCTGATACTGGTAATCAGCAGAAAGACGATGCCAATGCTGATGGCACTGTCGGCGACATTGAAGGCCGGCCAGTGCCAGGTGCCGACGTAGAAGTCGATGAAGTCCACCACGCGCCCGGTCTGGACGCGGTCGATGAGGTTGCCGATGGCCCCGCCGATGATCAGGCTGAGGGTGACGGCGGTGACGCGATCGCCCTTTTCGAGCCGCAACAGCCAGATGGCCAGGACCGTGGTCATGACCAGGGCGAAGCCGGCGAACAGCCAACGCTGCCAGCCGCCGGCATTGGCGAGGAAGCTGAAGGCGGCGCCCTCGTTATACATGAGGGTGAGGTTGAGCAAGGGCATGAGGGGCACGGGCTGGAAGGGCACCAGCAGGGCCTCCGCCAGCCATTTGGTGGCCTGGTCGAGGATGACGATCAGCAGCGACAGCCAGAGCCAGCGGGCCATGGTGGGGTTGTTGATGAGCTTCATCCCCCTCTCCCCAGCCCTCCCCCACCAGGGGGGAGGGGGTTAAGCGGGAACCCTTCATCGCCAGAGGGGTGGCATGGGTATATGGCTGCCACTCCACCCAGGTATGTGGAAAGCGTCCCTTCAGGCAAAGCGGCGCTCCTCCCCGGACCCGGCGACGTTATCGACGCACCGACCGCAGAGCTCCGGATGCTCTGGATCGGCACCCACGTCGGGCCGCAGGTGCCAGCAGCGCACGCACTTGGGATGGGTCGACTTGCGCACCCGCACCGCCAGGCCCGCCAGTTCGGTGTCCTGGGCGTCGGTGGGGCGGTCCGCCAAGGGGTGGACCGGGGCGGCGGAGGTGATAAGGGCGAAGCGCAGTTCGTCCCCCAGGCGGCCCAGGGTGGCGGCCAGCTCTGGGGCGGCGTAGAGGTCGAGCTCGGCGTCCAGGCCCGAGCCGATGAGCCCGGCCTGGCGCGCCGCCTCCAGGGGCTTGGCCACCGCCAGCCGCACCGCCAGGACCTGGTCCCAAAAGGCGCGGTCGAAAGCGTCCGTAGCCTTCGGGGCGTCCCGTGCATCCTGGAGAGGTATCCCAGCCTGGCTAGCCTGGGGGCTGTCCTGCGGTTCCGGCCGTCTGAGATCGGCCGCGTCCAGGGTGAACAGGCCCTGGTACCAGGAGGCCAGGAACACCGAAGGCTCCCGCTCGCCGGGCAGGTAGCGCCAGATCTCGTCGGCGGTGAAGCTGAGGATGGGCGCCAGCCAGCGCACCATGGCCTCGGCGATGTGGTACATGGCGGTCTGGCAGGAGCGGCGGGGCAGGCCCTCGGTGGGGGTGGTGTACTGGCGGTCCTTGATGACGTCCAGGTAGAAGCCGCCCAGGTCGACCACGCAGAAGTTGTGGATCTTCTGGTAGATCAAATGGAACTGGTAGTCGCGGTAGGCGGCGATGATCTCCTCCTGGAGCTGCCAGGCGCGGTCCACCGCCCAGCGGTCGAGTTCGATCATGTCCGCCGGGGCGACGCGGTTCACCGCCGGGTCGAAGCCGTTGAGGTTGGCGAGCAGGAAGCGCGCGGTGTTGCGGATGCGCCGGTAGGCGTCGGCGGTGCGCTTGAGGATCTCGTCGGAGACGCTCATCTCGCCACGGTAGTCGGTGGCGGCCACCCAGAGGCGGATGATGTCGGCGCCCAGGGTCTTCATCACGTCCTGGGGACTGACCACGTTGCCCTTGGACTTGGACATCTTCTCGCCCTTGGCGTCCACCGTGAAGCCGTGGGTGAGGACGCCCCGGTAGGGCGCGCGGTCGTACATGGCCACGGAGGTCAGCAGGGACGACTGGAACCAGCCGCGGTGCTGGTCGGAGCCTTCCAGATAGAGGTCCGCCGGTGACCTCAAGCCTGCCCGTTTTTCCAGGCAGCAGGCGTGGGTGACGCCGGAGTCGAACCAGACGTCCAGGGTGTCGTGGACCTTCTCGTACTCCGCCGCCCCGGCGACGCCGATCAGGTCCGCCGCATCCAGGGCGAACCAGGCCTCGACGCCCTGGGCCTCCACCCGCCGGGCGACCGCCTCGATCAGCTCCGGGGTGCGCGGGTGCAGCTCGCCGGTCTCCTTGTGGACCAGCAGCGGGATGGGCACCCCCCAGGTGCGCTGGCGGGAGATGCACCAGTCCGGGCGGTTGCGCATCATGGCCTCGATACGCGACTGGCCCCAATCGGGGGTCCAGGTGACGTGCTCGATCTCGCGCAGGGCGGCCTCGCGCAGCCCCTGCTTCTCCATGCCGATGAACCACTGGGGGGTGGCGCGGAAGATGATGGGGGTCTTGTGGCGCCAGCAGTGGGGGTAGCTGTGGCTGAAGCGCTTGGCCTGGATGAGGGCGCCGCGCGCCTTGAGGGTGTCCACCACCTTGTCGTTAGCGGTGAAGACGTGCTCCCCGGCGAAGAGGGGCGTGTCGGGCAGGAAGCGGCCGTCCCCGCCCACCGGGTTGTCCACCGGCAGGCCGTAGCGGTTGCCGACGATATAGTCCTCCAGGCCATGGCCCGGGGCGGTATGGACCGCGCCGGTGCCGGCGTCCAAGGTGACGTGCTCGCCGAGGATGATCGGCACCTCCCGGTCATAGAAGGGGTGCTGGAGCTTGAGCCCCTCGAAGGCGTGGCCCTGGCCGTATGCGAGGACGCGGTAGCGGTCGATGCCCCAGCGGTCCAGGGTGTCGCGCATCAGGCCCTCGGCCAGGATCAGGCGTTCGCGCCCATGGTCACCGTCGGTCTGGATGAGGACGTACTCCAGCTCGGGGTTGAAGGCCACCGCCTGATTGGCGGGCAGGGTCCAGGGGGTGGTGGTCCAGATGACCACCGATAGGGGCCCCTCGCCGCGGCCGTTGGGCACCGAGTGGCAGCGGGTGAAGAGGGACTCCTCATCCAGGACCGGGAAGCGCACGTCGATGGAGATGGACTCCTTGTCGGCATACTCCACCTCCGCCTCCGCCAGGGCCGAACCGCAGTCGATGCACCAGTGCACCGGCTTGTAACCCTTGTGGACATGGCCGTTGGCCAGGATCACCCCCAGGGCGCGGATGATGTTCGCCTCGAAGGCGAAGTCCATGGTCAGGTAGGGATTCGCCCAGTCCCCCAGCACCCCCAGGCGCTTGAAGTCGCGGCGCTGGCCGTCCACCTGGCGGGCGGCATAGGCGCGGCAGGCCTGACGGAAGGCGGCGGCGCTGATCTTGGCGCCGGGCTTGCCCTCCTTCTTTTCCACCTGGAGCTCGATGGGCAGGCCGTGGCAATCCCAGCCCGGCACGTAGGGGGCGTCCAGGCCGTCCAGGGTGCGGGACTTGATGATCATGTCCTTGATCACCTTGTTGACGGCATGACCGATGTGGATGTCGCCGTTGGCGTAGGGGGGGCCGTCGTGAAGGATGAACTGCTCGCAGCCGGTGCGGGCGGCGCGGATCTGGCCGTAGAGGTCCATGGCCTCCCAGTGGGCGAGCAGCTCCGGTTCCCGCTGGGCCAGGTTGGCCTTCATGGGGAAGCCGGTGTTGGGCAGGTTGAGGGTGTTCTTGTAATCGCTCACGGGGCTGGGTCCTGCGGGTACGGCGAGAAAGGGCGAAGTTTACCTTGTTTGCCTTGCCGCGACCGAGATCCCGCGCCCAAGCCCGTGGCAGCGGCAGTAGGTTCGAGGCGCTGCCGAGCGCGAAAAGTGCCAGAAACAGCCAAGCAGAAGAAGTACGATCGAGCGCGTGCGCGATATACACTGTGTATCCAAGCCGCGGTTCGCGGTCCAACTCATAACCAAGGTGCGCCATGCCCGCTTCGCCTGCAACCGCCAACCCGGAACCGACCACCCGCGCCGTCAACCTTCGGGTGCGGGAGGAGATTCGCGACCTGATCGATCAGGCCGCCAGTATCCAGGGCCGGTCTCGCTCCGATTTCATGATCGACGCCGCCCGGCGGGCCGCCGAGGAGACGCTGCTCGACCAGACCCTGGTCAGGGTTGATCGGGAGACCTACGAGCACTTCCTGGCCATACTGGACCAGCCCCCCGCTGGGGAGGGATACGAGCGCCTGATGGAAGCCCCCAGCCCATGGGAGACCTGACCCTGGAGGCCCCGGCCCCGCTCTCAGAGACGCATCGTGTCAAGGATTTCTGCTCCGGTGTCCAAGCGCTTGACGACTGGTTGATTCGCCGTGCCTGGAACAATCAAGTCAGCGGCGCCTCGCGCACCTATGTCGTTTCGGTCACGGGAGCGGTGGTCAGCTATTACTGCCTGGCCTCTGGCGCGCTGGCGCTGCGCGAGGCCCCCGGCCGCATCCGGCGCAACATGCCTGACCCCGTGCCGATGGCAGTTCTAGGGCGCCTGGCCGTCGACCGGGCCTGGCAGGGAAGGGGTCTCGGGGTCGCTTTGCTGCGCGATGCCGTCGAGCGTGCGCGGGCCGCAAGCCTGATTCTGGGTGTCCGCGGACTGCTGGTGCATGCCTTGTCGGAGAAGGCCGCGGCCTTCTATGCCCACCACGGATTCGTCGCGTCGCCGTCGAATCCCCTGACGCTGGTCTTGTCGCTCAAACGGACCCCAGCATCCACGGGGTAGCTTGGTAAAGACCCAAATAATTGATGGGCAACGGGCAGCCATGGCCCGCACACGATATTTCCCACATCTACCCTTGTTGAAGCAGAATGCGGCTGAGGTAAGCCAATAAGTCAGTCACAGGAGGTCTCCAATACCTTAGGCCATTGATCTGTTGATATTTTTTGACTTAGCTAGTGCTTAAAGACTTCATGCGGATGACTTACCTGGAAACGCTCGAACAATGGCTGGTCTCGTCTTGATTGATTCCAGCCCACTGAAACAAAGCCAAGTCAAAGGAAGCATGATGGCTACCAACCCTACCTCTGGGGCTTCTCCTAACCCCCGGGCTTCCGTCGCCGAGCCAGCACCGGCGAGCGTGCGCGTGGAGGATAAGACCGATCCGGCTGTCACCCGATTCGGCCACCGCTACCTGGTCAGGTTTGTCGCCTTCTACGTCCTGTTTGCGGTCCTCTGGATCTTCGTCAGCGACGAATTGCTGGCGTTCCTGATCCGGGACCCGGAGAGCTTGCCGTGGCTGGGCATGGCCAAGGGCTGGCTGTTCATCCTCATCACCACCAGTTTGCTGTACCTACTGATCTCCCGTTTTTTTCGCGCCCTCCTCGACCGCGACCGGGAGATCCTGGCCCTCAACGCGGGGCTGGAGCGGCGGGTGGCGGAGCGGACCGGCGACCTGGAGGCCCAGATTGCCGAGCGTCGGCGGGTGGAGGGGGAACTGCGGCTCAGCGAGGCGCGTCACCGGCTGCTGGCGGAACACTCCATCGACGTGATCTGGGCCCTGAATGCCCAGGGCGAGATGACCTACATCAGCCCTTCCGTCGAGCGGGTTCTGGGTTATAGCCGGGAGGAGTATCTGCGGTTACCGCCGACCAAGACCTATTCCCCGGCGGCCTGGGAGCTGGTGCAGGAGGGGATGAGACAGGGCATCGCCGCGGTGCAGGCGGGCAAACCCTTTGAATTCCATGCCGAGCTGGAGAATATCCGCAAGGACGGCGCCCGCAACTGGTCCGACGTCAAGGGCACGGCCCTGTATGACGAGCAGGGACGGTTCCTGGAGTTCTTTGGCATCACCCGCGATATCACCGAGCGTAAGCGCCACGAGCAGGAACTGCGCGAGCTCAACGCCAACCTGGAAGCCAAGGTCCAGGAACGCACCACCGAGATCCAGGCCGCCCTCGCCAGCCTGGCGGAGAACGAGAGCCGCTTCCGGACCATCTTCAACAGCGTCAGCGACGGCATCATCATCCAGGATGCCCAGACTGGCGAGATCCTCGACGTCAATGAGCGCGTCTGCGAGTGGTTTGGCGGCAGCCACGAGGAGGTGCTCGCCGCGGGCCTCAGCGCCCTTCTGGCCGAGGATCAGCCCTACCGTCAGACCGACGCCCTGGAGAAGATCCGCCTGCTCCACGCCGAGGGGCCGCAGACCTTCGAGTGGCTAGGGCGTGCCCGTGATGGCACAACCTTCTGGGTCGAGGTCAGCCTGCGCCTGGGGGTGATCAACGGCCGCTCCTGTGTTCTGGCCCTGACGCGGGACATCTCCGCGCGCAAGCAGGCCCAGGAGCGGATCGAATTCCTCGCCTATCACGATCCCCTGACCGGCCTGCCGAATCGGCTCCTGGGCCGGGATCGCCTGGCCCACGAGGTGGCGGATGTCCGCCATCACCGCACCCGCCTGGCGGTGCTCGTTCTCGATCTGGACCAGTTCAAGTACATCAACGATACCCATGGCCATGCCCTGGGCGACCGGCTGCTTCAGGACCTGACCGGGCGTCTGCGCCAGACGTTGCGCCCCGTGGACACCCTGTGCCGGCTCTCCGCGGACGAGTTCCTGGTGCTGCTGCCGGAACTGCACCCCAGCCAGTGGTTGAGCGACATCGCCGCGGCCTGCGACCGCCTGCTCGACCGATGCGCCACCCCCTTCGACCTCGATGGCCATCAGGTCCATGTCACCTTCTCCCTCGGCGTGGCGGTCTATCCCGAGGATGGCTTGGACGGCGAGACCCTGATGCGCAACGCCAACACCGCCCTCCACGAGGCCAAGCGCAACCGCCGTCATGGTTACCGCTTCTTCGAGCCGGCGATGAACGACGCCCTGACGCGCTTCATCCATACCCGCGATGCCTTGCGGCTGGCCCTGGAGCGGGAGGAATTCGTCCTCCACTACCAACCCCAGATCGAACTGGACACCGGCAGGGTCCTGGGCGCCGAGGCCCTGATCCGCTGGCAACGGCCGGGTGTCGGGCTGGTGCCGCCCGGGGACTTCATCGACGTGGCCGAGGAGAGCGGGCTCATCGTCCCCCTTGGCCGCTGGGTCCTGCGGGAGGCCTGTCGCCAGGCCGCCGCCTGGCGCGCCAGAGGTTGGCCGGACCTGGTGGTGGCGGTGAACCTGTCCGCCGTCCAGTTCCGCCACCCGAGCCTGGGGGAGGAGGTCCGCCAGGCCCTGGCGGAGAGCGGGCTCGCGCCCCAGGGCCTGGACCTGGAATTGACCGAATCCATCCTGCTCCAGGGCGAGGAGGGGGTGCTGGGGCTGGTGGCGGAGTGGAAGGCCCAGGGTATCCAGTTGTCCATCGACGACTTTGGCACCGGGTATTCCAGCCTGGCCTACCTGAAGCGCTTCAAGGTCGACAAGATCAAGATCGATCGTTCCTTCGTCGCCAACCTGCTCACCGACGAGGGGGACCGCGCCATCGTCCAGGCCATGATCCAGATCGCCCGCGTGCTGAATTTCAAGACCCTGGCCGAGGGGGTGGAGGATGTTGGACTCGCCGACCGGCTGCGCCTGATGGGTTGCGACCTGGCCCAGGGGCACCTCTATGCCCGACCCCTGCCGGCGACCGATCTGGAACGGTGGATGACCGAATCGCCAGCCGCCTTGGCACCTGCCCCTGGTCCTGGTCTTGGCCCTGGCCCTGGCCCTACACCTACCCCTAGCCTTTGCCCGTGAACCACCTGATCGATGCCATCGTCCTGCGCAGTGGCCTGCAAGTGCAGCACGGCAACCGGGAACGGGTTCAGGACCATATCCGGGCCCGGGTCCAGGCCCTGGGTCTGCACCACCCGGAGGGCTTCCTGGACTGCCTGGAACCCGGCAGCCCGCATCAGGCCCGGGAACTGGAGTTGCTGGCGGAGGTCCTGACCACCGGCGAGACCTTTTTCATGCGCGATGCCGGGCAGATGCAGTTCCTGCGCGAGACCTGGCTGCCGGAGCTGGTGGCGCGGCGCCGGTCCCAGGGTCAGCTCTGGCTGCGGCTCTGGAGCAGCGCCTGCGCCTCCGGGGAGGAGGCCTATTCCCTGGCCATCCTGCTGCACGAATTGCTGCCCGATCGTCCCCAGTGGCGCCTGGATATCTATGGGACCGATGTCAGTCGCGGGGCCCTGCGTCGCGCCCAGGCCGGGGTTTACGGTGCCTGGGCCTTCCGGGGCTGTGACGAGGCCTTCCGGCGGCGTCATTTCCACCCCCATGGCGACCATTGGCGGCTCCAGCAACCGCTGCGCGACATGGTCCGGTTTCTGCCCTGCGACCTGATCCGGGAGGGCCTGCCGGACCCCGGGCGGGGCCTGGCGGAAATGGATCTGATCCTGTGCCGTAATCTGTTTATTTATCTGGACCCCGCGGCGATCGAGGCCGTGACCCACAAGCTCACCGCCAGCCTGAGCGAGGGGGGGATCCTCCTCACCGGTCACGGGGAACTGCGCAGCCATCGGCCGGCCCAGTTGCAGGTGGAGATGCACCCCCAGACCCTGGTCTATCGCAAGGGGGGGCATGCCAAGGCCGCTCGGCAAAAGCCCGCCGCGGCCCAACTGAGGGGGGATCCCAAACCAGGGACGCCCATAGGTCCATCCCTGGCGACGCCAGGCGTGGGGCCAGCCCCGATCCCAAGCACCGCAACCCGCAGCGCCGGAGTGGAGCTGACCGCGCCGGCCCCCGGGGGCAAACCGGTCTCTCACAAGACCAGCCGGCCAAGGGGGGCGGGGCCAGCCCCGGTGACGCCCAGGGAGCCTTCCGCTGCCGCAGCCATCACGGCCGCCCCCGCTACCCCTGGCCCCGCTCCCGCCCTTGCCCCCGCCGCCCCCGCCGCCTCCGGCCCCGCTCCCGCCGCTTCCGCTCTTGGTGTCGCCCCAACCCTCGCCACCGCCAAGGCCCCCAGCCCCCAGGACCTGAGCCGGGCCTGGCGCCTGGCGGATGCCGGGCGGTTGCGGGAGGCCCAGGAGCTCTGTCAGCGCTTGCGCGTCCAGGAACCCCTGCTGGCCGAGCCGCACTTTCTGGCCGCGGTCCTGGCCGAGGAACTGGGGGATATCACCGCCGCCCGTGATGCCCTGCGCAAGGCGATTTACCTGGAACCTACCCTGGTCGCCGCCCATGTTCACCTGGAGCGGTTGCAGACAGCCGCCGTCGAGACCGAGGCCGCCCGCAAGACCCGGGAAACCCTGGTGCGCCTGCTGGGCGGCCTGCCGGCGGAGGCGCGAGTCCCCTTGATGGGGGATACCCAGGTGGGGGAACTGCTGCGCCATTTTGGTCAACCGGCGAATTAGGCCGGGCGATCCCCAGTGTCTCGGGTTATCCTTGTAAATCAGCCCACCCCTGAAGCCTGGGGTAATCCTTGTGGATCATTCCATACCCGATGCCCTGGGTGATTCCTGAAGATCAGCCTATCCCCAAGATTCAGCCTATCCTCGGTAGCTCAGCCAATCCGTTAGGCGTCACGCCATCCCGATCCCCATCGCCGCCTTATCCCCAGGAACACCGGCCTCATGGTCAAGCATCTGCTGTTCGAGTTCCACGGCACCCGCTATGCCCTGGCGGCGGAGGCGGTCCAGACCACCTTCTGGTTGCCCGAACTCTCGCCGGTCGAGGACCTGCCCCCCTATTTCGTCGGCCTGATCAATCTCCACGGGCGGGTGATCCCCATCGTCGACCTGGGGTTGCGCTTCGGGCACCCGCCGCGGGGCTATCGGCTCGATCAGTCGGTGGTGCTCCTGAAGCGGGGGGCACGGCAGGTCGGCATCATCGCCGATACCGTCCTCGATCTGGTGGACATCGCCCCCGCGGCCCTGGAGCCCTTTCCCCATCTGGAGGGGGCGACGCCCCATCATGGCCTCCAGGTCATCGCCGGGACCGTCAAATGGGAGAGCGCGGTGCTGATCCTGCTGGATCCCGACGCCCTGCTGCAACTGATGTTTCAGGGCGACGACGAGGCCTGGGGGCATGGGGAGCCGGGTGACGAGACGCCCTTCAGCGCCGGCGCCGGTTCCGGCGGTGGTTCCGGGGCCAGCCGTTTCATCGACCTCGATCCGGCGCAAAGCGACCGGCTGCGTCGCCGCACCCAACAACTGGCCCAGGCCCTGGACGAGGCGGAGGATCCCGGCCAGGAATACGCCCTGGTGACCATCGGTAACGGTCGCTACGCCATCGAACTGGAGCGGGTGGCCGAGTTCACCCACCTGACCACGGCCACGCCCCTCCCCTGCTGTCCCCCGCATATCCTCGGCGGCATGAATCTGCGCGGGGCCATCCTCACCCTCCTGGACCTGGCACCCCTGCTCCAGGGCCAGCCGCGGCGCGATTACCGCGCGGTGGTCATCCTGTGGTTGGGGGACCAGCGGCTGGGCCTGGCCGTGCATCAGGTGCTCGATGTGCGCGCCTATCCCGCCCAGGCCGCCACCGCCCTCGGTGGCCAGGCCTTCGGCCATCCCCATTGCAAGCGCCTGCTGCATGACGAGCTGGGCGTGGCCGGGGTCCTGGATCTGGAGGCGTTGCGCCACCAGGGCCTGCTGGACGTCAATGACCCGATCTGAGTCCTCCCCGCCACCTGTCCAACTCCTCATCCCTGGCACCCGTCCTCCACCCAAGGCACAAGCATGAACGCCAAGCTCAAACTCTCCACCCGCATCCTGCTCGGCTACGTGGTTCCCTGCGTGGTCTTCACCCTCGCCGTGGTCGCGGTGTATCTGGAAAGCCTGGCGTTGGAACGGACCATCGCCCAGATGACCCGGGCGGTGAGCATCGTTGAGAATGGCCTGGCCTTGCAACTCCATGTCGCCGAACTCCAGCGCGCGGCCCGGGGTTCGCTGCTCAAACCCCAGGATGCCCAGTTGGATGACTACGAGGTCAGCAAACGCCAGGCCGACCAGGATCTCCTCGACCTGAAACAACTGGTCCAGGACGCGGGACAGATCGCCATCCTCAACCGCCTCACGGATGTCACCAACGCCATCGCCGAGTCCACCCGGCGGCAGATCGAGCGCGTCAAGGCGGGCGAGGTGGAGCAGGGGGTCCAGGACTTCCGCGGCGGTCAAAGCGATGTCCTCTATCAGAGCTTCATCAACCTGGCGACGCAGTTCTTCGAGCGCGAAAAGCAGATCGAGCAGGAACTCAAGGCCGAGGTCATCGGCGGCATCGCCGCCGTCAACCGGATCGCCGTCCTGGGCCTGGGCCTGGCCCTGATGGTCTCCCTGGCCGCCGGGTTCTGGCTGGCCCGCAAGACCAGCAACAGTCTCAAGGAGCTGATCTCCGTCGTGGCCGCCTCCTCCACCCAGATCGCCGCCACCACCCAGCAGCACGAGGGGGCCATGACCCAGCAGGCCAGCGCGGTGACCGAGACCACCGCCACCGTGGAGGAGATGGTGGCCACCGCCCGCGTCAACGCCGAGCAGGCCGAGTCCGCCACCCAGTCCGCCAACGAGGCCCAGGCCACCACCCAGGCGGGCCTGGAACTGGTGACCCACAACGAGAACGACATGGCGGCCATGGAGGGGACCATGAACAAGATCGCCGAACAGATCATCGGCCTCTCGGAACAGGCCGGCCAGATCGGCGAGATCGCCCGGGTGGTGGGGGAACTGGCCGCCGAGACCAACATGCTGGCCCTCAACGCCGCCGTCGAGGCCGCCCGCGCCGGCGATCAGGGCAAGGGCTTCGCCGTCGTCGCCAGCGAGATCCGCAAGCTGGCGGACCAGAGCAAGAAGTCGGCGGAGCGCGCCAATCAGATCGTCGCCGACATCCAGAAGGCGACCAATGGCATGGTGATGACCGCCGAGGACGGCAGCAAGACCACCCACTCCGCCGCCGAGAGCGCCCGCCTCGCCTCCCAGGCCTTCGCAAAGGTCATCCACCTGGCCGATGCCGTCTTTCATAACGCTCAGCAGGTGCTGTTCAACAGCAAGCAGCAGGCGGTGGCCCTGGCGCAGATCGACATCGCCATGAAGAACATCAACAACGGCGCCCGGGAGATGTCCACTGGCACCGCCCAGATCCGCGAGGGTATCGCCCGGCTCTCGTCCGTGGCCACGGACATCAACCGGATGCTCTGAGGGCCGGGGCTTGGCGGCGGGCTGGGCCGCTGACCCCCGCTAGCACATGGTTTTTACTGCCGAAAAGGGAAGTCGAACATTGAGTTGCGCTGGCAATCACCGCGGTCTGGCACCGGGGAGGCGTCCGTGACCGGGCTGATCGAGGACCGGGAGTTGCGGGACATGTTCCGTGCCGAGAGCCTGGAGCATGCCCAGAAAATCGAAGCCGGCCTGCTGGAGCTGGAGCGCCAACCCGAGCAGGCTCCCCTGCTGGAGGAGGTCTTTCGCGAGGCCCACAGCCTCAAGGGGGCGGCGCGGATGCTGGGCCTGCGCGACATCCAGAACCTGGCCCACGCGATCGAGACCTTGCTGGGGGAGGCGCGGCAGGGCAAGGCCGGCATCACCGCCGCGACGGTGGCGGCGCAACTGACCAAACTGGACCAGATCCGCCACCTGGTGGCCCTGGCGGTGGGTGATGCGGTTGAGCTGGAGCCCGGCGCCGTTGCCGATGACGGGACCCATGACCCCGCGGCGTGCGGCGGCGCCTCGGAATCAACGGCATCCCCAACCCAGACAGATAGCCTGAACCAGACCCCGACCGAATCGCCAGCCCCGTTCGAATTTCAGCCCGATCAGCCCGTCACTACCCCCTCACCAAACGGGGCTGATGCTCCTCCCGCCCCGGGAGCCGAACCCGGGTCCGTGGTGGATTTCCACATCGAGACCCTGCGCATCGAGTCCAGCCGGCTGGACGCCCTGTTGCAACTCGGCGGCGAACTGGTGGTCAGCAAGGGCCGCATCGGCCGCTGGCACCATGAACTGGACCGCTTGCAGGGGCAGTGCGATTACCTGCAGAAACATCCCGCCGAAGGCGTCCAGGGGCTGGCGGAGCTGAGCGCGGAGATCGCCCGCCTGCGGGGCCAGCTTACCAGCGACATCGCCCGGCTGGAGACCGTCGCGACCCAACTGGAGGCTAGCATCCGCAAGCTGCGCCTCCTGCCCATGTCCACCCTGCTGGACCTGTTTCCCCGCATGGTGCGTGACCTGGCCGTCGAGTTGGGCAAGCAGGTCAGCTACCGGGTCGAGGGGGCCAGCACCGTGGCCGACAAGCGCATCCTTGAGGAGTTGAAGGCGCCCCTGACCCATCTGCTGCGCAACTGTATCGACCACGGGATCGAGTCACCGGCGGAACGGCGGCGCGCCGGCAAGCCCGAGGAGGGCCAGATCCGCATCCGCGTCACCTCCGGCGCGGACGCGGTGCACCTTCTCATCAGCGACGACGGCCGGGGTCTGGACCTGGAGGCCATCCGCCGCCAGGCGATCAAGCAGCGGCTGCACACCGCCGACGAGCTGCGGCACCTGACGGAGGCCCAGGTGCAGGCCCTCATCCTCCGGCCGGGCTTCTCCACCTCGCCCATGATCACCGACATCTCCGGGCGCGGGGTGGGGCTGGACGTGGTGCGGGCCGGCGTGGAACGGCTGCGGGGCGCCCTGACCCTGGAATCGGTCGCCGGCCAGGGCCTGACCATCCGCCTGCGCCTGCCGGTGTCCCTCACCGCCACCCGCGCCATGCTGGTGCGGGAATGGGGTCAGACCTATGCCCTGCCCTTTGACGACATCGCCTTCCTGCGGCGGCTGCGCCCCGCCGACCTCCATGTCCTGGAGGGTCGCCAGGGCTTTTACGAGGGTGATCAGGCCATCCCCCTGGAACGGCTGGGGCTCCTGCTGGAGCGGCCCCCGCCGGCCTTCAAGGAAGAGGAGCGCGTGCAGTGCGTGGCGCTGCGCGTCGGTGGCGAGACCTTCGCCCTGGCCCTGGACGAGGTCCTGGATGCCGAGGACATCGTCGTCAAGCCGACCACGGCGCCCCTGATCCGGGTGCGCAATCTGGCGGGCCTGGCGGTGTTGAATTCGGGCCTGGTGTGTCCGGTGCTCAACGGTTACGACCTGCTACGCGGCATGAACCGCAAGGGCCAGATCGCGGTCCCGGTGGCGGCGGAGGAGCAGGCCCAGGAGCGCAAGCGCATCCTCCTGGCCGAGGACAGCATCACCACCCGCATGCAGGAGCGCCGCATCCTGGAGGCGGCCGGCTACGCGGTGGAGACCGCGGTGGACGGGCTGGATGCCTGGAACAAGCTCGCCCTCCACCCCTTCGACGCCGTGGTCTCCGACATCCAGATGCCGCGCATGTCCGGTCTGGAACTGGCGGAGCGCATCCGCAAGAATCGCAAGTTCGCCGAGGTGCCCATCGTGCTGATCACCTCCCTGGCCACCGAGGAGGATCGCCGCCGGGGCCTGGCGGCGGGGGCCGATGCCTACATCACCAAGTCGGAATTCGATCAAACCCTGCTCCTGGACTGCCTGGCCCGGCTGGCCTGAACCTGACATGAGCTAACCATGACCGTCACTGAAGGGATTCCCGTCCGGCGCCCGCTCCGGGTCATGCTGGTCGACGACTCGGCCACCGAGCTGTATCTGCTGAAAAAGGTCTTTGCCCTGGCCGCGGACATGGAGGTGGTGGCCAGCGCCGAGAACGGTCGCGACGCCCTGGACCTGCTGCCCCAGGTCCAGCCGGATCTGGTCTGCACCGACTACCACATGCCGGTCATGGACGGGCTGGAGTTCATTCTCCGCGCCATGCGGGTCCACCCCTGCACCATCCTGGTGATGAGCGCGGCGGTGCAATCCTTCCACAAGGAGAACATCTTCCAGATGCTCTCCGCCGGGGCGGTGGACGTGCTGGCCAAGCCCTTGGGCCACGCCGGCGGGATCAGCGCCGCCGAGGCGCAACGCTTTCTGGAGAAGGTGCGCGCCATCGCCCAGCTCCCCTCCTTGCAGCGGCGGCTGACCCAACCGGTCCCTAAGGCCCAACCCGTAGCGTCCGTTCTGCCTGGGTCTGGATTGGGGTCTGGATCGGGGCCGGTCCCCAGCCTGGATCGGGTCGAGCTGGTGGCGCTGGGGGCCTCCACCGGCGGTCCCCAGGTGTTGCAGGTCCTGCTCAGCCAGTTGCCCGCCCACTTCGGCCTGCCCCTGGTGTGCGTCCAGCACATCAGCGAGGGCTTTCTGGAGGGCATGGTCAGTTGGCTGGGGTCCAGCGCCAAGCTCCGGGTGGAGATGGCCCGGGCGGGTCTCAGCCCCGTGCCGGGTCATGTCTATTTCGCCCCCGATGGCTATCATCTGACCCTGGATCAGCGCCGATGCTTCGCCTTGGCCCCCTGTACCGGCCAGGATCTGCACTGCCCCGGGGTGGACCCCTTCTTCCTCTCGGTGGCCCGGGTTTACGGCCCCGCGGCCCTGGGCGTCCTGCTCACCGGCATGGGGCGCGATGGCGCCCGGGGCCTCAAGGCGATGCGCGAGGCGGGGGCGACCACCATCTGCCAGGACGAGAGCACCAGCGTGATCTTTGGCATGCCCGCCGCCGCCATCGCCCTGGGGGCGGCCAGGTACGTGCTGCCTACCAACGGTATCGCCGCCATGATGCTGCGACTGGGCGATCAGGGGCTGTGGGCGATGGAGGCCCCTGGCACACGCGACTAAGAGGCGGTGAAAAATTGCCTATTTCTTCGCAAGTCTGAGCCAATCCTCGCTGGCTGCTGGCCCCCGCGACCGCAGGCCCGGGCGAGGCGGACGGGCGCTCAGGCCGTCTCGGGTGACCAGAGCCCCTGGTGGTGGATGGCGATGAAGGCGTCGACCACGGCCGGGTCGTACCTCACCCCGCGGCCCTGCTGGATTTCGTCGATGGCGACCCCGATCCCCAGGGAAAGGCGATAGGGTCGGGAGGTGGACATGGACTCCACCACGTCCGCCAAGGCCAGGATCCTGGCCTCCAGGAGGATCTCGTCACCCTTGAGCCCCTTGGGATAGCCGCTGCCGTCCAGGCGCTCATGGTGCTGGACGACGATATCGGCGATGGGCCAGGGGAAGCGGATGTTCTTCAGGATCTCGTAGCCCGTCTGGGCGTGGGTCTTGATGAAGTCATATTCCACGGGGTCGAGGCGGCTGGGCTTGGTGAGGATCTCCGCCGGGATGCGGATCTTGCCCACGTCATGAACGACGCTGGCGATGCGCAGGCCCTCCAGGTCGTAGTCGCTCAGGGCCAACTGCTTGCCGATGATGACCGCCAGCCGCGCCACCCGCCGCTGATGGCCGGAGGTGTAGGGGTCGCGCATCTCCACCGTGGCGGCGATGGCGGTGACCGATTCGATCAGGGTCTCGTGCAGGGTCCGCAGATGGGCGGACTCCTTTTTCAGCAGCGTCTCGCGCTCACTGGCCAGCCGGCGCTCATGCTCGATCAGGGCCGCCGACTGGCGCTCCACCTCTTGCTGAAGCTGGTTGTTGAGGGCGGTGAGCTGGTCCTGGATGGATTGCAGTTGTTTGTTCTGCTGCAGGGCGTTGCAGTAGGTGGCCAGCAACAGATTGAGCAGTTGCTGGGGCCCGGCCCGCACCTGCTGGAGCTGACCGCCGATCTCGGCCTCAAGCTCAATCTTGTCTTCTTCCGCCACCCGGCTGGGCTGGCTTAGGGCGCGGGCGACCCGATCGAGGAGCAGGGCGGGATCGTAGGGCTTGGTGACGTAGTTGTCCGCGCCCACGTTCAGCCCCCGCACCACGTCCTGCACGTCGCTCATGGCGGTCAGCAGGATGATGGGCAGGTCCCGGAGGACGGGGTCGGAGCGCAGCCGGTGACAGAGCTCGAAGCCGTCCATCACCGGCATGGTGATGTCGCTGATCACCAGGTCGGGCTTGAGGGCCTGGGCCAGGCGCAGACCCACGGCCCCTTCCCGCCCCAGGCTAACCTGATAACCCGCCTCGACCAGGACCCGGCGCAGCATCTCCGCCTGGATGCTGCTGTCTTCGACGATCAGGATGTGGGGCATGGGTCTGGCTGGTGGCTGAGTCAGGGTGCCGGAAAACAGGCGGGGAATCTTAGCGCCAAATCGCTGATGAGGGTATGGAAAAGGGGCCATCTATTGACCCTCGCCCGGGGAAGCCGACATTAGCCCCACGGACCCCGCTATTTTCCGACCGCCCGCCCCCCGGCCCGGGAGGCACCGCAAAACCGATTGGCGACGGGCGGCTATGTGACGAAGTAGGGGTGGCGGGAGCATCGGATAAGCGTGCAATGTTAGAAGGTTGTCATTCCGTCCGTCTGCCGCATAATATGACCACTATTAAGGGCTGTAAGTGAGGCAGTCGCATGTCCGCCGCCGCTGAATTCCTCTCGGAGGTCATCACCGATCAGGGCAACATTGCCACCGACCGTCTGGCTGAGTTGCTGCATGTCACCAAGGCTGAACTTGCGTTGGCCACCGGACTGTCCCGTGATGCCGTCTCCAAACAAAGCCGCTTGTGTTCCCGTCAAACCCAGGCACGGCTCCGGGATACCGTTGAGATCATCAATAGGGTCACGCCCTGGACTGGTTCGGTGGTTCGTGCCTTTGCCTGGTTCCGCTCTCAGCCCCTGCCCTCCTTTGGCGATAAGACGGCTGAGGAACTGGTCAAAGAGGGACGGGTGCAGGCGCTCAAGGATTATCTGGCGCGCATCGCTGAGGGCGGCTATGCCTGATCCGGTAGCATTTTTGGTTGGGCGCTTGTCGGTGGGGGTAGCGTTGGCTTGAACCCGCTACCACCCGAACGGCGTTGGACCGGTATTCTTTATCGCGCCCATCACCCGCGCTGGTCCTATGAGCCTACCTCGGGTGGCGGCGCCGCGCGCCATGGCGGGCGCTTCAATCGTCGGGGTGTACCGGCCCTGTACACCGCGCTGGACCCTAAAACCGCCTGGATGGAGGCACAGCAGGGCATGCCCTTCAAGGCGCAGCCACTGACGCTGGTCGCTTATCGTCTGGATTGTGAACCCATCGCGGATCTGACCGATGGCGCCGTGCTGGCCAGCGCAGGGATCGATCCCGCTGACCTTGCTTGTCCTTGGGAGGACCTGGTGGCGCGGGGTCTCGTACCCCCCAGTTGGCGCCTGGTCGATGCCTTGCTGGACGCCGGATTTCATGGCGCCATCGTACCCAGCTTCGCGCCTGGGGCCGCCCTGTCCCCTGAGATGCCTTGGCGGGGCCACTCGGATGCCAGCCTGGGCCAGGCTGCCGATTGGAGCGGGTACGGCCGCAACCTGGTGTTGTGGACCTGGTCCGATCAACCGCCCTGCCAAATCCAGGTCATCGACGATTTTGGGCGCTTACCCCTCAATGACGCCTCTTGGCGCTGAGATCACCAAGGCATGGTCAGACCAACGGAAGCATGCTGGCCGAGCCGCGAATCGGTTGGCGAAGGACAGCTATAGCCCACACTGGAGTGCGCCAATGCCTACACTGAATTGGATCGGCAAAGAGGCCGTCGTCAGGCATCACCGGGAGGTGCCCTTCCGGCTGCTGGAACCCGTGCCCGCGCTCTCCTGCGGTCCCGCCGACACGGGCAACCTGATTGTCCAGGGCGATAACCTGCATGCCCTCAAGGCGTTGCTGCCACGTTACGCTGGTCAGGTGAAATGCATCTACATCGACCCGCCCTACAACACGGGTAACGAGGGCTGGGTGTACAACGACAACGTCAACAGCCCGGAGATCCGCCGCTGGCTGGGCGAGGTCGTCGGCAAGGAGGGGGAAACCCTCGACCGCCATGACCGCTGGCTGTGCATGATGTACCCGCGGCTGGTGCTGCTCAGGCAGTTCCTGCGGGAGGATGGGGCCATCTTCGTCTCCATTGATGACAACGAGGTGGCGACGTTAAGGTTGTTGATGGATGAAATTTATGGATCTCGCAATTTTCTCACGAGTCTGATCTGGCGTAAGGTTGATAGTCCAAATGACAATAAGGTTGCTCTGACACCCGATCATGAATTTATTCTTGGTTATGCAAGAAATAGGGACTGCCTCAGTCTTGCTCAAATGTCAGCCCCTGGAATCGTTGATGCGTACGGAAAAATTGACGAAGAGGGAAAAAGATATCGGGATCGCTTGCTTAAGAAAAATGGCCGTAGCAGCCTCAGGCGTGACCGTCCAACAATGTATTTTCCCCTTAATGCTCCTGACGGAACAGAAGTATATCCCATTCATGACAATGGAGAAGATGCCCGGTGGTCAATGAGTAAAGAGGGAATTCATAAACATCAGGTTGCAGGTACTTTGATCTGGAAGCAGCGGCAGAAAAATGACCGAATGGTTTGGGAGCCTTATACGCGAGAATATGCTCCAAATGATCCGAAGAGACCTTACCCAAGCATCTGGTCTGATTTGCCTACCATGCGGCAGGCAAAGGCATTCCTGCGCGATATTTTTGGTACCGCCGATCTTTTTGATACGCCAAAACCAACAGAATTGATTGAGCGCATTTTGCGATTTATTAATGATCCAAATGCTCTAGTTCTTGATAGTTTTGCTGGTTCAGGAACAACTGCACACGCTGTACTAAAGCAAAATATTGAAGATGGCGGAAATCGTAGATTCATTCTTGTGGAGATGGATGAGAACGTTGCCGGCAATATTACCGCCAAACGTGTGCGTGAAATTTCTATGGGATACATCCCCGACATTCAGGATCGTGTCGGGGGGCATGGTGGGTGCTTCCAATTCTGCCGCCTGTCCCCGGAACCCCTGTTCGATCCCACCGGCCAGGTCCGTCAGGACGTGACCTTCGCCCAACTGGCTGAGTTCGTCTGGTTCGTCGAGACGGGGACCGGCTTTTCCGGCCGTGCCGATAGCCCCCTGCTGGGCGAGCACGAGGGCCGGGCCATCTACCTGCTCTATAACGGCATCCTGGGGGACTTGGCGGAGGCGGGCGGCAATGTGCTGACCAGCGCCGTCCTCGACCGGCTGCCGCGGTTTGGTGGGCCCAAGGTGATCTATGCCGCGGCCAGCCGGCTGGGAAACCGTGCCGGACGCGAGGGCATCACCTTCAAGCAGACCCCCTACGCCCTGGAGGTGTGAGCCATGAACGCCTTCAGCCCCAAGACCTATCAGGCGCAGGTGCTCGACACCCTGGAGTCCTACTTCAGGGCCTGCCACGAGCTACCGTCGCCCTCGATCGCCTATACCGCCACCACCGAGCGCCTCTGGGGGCGCGGCTTGGCCTACAACCCCCTGGCGGACTTCCCGGTGGACATGCCCTATCTGTGCCTGCGCGTCCCCACCGGGGGCGGCAAGACCTGGCTGGCGGCCAAGGCGGTGGCCCTGGTCAACACCCACCTGCTGCGCAGTGAGCACAGCCTCATCCTCTGGCTGGTGCCCAGCAAACCGATCCGGGAGCAGACCCTCCGGGCCCTCAAGGACCGTGGGCATCCCTATCATCAGGCCCTGCGGGACGCGGGCCCGATCACGGTCATGGACCTGGAGGAGGCCAAGTCCGTCACCCGGGCGACCCTGGACACCGCCACCACGATCATCGTCGCCACCCGGCAGGCCTTCCAGGTGGAGGACGAGGAATGCCGCAAGGTGTACCAGGCCAGTGGGGCCTTGATGCATCACTTCGACAACCTCTCGCCGACCCAGCGGGACGCCTTGCTGACCGAGGGCGGCGGCGCGGAAAAGATCATTCCCCCGTCCCTGGCCAATGTGCTGCGCCTGCGGCGCCCCTTCGTGATCGTGGACGAGGCCCACAACAGCCGTACCCCGCTGGCCTTCAACATGCTGGCGCGCTTCCGCCCCAGTGGCGTCCTGGAACTGACGGCCACGCCGGACTTGGAGGTCACCCCCAGCAACGTCCTGCACAGCGTCTCCGCCGCCGAGCTGAAGGCGGAGGAGATGATCAAGCTGCCGGTGATCCTCGAAACCGAGCCCAACTGGCAGCAGTGCCTGGCGGACGCCATCGGCCGGCGGGAGGCCCTCCAGCAACTCGCCGAGGAGGAGCGGCGCGCCGGGGCCGCCTACCTGCGCCCCCTGGCGCTGATCCAGGCTGAACCGCGCCGGACGGGGGTGGAGACCCTGGATGTCGCCCGGGTCCGCCAGGAGCTGATGACCAATCACGGCATCCCGGCCAGCGAGATCCTGGTGGCGACCGGGGAGGAGCGCGGCCTGGAGCAACTCGACGCGGGCTACCGCCTGGGCATCGCCGACCCGGCCTGCCCGGTGAAATACGTCATCACCCAGCGCGCCCTGGCTGAGGGCTGGGACTGCCCCTTTGCCTACATCCTGGTCAGCATGGCCGCCCTGCACTCGGCCACGGCGGTGGAGCAGTTGCTCGGGCGGGTGTTGCGCCAGCCAGGGGCCAGCCACCGGGCGGCGCGGGAGCTGAATCAATCCTACGCCTTCGTGGTGTCGCGGGATTTCGCTGCCACCGCCAGCGCCTTGCGCGACCGGCTGGTGGTGGGCGCTGGCTTCGAGCGGCGTGAGGTGAGCGACTTCGTCACCGCCGCCCGGCCGGAGCAGGCGCGCCTGGATCTGGAGGGCCATGCCGGGCGGGTGGTGGTGCAGCCGGTGATGGTGGGTCTGGAAGAGAAACCAGCGCTCAGGGCGGTGCCGAAGGCGATTCGCGATAAGGTGACCTGGGACAACCGCCGCAACACCCTGACCATCAAGGCCCCCTTGACGCCGGAGGAGACGGTGGTACTCCAGGCCACGGTCACCACTCCCGCGGCCGCGGAGGCGATTGGCGCCGCCGCCCAGGTTAGCCGCACCCAGGCCGTCGCCTTCTTCCAGACCCCGGCGGAAGTGGGCGTGCGCCTGCGGGTGCCACAACTGGCCTTGCGGGTCCAGGGGGAGCTGCGCCTGTTCGATGACCCGGAGGTCCTGGATTATCCCTGGGACCTGACCCGCTACCCGGCGGTACCCGAGGAGGACGACCTCGCCGCCCTGGGCGCCGCGATGCGGGTGTCCGAGGGTGGGGAGATCGATATCGACCAGGCCAGCGGCCAGGTCATCTCCCGCTTCCTGCCCGAGCTGCAACGGGACCTTGGGCTGGTCTATCAGCCGGAGCATTGGGACCGGCTGCGCCTGGCGACCTGGTTGTGCGCCAATCTCCCGGAGCCGACCCTCACACACGCCAGCAAGCAGGCCTTCGTCGCGGCCTGGCTGACCGCCCTCCTGGAGCGCGAGGGCTTCAGTCTCGGGCGCGCCAACCAGCAAAAGTTCCTGATCCGGCAACGGCTGGAGTCACGTATCCGCGACCTGCGCCAGCAAGCCATCGCCAAGGCGTACCAGCAGCAGCTCTTTGGCGAGGACGCGGCCTCTCGCCTCGCGGTCAGCGACCGCCAGGCCTTCGAGTTCCATCCCCAGGCCTATGCCCCCGCCCGTGACTATGACGGCCGCTTCGGGCACTTCGACTTTCAGCGCCACTATTACGGGCGGATAGGCGATTTCGATAGCAAGGAGGAATTCGAGTGCGCCTGCTGGCTGGACATGCAGGCGCAGCGGGGGCGCCTGCAATGCTGGGTGCGCAATCTGGTCCGGCGGGAGGGAAGTTCCTTCTTCCTGCAGAAGGCGGATGGTCGTTTCTATCCGGACTTTGTCTGCCAACTGCCCGCCACCGATGACCAACCAGGCCCCATCCTGGCGGTGGAATACAAGGGCGCGGATCGCTGGGCCGGGGCGGAGGATGACCGCCTGATCGGCGGCCTCTGGGCGAACCTCTCCGCGGGCCGGTGCCGTTTCGTGATGGTCAAGGAAAGGCGTTGGGAGTTGATCGAGGCCTGTTTGGGCTAGCCGCGCGAGTCATTGATCGGGGCTCAGAAGCTCGCTGCCCATTCGCCAAGCTGCTGCCAGGGCACAACTCTGGCTTGAGTCCGCTGCTGGGGTTCGTCGCCGGCATAGACCAGGTGCGGCTCGCCGGCGATCTCGCCAGCCAGGCCGCGCCATTTGTTCAGGCCGGCGAAGTAGTCGGGGTTGAGCGTGGTGCCGGACTTGATCTCGATGGGCATCAGCCGTTCGCCCTGATCCACGAGGACGTCGATCTCGTTGCCGGCGCTGTCCCGCCAGAAGTAGAGGTTGGAAGGCAGGCCGCGATTGAAGCGGCCCTTAAGCAACTCGGCGATCACCCAGGTTTCGAACAGGGCGCCGCGTTGGGCATGAAAGCGCAACTGCCCCGGGTCCTGGATGCCCAGCAGCCAGGTGGCCAGGCCGGTGTCGAGGAAGTAGAGCTTGGGGGACTTGGTGAGGCGTTTGCCCAGGTTGCGATGATGCGGGGGCAACAGGAACAACAGATAGCTGGCCTCCAGGACCGACAGCCAGGCCTTGGCGGTGTGATGGGTGATGCCGCAGTCATTGGCGAGGGCGGACAGGTTCAGCAACTGGCCGGTGCGGGCGGCGCACATGCGCAGAAAGATCTGGAAGGTCTTCAACTCACGGACGTTGATGAGTTGATGCAGGTCGCGCTCCAGATAGGTGGCCACATAGGCGGACAGCCAATCCTGGGGCGTCAAATCCCGCACGTGGAGGGGTGGGTAGCCGCCCTTGAACAGGGCCGTTTCCACGTCGGCGGGCGGGGTGGGGGTGTGCCGTAGCTCGGCCTGACTGAAGGGCAGCAGATGCACCAGGCCCACTCGGCCGGCCAGTGACTGGGTGATGCGGGAGCGCAGGTCGAACTGTTGCGAGCCGGTGAGGATGAAGCGGCCCATGCGCGGGTCCTCATCCACCACACCCTGAAGGAATGAGAACAAATCCGGGGTCCGCTGGACCTCATCCAGGATGGCGCCCTCGGGGAAGCCGGCCAGAAAGGCCCGTGGGTCCGACTCGGCGAAGCCGCGCGTATCGGGGCTTTCTAGTGAGACATAAGGCTTGTCGGCAAATGTGGCCCGCGCCAGGGTGGTCTTGCCCGACTGGCGTGGGCCGGTAATGGCCAGGACGGGGAAGCCCCGGCTCAAGCGCCGCAATGTCTCGCTGGCCTGTCGTGGAATCATGACAACAGGTTAGCAACTATCGTGCAAATTGGAAATCGAACTTCCAAAAATTAAGTTCACCAACATGAAGTGGCCCCCGGCCGCGGTGCAACGCCGCCAGGGTCGTGGTCACGCCGCCGCCAGGGGTGACGATGGCGTGGTCCCAGTCCATCGCGGTGGTGGGCGGGTTGTCCTCATCCGGCACGGGGCGCGCGGGCGCGGCGGCCAGCGCCGCCTCGGGATCAAAGGACGGCAAGGTAGCGTCGGGTTTCATGTTTGTCGGCATGGCGGCAGGAAATCAGGTGCGCGTGGTTAGCGCGTGGGGTCCAGATCAGGACGACGACCCGCCCGCGCCATTGCGCCAGGCTTTTCATGCGCTGCTCGCCATAGGTGCAGCGGGTGTCCTCGGTGGTCCACCAGCGGGAAATCAAAGGCGCCTTCCAGCTCGGCCAGGTCAATTCCATGCTTGCGAAGGTTGAGCTGCCGTTTGCTTTCGTCGTAGGTGATCATGAACAAAATGAATAGACAGCAATACCGTGCCGTCAATTTAATTGTATGGACAATGCCCGACCTGACCCTTCCCAACTTCCTGGCTTCCTTCGGAGTCTGATTTTAGGTCGGGTTCTGGGCCGGGTTCTGGGTCTCGGTCTGGCTTTGGCTCGGGGGCAGCCGCTCCAGGATTTCCCTGGCCTCGGCGAAGCGCAGCCTGGAGATGGCGTGGCCGAGCGCCTCGACCCCTTCGGCGCCCAGGGCGTCGCCCAGGGCGGGCTCCAGTTCCTGGAACAGGGTGCGGGCCTGGAGACGCTGGAGGCGCAGGGCTTCGCGCAATTCCGCCAGGCGCTCCGCGTCCAGGGGGCCGGCGGCGGGCGGCGCGCCGGAAGCCGCCGGGGCCAGGGGCGCGCCATCCGGCGGTGCCAGCCAGGGGGCGCTGGCCGTGGCGAGGTCCTCCAGTTGCCGGGCCAGGTCCGCCAGTCCCGCGCTCGGGTCCGTCTCCCCGCGGTCGATGGCCTCTTCCAGGCGTCCGGCCCGCGCCATGATCGCCAGGGCGCCCAGGTTACCGGCGTTACCGCGCAGGTTGTGCAGGCCCCGGGCGGCGGCCTCCCGATCGCCCTGGGTCAGGTCCTCCCGGACCTTGGCCACCAGGGCGGCGGCGTCCGCGATGAAGAGCCCCAGCAGGCGCCGGAAGAGTTGGAGGTCCCCACTCAGGGTCAGGGCCGCGCGGTCCCGGTCGATGCCGGCGATCGCGGGGAAGTCGTCAGGCGGGGGTGGGGTCGCGCCGGGGGGCTGAACGACAGCCTGGGGTGGGGCGGCGCGGGGGGGCTGGGCGATGGCCGGGCCCGATCCCGTGGTCGATTCCGGGGGCGCTCCCGTGGGTGATTCCGCGGGCTCGGGCCCGAGCCATTGCCGCAGCAGGGTCACCATCCGCTCCAGGTCCAGGGGCTTGGGCAACAGCGCGTTCATGCCCGCCGCCAGGGCGGCTTGCCGTTGCTCGGCCATGACGGCGGCACTGAGGGCCAGGATGGGCAGATCGGTCAGGCCCAGTTCCTCGCGGATCAGGCGGGTGGCGGTCAGCCCGTCCATGACCGGCATTTGCACGTCCATCAGCACGGCGTCGTAGCCCTGGGGCTGGGCGCGCAGGGCCTCCAGGGCCTCTTGGCCGTCCTCCACCAGGGTGGCGCTGGCCCCTTCCAGGGCGAGCATGCGCGCGGTCAGTTCCCGGTTGATGAGACTGTCGTCCACCACCAGCAGGTGCCGTCCGGCCAACCGGGGGTGGGTGGCGGCCCCCGACGGTGGGGAGGCCGCGGCCGGCGCCGGCGGCTGGTCCGCGACCGCCGCCGTCCGCCCGAAGGTCAGTTCGAACCAGAAGGTGCTGCCCTTGCCCGGCTGGCTCTCGGCGCCGATCTCGCCACCCATCAGGTCCACCAGGCGCTTGCAGATGGCCAGGCCCAGCCCGGTGCCGCCGAACCGGTGGGCGATGTCGCCGTCGGCCTGGGTGAAGGGGGTGAAGAGGCTGGCGAGGACCTCCGGGGTCATGCCGATCCCCGTGTCGCTGACCGAGAAGCACAGGCGCAGGCGCTCGGCACCGACCTCCCGGGGCCTGATCCAGACTTGGACCGCGCCCTGGTCGGTGAACTTGATGGCGTTGCCGACGAGGTTGAGGAGGATCTGTTCCAGGCGCTGGGGGTCGCCCCGCAGGCCCCCCGGCAGATCGGGGCGGACGATCCTCAGCGAGAGGCCCTTGGCCCGGGCCGTGACCCCCAGCAGGCTCTCGAGCTGGGCCAGCAGCGCCGCCAGGTCGAAGGGACGGTCCTGGACCTCGATCCGCCCGGCCTCGATCTTGGACAGGTCGAGGATGTCGTTGAGGAGGCGCAGCAGGGAACGACCGGCGCCGCTGACCTGCCGTACCATCAGGCGTTGATCGGGGGTCAGGCTGGTCCTCTCCAGCACCTGGGTGAGACCCAGCACGGCGTTCATGGGGGTGCGGATCTCGTGGCTCATGTGGGCCAGGAAGGCGCTCTTGGCCTGACTGGCGGCCTCGGCGGCAGCCTTGGCGGCGCGCAGGGCCTCTTCCTGCTCGCGCTGGGCGCTGATGTCGCGGTTGATGCCGACCAGGCGCCAGACCTTGCCCTCGGCATCGCGATCGGCGATGGCCGCGGCGTAAATATGGCGCACCCGCCCGCTCGGCAGGCGCAGGCGGAAGACGCTGTCGTAGGGCGTGCCCTGCCGCACCGCCGTGGCGAGGGCGGCGGCCGCCTGGTCGCGATCCTCGGGATGCACGCTCCCCTCCCAGAAGTCGTAGGGCAGGCCGTCCGCGCCGTGCTCCGGCGGCACCTCGTACCAGTCGCGCATGCGCGCGTCCCAGGCGAGCTGGCCGCTGGCGATCTCCCAGGTCCAGACGCCGATGTCGGCGGCCTCCTGGGCCAGGCGCAGCAGGTGGAGGGCCTCCTGGATACGCCGTTGATTCTCTATGCGTTCGCTGATGTCCTCGATCAGCGCGAGGTGAAGGGGGCCCTCGCCGGCGGCGACGGTCACCGGGGCGATGGTCAGGCTGATCCAGACGACCCCGCCGTCCGGGCGCAGGTAGCGCTTGTCCACCTGAAAGCCCGGGATCTCCCCGGCGTTCATGTGCGCCATCTTGTCCAGTTCCACCTGGACGTCGTCCGGATGGGTGATGCGCATCCAGTCGATCCGGGCCATCTCCTCCCGCGTGCGCCCGGCGATGGCGGCGAAGCGGGCGTTGACCTCGATGATCCGCCCGCTCAGGGAGTCGGTGAGGGCGATGCCGAGGGGGGCTTGCTCGAACATGGTGCGGAAGCGGGCCTCGGAGCGGGCAGCCCGTGCCAGGGCCTGTTCGACCTGCTCCTTGGCCGCGACCAGATCGGCGGTGCGCGCCGCGACCTTAAGCTCCAGGCCGCGGGTGAGGGCTTGGACCTGCGCCTCGGCCTCTTTGCGGGCGCTGATATCCTGGGTGGTACCGCTCATGCGCAGCGGCCGGCCGTCGGCGGCGCGGTAGACGCGCCCCAGCGCCCCGATCCAACGCTCGGCGCCATCGGGCAGCCGGACGCGGTACTCGGTGGCGTAGTCCGCGCCGGTCTCGAGGCAATGGCGCACCAGGGCCTCGACGCGGGCGCGGTCGTCGTCGGCGACGACGGACAAAAAGTACGCGTAGCTGGGCGTCGCGCCGGCCGGCAGGGCGAAGTGTTCCCGGCACAGGGGCGACCAGTTCAGCGCCTCGGTGGTGAGGTCCCAGTCCCAGATGCCGAGGTTGGCGCCGTCGATGGTGAGCTGCAGCCGCTCCTGGCCCTGGCGCCATTGAGCCTCGGCCTGCTTGCGCTCGGTGATGTCCAGGGTGGCGCCCAGGTAGCGTTCGAGCCTGCCCTCGGCATCGAAACAGGGCTGGGCCCGGTCATAGCACCAGCGCAGGCTGCCGTCGGGTCGCAGGATGCGGTACTCCAGCTCGTAGACGGTGGCGTTCTCCAGCGCGGCGCTGAAGGCGCGCTGCAGCCGCTCCGCGTCCTCGGGCGGGAGGTACCGCCTCAGCAGCTCGTCGTAGACCGGCGAGGGTCCCGCCGGCTCCAACCCGAAGATGCGATACTCCTCGTCGGACCAGACCGTCTCCCTGGTGGCGACGATGTATTCGAAGGAGCCGACATGGGCGATCCGCTGGGCCTCGGCGAGAGCCAGTTGGTTCTTCGCCAGGGCCTGCTGCCGATCCCGCAGTTCCTTGAGCAGGGCGGCCAGGGTCAGGGAGGAGATGACCAGGATCGCGATGAACTCCTGAAGGCCCTGGACGCTCGCCACCGGCGTCGCGGCGACGAAGGGACCGATCCCCCGCTGCGTGTAGTGGATGGCAAGGAGGGAGATCACCAAGCCGACAAGGCTAGCGCCGGGTAGGCCGAAGCGCATGGCCGCCCAGATGGGCAGCGGCAGCAGCAGGGCGGGAATCAGGTGGGTCAGGCTCGCCTGGTGGGGCGGCGTCGAAAAGCCCCAGACCCCGAGGGCGAGGGTGGCGAGCAGCAGCAACCCGGCCTCGACGATCCGCGAGAGTGGCGCCCTTTCAGCGACCCGCGGCCAGTTCAACAGCAGCGGCGTGATCAATAACAGCCCGAGGCCGTCGCCAAGCCACCAGGTCCGCCAGAGCGCCCAGGAGAAGCCGTCGTGGCTGATCACCCCGGACAGGGCCGTCCCCAGCAGGGCGGCGCTGGCGCTCGCCAAGACCATGGCGATGAGGCCGAACCAGGCGACGTTGCGGATATGGTCCAGATGGAAGGGGTCGGCGATCCGCCGCAGCAGGATGGCCGCCAGGCTGACCTCCAGCATGTTGACGAAGGCGAAGTTCAGGGCCTGGCTCAAGGGGAAGGTCGGCAGGTCGGCGGCGATCTCCGCCGGGATGATCGCCAGCAGGTGCCAAGGCCAGTGGCGACGTGGCGCCAGCAGCAGGGCGGCCAGCAGGACGCCATTGGGCGGCCAGACGATGGCGATCTCCGCCATGGCCGAGGCCCACAAGCCCACCTTGGCGCCGAGAAAGTAGCCCAGGCCGGTGGCGAGGGGAAACAACCATTGCCGGGTGGCATTCATTGCTGCGTACTCTGTTCCTTGCCGCCGTTGGCGGCGGCCTTGGCCATGAGGGTGGGCTTTCCCGAGCATCCCTCCTTCCCGGCCTTCGGGCCAGAAATTTCACGGTCAGTATAATCTTACCCTTGCCGGGATCAGACGAAGAGACGCTCGTAGATGCGGAAACCCGCCACGTAGGTGCCGGTGGCCGCCCCCAGGTTGGAGAAGAGGAAGACCAGCAGGATGCGCAGCACCCGGTTGCGCCACCAGGCCCCGACCCGGGTCGCGTCCTGGCGCAGGCGGCCAAAGTCCCCGACCATGGGCTTGCGCAGCCAGAGTTCCACCAGGGCCGTGACCATGCCGGCGCCGATGGCGGGGTGCAGGGTGGTGAGGGGCGCGGCGAGGAAGCCCGCCAGGACCGTCAGGGGGTGACCGGCGGCCAGCAGGGTGCCCAGGGCGCACAGGCTGCCGGTGATGAGGACCCAGTCCCGCACCACATCCCAACCCAGTTCGGGGCTTTGGGCGAAGCCGTAGGCGAAACCGCCCAGGATCAGGGCCAGGATCAGCCAGGAGATGACCTTGGGCCAGGGGCTGGGGGGCGGCAGGCGCTCCAGTGCGGCGATGATCTGGCGGGGGTCGCTCCCCGTCGCGGTCCCCGTTTCGGCTTGAGTTCCAGCCGTGGCCGGGCCGGTCGCGGCGGTCGTCAGATAGCGGGCCACCCCCTTGAGGTGGCCGGCCCCCAGCACCGCCAGGACCCGGCCATGGCCCTCCCGCGCGATCTCCTCCCGCAGGCGGGCGGCCATGTAGCGGTCGCGCTCATCGATCAGGGGCAGGTAGAGGTCCCGCCGGTCGCGGGCGAACTCGGCGAAGCTGGTCTCCAGGACGTCGCCTTCCTTGAGGCGCTCGACCTCGGCCTCGGACACCTCCTCATGCGTGACGAGGGCGGCGAGGAGGCCGGAGAAGAGCTCCAGGCGCCGCCACCAGCCAAGGTTGGCGGCGACGCGCTTGAGGGTGACGCCGATCTCGCGGTCCACCAGCACCACCGGCAGGTGGCGCTCCCGGGCCTGGGCGATGGCCATGCGCTGTTCGGCGCCGGGCTCGATACCAAACTGGTCCGCCAGGCGCTGCTGATAGGCCCCCAGGGCCAGGCTGGCCACCACCATGGCCGCCCGTTCCTGGCGGATGACGGCGAAGAGGTCCATGCGCGCCAGGGCGTCCGGGTCGAGGAGCGCCTGGTAGCGGCTGGGGCAAAGCTCCACCGCCACGGCGTCGAAGGGCTCCGTGGCCAGGAGCAGCCGCACCTGGTCGGCGCTGGCGCGGGAGACGTGGGCGGTGCCGAGCAGGGTCACCCGGGTGGCGCCGATCTGGAGGTCGATGCGCGGTTCGGCGCGGTTGTCACCTGTCAGTCGTGGCTCATCGCCGCCGCTGGCCAGGGCGGATGGACTCAACTCTGGTAGCGATGGGACCTGGCTGGTTGGTCTGCTCGGCCCGGAATCCGGGGCGGTCTGGGACCCAGGCTGATTCGGGGCCTGAACCGCGACCGGCCCTGGCTCGGCGCTCATCGCTTGCCGCCCAGCAGGGAGCCCAGCAGGCCGCGGACCAGGGTGCGACCGAGCTGGCTGCCGACGGAGCGCAGGGTGCTGGTGGCGAAGGCCTCCAGGGGGCTTTGGCGGCTGCTGCCGCGGCGGGCGCTCTCGGAACCGGTGTCACGTTCCGCGGGCTCCTCCCGGCTGGCCTGGGCGGCGCGGCCGGTGAGGATCTCGTAGGCGGACTCCCGGTCCACGGCCTCGTCGTAGACGCCCTTGACCAGGGACTCGGCCATGAGGGCGCGGCGCTCCGCCGGGGTGATGGGGCCGATGCGGCTCCCCGGCGGGGCGACCTTGACCCGCTCGACCATGGTCGGGGTGCCGGAGGCGTCCAGGGTCGAGACCAGGGCCTCGCCGACCCCCAGGTTGGTGATCAGGGCCTCGGTGTCGAAGGCCGGGTTGGGGCGGAAGGTCTGGGCCGCCACCCGCACCGCCTTCTGATCCCGGGGGGTGAAGGCGCGCAGGGCGTGCTGGACGCGGTTGCCGAGCTGGCCCAGGACGTCGTCGGGCACGTCCGCCGGGCTCTGGGTGACGAAGTAGACGCCCACCCCCTTGGAGCGGATCAGGCGCACCACCTGCTCGATCTTGTCCAGCAGCACCTTGGGGGCGCTGTCGAACAGCAGGTGGGCCTCGTCGAAAAAGAACACCAGCCGCGGCTTGTCCACGTCGCCGACCTCGGGCAGTTGCTCGAACAGCTCCGCCAGTAGCCAGAGCAGGAAGGTGGCATAGAGGGCGGGGGTGTGGATGAGCTTGTCCCCCGCCAGCAGGTTGATGTAGCCGTAGCCGCGTTCGTCGGTCTGCATCAGGTCGGCGATGTCCAGGGCCGGCTCGCCGAACAGCATCCCGGCCCCCTGGCCTTCCAGGGTCAACAGCTTGCGCTGGATGGCGCCGACGCTGGCCTTGGACAGGTGGCCATAGTCGCTAGCCGCGCCGGGGTTGTCCGCCAGGTGGGCCAGGAGGGCGCGCAGGTCCTTGACATCCAGCAGCAGCCAGCCGTTGTCGTCCGCCAGGCGGAAGGCGATGTTGAGTACCCCTTCCTGGGTCTCGTTGAGGCCCAGCAGGCGCGCCAGCAGCAGGGGACCCATCTCGGAGAGGGTGGTGCGCACCGGGTGGCCCTGCTCGCCGAGGATGTCCCAGAAGGTCACCGGACAGGCAGCGGTGGAGAAGTCCTCGGGCCCGAGGCCAAGCTCCGCCACCCGGGCCTCGACCCGGGCGTTACCACCGCCGGGGAGGGCGATGCCCGCCAGGTCGCCCTTGACGTCGGCCATGAAGACCGGGACGCCGATGCGGCTGAAGGACTCCGCCAGGCGGTGCAGGGTGACGGTCTTGCCGGTGCCCGTGGCTCCCGCCACCAGGCCGTGGCGGTTGGCCATGGCCGGCAGCAGGTGGATGGGGTACTGGCCCTTGCCGATCAGGATGGGAGGGATCATGGCGGCGTTCTCCGGAGGAAGTGGGAGGAAACGGGTGATAAGGTGACGATAAATGGGGGCATGCTACCGATTCACCCCCCAAGGGCCAAGCCGGATATGGGTGCCGGAAATAATGGCCGGGGCTTGCCGATGCGCAATGACAAGGCCGGGTTTTTTCGCTACAAGCGTTTTCGCAAAAGCGCCTTTACCAGCGTCTGCAAACTTCGGTCAGCCCTGACCCAACCCTACCTCATCCCGATCTCATCCCATTCGCTTCCACCCTGGGACCCCGGCCATGTTCTTTCCCATCGCCAGCGCCATCCGTCGTCAGGCCAAGTCAGCCCATGAACTGGCCATGGTCAACCTCATCCTGGTCAACCTCTTGATGCTGATTGCCTTGCTCGCGGGCAGCTTCCTCCAGCACGGCTCGCCCCTGGCCGATTACAAGCTGGTCGGGGTGCTCGCGCCCTTCCTCGTCTCCCTGGGCATCATCCTTTTCAGCTTCGTCAAGGCCGCCAAACTGGCGGGTACCGGCCCCTGGTTCGTCGCCGCGCATTGGCGGCTGGCCACCCTCCGCTACCGGATCCTGCTCATCGCCTACGCCGTGGGCGCCGGGCTCATCGGGGCGGGCTGGCTCCTGTCCACGGCGCAGAAGAGCGCCGGGATGCAGGAGCTGATGTTCGTCGCCCTGCAGCGGGTCGCCATCGCCCCGGTGCTCATCGTCATGATGGTGCTCATCATGCTGGAGTCCGGCGCCCTCTATCAGGCCGGCCGGGGCGAGGTCCCCGACAGCCTGATCAAGCGCGCTCCACCCCCGCCGGACCTCCAGGGCGGGGACGCCGAATTCACCGCCGAGGACCCGTCCTGAGGATGGAGCATAATGAGGGGAGGGATCATCAAGAGAGGCTGGCCATGCGACCTGACAGTGTCCAGATGCTGCGTGAAATCGAGGAGGAGGTGCGTTACACCCGCACCCTCATCGGCCGTGACGCCCTGGCCCCCCCGGTCATGGCCGCCATGGCCGCGGTGCCCCGCCATCGCTTCGTCCCCGCGGACGAACAGGCCTTCGCCTACGTCAACGGTCCCCTGCCCATCGGCTGGGGCCAGACCATCTCGCAGCCCTACATCGTCGCCCTGATGACGGACCTGCTGGGCTGCGGCGCCGGGGACCGGGTGCTGGAGGTCGGCACGGGCTCCGGCTACCAGGCGGCGGTGCTCTCGCGCCTGGTTGACCAGGTCTATAGCCTGGAGATCGTGCCCCAACTGGCGGCGGCGGCCGCCGAGCGGTTGCTGAACCTGGGTTATGCCAACGTCACCGTCCGCCTGGGGGATGGCCATCGGGGCTGGCCGGAGCAGGCCCCCTTCGATGGCATCCTGGTCACCGCCGCCGCCCCGGCGATTCCGCCAGCCCTGATCGAGCAACTCCGCCCCGGGGCCCGGCTGGTGATCCCGGTCGGTCAGGCCTATGGCCACCAGGAACTGGTGACCCTGGACAAGGCCGCCGATGGCGCCCTGTCCCTGACGAAGGTGCTGGACGTGGCCTTCGTGCCCCTTACCGGCGGGGCCGCCGCTTCACCTAAATAAGATTGACGGCCCCCCGTCTGATCATTGTCAAGGTATCGCCAAGCGGCGCGCGCTAGTATGATGGGTCGCATAACCGAGTGCTTTCCTGGGCAATCCTTCCCCGCCTGGCCGTTTCCCCACTACCATGACTGAGTACGCCCTCATCCTGATCGGCACCGTGCTGGTCAATAATTTCGTGCTGGTCAAGTTTCTTGGCCTCTGTCCCTTCATGGGGGTCTCCAAGAAACTGGAGTCCGCCATTGGCATGGGGATGGCGACCACCTTCGTCCTCACCTTGTCGTCCATCTGCACCTGGCTGGTGAACCAGTACCTCCTGGCGCCCCTGGGCATCGAGTACCTGCGCACCATCGCCTTCATCCTGGTCATCGCCTCGGTGGTCCAGTTCACGGAAACGGTGATGCGCAAGACCAGCCCGGTCCTCTACCAGGTGCTGGGCATCTTCCTGCCGCTGATTACCGTCAACTGCGCCGTCCTCGGCGTCACGATCCTCAACCTCCAGGCCAACCTGGATCTGATGCGGTCCGCCGTCTATGGCTTTGGCGCCGCCGCAGGCTTTTCCCTGGTCTTGATCCTCTTCGCCGCCCAGCGGGAGCGCATCGCCGTCGCCGACGTCCCCGAACCCTTCCAGGGCAGCGCCATCGCCCTGGTGACGGCGGGCCTCATGTCCCTGGGGTTCATGGGCTTCGCGGGCCTGGTCTCCAACTGACGCTGACGCCGCCCGTCGCGCCCTCGATTCCGCCCCGTCACACCCCGCTCCGGCTCGTCCCATCCCGCCCCGATCCTGCTCGTCCCGACCTCGTCACGATGATCGCCATCCTTGCCATCGCCATCCTTGCCGCTGTCTTCGGTCTGCTGCTGGGCTACGCGGCGATCCGCTTCCGGGTCGAGGGCAACCCCATCGCCGAACAGATCGATGCCCTGTTGCCGCAGACCCAGTGTGGCCAGTGCGGTTACCCGGGCTGCAAGCCCTACGCCGAGGCGATCGCCAAGGGCGAGGCGCCAATCAACAAGTGCGTCCCCGGCGGCACCACGACGGTCATCGCCCTGGCGGAGCTCCTCGGCCGGGAACCCGAGCCCCTCGAAGGGGGCGTCGAGAAACCCAAGGCCATCGCCGTGATCGACGAGCGGGAATGCATCGGCTGCACCCTGTGCATCCAGGCCTGCCCGGTGGACGCCATCATGGGCGCCGCCAAGCAGTTGCACGCCGTCATCGCCAGCGAATGCACCGGCTGCGAGCTGTGCCTCAAGCCCTGTCCGGTGGAGTGCATCCACATGGTCCCGATCCCGACCGACACCACGAATTGGAAGTGGCCCTTTCCGGCCGCGGTGCCGGCCCCGGGCACCCAGCCAACCGCCGCTGAGCCCGCCGCCACCGCTGGCCGGGCCAGCGTCTGATCCGAGGGAGACCCCGCTTGGCTTCCCCCCCACTCGTATCCTCGCCCCATGCCGCGCCTCGCCCGCTGTGGACCTTTCACGGCGGCCTGCATCTGCCCGATGAGAAGGCCCTGTCCAGCGGGGTCCCCCTCGCCACCGCGCCCCTCTCGCCCTTGCTCGTCATCCCCCTCCAGCAGCACATCGGCGCCCCGGCCAAGCCGTTGGTCGGCGTCGGTGACCGGGTGGGCAAGGGCCAGTTGATCGGTGAGGCCCAGGGGGCCATGAGCGCCACGGTCCATGCCCCTAGCTCCGGGACCGTGGTCGCTATCGAGGAACGCCCCGTCCCCCATGCCTCCGGGCTCAGCGCCCCCTGCATCCTCATCGAGACCGACGGCCGGGATGCCTGGGCCGAGCTCCCCCCGCCCCTGGGTCCCAGGCCCGACCCGGAGGCCCTGCGGGAGCGCATCCGCTGGGCGGGCATCGTCGGCCTGGGGGGGGCCGCCTTTCCCAGCAGCGTCAAGCTGCGCGTCCCCGCCGGCCAGCGCATCCACACCCTGATCCTCAATGGCGCCGAGTGCGAGCCCTACATCACCTGTGACGATCGCCTGATGCGGGACCGACCCGGCCGCATCCTCGCCGGCGCGCGCCTGCTACGGGACCTGCTCCAGGCGGAGGCGTGCCTGATCGCCGTCGAGGACAACAAACCCGAGGCCATCGCCGCCCTGCGTCAGGCCCTCGCCGCGGGGGAGGACCTTGGTGGCATCGAGCTGGTCGTCATCCCCACCCTCTACCCTTCCGGCGGCGAGAAACAGCTCATTCGCGTCCTCACCGGCAAGGAGGTCCCCAGCCGCGGCATCCCGGCCCAACTCGGCATCCTCTGCCAGAATATCGCCACGGCCGCCGCCATCGCCGATGCCGCTGAGGAGGGCAAGCCCCTGATCTCGCGGATCGTCACCCTCACGGGGCGCGCCCTGGGCCAGCCCCGGAACCTGGAGGTGGCCCTCGGGACCCCGATCAAGGACCTGCTTGCCCTGGCCGGTGGCCTGGGGTCGGGGCTGCGGCAGTTGCTGATCGGCGGCCCCATGATGGGCTTCGCCTGCGACGACCTGGGCATGCCGGTCACCAAGGGGGTGAACTGCCTGCTGGCCCTGAGCGCTGCGGAGGCCCCGGACCCGGGGCCGGCCCTGGCCTGCATCCGTTGCGGCGCCTGCGCCGAGGCCTGCCCCGCCAGCCTGCTGCCCCAGCAGCTCTACTGGCACGCCCGCGCCCGCGATCTGGACCAGGCGCGCGCCTACCACCTGTTCGACTGCATCGAGTGCGGCTGTTGCGCGGTGGTCTGTCCCTCCCATATCCCGCTGGTCCAGTACTATCGCTTCGCCAAGACCGAGTGCCTGGCCCAGGAGCGGGAGAAACGCCAGGCTGAGCACGCCCGCCAGCGCCACGAGGCCAAGACCGCCCGGCTGGAGCGGCTGGAAGAGGAGCGCAAGGCCAACCTGCGCAAGAAGAAGGAGGCCCTGGCGGAGAAGCCGGCGCCCGCCCGGGCTTCGGCGCCCGCCCGCGCTTCGGCGTCCGCGCCGGCAGCGGCGCCGCCCACGCCACTACCTGACGCTAGCGCTCCGGCGGACACAGCGCCAGTCCTCCCGGCGGGGGGCGGGGCCGGATCCGGGGCTGGCGAACCAGGCGCACCCTCCGGCACCGTCACAGCCCTGGCGGGCACCCCAGGCACCCCGGACACCCCGGGCACGCCGACCGCGGATACCCCCGCCTTGGACCCGAAAAAGGCCGCCATCGCCGCCGCCCTCCAGCGCGCGGCGGAGAAGAAGGCGGCCCTGGCCCGTCAGGGCCAGGCCCCGAAAAACACCGAGGACCTGACGCCGGCCCAACGGCGCCAGGTGGAGGCCGCCGAGGCGCGCCGGCGTGAACTCCAGGCGGCCGAGAGCGCCTCATCCGGGAGGGAGCAGCCATGAGCGACGGTATCGTCATCTCCTCGCCCTTCGCCGGGCGCCTCAACCGCACCGACCGCCTGATGCTCCAGGTCATCCTGGCCCTGATCCCGGGAACCCTGGCCATGGTCTGGTACTTCGGTTGGGGGGTCCTGATCAACATGGCCCTGGCCAGCGCCTTCGCCCTGGGCTGCGAGGCCCTGGTGATGCGGCTGCGCGGCCGCCCGATCCTGCCGGCCATCGGCGACCTCAGCGCCCTGGTCACCGCCCTGCTCTTCGCCATCACCGTGCCGCCGACCCTGCCCTGGTGGCTGACCTTCCTCGGCATCGCCTTCGCCATCCTCATCGTCAAGCAGCTCTATGGCGGTCTGGGTTACAACCCCTTCAACCCGGCGATGGCGGGCTACGTCTTCCTGCTGGTCTCCTATCCCGTCGAGATGACCAACTGGCTGGCGCCGGCGATCCCGGAGGTCCTGGCGGCTCATGACCTGGCCACCCTGTCCTTCGTCGATTCCCTGCGCCTGATCCTCACCGGTACCCTGCCCCCGGGCCTGACCTGGGATGCGGTGAGCGCGGCCACCCCCCTGGATGAGATGTTCTCCCAGCTCGATCACAACAGCACCATCCCGGAGATTCTTCAAAGCCCCCTCTGGGGGGACTTCGGCGGGCGTGGCTGGGAGTGGGTGGGCAACTGGTTCCTTCTCGGCGGCCTGTGGATGATCTGGCGCGGCGTCATCAGTTGGCGCATCCCGGTGGCGGTGCTGGCCGGTATCCTCTTGCCGGCGGGGCTCTTCTGGCTCTTTGATCCCCAGGCCTTCCCCTTCCCGGCCTTCCATATCTTCGCCGGTGGCACCATCCTCGGTGCCTTCTTCATCGCCACGGACCCCGTCACGGCCTGCACTACGCCCAAGGGCCAGTTAATTTACGGGGCCGCCATCGGCTTCATCACCTTTGTTATCCGTCACTGGGGCGGCTATCCGGATGCGGTGGCCTTCGCTGTATTGCTGATGAATATCGCCGCCCCCATGATCGACCACTACACCCAGCCCAGGGTCTTTGGCCACGGCCGGAGGGAGGAGACATGATCAATAAGCCCGTTCTCGTCGCCGGGGGCATCCTCGGCGCCTTCGCTATCGCCGGCGTTGGCCTGGTGGTGCTCACCAATGCCCTGACCGCCGACCGGGTCGCCACGAATCAGCGCGAGGCCATGCTCGACAAGTTCCGGGCCATCCTCCCCGCCGAACCGGTCAGCGGCGCCCCGCTGATGGACAACGATCCCCTCCAGGATCGCATCCAGGTCAGCGCCCCGGACCTGCTCGGCGCCCCGAGCACCGAGGTCTACCGGGTGCGCCAGGCCGGCCAGCCGGTCGCGGTCATCCTCACCCCCGTGGTCCCCGATGGCTATTCGGGTCCCATCCGCCTGCTGGTCTCGGTCAAGACCGACGGTACCCTGGGCGGGGTGCGGGTCATCGAGCATCATGAGACCCCGGGCCTCGGGGACAAGATCGAGGAACGCAAGAACGACTGGATCAAGGTCCAGTTCGACGGCAAGGGCCTGGGCCAGCCGGCGGAGGAACGCTGGCTGGTGAAGCGTGATGGCGGGGACTTCGATCAATTCACCGGCGCGACCATTACGCCCCGCTCCATCGTCAAGGCGGTGAAGAATTCCCTCAAGTTCGTTGCCCGCGAGGGCGCGGCCCTCTACGACCGTCCCGCCCTGGCCGCAGACGCGACGGGCAAGGAGGCCTCCTGATGGCGAATCCATCCTATGGGTCCCTCATCGGTGATGGCCTCTGGCGCCAGAATCAGGCCCTGGTCGCCCTGCTGGGCCTTTGCCCCCTCATGGCCACCACCACCTCGGCGACCAATGGCCTGGGCATGGGGCTGGCGACCACCACGGTGCTGATCCTTTCCAACCTGGTCATCTCCCTGATCCGCAACCTGGTGAGTCCGGTCGTCCGCCTGCCGGTGTTCGTGCTGGTCATCGCCGCCTTTGTGACGGCGGTGGAACTGGTGATGCAGGCCTATTTCTACGAACTCTACCTGGTCCTCGGGCTCTTCATCCCCCTCATCGTCACCAACTGCATGATCCTTGGCCGCGCCGAGGCCTTCGCCTCCCGCCACGCCCTGGCCCCCGCCCTGGTGGATGGCCTGGCGATGGGCGTCGGCTTCACCCTGGCCCTGACGCTACTGGGCGCCATCCGGGAGTTCCTTGGCCAGGGTACCCTTTTCTACCAGGCCGATCTCCTCTTTGGGGAGGCCGCCAGCCTCCTGAGCCTATCGATGGGCGAGGGTTTCCACGGCGCCCTGCTCGCGATCCTGCCGCCCGGGGCCTTCATTGCCCTGGGTCTGTTGATCGCGCTGAAGAATGTGATCGACAAGGCCCTGGCGCGCCGCAAGGCCGCGTCCGCCCTGAGGGTCGCCGAGGGTCCGCAAGGGGGTCTAGCCCTTGGCGGGTGAGGAGGCTCTCCGCTCTCACCGCTGGTCCGGTAACTGGCCAGCCATGGTTGAGCCCCCTCCTCGATGCCCGTTCCGGTCGTAAAGCAGTGGATGCTGATGGATGCTTTCTCGGTCAGTCGGTCAGTCGGTCAGTCGGTCAGTCGGTCAGTCGGTCGCCGATGGAAGGGGGATGGCAATCGGGTAAGGGCCTTACCAAAGGTTCGGCCTTGGCCTTGGCCTTGGCCTTAGGCTTGGGCCTGGGGATGCGTCGGTTGAGCCCCTTTCTGGGGCTGATCCTGACGGGGGTGCTCAGCCTTGTCCCGATGCTGGGGGTGGCCAGCCCGGCGGAACCCGCCCCCGTGGCCGCACCTGCGCCCATGCCGGTCAGGCATCTCATCCTCTTCATCGGCGATGGCCGCAACCTCGCCGATGACATCGCCACCAGCCGTTATCTCTTCGGGCACGACGCGGGTCTCTCTTACCAGCGCCTGCCCTACCGGGGTCAGGTGGCGACCTGGGACGTCACCACCTACGATCAGTACGCGGCTGAGTCTGGCGCGGGGCCCTATGATCCCCAGGCCATCGAGCCCCGGCTGGGCTATGACTGGACCCTGGGCGGCCGGGCCTCCTATCCCCGGGATGATCCTCCCACCGCCGGCGACTACTTCCTCTCCCTCCCCGATCCCTATGCCACGGACTCCGCTGCCGCCGCCTCGGCCATGGTCACCGGCCACAAGACTGTGAAGGGCGCCATCGCCTGGGGACCCAAAACCGCCGGGGAGGGTCTCGGGGGGCCTTTGCCCACCCTCGCGGAATTGCTGCGCGCCCATTTGGGCTTTGCCATCGGCATAGTCAGCACCGTGCCCTTCAGCCACGCCACCCCCGCCGCACTTGTCAGCCATGGTCCCCGCCGCGATGATTATCCGGCCCTGGCCGCCCAGATCCTCGGCGAGACGCGTCCGGAGGTCGTCATCGGCGGCGGTTTTCCGGGGCACTCTGGTATCGCGTCCTTCAAGTACCTCTCCCGGGAGACCCATGCCCAGGTCAAGGCCGACCCGGCCTACCTGATGGTGGAACGTCAGCCCGGAGTCGATGGCGCGGTCAGTCTGCTAGAGGCGGCACAAGCTGCGGCCAGCACCGGCCGGAAGCTGTTCGGCCTCTTTGGCGGGCCCCATGGCAACTGCGAGTCACCGCTGGCCCATGACCTGCCCGGCACGCCCCTCCTGACCCGGGCCACGGTCGAGAACCCTCTCCTCAAGGACGCCGTGCTCGCCGCCCTGCGGGTCCTGACGCAGGACTCCGATGGTCTCTTCCTCCTGGCGGAGCAGGGCGACATCGACTGGGCGAACCATGCCAATGACTACCAACGCATGATTGGTACCGTCTGGGACCTGCACGAGGCCGTTCAGGCCACCATCGACTACATCAACAGGCCGGGTGATGGAATGACGTGGGAGAACACCCTGCTGCTGGTCGCCGCGGATCACGCCACGGGTTCTACCCGCCTTGCCACCCACCTGGGGGCTGGCGATCTGCCACGACAGGTGGGTGCGGGGGCCTGTGGTTACGATCGCCGGGAACCCTGCACCTATCCCGACGGGGAGGTGAGCTACGGGGCCACCAACCATACCAACGAACCCGTTCCCCTCTATGCCGCCGGCACGGCGGCCGCCCCGCTGCTCAGCGCTGTCGAGGGCACCTGGTACCCCGGTACCGACCTCATCGACAACACCCAGCTCTTTCACGTCATGGCCGCCGCCGCTGGCCTGCCCCAGGTCTCGCCCTTGAAGCTGAAGGCCGTGGCGCCGGCCATCCCCGCGACGCCGCCGGCCACGCCCCAGGAGTCCGTCGGACACTGAGCACCGTCGAGATCCAACGCCAATCTTTAGACGTCCCCTTCCAGTTTTCACCGGCGATGGGGGAGGATCGGGTAGCCGCTGGTGGGGGTGTCGACCGCAAGGAGGCGGTCGTCAAGCTACAGGGACGTATTCAGGTTGTCCCCCGCCAGGAGGCTACCCGATCCGGAAAACCGAAAATTGAGCTGCGATGACTATAAGCCGTCCTCCTCTCGGGGCTGCCCTACCGCCCCGCTCAGTCCCACTTGCCGAAGAAGACCGCGCCAATGAACTACACCACCATCATTGAGGAGCTGGGCAAGGCCAGTCTCTTCGATCTCTATCGTCTCAGCTCGGCGATCCATAACCAGCTCGAAGATCCGGCGCGCATCGCCGCAGTCAAACGCAACCTGCGGGTCGGGCAGACCCTGCGCTGGTTCGACAGTTCCGAAAATCGCCTGCACGAGGCGAAATTGCTGCGCCTTAACCGTACCCGGGCGGAGGTTCAGAACCTCGCCGATGGCAAATACTGGAATGTCCTCTATGCCACCATCGACTTGGAGGGTCGGGATGTGGCCATCGCCCCGCACCAGCCGCGGAAGATGGACCGCAACAGCGTCAAGGTCGGCGATAACGTGGCCTTCAGGGACCGCCATGGCCAGGAACGCTTTGGCCGGGTGTTGAAACTCAATCCCAAGACCGCCTCGGTCCAGGTGGGGACGCTACGCTGGCGGGTCGGCTACGGCCTTCTGGCGCCCGTGATCGATGGCCAGGCCGTGGCCGCCGCGGATCACCTGGCCCTGCCGGGCGAGTGGGTCGAGATCAGCGAGGAGGAGGATGACTGATCGGGTGACGGGCGGCCTGCGGGCGGCGCAACAGACGCGGGCCGATGTGCGGGTGTTCCACTACCGAGGCAACCGCATCGAACCGGGGGCGGTGCCCAACCTGCTGAAGCCGCCCAAGACCGTTTCCGGCGCACTGCCGGTGCAGATTGCCCAGACCAGTGCCTATGTGCTGGACGAACTGGCGGCGGGCCTTACCCTGGCGGACTCCGGTTTCAGGACGGTGCATCGCTACCCGGTGCGGGTAATCAAGGAGGCTATTACCAACTCCGTGATCCACCGTGATTACCGCTTGAACCGCGACATCCAGATTCGCATCTTCGACAACCGCATCGAAATCGAAAGGTCTGGTCTGTTTCCCGGCACCATCACCCCGTCCAAAGTGGCCAAGGCCGGTTCCTTCGCCCGCAATCCGCTCATCGCCCGCAACTTCGTCTGGCGATAGATCAGCGTCGCCTACGTGCGGCGCAAGGAGTGCGTGCCGTACTCCGTGGGATCAGCTCCGGTCAAGGCAATCCAGCGTTTGACCATACGGGAAGATTGGCGGGTCGACAGGTGAGGGGCACTGGACTGGCGGCTGGGAAACAGAAAATCTGCTCCCGACAGGTCGCCCTGTTCGATCCAGGCCAACAGGGCCGTGCGGGTCGGTTCGGTGATCTCGAACCGCACGGGTAAGCCGGTCTTGTGCTGCACGACACTGGCCCGAACGAGGATATGGTTGCCATGGGCGACGTCAAGTGCGCACGCCAAAGCAGTCCAGGCGGACGCTGTGAACGTCGGCTTTACCAACCGGTTAGTCCCGTCAGCAGGCATGGCCAGGCTGTTCAACAGCGGCCACTCACACTCAGGAGCTGGATAACCTCATAGAGGGGGGCAGCGACCGCTCCAACCTGCGGTCAGTGGCCGCTGAGTCCGGCGACTCCCCACCGGGCAAAGTGGTGATAGGCGTCCGCATGCTTACCATCGGGGGGATGGCTGTCACTCAGTCATCTCCCTGCGGGTGCGCGGACCGCAACAACGCCTGGAGACGGGCGATCTCGGCCAAGGCGGCGTCTTTGGCCTTCCGCTCAGCTTCCATCTGTCCCATCGCCTCCTCCCGCGCCGCCCGTTCCTGGGCCAGGGCCTCCTCCAACTCCTGTTGATGCCGGGCGATGGAGCCCTGCATGCGCAGATAGTTCTGCCGCGCCTGATAGGCATCATAGGCG
>JADHED010000174.1_pt1 | contig 89911 bp, 97 predicted proteins | sample 8952041 | NCBI WGS metagenome assembly JADHED01 (sample SAMN16124423, study PRJNA663239) | bioreactor sludge metagenome | isolation source: sludge (control) | place: India:Bengaluru | collected 2018-09-08
GGCTGCGGCAGATCGCGCTCTACGTCAGCCTGTTCTCGCTGGGCCATTCGGCCACCTTGCTGGCCGGCGTGTTCTTCGGCTGGCGGGTCGACGCGCATCTCGTGGACGCCGCGATCGGCCTTTCGGTGGCGTGGAAGGCGTTCGAAAACCTTGGCGGCGTGCGGACCCTCTTCGGTGTCCAGCCCGACCCGCGGGCGGCCGTGTTCGGCTTCGGCCTGATCCACGGCCTGGGCCTGGCCACCAAGCTGCAGGCGCTGAACCTCAACCGGGAGGGTCTGCTGGCGAACCTGGTGGCGTTCAACGTCGGGGTCGAGCTGGGCCAGCTTCTGGCCCTGGCGCTGATCCTGGTCGCCATGACCCTGTGGCGCCGCACCCGCGCCTTCGCGCCGACGGCGCAGGGGGCCAATGTGCTCCTGATGCTCGCCGGTTTCGTGCTCGCCGGGCAGCAGATCGCCGGATATCTGTTCGACGGAGTCTCCGCATGAGCCTCGATCCTCCCGCCCCGATGTCGCGCGGGCGGCTGCTGGCCGTCACCGCCGCCACCCTGGCGGTCGCCGCCCTCGTCGTCATGGGCGCGGTGCTGCCTGCGGAGTTCAACCGCGACCCACTGGGCGTCGGCCGGCTGATGGGCCTGTCGCGGCTCTGGGCCCCCGATGACCTGGCGGTCGACGCCAAGGCCGGCGGCGCGGCCCGGGCGCGGGAATATGCGACGCCCTTCCGCTCGGACGTGGTTGAAATTCCGCTCGGCGGCTTTCTGGAGGGCGCCGAGCGGTCCGAGCTGGAATACAAGGTGCGGATGGCGAAGGACGCCACGCTGATCTACGCCTGGGAGGTGGTGGGCGCGGCCGATCCGCGGGACTTTCACTTCGACCAGCACGGCCACACCACGCCGGAGCCCGGCCAGCCGATGACCGTGGCCACCTATCGCCAGGGCTTCGGCCTGCGCCAGCAAGGCGCACTCACCGCGCCGTTCGACGGCATCCAGGGCTGGCAGTTTTCCAACTCCAGCGAGCGGCCGGTGGTGGTCCGCCTGCGCCTGTCCGGCTTCTATGACCTCGTCCCGGCGGGCGAGCCGGGAAACGAGGCGGGGATCGTGGCCAATGTTCCGGCCGCCCAGGCTCGGCCTGCAACACCTTCGCCTCAATTGCAGGATTGAAGTCGGGCGCAGGAGATTTCCCATGCGCCCGATCCTCGCTCTCGCCGCCGCCCTGATCGCGTCCCCGCTGTTGTCGGCCGGCCCGGCGTCGGCCGACGAGCCCCCGATCGCCACGGCGGCCCCGGCCACCGCCGCCGGCCCGCCGGCGATGAGCGTCGCCGACCAGATCGACGCCTATCTCAAGAGCTCGCCGGTGCTGGAGGTCGACCGCCCAGGCGCCGTGGATGGCGTGGTCCTCGACGCCCCGACGGACGACCGCAGGGTCCACGGCGAGGTCTCGGTCGGGGTCGGGACCGGCGGCTACCGAAGCGTCTACGCGCGCACCGACATGCCCTTGGGCGAGAGCGGGCGCCTCAGCCTGGCGTTCGGCGACACGCGCTACGGCCGCGGGTGGGGCCAGGGCCCGGGCCGCTTTGACGGCTATGGCGCGAACCTCGGATTCGGTTCCGGCCGCGACCGTTGCCTGGCGGACGATCCGATGACCTCCCGACGCTTCGACCTGGGGGCCGAGGACTGCGTCCCCGTCCGCCGCGGGCGCTGACGGCCGCTACTTCTTCTCGGGAACCTTGGGCAGCGGCGCGCCCTCGGCCGGGCCGGTGCTCTCGAGCTGCGGCTGGATCACGAACTGCTCGTGGCAGGCCACGCAGACCTCGTACAGCCGGCCGCCCTCGTCGAACACGGCCTGCTTGTCCTTCTTCTCCGCGGCCGCCCGGGCGATCATCGCCCGTTCGCTGAGCATCCGGGAATACTTGTTCCAGTCGGCCTCGGGCTGGCGGACGCGATGCGGAAGCTGCAGCGTGTTGCCGGCCTCCACGAGGATCGTGGCGCCGGTGACCAGCACGTCCCACCCCTCGGGCGTGGTGGGGTAGCGTTCCTTCTCCCCCTCCTCGGTGACGTCCGACCCCGAGTTGCCCCAGTACATGAAGGCCGCCGGGTCCACGACGTGGCCCATGTACTCCGTCATGGGGATGTCGGTGTTGAACTTGGCTTCTGCGGCGCCCTTGGCGGGCTTGTCCCCGGCGGGCGAGCAGGCGGCCAGCACGGCGCACGCGGCGGCGATCATCGGAACGATTGGCTTCAAGCAGGCCTCCCCAGTCTGTGCCGCCACGCTGGACGTTCGGCGCAGGCTATTCGCGTACGGAACGGTAGCGGAAGGGTTACAGGTGACGCAGGTCGCGAGCGCGGGTGACCGGACGTGCCCTTTTCTGGCGCCGAATGGGGCACGAAAACGCGCCTTGCCTAGCGGAACGGGCTGATGTCTACCTCCCAGGGCTGAAACCGAAGCAATCCGCTTCCGTTTCAAGGTCGCACAACGCGAGAGAGCCCTCTTGACCGTCCAACCCCTGCCGCCGCCGGCGGAAACGACCCTGGAGCTCATCGGCCGCACGCCGATGGTGGAGCTGAAGGGGTTCGACACCGGCCCCTGCCGCCTGTTCGTGAAGCTGGAGAGCGCCAACCCGGGCGGCTCGATCAAGGACCGGATCGCCCGCTCGATGATCGAGGCCGCCGAAAAGGACGGCTCGCTTAAGCCCGGCGGCACGATCGTCGAGGCGACCGCCGGCAACACCGGTCTCGGGCTCGCCCAGGTCGGCATCCTGAAGGGCTACAAGCTGCTGCTGGTGGTGCCCGACAAGATGGCGCGGGAGAAGATCCAGCATCTGCGCGCCATGGGCGTCGACGTGCGGATCACCCGATCCGACGTCGGCAAGGGCCATCCGGAGTACTACCAGGACATGGCGGCGGCCATCGCGGCCAAGCTGAACAACGCCGTCTACATCAACCAGTTCTCCAACCCGGCGAACCCGCTGGCGCACGAGACCTCCACCGGGCCGGAAATCCTGGAGCAGATGGAGGGCGACGTGGACGCGGTGGTCGTCGGCGTCGGCTCGGGCGGCACCCTGACCGGCCTCGGCCGCTTCTTCCGCAAGGCCTCGCCGAAGACGAAGATGGTGCTGGCCGACCCTGTCGGCTCGATCCTGGCGCCGCTGGTGGAGCGCGGTGAGGAGGTGACCCCCGGCTCGTGGGTCGTGGAAGGCATCGGCGAGGACTTCATCCCCGACAACTGCGACCTGGACCTGGTGGCCAAGGCCTATGAGATCCCGGATTCGGAGAGCATCGCTGCGGCGCGGATGCTGCTGACCAAGGCGGGTATCCTGGGCGGTTCGTCCTCGGGCACCCTGCTGGCCGGAGCCCTGCGCTACTGCCGCGAGCAGACCGAGCCGAAGCGGGTGGTCACACTCGTGTGCGACACCGGCTCGCGCTACCTCTCGAAGGTCTACAACGACAGCTGGGTCGCCGAGCAGGGGCTGGTCGACCGCCAGATGCATGGCGACCTGCGCGACCTGATCGCCCGCTCGGGCGGCGAGGCCGTCACCGTGGGGCCGGACGACACGCTGCTCACCGCCTACAACCGAATGCGGCAGGCCGACGTCAGCCAGCTTCCGGTGCTGGACGACGGACGGCTGATCGGCCTGATCGACGAGAGCGACCTTCTCGAAGCCGTCGAGGACCGTCGCCAGGACCAGCGGTTCAAGCAGCCCGTCGCGGCGGCCATGACCGCCAAGCTGAATACGCTCCAGGCCGGCGAGCCGCTGGAGGCGCTGCTGCCGATCTTCGAGCGCGACGAGGTGGCGATCGTGATGGACGGCAAGGAATTCCTCGGGCTCATCACCCGCATCGACCTGATCAACTATCTGAGGCGCGCGGCGTGACCGACGACAAGCACGGCAGGAACCGACTGGACTTCGCCACCCGGGCCATCCATGGCGGCCAGGCGCACGATCCCACGACCGGGGCGGTCATGGTGCCGATCTACGCCACCTCGACGTACGCCCAGGCGAGCCCGGGGGAGCACACCGGCTTCGAGTATTCGCGCAGCCAGAACCCGACCCGCTTCGCCTTCGAGCGCGGGATCGCGGACCTGGAAAGCGGAACCAAGGGCTACGCCTTCGCCTCGGGTCTCGCGGCGATCGCGACCCTGCTGGAGTGCCTGGACGCCGGCGACCATGTGATCGCCAGCGAGGACCTCTACGGCGGCTCGTTCCGCCTGTTCGACAAGGTGCGTCGGCGCTCGGCGAACCTGGAGTTCACCTTCGTCGACCTGGCCGACGTCTCGGCCATCGAGGCCGCGATCACGTCGAAGACGCGGATGATCTGGGTGGAGACGCCCACCAACCCGCTGCTTCGCCTGGCCGACCTGGAGGCCATCGCCGCGCTCTGCCGGCAGCGGGGTCTGATCGCGGCGGCCGACAACACCTTCGCCAGCCCCTACATCCAGCGGCCGCTGGAGCTGGGCTTCGACGTGGTGATGCACTCGACCACGAAGTACATCGGGGGCCACTCCGACGTGGTCGGCGGCGCCCTGGTGGTCGGCGACAACGCCGAACTGCGCGACAAGCTCACCTTCCTGCAGAACGCCATCGGTTCGGTGGCGTCGCCGTTCGACAGCTACCTGACGCTGCGTGGCATGAAGACCCTGGCCCTGCGGATGGAGCGGCACTGCGCCAACGCCCAGGCGATCGCCGAATGGCTCGAGGCGCGGAAGGATGTGGGCCAGGTCATCTATCCGGGGCTGAAGAGCCATCCGCAGCACGAGCTGGCGAAGCGTCAGATGTCCGGCTTCGGCGGCATGATCACAGCCATCCTCGACCGGGACCTGGCGGGCGTGAAGCGGATGCTGGAACGGACCCAGCTCTTCACCCTGGCCGAGAGCCTCGGCGGCGTGGAGAGCCTCATCGAGCACCCGGCCATCATGACCCACGCCTCGATCCCGGCCGAAACGCGGGCGCGCATCGGCATCTCGGACGGCCTCGTGCGCCTGTCCGTCGGGGTCGAGAACGTGGCCGACCTGATCGCCGACCTGGAGCAGGCGCTGGCCTAGAGGAACAGGTCGGCTGCCGCGTCCGCGATGGCGTCCACGTCCAGCCGGTAGTGGCGGTAGAGATCGGGCAGGTCGCCGACCTGGCCGAAGCTGTCCAGGCCAAGGGCGCTGACCCGCTGGCCCAGCACCCCGCCCAGCCAGGAGAGCGTCGCCGGCGCGCCGTCCACCACGGTGACCAGGCCCGCGCCGGGCGCGAGGCGGGACAGCAGGCCCTCGGCGTGGCTTTCCCGCCGTCCGGCGCCGGTCCAGCGGCCACGGCGCGCGGCCATCCAGTCGCGGTGCAGCAGGCCCGGTGAAACGACGTTGAGGACGCCCAGGCCCGGCAGATCGTCGGCCAGTTGCTCGGCCGCCGCCAGCACCTCGGGCGCCACCGCGCCGCAGAAGACGATGGCGGCCTCCGAGCCCGGCGCCGGAGCCTTCAGCCAGTAGGCGCCCTTCAACGCATCGTCGCGCCAGGCGTCGTCGGTCCGTTCGACCTGGGTCAGCATGCGGGTGGTGAGACGCAGGTAGACCGACCCGCCCTCGGGCGACTGCATGTGCTCGAACGACCAGCGCATCACCTCGCTGAGCTCGTCCACGAACGCGGGCTCGAAGTAGGTCAGCCCTGGCTGGCCGATGCCGATCAGCGGGGTGTAGATCGACTGGTGCGCGCCGCCCTCGGGGCCGAGCGTCAGGCCGGAGGGGGTCGCGACCAGCATGAAGCGGGCGTCCTGGTAGCAGGCGTAGTTCAGCGCATCGAGGCCGCGGCTGATGAAGGGATCGTAGACGGTCCCGATCGGCAGCAGACGCTGGCCGAACAGTGGGGCCGACAGGCCGAAGGCGGCCAGGTTCAGGAACAGGTTGTGCTCGGCGATGCCCAGCTCGACGTGCTGGCCCGCGCCGCCGCCTGCCCACTTCTGCGGGGAGGGGATCTTGGCGTCGCGGAAGACGTCGGCCGTCTCGCGCCGGCGGAACAGCCCCCGCTGGTTCACGAAGCCGCCGAGATTGGTGGAGACGGTCACGTCCGGACTGGTGGTGACGATCCGGTCGGCCAGCGGATGGCCGCTCTTGGCGAGGTCCAGCAGGATCCGCCCGAAGGCCTGCTGGGTGGACTGTTCGGCGCCTTCGGGGCTCGGGAACGCGCCACGCGGCGGCGCGGGCACGGCGTCGGCCACGAAACGGCGCTGGACCGGTTGGGCGAACGGGACGGCGTCGATGAAGGCGCGGATCTCGGCGGCCTCTTCCGGCGAAAGGCCGGCCAGCGGCTCCCACTCCTGGCCCTCCGGCACCCCCATGGACGCGCGGAGGCTCTCCACCTGGGCCGGCGTCATCAGGCCGGCATGGTTGTCCTTGTGGCCCTGCAGTGGCAGGCCGAAGCCCTTCACCGTGTAGGCGATGAACAGCGTGGGGACGTCGTCCTGGCAGGCGTCGAACGCTTCGGTCAGGGTCTCGATGCAGTGACCGCCGAGGCCTATCATCAACTGGTGCAGCGCGGTGTCGTCGAAACTGGCCAGCAGCGCGTGTATTCCCGGCTCGCGCCCGATGTCGCGCGCCAGACGTTCGCGCCAGGCGGCGCCGCCCTGGTAAGTGAGGGCCGCGAAGTCGGCGTTGGGGCAGGCCTCGATCCAGGCCTGCAGCGCCTTGCCGCCCGGCCGCGCGAAGGCGCGCTGCTGGGCCTTGCCCCACTTGAGCGTCACCACCCGCCAGCCGGCCGTCTCGAAGATGTCGTCGAACCGGTCGAACATCCGGTCGGCCGTCGTCGCGTCCAGGCTCTGCCGGTTGTAGTCGACGATCCACCAGCAGTTCCGGATGTCGTGCTTGTAGGCCTCGATCAGGCACTCGTAGATGTTGCCCTCGTCGAGTTCGGCGTCGCCCAGGGTGGCGACGAAGCGGCCCTTGCGCGCCGGGTCCAGCAGGCCGTGGCCCTCCAGGTAGTCCTGCATCAGCGAGGCGAAGGCGGTGATCGCCACCCCCAGGCCGACCGACCCGGTGGAGAAGTCGACGTCGTCCTTGTCCTTGGTCCGGGAGGGGTAGGACTGGGCGCCGCCGAAGCTGCGGAAGGTCTCGAGCTGTTCGCGCGTCTGCCGGCCCATCAGGTATTGGGCGGCGTGGAAGACGGGGCTGGCATGCGGCTTCACCGCCACCCGGTCCTCGGGTCGGAGGGCGTGGAAGTACAGGGCCGTCAGGATGGTGGTCATCGAGGCGCAGGACGCCTGGTGCCCGCCGACCTTCAGGCCGTCGCGGCTCTCGCGCAGGTGGTTGGCGTTGTGGATCGTCCAGGTGGCCAGCCAGCGCAGCCGTGCGTCGATGCGGTCGAGCAGTTCGGCCTCGCGCGCGGCGCCGCGATTGTGACCGGCGGCGAGGGGGCGGGTCTGGGGCATGAGAAGGCGCGCCTGTCGCGATGTGTGGAGTGTTGTTGCGCCTGAACGCCCGGTTCAGGGTGCATTGCTATCGCTTCTAGCAGACTTCGCGCACGATCGTCAGGGCGCTGTCCGGCCGTCGCAGGCATTTTTCACTATCGAAATGTCGGTACGTTCCGATTGACGACGCCCATTCGTTGGGATCAGCCTTGGGGCTGAGCGAGGCCGAAAGAGTCCCGCCGGAGGAAGCCTCGAATGACCCTCAACGCGCCCGCCGCGGCCGAACGGCTGCCCTTGAAGACCAAGCTGGCCTTCGGGATAGGCAGTTCCGCGGAAGTGATCGCCCTCTACGCCGTCTCCAGTTTCGCGCTGCTCTACTACAACCAGGTGCTGGGCGTGCCGGCGCACTGGATCGGCATCGCGATCTCGCTGAGCCTGGTCCTGGACGGACTGACAGAGCCGGTCGTGGGCGCCTGGTCTGACCGCACCAAGTCGAAACTTGGCCGCCGGCATCCGTGGATGTACGCCGCGCCGATCCCGATCGCGCTGACGTTCTATGGCATCTTCAATCCCCCGGCCGGGCTGGAGCCCCTGGGGCTCACCATCTGGTGCGGCGTCTTCGTCTCCCTGCTGCGGCAGGTGATGACCTTCTTCCACACCCCGCACCTGGCCCTCGGCGCCGAGCTGTCGCCCAACTACCTCGAGCGGTCGAAGGTGATGGCCTACAACAGCTTCTTCACCTGGGCCGGCGGCTCGGCGATGACCTGGATCGCCCTCAGCTACTTCTTTCCGTCGACCCCCGAGTACCCACGCGGCCTGCTCAACCCCACGCCGTGGGCGGGCTTCGCCCTCACCATGGCGCTGACCATCGTGACGGTGCTGTTCGCCTCGGCCTGGTTCACCCGCGACCGGATCCCGTTCCTGCCGCAGCCCGCGGCCGACGTGAAACCCTTCAGCCCGGCCGAGTTCTTCGCCGACGTCTGGAAGGCGCTACGTAACCGCAACTACGTCTGGCTGCTCATCGGCTACTTCTTCCTGTCGATGATGATCGGCCTGAAGGAGGGTCTGCGGCTCTACACCGCCACCTTCTACTGGGGCCTCTCCAGCGAGGAGCTCCGCTGGTTCGTGATCGGCAGCTTCGTCGGCTATGCGACGGCCTTCCTGTTCGCGGCGCGGATGCATGGCCGGTTCGACAAGCGCGCGACGCTGGTCTGGGGGGCGGTGATCTATGCGCTCACCACGGCCGCGCCTCTGGTCGCCGGCCTCTTCGGCCTCCTGTCCCGCGACACGCCGAACCTGCTGGTGATCCTGATCGCCTGGTCGTCGCTGTCGTACGGCTCGCTCAGCGTGCTGCAGATCGGGGCGATGTCCGCCCTCGCCGACATCGCCGACGAGAACGAACTGCGCTTCGGCGTGCGGCAGGAAGGCATCCTGTATTCCACCCGCGCCCTGGCGGCGAAGATCGACCAGGCGATCGGTTCGGTGCTGGCGGGCTTCGTGCTGCTGATGATCGCCTTCCCCCAAAAGGCCACGCCGGGCGCGGTCGCCGACAGCGTGCTGTTCAAGCTGGCGCTCTGGGACGGGGCGATCGCCGCCGTGCCCGGGCTGATCGCGGCGCTGTGCTACGCGCGCTATCGCATCAGCAAGCAGAGCTACGAGGAGACCCGCGCCGCCCTGGTCGCCAAGCGGGCCCGCGCGCCCGCCGCCGCCGCCGGCCCGACGCCCGTCAAGGATCCGCCGGGCGTGGTGGCCGCGACGCCAGCCGAATAGGTCAGACGCCGGCTTCCAGCGCCTCGATCAGGCTGCCCGTATAGGCCGCGTGGCCGACGTGGGTGAGCCGGGCTTGGAAGTCGGCCCAGATCTCGCCGCCCAGGTTCCGCCACCGGCGGCAGAAGGCGTAGTCCTCCGAGAGGTACTGCCCGGTCTCGGGCTCGATCATGGTGTCGAACACCATCACGGTCTCGGCGGCGGCGTTGTCGGCCATGTCGCCCATCTTGGCCCGGAGCTCGGGATGGGCGTCGAACAGCTTCTGCATCGCCCCGCGTGAGATCATCAGGAAGCCGGTGCCGCCATAGGCCACCTGGGCGTACCCGTCGTTCACATCGACGCTGTTCTGCGGATTGGGCAGGAAGCGGACCACATAGCCGATGGACGCCGCCTGCAGGTCGGTGACGCCCTTCTCGACGGCCCGCCGAACCTTGCCCCAGTCGATCTTCTTCAGCGGGCAGACCGCAGCGATCACGTCCTTGCCCGAGTCCAGAAGGCGGAAGACGTCGTGCGGCATGAAGCCGATGTCGGCGTCGATGTAGAGGATATGGGTGGCGTCGGGATGGGCGAGGAACTGGGCGGCGAGCCGCGAGCGGCCGCGCGTGATCAGGGCCTCGCCCCCCATCATCTCAACGTGCAGGCCGACGCCCTGCTGGCGGCAGGCGTCCTGCAGCCGCAGCAACGAGCTGACGAAATGAAGCGTGAGTTGGCCGCCGTAGCAGGGCACGGCGAGATAGATGAAGGGCGGCTTGGCGTCGGACATGGCGCGGACCATAGAGCCGCCCCCGCCCGGCGTCGATCAGGCCGGGCGCAGCCGCCTGACGGCCAGGTAGCCCGCCACCGCGATCGCCACGCCAAGGCTGTCGGCCAGCAGGTCCAGCGGGTCTCCGTGGCGACCCGTCGGCGCGGCGGCCTGGATGAATTCGATGAGCAGGCCGTAGGCCAGGGCGAAGGCCGGGATCGCCAGCCGCCGCGCGGGGGCCAGCAGATAGCCGGTCGCCGTCAGCACGAACCAGGCGGCTGTGTGCTCGAACCGGTCGCCCGTGCCGGGATCGGGCAGGTCCTCGCTGGGCAGCAGGCACAGCACCATCAGGATCGCCGCGGCCAGGGCGTAGAGGCCGAGGCGGTACGGCCGGGGCAGACGCGAGGGAAGGAACATCACCCCTTACTTGCACGTCCAAACTTGTCTCTCTAGCGTCCGCGCCGCGAAGATTTGGTGCAGGAGCTGGGCGTGACCATCGAGGCGGTGATCTGGGATTTCGGCGGGGTGTTCACCTCCTCGCCGTTCGAGGCGTTCAACCGCTACGAGGCCGAGAAGGGGCTGCCGAAGGACTTCATCCGGCGGATCAACGCGACGAACCCCGATCACAACGCCTGGGCGCTGTTCGAGCGCAACGAGATCGACACCTTCAAGTTCGACGAGCTGTTCCTCGCCGAGTCCACGGCGTTGGGTCATCCGGTGCCCGGCCGCGAGGTGCTGCCGCTCCTGTCGGGCCAGCTTCGGCCGCGGATGGTGGCGGCGCTGAAGGCGTGCAAGGCGCAGTTCAAGGTCGGCTGCATCACCAACAACGTGGTGTCCGAGCACAGCCCTGGTCAGGACGAGGGCCAGCGGATGGCCGGCGCCATGGCCCAGGTCATGCCGCTGTTCGACGCCATCATCGAGAGCTCCAAGGCCGGGGTGCGAAAGCCGGACCCGCGCATCTACCTGATGATGTGCGACCTGCTGGGCGTGCAGCCCGAGGCCTGCATCTACCTCGACGACCTGGGCATCAACTGCAAGCCGGCGGCGGGCCTCGGCATGCAGGCGATCAAGGTGGTGGACGTCGATCAGACCCTGGCCGACCTGTCGCGTCTCACCGGCCTGTCGTTCGACGAGCAGCCGGCGTGAGCCGGCCGCCGCGCATCGGCGCCGACGCCGCGCTCGCCGACCTGCCGGGCTGGAGCAAGGCCGCCGGTCCGCGGGACGCCATCGTCCGCACGTTCCGGTTCAAGGATTTCAACGAGGCGTTCGGATTCATGACCCGGGTGGCGATCATGGCCGACAAGCTCGACCACCATCCGGAGTGGTTCAACGTCTACAACCGGGTCGAGGTGGTGCTGACCACGCACGACGCCGACGGTGTGACGGAGCTCGACGTCCGCATGGCCCAGTTCATGGACGAGGCGGCGGGCCAGGAGGAGGTCTGACGGGGGCGGACGGCGCGCCGTTCAGTTCACGATGACCGCGCCCAGCAGCACGCGGGCGCCCGGCCGGCCCAGGATCGCGTCGGTCTGCCGCTGGAGCGCCTGGCCGATGTAGTCGACGCTCGGTAGCTGGCCCGGGATCAGCCCGGCGGCGTAGGACTGCACCGTCTGCACATAGGCGGCCCGCAGGCGCGGGATCGACTGCTCGGCCCGCTTGCGGAGCGCCGCATCCGGCACGTCGAGGCCGATGTCCACCGAGAGGACGCCCCGTGTGCCGTTCGCGCGGAGCGTCGTGCCCAGCAGGTTGCCCAGCGCCAGGTAGGTCGAATTGGTGGCGGTCTTGCCCTCCTTCTCCGCGCCGGCGCCCGAAGCGTGCGCGAGAGCCGGCAGGGCGGCGGAGGCGGCGAGGCCGAGGAAAACGCGGCGGTCCATGGCGTCCGGATCGTCGATCATGGTTAGCGGTCTCTTTACGCGCAGATGCGACACCATCGGGCAAGACGTCCGCAAACTGCTTCGGAGCGCCCCTTGGGCCGATTTGCGCCGACCAACCTCGACCTCGACGGCAAGGTCATCCTCGTGACCGGGGGCACAGGCTCCTTTGGCCGCCGGTTCATCGAGACCATCCTCGAGCGCTCGTCGCCGCGAAAGCTGATCGTCTATTCCCGCGACGAACTGAAGCAGAGCGAGATGCAGATCGATCTCGCCGAACGCTTCGGGCCGAAGAAGCTGGCCGCCATGCGCTTCTTCCTGGGCGACGTGCGCGACCGCGAGCGCCTCAGCCTGGCGTTCCGGGGCGTCGACATCGTGATCCACGCTGCGGCCCTGAAGCAGGTGCCGGCGGCGGAGTACAACCCGTCGGAGTGCATCCACACCAATGTTCTCGGCGCCGAGAACGTGGTGTGGGCGTGCCTCGCCAACCGCGTGAGTCAGGTGGTGGCGCTCTCGACCGACAAGGCCTGCAACCCGATCAACCTCTACGGCGCGACGAAACTCGCCTCGGACAAGACCTTCGTCGCCGCCAATAACCTGTCCGGCGACATCGGCACCCGCTTCTCGGTGGTGCGCTACGGCAACGTGGTCGGTTCGCGCGGCTCGGTGATCCCGTTCTTCCAGCGGCTGATCCAGCGCGGAGCCGGCGAGCTGCCGATCACCGACCCGCGCATGACGCGGTTCCTGATCACCTTGGGCGAGGGCGTGAACTTCGTGCTCTCGTCGCTGGACCGGATGCACGGCGGCGAGATCTTCGTGCCGAAGATCCCGTCCATGAAGGTCACCGAGATCGCGGAGACCCTGGCGCCCGGCATGGCCACCAAGGTCATCGGCATCCGCCCGGGCGAGAAGCTGCACGAGATGATGATCTCGGCCGACGACGCGCGGAACACGGTGGACCTGGGCGACCGCTACGCGATCGAGCCGGCGTTCGTGGAATACAGCCGCGAGCCGCTGGAGGGCGCGCGGATCGCCGACGACTTCAGCTACGCCAGCGACACCAACCACGAATGGCTCGACGGGGCCGGCCTGATGAAGATGCTGGCCGATGACAAGCCGGCCGAACGCCGCCGCCGGGCCGACGACTGAGATGATCCTCCCCTACGGCCGCCAGACGATCGAGGATGACGACATCGCCGCGGTCGCCGAGGCGCTGCGGGCCGACTTCCTGACCACCGGGCCGACGGTGGAGGCCTTCGAGCGGGCCTTCGCCGAGACGGTGGGCGCGCGTCATGCGGTGGCCTGCGCCAACGGCACGGCGGCGCTGCACCTGGCGATGCTGGCGCTGAAGGTCCAGCCGGGCGAGGTGGTGATCGCGCCGTCCATCACCTTCCTCGCCACGGCCAACTGCGCCCGCTACGTCGGCGCCGACGTGGTGTTCGCGGACGTGGACCCGGATACCGGCCTGATGACGCCCGCCACGCTGGCCGACGCCCTCGAGCGTGTGGGCGGCCGGCGCCTGCGGGCGGTGCTGCCGGTCCACCTGCGCGGCGACGCCGCCGAACTCCCGGCGCTGGAGGCCCTGGCGCGGGACGCCGGCGCCGTGCTCGTGGAGGATGCGCCCCACGCTGTCGGAACGACGATGCGCTTCGGCAATGTGTCGGAAGTGGTCGGCGATGTGCGCCATTCGGCTATGGCGACCTTCTCGTTCCACCCGGTTAAGACCATCGCCACCGGCGAGGGCGGCATGGTCACCACCAACGATCCGGCCCTGGCCGAGCGCCTGCGGGTGATGCGCAGCCACGGCATGGTGCGGCCCGAAGGGTGCGAGCCGTGGTGGTACGAGATGCCCGAGCCGGGCTTCAACTACCGTCTCCCCGACATCCTCTGCGCCCTGGGCCTGTCGCAGCTGAAGAAACTGCCGCGCTTCGCCGAGCGGCGGCGCGGGCTGGCCGCGCTTTATCGTGACGCCCTCGCCCCGCTCACGCCGGTCGTGCGCCTGGCGGCCCAGCCAGCCTGGAGCGACCCGGTCCTGCATCTGATGGTGGCGCTGATCGACTTCGAGGCGGTGGACAAGACACGCCGCGAGGTGGTCGACGCCCTGAAGGCGCGCGGCGTCGGCAGCCAGGTCCATTACATCCCGGTGCACCGCCAGCCCTACTATCGGGAGCTCTACGGCGCTCTCGACCTGCCGGGCGCGGAGGCCTGGTACGCGCGTTGTCTGTCCCTGCCGCTCTATCCGGGCATGGAGGACGGTGACGTCGAGAAGGTCGCCGCGGCCCTGAAGGACGTCCTGGGCCTTTAGGCCTTCGGCTTCGGCTTGCGCATCCGCATCAGGCCTTCCTGCGCGCAGGAGGCGACGAGGGCCCCGTCCGAAGCGCGGTAAATGTAGCCGAGGTTGAAGCCGCGACCGCCGGAGGCCGACGGGCTCTCCTGCACATAGAGGTGCCATTCGTTGAAGTCGGTCGGCCGGTGGAACCACATGGCGTGGTCGAGGCTCGCCGACTGGAAGCCCGGCGTGCGCCAGCTCACCCCGTGCGGCCGGACCGAGGTGCCCAGCAGGCTCATGTCGGACGCATAGGCCAGGATCACCTGGTGCATGTGCGCGTCGGACCCGATCGGATGGCGGGCGCGGAACCAGACCTGCTGGTACGGGTCGCGCCGCTCGGGCTCCACCACGTCGAAGCGGCCGCCCACCGTGCGCATCTCGATCGGCTGGACGCGGTCGATCCAGTCCACGTCCTCGGCCGGCGGATTGGGATTCAGCCGCCGGCGGACCGCGGAGTCGTCCTCGACGTCGTCCCAGCCGGGCGCGTCGGGCATGTCGGCCTGGTGCTCGTAGCCGTCCTCCTCGTTCTGGAACGAGGCGGCCAGGTTGAAGATCTGCTGGCCCTTCTGGACGGCGATGACCCGGCGGGTGGTGAAGCTGCCGCCGTCGCGGCTGCGGTCCACCTCGAAGATGATCGGGATCGACGGGTCGCCAGGCCGGATGAAGTAGCAGTGCAGCGAGTGGCAGATCCGGTCCTCGACCGTCTCGTAGGCGGCCAGCAGCGACTGGGCGATCACCTGGCCGCCGTAGATCCGCTGGCGCTGCTCCTCGTCGGGCGTCGTGCCGCGGAAGAGGTTCACCTCCAGCCGTTCCAGCTTGAGGGTCTCGGCGAGCGTCTGGGTCGTGTCCATCGGGGCGTCCGCGATGCTGCAACTGCGAAAGGCGGGTGGATTACGCCGCGATTAGCCCGCTGGGAAGTCCATCCCTACTGGCTCCGCATCCGCAGCAGGCCTTCCTGCGCCACGGACGCCACCAGCGTGCCGTCCTCGGCATAGATGGCGCCGCGGATCAGGCCGCGGCCGTCCGAGGCCGACGGGCTGTCGTGGACGTAGAGGTGCCAGTCGTTGAAGTTGGTCGGCTTGTGGAACCACATGGCGTGGTCGAGGCTGGCGGACTGGAAGCCCTTGGTCTGCCAGTGCACCCCGTGCGGCCGCATGGCGGTGGACAGGAGATTCATGTCCGAGGCGTAGGCCAGGATCACCTGGTGCATCCGCGGATCATCGCCGATCGGCGTGGCGCAGCGGAACCAGTTCTGGGATTCCGGCGGCTTGGGTTGCTTGTCCATCCAGTAGGTGCGGGCGTCCTTCGACCGCATCTCGATCGGCATCGGCCGCGAGAGCCAGCGCTTGGCCTGCTCTGGCGCGTCCTTCATCAGCTCCAGCATCACCTCGCGCTGGTCCTTCAGCTCGGACCAGTGCGGGCCCTCCGGCATGGCGGCCTGGTGGAAGAAGCCCTCCTCCGGGTCCTTGAACGAGGCGGCGAGGTTGAAGATCTGCTTGCCGTGCTGGACGGCGACCACCCGGCGGGTGGTGAAGCTGCCGCCGTCGCGGCTGCGGTCCACCTCGAAGACGATCGGCACCGTCGGGTCGCCCGGGCGGATGAAGTAGCAGTGCAGCGAGTGGCAGACCCGCGCCTCCACCGTCTCGTAGGCGGCGAGCAGCGACTGGGCGATCACCTGGCCGCCGAAGATCCGTCCGGGGGCGTTGTCGGGCGACGTGCCCCGGAACAGGTTCTCCTCGATCCGCTCCAGTTGCAGCGTCTCGACCAGGGTCTCGTCCTGGGCTTCGGTTTCGGGAGGCAGGTTCTCGCTCATGGCGAGCGCCGATACGCGGGTGTACGGGCGGCGGCAAGGCTTGACGCAGCCGTCACTTGCGCGGCCTAGGGGCGCACATGTCCTTCGACTGCACTGTCCTCACCATGTTCCCGGACGCCTTTCCGGGTCCGCTGGGCGTCTCCCTGATCGGGACGGCGCGGCGAGAGGCCGCGCTCTGGTCGTTGGAAACGGTGGACATTCGGGCCTTTTCCACAGATAAGCGCGGCTTCCTCGACGACACCCCCGCGGGTGGCGGTCCGGGACAGGTGATGCGGGCGGACGTGATCGCCTCTGCGCTCGACAGCGTGGAGCGGCGCGGACGGCCGCTTTTGTACATGAGCGCCCGGGGTCGTCCCCTCACCCAGGCGCGCGTTCGTGAGTGGGCCCAGACGCCTGGGCTGATCGTCCTCTGCGGGCGGTTCGAGGGGGTGGACCAGCGGGTGCTCGACGCGCGCGGGTTCGAGGAGGTCTCCGTCGGAGACGCGGTGCTCGCCGGCGGCGAGGCGGCGGCGATGGTGGCGATCGAGGCGTGCGTACGGCTTGTGCCCGGTGTGTTGGGCCAGGCTGACAGCTTGAGTGAAGAAAGCTTCGAGGACGGGCTCCTCGAGCATCCGCAGTACACGCGACCGCGGACGTTCGAAAGCCTGGAGATCCCCGAGGTGCTGCTGTCCGGGAACCACGCGGCCATCCGCAAGTGGCGCCAGGACCAGCGGGAAGCGACGACGCGGGAGCGGAGGCCGGACTTGTGGGCCGCCAGGACCGCCAATCAACAGGCAAAGGGCGATTGAAGCCCAGTAAGGATGAAGACCATGGCTGCGAACATCATCGAGACCCTGCGCAAGGAAGAGGCCGACCGCCTGCTGGCCGCCCGCAAGGTCCCCGAATTCCGTCCGGGCGACACCGTCCGCGTCAACGTGAAGATCAAGGAAGGCGAGCGCGAGCGCGTCCAGGCCTATGAGGGCGTCTGCATCGCCCGTGCGGGTCAGGGCGTCGATGAGAACTTCACCGTCCGCAAGATTTCGTTCGGCGAAGGCGTGGAGCGGGTGTTCCCGATCCTCTCGCCGAACATCGAGTCCATCGAGGTGAAGCGCCGCGGCGTCGTGCGTCGCGCCAAGCTCTATTACCTGCGCGACCGTCGCGGTAAGTCGGCCCGTATCGCCGAGCGCCAGATGACGGCGACGACCAAGGAAGAGTCAACCGAGGGCTGAGACCTCTTCCGACATCCGGAATCAGGACGGCGGCTGGAGCGATCCAGCCGCCGTTTTCGTGCGCGACGCACGGATCATCGATCAGGCGGCGAGCGGCGGGCCGGCGGCCAACGAGGCGCGCCATCCGTCGGGAGTCATGGTCTCCAGGTACTCGGCCTGCATCTCGGCCGTGAGCACCTCGACCATCAGGGCGTTCTCGACCCAGAGTTCGATGACGCCGAACATGCCTCCGCGCGTACGGGTCTTGGCCAGCCAGCCGTACTCGGCGGCCAGGGCGAACACCTCCTCGGCCGCCAGCGGCGTGGCGATGGCCAGGTGGACGGGACCGTGACGGACGGGCGCGCCCGGCCGACCTTCGGCGTCGGCGTCGCCCTCGGCCGGATGCAGCTCGGTCCCGCGGGGATAGATTTCGATGGCCGAGTTTCGGTGGTCGCCCGCGAGCACGATCACCGAGCCCTCGCCGATCGGCGGGAAGGGCATGGCCTCGGCGCGCCACAGGCGGGCGATGGCGTCGCCGACCCGGACCGGGTCGTCCGCGGCGACGGAGACGTGGAAGATCATCTGGCAGCTCCTTGGTTGCCGCGCCGAGGTATTCCCGCCACCCGCTCTCCGAAATCAGCGATATTGCAATTGGGGGCTGCATGGATGCAGGGTCCCCGTGATGCCGGACTGGGACGACCTGCGCTTCTTCCTCGCCGTGGCCCGGACGGGCAGCACGATCGCGGCCGCCCGCGCGCTGGGCGTGAACCAGACGACGGTGTCGCGCCGCATCGGCGAGCTGGAGGCCCGCCTCGGCGTGCGGCTGTTCGACCGGATGCGCGAGGGGTTCCGGCTCCGCACGGACGCGGCGGCCATGGTCGAGATGGCCCAGCGCATCGAGGCGGAGGCCCGGGCCTTCGCGGACATGGGCGCGGCGCTCGGGCGCGGACCCGAGCGGATCCGGGTCACCACCAACGAGCCGCTGGCCAACGCCGTCTTCGCGCCGGCCATGATGGCGTTCCACGCGCGCTGGCCCGACGTGCGGGTCGAGCTGGTGGTCAGTCCGAGGGTGCTGGACCTGGGCCGCGGCGAGGCCGACGTGGCCTTGCGGGCCTGGAACCAGCCTGACGACCCGGAGCTGATCGCCCGTCGGGTCGCCGACGCCCACTGGGCCGTCTACTGCGGCCGGGACTATGCGCGCTTCAACGGCGTCCCGCGGAGCCTGGACGCGCTGGCGGAGCATCCGGCGGTGCTGCTGGATGACCCCAGCGGCATGCGGCTGTCCGAGATCGCCGCGCTGCGGTCGCTCGACAGGCGCGGCAGCCTGAACGACCTCTGCATCGCCGCGCGCGCCGGCCTGGGCGTCGTCAGTCTGCCATGCGTGCTGGGCGACACCCTGCCTGACCTCGTCCGCTGCTTCGTGCAGCCGGACCCCGTGACGCCCATCTGGCTCGCGCACCATCCGCGCCTGGGCGATACGCCGGAACTGCGCGACCTGCTCGACGCCATCGCCGACCAGGCCCACGCTGCGCGTGCGATCCTGCGGGGCGAGGGTGAACAGACGCCGGTCTGACCCCCGTTGCGCTGCACCGAAAGCGCACGCGAATTCCCATAACTGTGGTCGCGCAGGCCTAGCCTCGCCGGGCGGGCGACGCTACCCAGGCGGACACAATCTGGGAGGGTGGAATGGCGGCTCTGCAAGTCGACACGGCGATCCGCGCGGATGAAGGACGGCTGTTCGCCGACCTGTCCCGCGACTGGGAGATCTGGGGCCCGAACGGCGGCTACGTCTCGGCGATCGCGCTGCGAGCGGCCGGCGCAGCGGCGCCGGCGGACCATCGGCCGGCGACCCTGTCGGTCCAGTACCTCGGTGTCGGCGCCTTCGGTCCGGCCGAGGCGGTGGTGACGCCGGTGAAGCAGGGCCGCAGCGCCTGGCTGCTCAACGTCGGGCTCCAGCAGGAGGGCAAGGCGTTCCTCCAGGCCCAGGTGTGGACCACCAACCGCAGCGGCGGGCCGGTCACCGCCGAGGCGCGGGCGCCCGACGTGCCGCCGCCATCCGAGCTGAAGACCTACCGGGAGCACATGGGCGCCCCGCCGCAGCATGGCTTCTGGCGCAACTTCGAGGGCAAGCCGCTCAGGTTCGTCCCGCCCGACGCGCCGCGGGAGGCGGCGCCGGCGGTCCTGCGCGAGTGGTACAGCTTCATCGGCTACGAAGCGGGCGACCCGTTCCTCGACTTCGCTCGCGCGGTGATCCTGCTCGACACCCTGGTCTGGCCGACCCACCACCGGGGCCTGGCGACGGCGCCGGACTACATCGCCCCCAGTCTCGACCTCACGGTCTGGTTCCACGAACCGGCCGGCGCCAGCGCCTGGCTGCTGGTGGACGGCGTGGCCGATGTCGCGCGGGAAGGGCTGATCCACGGCCACAGCCGGATCTGGACCGACGACGGGCGGCTGGTCGCCACCGGCGGCTCGAACCTGCTGCATACGCCGCGGCGCTGATCCGTCAGGCGGCGCCCTCGGCCACGAAGGCGGCGAACTCCTTCGCCAGGTGGTCGAACATCAGCCGCATCCGCGGCGAGCCGCGCAGGGTCTCGTGCATGCAGATCCAGATCTCGAGCTTGAAGCCGAACTGGTCGTGCATCACCGGGACCAGGTTCTCGCGCCGCGCCAGGCGGCTCTGGCAGACGCCGATCCCGACCCCGGCCCGGATGGCCGCGAGCTGGGCCACGTCGTTGTCGGTGCGATAGGCGAAGAGGTCGCGGGTGATCGGCCGGTCGATGGCGATCGCATTCGCGATCTCGGGATAGGCGCGATCGAAGCCGATCAACGTATGCCCGACCAGCTCGTCGAAGGTGGTCGGCGTGCCGTGCGCCGCCAGATACTCGGGCGTGGCGTGGAAGCCGAGCGGCAGCTCGCCGATCTTCTTGGCCACCAGGCTGTTCTGGGTCGGACGCGACATTCGCACCGCCACGTCGGCGTCGCGGCGGTTCAGGTCGTCGTTCTTGTTGTTCAGCGTCAGCTCGACCTGGATGCCGGGGTGCGCCTCGCGGAAGCGCGCCATCATCGGGGGGATCACCTCGATGCCGACGATCTCGCTGACCGTGACGCGGACCACACCGCCCTCGCCGCTGACGATGCCGCTGATGTCGCGACTGGCGGCCGCCGCCGCGGCGGCCATGTCGGCCAGGTGCGGGCGGAAGGCCATGGCCAGGTCCGTCGGCTGCAGGCCGCGGGGGCTGCGGAGGAACAGCGGCGCGCCGAGCTGGCGTTCCAGCTGGTCGATGTGCCGCCCGAGGGTCGGCTGGGTCAGCCGCCGGATCCTGGCCGCCGCCGAGAAGCTGCCGGCCTCCAGCACCGCGTGGAGGCTCTGCAGAAGGTCCCAATCCGCCGTCGTCGACATGCGGACATGAATAGCTGTTCTGCGGACTTCGGCAATTCTGTTCCGCTGGCCTCCGGCGCATCTGTTCCGGCGACGGATGGAGACCTGAGATGACCAAACCCCTGGCCCTGGTGCTCGGCGCGACGGGCGGAATCGGCGGCGCCCTGGCGGACCGGCTCGTACAGGACGGCTGGCGCGTCCGCGCCCCGCACCGCGATCCCGACCGGGCCCGCGCCACCAGCGGGCGAGCGCGACTGGAGTGGGTGCAGGGCGACGCCCTCTCGCCCGAGGCCATCGTCGCCACCGCGGATGGCGCGCAGGTGGTGGTCCACGGGGTCAACCCGCCGGGTTACCGCAACTGGGCCGGGCTGCAGCTGCCGATGCTGGGGTCCAGCATCGCCGCGGCGCGGGCGGCAGGCGCCCGGCTGCTGTTCCCCGGCACGGTGTACAACTACGGCCCCGACGCCTTCCCGCTGATCGACGAGACCGACGCCCAGAACCCGGTCAGCCGGAAGGGCGCGATCCGGGTGAGGATGGAAGCGGCGCTGAAGGCGGCGGACGTCCCGGTGCTCATCGTCCGGGCCGGCGACTTCTTCGGCCCCCGGCCCGGCAACAACTGGCTGTCGCAGGGCATCGCGCCGGCAGGCCGTCCCATCACCGCCATCAGCTATCCCGGACCGCTGGAGGTGCGCCACGCCTGGGCGTACCTGCCGGATGTGGCCGAGACCTTCGTGCGCCTGCTCGGAGCCGACCTCGGCGCGTTCGAGGCTTTCCACATGCAGGGCCAGGCCATCACCGGGCACGAGCTGGTTGCGGGCCTCGAGGCCGCGGCCGGCCGCAAACTGGCCATCCGGCGCCTGCCCTGGCTGGCGATCGCCGCCGCCGCGCCGTTCAACGAGACCCTGCGCGAGATGCAGGAGATGCGGTACCTCTGGCGGCGCGAAGTGCTGCTCGACAACCGCCGCCTCGTCGGGCGGCTGGGGCCGGAGCCGCGAACGCCGCTGGTCGACGCGCTCCGGGCGGCGCTGGCGGGGCAGGGCTCGCTGGCCGGACAAATGGCCGCCTGAGCCCGGCGAAAAAAATTTGCTGCAAATGCAAGACGAATGCGGCTTTGCAGCACTAGACGTGCGCGCATCGGCGGACCTACATGCCGCCCATGCCCGGCAAGACCCTTTACGACAAGATCTGGGACGCCCACGTCGTCGCTGAACAGGACGGCGAGGCGATCCTCTACATCGACCTTCACCTGATCCACGAGGTGACGACGCCCCAGGCCTTTGCGGGCCTTCGCGCCAACCGTCGTCCGGTGCGCCGGCCCGACCGCACCCTGGCGGTGGCCGACCACAACGTGCCGACCGAAGGGCAGGACCTGGGCGTCGACGCAGTGGCCGACGAGGAGGCGCGGCTCCAGCTCCAGACCCTGGGCAAGAACGTAGCCGACTACGGCATTGAGTACTTCCCGATGGGCGACATCCGGAACGGGATCGTCCACGTGGTCGGCCCGGAGCAGGGTCGCACCCAGCCGGGCATGACCATCGTCTGCGGCGACAGCCACACCTCGACGCACGGCGCGTTCGGCGCCCTGGCCCACGGCATCGGCACCTCCGAGGTCGAGCACGTCCTGGCCACCCAGACCCTGCGGCAGAAAAAGGCCAAGAACTTCCGCGTCCGCATCGAGGGCGAACCGGCCCCGGGTGTCGGCGCCAAGGACTTCGCCCTGGCCGTGATCGGCGAGATCGGGACCGCCGGCGGCACCGGCTACGTCATCGAGTACGCGGGCTCGGCCGTGCGCGCGCTGTCGATGGAGGGCCGCATGACCCTCTGCAACCTGACCATCGAGGGCGGCGCGCGGGCCGGCCTTGTCGCGCCCGACGAGACCACCTTCGAGTATCTCAAGGGCCGGCCATCCGCGCCCAAGGGCGGCGCGTGGGAGATGGCCCTGTCGTACTGGAAGACCTTCTTCACCGACGACGACGCCGTGTTCGACCGCGAAATCGTGCTGGACGCCGCGAAGATCGCGCCGACGGTCACCTGGGGCACCAGCCCCGAGGACGTGGTGGCGGTGACCGGCGTCGTGCCGTCGCCCGACAGCTTCTCGACCCCGGACAAGCGCGCCTCGGCGGCTCGCGCCCTGGACTACATGGGGCTGTCCGCCGGCCAGCCGATCACCGAGGCGAAGATCGACGTCGTCTTCATCGGCTCCTGCACCAACAGCCGCATCGAGGACCTGCGCAGCGCTGCGAAGATCGCTGAAGGCCGCAAGGTCGCCGAGGGCGTCCGGGCCATGGTCGTGCCGGGCTCTGGCCTCGTCCGCGCCCAGGCCGAAGACGAGGGCCTGGACGAGATCTTCAAGGCCGCCGGCTTCGAGTGGCGCGAGCCGGGTTGCTCGATGTGCCTCGGCATGAACCCCGACAAGCTGACGCCGCACCAGCGCTGCGCCTCGACCTCGAACCGCAACTTCGAGGGCCGCCAGGGCCGGGACGGCCGCACCCATCTGATGAGCCCCGCCATGGCCGCGGCCGCCGCCATCGCCGGCCACATCGCCGACGTGCGGGACTATCTGTAGCGCCATGATCGTAGGCCTCGACCACATCGCCCTCGTCGTCCGCGACCTCGACGCCGCGGTGGACGGCTACGCCCGCATGTTCGGCGTCACGCCCGACTGGATTGGCCGGGGCGGCGGCGTGCGCCAGGCGTGGTTCCAGTTCCCCAACGTGGCGCTCGACCTGATCTCGCCCGAAGGGGAAGGCCCCTCCGCTGACGCGATGCGGGCGCACCTGGACAGCGCGGGCGAGGGCCTCTGGGCCCTGGCCTTCGCCAGCGACGACCTGGCGGGTGACGTGAAGCTGCTCAACCGGCGAGGCATCCCCGCCGGCGAACCCGCGCCCATGCGCACCAAGGCCGCCGACGGCAGCGTGCGGGAGTGGACCGGGTCCAGCCTGGACTCCAAGGCGACCGGCGGCCTGCGCCTGCTGCTGATGGCGAGGCCGGCCCAGCCCTGGCCGCGCGCGACGCCCAGCGCCGAGGCCCCGATCACCCAGCTCGACCACGTGGTGGTGGTGACGCCGAACGTGGACAGGGCCCTGGCTGTCTATGGCGCCAAGCTCGGCCTCGACCTGCGCCTCGACCGCGAGAACCCGAAGTGGAACGCGCGCCAGCTCTTCTTCCGCTGCGGCGACGCCGTGGTCGAGATGGGCGCGAAGATCGGCGGGGCGCCGACGGACGAACCCGACCGTTCGGGCGGTCTCGCCTGGCGCGTGGCCGAGCCGCACGCCGCCCGGGCCCGCATCGCCGCCGCTGGCTTCGACGTCTCGGAAGTCCGCGTCGGCCGCAAGCCCGGCACCCACGTCTTCACCGTCCGCGACGCGCCTGCAGGCGTGCCGACGATCATGCTCAGCGCCGAGCCCCAGTTGGAAAACGCCTGATGGAAGCCTTCACCCGCCTCGACGCCAAGGCCGCGCCGCTGCCGCTGGCCAACATCGACACCGACCAGATCATCCCCAAGCAGTTCCTGAAGACGGTGGAGCGCGCGGGCCTCGCCAAGGGCCTGTTCTACGAATACCGCTTCGACCAGCAGGGCCGGGAGATCCCCGACTTCGTGCTGAACCAGCCGGCCTACAAGGGCGCGGGCGTGCTGATCGCCGGCGACAATTTCGGCTGCGGTTCGTCGCGCGAGCACGCGCCGTGGGCGCTGATGGACTTCGGCATCAAGTCGGTGATCAGCACCAGCTTCGCCGACATCTTCTACAACAACTGCTTCCAGAACGGCCTGCTGCCGGTGGTGCTCAAGGCCGAGGAAGTCCAGCAGCTGATGGACGAGGCCCGCGGCGGCAACCACGTGGTCAGCGTCGACCTGGAGACCCAGACGGTCACCTCACCGTCGGGCAAGGTGTTCCACTTCGACATCGACCCCCAGCGCAAGGCCAAGATGCTGAAGGGCCTCGACGCCATCGGCGAGACTCTGGAGGCCGCGCCCGCCATCGACACCTACGAGATGAAGCGCGCCCTGGCCCAGCCCTGGCTGGAAGGCGCGTGAGCGTCGTCATCGCCGGGACGGTCCGGGTTCCGCCCGGGAATTTGGACGCCTTCCGGCCGCACATGGCCCGGATGCTGGCCGCCAGCCGGGCCGAGGACGGTTGCCTCACCTATTCCTACGCCGTCGACGTCGAGGACCCCGGCCTGATCCGGGTGTTCGAGGCGTGGCGCGACGAGGCGGCCCTGCAGGCGCATTTCGCGACCGCCCACATGGCGGCCTGGCGCGCCGCCTGGCCGCAGTTCGGGGTTTCGGATCGGAACCTCAGCCTGTACGAGGTCGCCGCCGAGCGGCCACTCTAGCTTTCCGGGGATGACCATGACCGACCTTCTCCTCCTGCCCGGCGACGGGATCGGGCCGGAAGTGACGGCGCAGGTGCGCCGCGTAGCCGAGGCGCTGACGCCCGACCTGAAGCTCGACGAGCGCCCGTTCGGCGGCGCCAGCTACGACCTGTACGGCGAGCCGCTGGCCGACGAGACGCTCGCCGCCGCCAAGGCGGCCCGCGCGGTGCTGATGGGCGCCGTGGGCGGCCCGAAGTGGGCGGGCGTGGCGCGCGACAAGCGCCCCGAGGCTGGCCTGCTCAAGCTGCGCGCCGAGATGGAGGTGTTCGCCAACCTGCGGCCGGCCCTGTGCTTCCAGCCACTGGCCGACGCCTCCAGCCTGAAGCGCGAGCTGGTCGAGGGCCTCGACTTCATGATCGTCCGCGAGTTGACGGGCGGCATCTATTTCGGCGAGCCGCGGTTCATCGAGGACCTGCCGGGCGGCGGCCAGCGCGCCGTCGACACCCAGGTCTACACCACCGCCGAAATCGAGCGGGTCGCCCGCGTCGCCTTCGAGCTGGCGCGGGGCCGGCGCAACAAGGTGCACTCGGCCGAGAAGTCCAACGTGATGGACTCGGGCCTCCTGTGGCGCCGCGTCGTGACCGACCTGCACCAGCGCGAGTACCCCGACGTCGAGCTCGAGCACATCCTGGCCGACAACGCGGCCATGCAGATCGTGAAGAACCCCAAGCAGTTCGACGTCATGGTCACGGACAACCTGTTCGGCGACATCCTGTCGGATGCGGCGGCCCAGCTCACGGGCTCGCTCGGGATGCTGCCGTCGGCGGCGCTGGGCGTCGCGGGCAAGCCCGGCCTCTACGAGCCGATCCACGGCTCGGCCCCGGACATCGCCGGCCAGAACCTCGCCAATCCGCTGGCCGCGATCCTGTCGTTCGAGATGGCCCTGCGCTGGTCGCTGGATCGCGCACCCGAGGCCGACCGGCTGTTCGCCGCCGTCGAGAAGGCCCTGGAGAAGGGCGCCCGCACCCGCGACCTCGGCGGCAGCCTCACCACCGTCCAGATGGGCGACGCCGTCCTCGCCGAGCTCTAGGCGCCGGAAGGCTAGACACACAGGTTCCACGGAACAGCACAGAAGGGGCCCAGCCCAGCCGGCCCCAAGCAATCTTCTGTGTCGCTCTGCGACGTCTGTCGTCGGAAAGGCGGCTTCGCCGCCTTCAGAGCGTGAGCCGCCAGGTCTCGCTGACCTCGGGCTTGCCGAAGTCGTCGTGAGTCCAGGTCTCGACGATTTCGAAGCCGACCGAAGCGTAGATGCCACGCGCCGCGGTCAGCACCGCGTGGGTCCACAGCACGATCTCGCGGTAGCCGGCCTCACGGGCGAAGGCGACGCAGTCCTCCACCAGCCGGCGGCCCAGTCCCAGCCCCCGCGCGCCGGGGGTCAGCAACAGCAGCCGCAGCCGGGCGACGTCCTCACTCTCCTTCACCAGAAACACCGAGCCGATCCGCTCGCCGCTCCGCTCGGCGATCCAGCAGCGCTCGCGGGCGGGGTCGTGCTTTTCCAGGAAGTCCGCGCAAATGCGAGCCGTGACCGCCTCGATGCCGGCGCCCCAGCCGTATTCGCGGCCGTAGATCAGGGCGTGCTGCTCGATCACCCAGCCCATGTCGCCGGGCCGATGCGGGCGAAGGACCGCCGGCGCCGGCGCTGCCGAGGGTTCGAGCAGGGCCTGGGCCATATCCAGCGCCGCGGCGAGTTTCCCCTGGGCGTCGGGCGCGAGCCGGTCGACCAGTTCGCCGGCCTTGGCGGCCGAACGGGCGTCGAGCGCCGCAAAAGCCTCCCGCCCCGCCGGCGTAAGCCGCAGGACGAAGCTGCGGCCGTCGCTCGGCGAGCGCGTCCGCGCCACCAGGCCCTCGCGTTCGTAACGGGCGACGATCCGGCTGACATAGCCGGCGTCGAGCGCCAGAGCCGCGCAGATCGCGCCCGGCGTCACCCCGTCGTCCTGCGCGATCTCGTACAGGACCCGCGCCTCGGTGACGGTGTAGGGGCCGCCGAGATAGGCCCGGTCGAGCACGCCAATCGCCCGGGTGTAGAAGCGGTTGAAGCGCCGGACGGCGGCGACGGTGTCTGTCTGGGCCATGGCATATCGAACGCCAGTTATTTGACACAGTCAAGCAACTCGCCGGCGACACAACCCTGGCCGGCGAGTAGCGGCCTGTTAAGCCTTCAGGTTGATCATCAATGATCAGTCAGCCGGGCGTTGGCCGGCGAAACGCGGAGCTCGTGGGCGATGGCCGACGACCCTGACAACTCCCTGGGGCCAGGGCCCGGGGCGCTGGCGCTGATCATCACGGCCGAGACCCAGCTCGAAGAACTGGGCAAGGCGTTCGACGCGCCCGGGCTGACGGCGCTGCGCACCCTGATCAGCGGCTATCCTGAGATGGGCTCGCCCGGGGCGGGCGAGGTCGTGGCCAGCCTGTTCATGCTGCTCGGCCGCTTCCTGGCGGCGGGCCGATCGGACCGTCAGGCCATCCTCGTCCACCTGCAGGCCTGGCGGCTGATGACGGCGGCGCCGGTGTCGCCAGAGGCCCAGGCGCAGCTGTTGGACGGGCTGCGAACGATCCGCGACCTCTACGACGACGCGGCGGCGGCATAGCGCGCCCGCGGTGAGGCGTGGCATGGTCCCGCCCGAGGCAGGGAGGCCCGCATGGCATCGCACTGGCTGGTGAAGTCGGAACCGGCGAAATACGCCTTCGCCGACCTTCAGCGCGACGGCAGGACCGTCTGGGACGGCGTGCGCAACAACGCCGCGGCGCTGCACCTGAAGGCCATGAGGGTCGGCGACGAGGTGCTCTACTATCACTCTCAGGAGGGGCTCGCCGTGGTCGGGATCGCGCGGGTGACGAAGGAGGCCTTCCCGGACGTGACCGACCCCGCGGGGCGGTTCGTCGCTGTGGAGCTCGCCCCGGTGCGCCCGCTCCGGCAGGAGGTGACCCTTCAGGCGATGAAGTCCAACCCCGCCCTGGCCGACCTGGCGATGATCCGCCAGTCCCGCCTGTCCGTCTCGCCGGTAAGCGCTGAGGAATGGGCGGAAATCCTGAAGATGGCGGGCGAATGATGCGCCGGGCGCTGATCCTCTTCGCCGCCCTGGCGCTGGCGACGCCGACCCTGGCCAAGACCCCCGCGCCCGTGAAGCGAGGCCATGAGCTGGCGCGCCAGGTCTGCGCCTCGTGCCATGCGGTCGAGCCGGGCGGGACCAGCCCTGAGCCCCGGTCGGCGCCGCTGGCGAGCCGCGACATGCGCCACGTGGCCGGCATCGAGGGCCGACTCGCGCGCCTCACCCGCGAAGGCCACTACGGCATGCCGCCCCAGGCGCTCACGGACGAGCAGGTGCGGGACCTGCTGGCCTATATCGAGAGCCTGGCGCCGCGTTAGCCGGCGATCGTCATCTGGGTCTGGATCACCAGGGCCAGCAGCTTGCCGTCGGCGTTGGTGACGCGCGTCTGCCAGACGCTGGATCGGCGGCCGACGTGCAGGGGTGTCGCCTCGCCCTGGACCACCGATCCGACCGGCGCGGCGCCCAGGAAGTTGGTCTTGCTCTCCAGCGTCGTCGTCCGGGCGCCGGGCTCCAGGTTCATTACGCCGCCGATGGCCCCCAGGGCGTCGGCGAAGGCCATGTAGGCGCCGCCGTGCAGGATGCCCCCGGCGGTGCAAAGGTCGTCGCGCACCGTCAGCCGCCCGACCACGCGGTCCTTGCTGCGCTCGACGATCTCCACGCCCATGAGGTTCGAGAACGGCATTCCGGTGTCGGCCACGGTTGATCTCCCTTCGATCCCGTCCGACTATTCGCGGGACCTGCACATTGTTTCGACGGTGGCGGCAGTATGACTGCGTCGGCGCGGTTTCCGAGGGCGGCGGCCGAGCCTATCTGATTGTCGCATCAGGTTCGCTCGCCTTGCGTCGGCGGGCCCAGGGGCGTACGGGAACGCGCCCCCAGATTTGAGGAGTATGCCGATGGGTTACCGGGTCGCCGTCGTCGGCGCCACGGGCAACGTGGGTCGCGAGATGCTGAACATCCTCGAGGAAGTGAAATTCCCCGTGGACAAGATCCACGCGATCGCCTCCCGCAACTCTATCGGGGTCGAGGTCTCGTTCGGCGAGCAGATCGTCAAGTGCGAGGACATCGAGCAGTTCGACTTCTCCACCGTCGATCTCGTCCTGATGAGCGTGTCCGGCAGCTTCTCCAAGCAGTGGTCGCCCAAGATCGGCGCCGCCGGCCCGATCGTGATCGACAACTCGTCGGCCTGGCGCATGGACCCCGACGTGCCGTTGATCGTGCCCGAGGTGAACCCGGACGACGTCAGCTACGCGCACAAGAAGAACATCATCGCCAACCCGAACTGCTCGACCGCCCAGCTGGTCGTGGCGCTGAAGCCGCTGCACGACCGGGCGAAGATCAAGCGCGTGGTGGTGTCGACCTACCAGTCGGTCTCCGGCGCCGGCAAGGAAGGCATGGACGAGCTCTGGGACCAGACCAAGGGCGTCTTCGTCCTGGGCGCCCCGCCGCCCAAGAAGTTCCCCAAGCAGATCGCCTTCAACGTCATCCCCTTCATCGGGTCGTTCCGCGACGACGGCTACACCGATGAGGAGGCCAAGATGTGGGACGAGACCCACAAGATGATCGACCCGGAGATCAAGCTGACCGTCACCTGCGTACGCGTGCCGGTGATGGTGGGCCACTCCGAGGCGGTGAACATCGAGTTCCACGACGCCATCGACGAGGACGAGGCGCGCGACGTCCTGCGCGAGGCCCCCGGCGTCATCGTCATCGATAAGCGCGAGCCCACCGGCTACATCACGCCGAAGGAGGCCCAGGGCGAGTTCCCGGTCTACGTCAGCCGCATCCGCAAGGACCCAACCGTCGAGCACGGCCTGTCGCTCTGGGTGGTCGCCGACAACCTCCGCAAGGGCGCGGCGCTGAACGCGGTGCAGATCGCCGAGCTGCTGCACGAGCGCGGCCTCATCAAATCGAAGGTCGACGCCTGAGATGACCTCCCCGTCGTCGCCGGGCGCTGAGAACCGCCTGGCGCTCGGCGCCGGCATCGCCTGCTACTTCATCTGGGGCTTCGTGCCCCTGGTCTTCCAGGCCATCGGCCACCTGGGCGTCGGCGCCTGGGAGATCCTGGCCGAGCGCATCGTCTGGAGCGTGCCGGCGGCAGGCCTGATGGTCCTGGCGGCGGGTCAGGCGCGGCAGGTGGCCGCCGTCCTCCGCCGTCCGCGGGTGCTGGCGTGGCTAGCCCTGTCGTCCGTGCTCATCGCTGCCAACTGGGTGGTGTTCATCTGGGCGGTGACCAGCAACCGTCTGCTCGAGACCAGCCTCGGCTATTACATCAACCCGTTGGTCAACATGGCCGCCGGCGCCCTGCTGTTCCGCGAGCGGATCGACCGGACCGGCTTCGTGGCCATCGGCCTGGCCCTGGTCGGCGTGGTCTTCCAGGCCGTGGCCCTGGGGCACCTGCCCTGGGTGTCGCTGATCCTGGCCTTCAGCTTCGCGGGCTATGGCGTGGTGCGGAAGCAGGTGGCCGCCGACGCCCAGACCGGTCTCCTGGTGGAATGCCTGGTCCTGGGCCTGCCCAGCCTCGCCTTCATCGCCTGGCTGGAGACCCGAGGGGCGGGCCACTTCACCCAGGACTTGCCGACGGCCCTCTGGCTGATCGCCTCCGGTCCGATCACCGCCATTCCGCTGGCGCTGTTCGCCTGGGCCGCGCGGCGCATCCCGCTGTCGGCCATGGGGTTCCTTCAGTTCATCGCCCCCACGATCAGCTTCTGCATAGGCCTCAGCCAGGGGGAGGCGTTCACCCAGGTTCGGGCGGTCTCCTTCGCCTTCATCTGGTGCGGCGCGGCGGTGTTCCTGTTCGGGGCCTGGCGACGGACCCGCCGCGCGGCCCTGGCGCAGGCCGCCATTCGCGCTGCAGCGCAATAACCTGCCCTGACCGATTTGCGTTTTCGCATATCGCACCTGCGAAATCGCTGATCTATGCAGCGTTCAGATGGTGCTATCCATCTGACGTCCAGACGGACGGCCCCGCTCCCCCGGGGTTCACTCGAAACTCATGGTGTGTGTCATGACCCTCTATCGCTTCGAAGCCTCGTTCGACCGCATCGCCCCGGCGTTCCTCATCGCCCTGGGCCTGGTCGCCGCCTTCGCGATCGCCGCGCTCTAAGCGGCGATCCGACAGAGCGAACCGGAGGAGGGGCCCGTCGCGGCCCCTTTTTCGTGCGCGCCGTCCGCCGGGCGTCAGAGCGCGGCGTAGGCCAGATCGATCAGGCGCCGCGGCCGGGCGTCGCCCATCAGGGCCACGCCCTGACGGTTCATGACGTAGGCGCCGCCCAGCCGCCGTTCGGGGTCGGCGAAGGCGCAGGCCCCGCCCCAGCCGGAATGCCCGAACGACTGCTCGGCCGGCCCCCAGGGGTGGTTCGGCGCATTCCGCATGACGCCCGCCCCCCAGCTCATCACGAAGGGCAGGACCAGGTCCTGGCCGTGAATTCGCTCCCGCGCGAGCTCGGCGATGATGGCTGGGGAGAGGATCTGCTCGCCGTCCAGCCAACCGTCGTCCGCCACGGCCCCGAACAGCCGGGCCAGCGCCTCGGCGGTGGCGTAGCCGTTCGTCGACGGCACCTCCATCCGACGATAGTCGGCGCCGGCCTTGCCGGCCGCTGACGACCAGGGCGCGAGAAAGGCGGCGCGGGTGGGTTCGTTGATCTCGCCGAACTCGGGCATGGCGCTGGGGCGCTGCAGTTCGGCGACGCGGTCGTCGACGCTGGCTGGCAGGCCGATCCAGAGGTCCAGTCCGTGGGGTTCGCCCAGGTCCTGCCGGAAGGCCGTGCCGATCGTGCGTCCGTCGACCCGCCGGAAGATTTCGCCGACGATGTAGCCCACCGTGACCGGGTGGTAGCCGGAGGCCGAGCCGGGCGGCCACATAGGCTCCATGGCGGCCAGCTTTGCGCAGATCGCGTTCCAGTCGGTCCAGAGGCTGGCGTCCATCGGCTCGGGAAAGCCCGGCAGGCCCGCCTGGTGCGAGAGCGCCTGTTCGATGGTCACGTCGGCCTTCCCGGCCTGGCCGAACTCGGGCCAGACGCTGGCGACGGTCTGGCCGTAGTCGAGGCGGCCCTGATCCACGAGGCGGGCGATCATCACGGCCGCGACCGCCTTGGTGGTCGAGAACACCGCCGCCAGCGTCCCTGAGTCCCACGGGCGCGTCCGGCGCCGGTCGGCGAAACCGCCCCAGAGGTCCAGCACCACCTCGCCGCCCTCGACCAGGGTGAACCGCGCGCCAAGCTCCTCGCCGGCGACGAAGCTGGCCGCGAACGCATCCTTCACCGCCGCGAACCGCGCCGGCGCGACGCCTGCGATCTCCACCATGCTCAGACCGTGGCCTTCTGCTCGAATTCCTGGCTACCGTCGTCCGCGGCGGGCTCCGTCGTCACGGAACGCACGTCGGCGGCGGCCGGTCCGCGATGGCAGGACTCCACGAGTTGCGCAATGGCCCCGGCGGCGCCGATGGCGAGGGCTTCGACGTCGCCGTCGCGACGGTTGCGGACCCACCCCTCCAGGCCCAGGCCGCGCGCTTCGCCGCAGAGCCACCAGCGGAAACCGACCCCCTGGACCCGGCCCGTGACGCGGATCAGGACGGCGTGGCGCGGCATGTCAGACCCGCTCGACCCGCACTGCGGCGGTGGGCCGGACGATGCGCTCGGCCAGCGCCACGATCGGCAGCTCGGAAGCCTTCCAGGCCTCGGCCGCCCCGACCGCCTCGGCGGCGGCGCCGGCGGCGCGCCTGGCCGCATCGAGCGGATCCAGTCCCTCGACAAGCCCGGCGCCGAAGCTGGCCGCCACCAGGTCGCCCGTGCCGCTCGGCGCGGTTGGACGGCGAGGGTGGGCGAACAGCACCGCCTGCTGGGCGTCGACGTAGAGCAGGCCGATCTCGCCCTCGCCGGCGGGAACCGAGGTCACCAGCGCTGGCCGACCCAGTTCGCGCGCGGCGTCCCGGGCCTCGGCGACGGTCGCGATCTCTAGGCCGGTGAGGAATCCCAGCTCCCACAGATTGGGGGTGATCCAGTCGGCCTGGGGCACGAGCCGGCGGGCGACGGCCTCGGCCACCTCCGGCCGGACATAGAGGCCCTTGGGCGTATCGCCGAGGATCGGGTCGACCAGCACCAGCGGCCGGGGCCCGAGGGCGTTCGCCCGGCCGGCGCTCCGCACCCGTCCGATCACGCCCGCCGTGATTTCCACCTGCTCGGCGCTGGAGAAATGGCCGGTGAGGATCAGGTCCAGGAGGCCGAAAATTGCGTCGGCCTCGATATCGCCCAGCATGCGCCGGAACACGTCCGGAGAGGTGGCTTCGCCCCGCGCGCCCTTGGCCGGGGTGCGTCCGAACATGGCGGTCGGCGCCAGCACCGGGTCGATCTTGTGCGCGGCCAGCACATACTGCTGCGCCGCCCCGCCGATCCGCGAGGCCGCCACGAACGAGGAGAGGATCAGGGCGAGCGCCACGGGGACGGCCCTAGCCCAGGCTTTGCGGGTAGACCAGCGTTATTCTACCAAGAATGGTGAACGCCGCCTCGCCCGCCGATTTCAGGTTGTGTCCCGTTGACGGGTCGCGCGCACCTTGCAGATGCGAAAACGCCGCCGGGGAGCAAGTCCCCGACGGCGCCTCGTTCGTCCCTGGAGAGGGCGATCAGTAGCGGTAGTGCTCGGGCTTGAACGGGCCCTGCGGCTTCACGCCGATGTAGGCGGCCTGTTCGTCCGACAGCTTGGTCAGCTGGGCGCCCAGCTTCTCGAGGTGGAGCATCGCCACCTTCTCGTCGAGGTGCTTGGGCAGGGTGTAGACCTTGGTCTCGTACTTGGCGCCGTTCTGCCAGAGCTCGATCTGGGCGAGGGTCTGGTTGGTGAACGAGGCGCTCATCACGAAGCTCGGGTGGCCGGTGGCGTTGCCGAGGTTCACCAGGCGGCCTTCCGACAGCACGATGATCTTCTTGCCGTCCGGGAATTCCACGTGGTGGACCTGCGGCTTGATCTCGTCCCACTTGAAGTTGCGCAGGCCGGCGATCTGGATCTCGGAATCGAAGTGGCCGATGTTGCAGACGATGGCGTTGTTCTTCATCGCCCGCATGTGGTCGACCGTCAGGACGTCCTTGTTGCCAGTGGCGGTGCAGAAGATGTCGCCCTTGTCGGCGGCATATTCCATCGTCACGACCTCATAGCCTTCCATGGCCGCCTGCAGGGCGCAGATCGGGTCCACTTCGGTGACCATGACGCGGGCGCCGCCGTTGCGGAGCGAGGCGGCCGAGCCCTTGCCCACGTCGCCGTAGCCGAGGACCACGGCGACCTTGCCGGCCAGCATCACGTCGGTGCCGCGGCGGATGGCGTCGACCAGGCTCTCACGGCAGCCGTAGAGGTTGTCGAACTTCGACTTGGTCACGCTGTCGTTGACGTTGATGGCGGGGAACGGCAGCTCGCCGCGCTCGGCCATCTGGTACAGGCGGTGCACGCCCGTGGTGGTCTCTTCCGACACGCCCTTGATGGACTGGCGGATCGCCGAATAGAAGCCCGGCTTGTCCTTGAGGTACCGCTTCATCACGGTGAAGAGGGCTTCCTCTTCCTCGTTGGTCGGGTTCTCGAGCAGGCTCGGATCCTTCTCGGCCTTCGGACCCAGCACGCAGAGCAGGGTCGCATCGCCGCCGTCGTCCAGGATCATGTTCGGGTAGCCGCCGTCGTGCCACTCGAAGATCTTGTGGGCGTACTCCCAGTATTCCACCAGCGTCTCGCCCTTGATGGCGAACACCGGCGTCCCCTTGGCGGCGATGGCCGCGGCGGCGTGGTCCTGGGTCGAGAAGATGTTGCACGAGGCCCAGCGGACCTCCGCGCCCAGGGCCTGCAGCGTCTCGATGAGCACCGCGGTCTGGATGGTCATGTGCAGCGAGCCGGCGATCTTGGCGCCCTTCAGGGGCTGCGCCTTGCCGTACTCGGCGCGGGTCGCCATCAGACCGGGCATCTCGGTCTCGGCGATCTCGATTTCCTTGCGGCCCCAGTCGGCGAGCGACAGGTCCTTCACCACATAGTCGGTCATCTTAAGTCCTGATGTCGGGAATCCGTTGCCCGCCCTATAGCGGCGCGACCCCTCTCTATCAACAGAGATATAAGGAAATCTTTATGTGAGTGGCGTTGCCCGCCGTTGGGTGACGGAGGTATCCGGGCGCTCCCCCGATGCGGAGCTTCCCCCCGATGAACGCCCCTCTGCTTCCCCTGGGCCGCCAGGCCGACCCGAACTTCGCCGAACCGCGCCACGACTGGACGCTGGACGAGATCGAGGCGCTCTTCGAGCTGCCGTTCACCGAGCTGGTGTTCCGCGCCGCCGAGGTCCACCGCCGCTGGTTCGACCCCACCGAACTGCAGCTTTCGCAACTCCTGTCCGTGAAGACCGGCGGCTGCCCCGAGGATTGCGGCTACTGCAGCCAGTCCCAGCACTTCAAGACCGCCACCAAGGCCTCGAAGCTGCTGGACGCCGACACCGTCATCGCCGCCGCGATGGAAGCCAAGGCCGGAGGCGCGCAGCGCTTCTGCATGGGCGCGGCTTGGCGGGACCTCAAGGACCGCGACCTTCCTAAGGTGGCGGCGATGATCTCGGGCGTGAAGGCGCTCGGCCTGGAGACCTGCGCCACGCTCGGGATGCTGACCCCCGACCAGGCGAAATCGCTGAAGGCGGCGGGCCTGGACTACTACAACCACAACCTCGACACCGGCCCGGACTACTACGACAAGGTCGTCACCACCCGGACCTACCAGGACCGGCTCGACACCCTGGCCGCCGTGCGCGACGCCGGCATGAACACCTGCTGCGGCGGCATCGTCGGCATGGGCGAGACGCGCCGCGACCGCGCCGGCCTGCTGCACCAGCTCGCCACCCTGCCGGCCCACCCGGACAGCCTGCCGATCAACGACCTGATGCCGATCCCGGGCACGCCGCTGGGCGAGAGCCAGGCCGTCGATCCGCTGGAGTTCGTCCGGATGATCGCCGTCGCCCGGATCGTCTGTCCGAAGTCGATGGTCCGCATCGCCGCCGGCCGCGAGCACATGAGCCGGGAGCTGCAGTCGCTCTGCTTCCTCGCCGGCGCCAACTCCATCTTCGTCGGCGCCCGGCTGCTCACCACCGACAACCCGGGCCGGGACAACGACGACGCCCTGCTGGCGGACCTGAAGATGAAACCGATGACGCCGCGCCGGGAGGCCTGACCGTCGCGCGCCGCCCGCCGGTTGTCGACCCGAGCCTAGCCCAGCCGTCCTTTGGTCCCTATCTGGGGAGCTGCGAGGGAGGGCGCGTGCAGCCGATCATCACCATCGAGGGTCTGTCAAAGACCTATGCCGGCGGGTTTCAGGCGCTGAAAGGCGTCGACCTCAGCATCAACCGCGGCGAGATCTTCGCCCTCCTGGGCCCGAACGGCGCCGGCAAGACCACGATGATCGGCATCGTCTGCGGCCTCGTGCGGGCCAGCGGCGGGCGCGTGGTGGCCGACGGCCATGACATCCAGAAGGATTTCCGCGCCGCGCGGGCCAAGATCGGCCTCGTTCCGCAGGAGATCTCCACGGACGCCTTCGAGACCGTCTGGGACACGATGACGTTCAGCCGCGGCCTGTTCGGCAAGCCGCGGGACGACGCCCATCTGGAAAAGGTCCTGAAGTCCCTCAGCCTCTGGGACAAGAAGGACGCCAAGATCATGGCGCTGTCCGGCGGCATGAAGCGGCGGGTGATGATCGCCAAGGCGCTGAGCCACGAGCCGTCGATCCTGTTCCTCGACGAGCCGACCGCCGGCGTCGACGTCGAGCTGCGCCGCGACATGTGGGAGCTGGTCCGCCAGCTCCGGGACAGCGGCGTCACCATCATCCTGACCACCCACTACATCGAGGAAGCCGAGGAGATGGCCGACCGCATCGGCGTGATCTCCCGGGGCGAGCTGATCCTGGTCGAGGACAAGGACGTGCTCATGCGCAAGCTGGGCAAGAAGCAGCTCACCCTGCACCTGCAAGAGCCGCTGGCCGCCGTGCCGCCGGGGCTGGAGGGCTATCAGCTCGAGCTGGCCAACGGCGGCGCCGACCTCGTCTACGCCTTCGACGCCCAGGCGGAGTCCACCGGCATCGCCGACCTCCTGAAGCGCCTGACCGAGCGCGGGATCGACTTCAAGGACCTCCGCACCCAGGAGAGCAGTCTGGAAGACATCTTCGTCAGCCTGGTGAAGGGCGCGCGCCAATGAACGTCCACGCCGTCCGCGCCATCTACCGGTTCGAGATGAACCGCTGGCTGCGCACCATCGTCCAGAGCGTGGCCGCCCCGGTGATCACCACCTCGCTCTACTTCATCGTCTTCGGGGCGGCGATCGGCAGCCGGATGCCGCAGATCGACGGGGTCAGCTACGGCGCCTTCATCGTGCCGGGCCTGCTGATGCTCTCGATCCTCACCGAGAGCATCTCGAACGGCTCGTTCGGCATCTACATGCCGAAGTTCGCCGGCACGATCTATGAGGTGCTCTCCGCGCCGATCTCGGCCGCCGAGACCGTGCTGGGCTACGTCGGCGCGGCGGCGACCAAGTCGATGATCCTCGGCCTGATCATCCTCGCCACCGCCCGCATCTTCGTCCCCTACGAGATCCAGCACCCGTTCGTGATGCTGGCGTTCCTGGCGCTGACCTCGGTGACCTTCAGCCTGTTCGGCTTCCTGACCGGCATCTGGGCCGACGGCTGGGAGAAACTGTCTATCATCCCGATGCTGGTGATCACGCCGCTGACCTTCCTGGGCGGCAGCTTCTATTCGATCGAGATGCTGCCCGGCGTCTGGAAGACGATCGCCCTGTTCAACCCCGTGGTCTACCTGGTCAGCGGCTTCCGCTGGAGCTTCTACGGAGTCTCGGACGTGAGCGTGGGGGTCAGCCTCGCGGCGACCCTGGGCGTTCTGGCGTTGTGCCTGGCGGCGGTGACCTGGATCTTCCGCACCGGCTGGCGGCTGAAGACCTAGCGTCCCCCGGAACTACTCGTCCTCGTCGAAGCGGCGCTGGACGAGGTCGGTCAGCGCCGTCACCGCCTCTTCCGCCTGGTCGCCCTCGGCGGCGATCTCGATGCAGCAGCCGGGCGCGGCGGCCAGCATCATCAGGCCCATGATCGAACGGGCGTCCACCGTCTGGCCGTCCTTGGAGACGGTCACCTCGGCGTCGTAGGCGGCGGCGAGCTTGACGAACTTCGCCGAGGCGCGCGCGTGCAGGCCCCGCTTGTTCACGATCTCGACGGTGCGGTTGGCGGCTTCGCTCAGCTCACTTCTCTCCGGCCAGGACGTAGGAGGCCACGGAGATGTACTTTCGCCCGGCTTCCTGCGCCGCCGCAACTGCATCTTCGAGGCTGCAGCGGGTCCGCACGGAGGCGAGCTTGATCAGCATGGGCAGGTTCAGGCCGGCGATCACCTCGGCGCGGGTCTGTTCCATCACCGAGATCGCGAGGTTGGACGGTGTGCCGCCGAACATGTCGGTGAGCAGGATGACTCCCGTACCGCTCTCGACGCGGCCACAGGCGGCCAGGATGTCCTGGCGGCGTCGTTCCATGTCGTCCTCGGGCCCGATGCAGATGGCCTCGACGGCCGCCTGGGGACCGACCACGTGCTCCATGGCGGAGACGAACTCTTGCGCGAGCCGGCCGTGCGTGACGATCACAAGGCCGATCATGCCTGACAATCCAAGGGTATCCCCACCCGTGCCGGCGCCCGGAGAGGGGCGCGAGCGGAGCTAAATACGCCTCTTGTGCGCCGCGTCAAAGACCTCCAGCGCGCGGCCGAGTTTCGCAGGCGCCGAGATTTCAAAGGGTTCTGCCGCCAGAAGTGGAATGAGCACGCCCAGGACCGCTTCGGTTGTGTGGTCCGGCATCCGCTCGGGCGCGCCCAGTCGGACGAGCAGGGCGACCTCACAGAAGGGGACCGGCTCCACCGTCACCACATCCAGGCCCCGCACCTCGATGAGCCCGCGCAGCGTGTCGGGCGCCCGGCCGTACAGCCGGCCCTCAGACGCCCAGAGGACGACCCGGTCGTCGGCCACCAGGCGGAAGCCTTGCCCCAGGGCCCGCAGCGCCAGGTCGCTCTTGCCGGAGCCGGAGGGCCCCTGGATAAGCACGCCGCGCCATATGCCGGCCAGCCGCCGGGCGATGAGCCCCGCGTGGACGATCATGCGCCGGTCGCCGGCAGGGTGAGGGTGAACAGCGCGCCCAGGATCCTCCCGCCCTCGCCGGTGCGGTTCTCGGCCCGCAGCGTCCCGCCGTGCGCCTGGGCGATCTGGCGGGCGATGGAGAGGCCCAGCCCCGAGTTGCCGCCGAACGCCGCGCCCTTGGGCCGGGAGGTGTAGAAGCGCTCGAACACGGTCTCGAGGTTCTCGGGCGGGATGCCCGGGCCGTTGTCGGAGACAAGCACCAGGGCCTCGCCCTTCACGCGGACCAGGCCCACCGACACCACGTCGCCCGGCGGGCTGAAGGAGCGGGCGTTGTCGATCAGGTTCCGCAGCACCTGGCCCAGCGGCCCCTCGCGTCCCAGGACCGTCACGGCCTCCATGCCCAGGTGCGGGGTGAACTCGACGCGCACCTCGCCCGGCTTGGCGGTCGCCTCGTAGGTGGCGACGATGTCTCCGATCAACCGCCCCAGGTCGAGCAGCTTCGGCTGGTCGCGCGACAGTTCGGCGTCGAGGCGCGAGGCGTTTGAGATGTCGGTGACCAGGCGGTCCAGCCGCTGGACGTCGTTCTTGAGGATCCCCAGCAGCCGCTCGCGCGCCGCGGGGTCCTTCACCAGGTCGAGGGTCTCCACCGCCGACCGCAGCGAGGTGAGGGGGTTGCGGATCTCGTGCGCCACGTCGGCGGCGAAGGCCTCGATGGCGTCCATCCGCTCGGACAGCGAATGGGTCATGGCTTCCAGGCTGCGGGTCAGGTCGCCCACCTCGTCGTCGCGTCGCGCCAGGTCCGGCAGGGAGATCGCCCGCGCCCGCGCCGCGCGCACCCGGTCGGCGGCCCGCGCCATGCGCAGCACCGGCTGCGCCACCAGGCTGTTCAGCAGCAGCGACGAGGCCACCGTCACCGCGATGGCGATCAGGATGAAGGGGATCAGCGCGGCGCGTTCGCGGGCGATGATGGCGTCGACGTCGCTGGCCTCCAGGGTCACGACGCCCAGCACCGCCCGGACATGCTGGATCGGAATGGACACGGACACGACCCGGTCGCCGCGGTCGCCGGGCCGCATCCCGGCCTGGTGCCGCCCGCTCAGCGCCGCCGCCACCTCGCGCCGCAGGGCCGCCTGCACCTCCTGGTGCGAGGGCGGCGCGCCGTGGGGCACCAGCTGGAACCCCTCGTCGCCCGTGTCGCGCGACCGGGCGGGTGGCAGCTCACGCCGCTCGACCTCGTCGGCCATCCAGTCGGAGTCGGCCACCAGCCGGCCCTTGCTGTCGAACAGCCGCGCGCGCTGGGCCTTGGGGTTGGAGAGCGTCTGCAGCAGCTCGGTCGCCAGGGCGGCGTCCATCTGCGGCTCGGGCTCGCCGACGGTGGCCGCCTGGTTCAGGATGCTGGCGATCAGCTCGCCCTGGGTCGTCAGGCTGTCGATCCGCGCATTGACCAGGCCCCGGCGCAGCTCGTTCAGCACCAGGGCGCCCGAGACCAGGATCGCCAGCCCCAGCAGGTTCAGCGCCAGGATCAGCCGGCCGAGGCGGGAGCCGGGGAGCCCCCTGAACCGCCACGGGCGGCGGGTGCGCTCCCACGGCGGCGGCCGCTCCGACGCCGGGGTCTCAGGACTCCCGGTATCGGTAGCCGACGCCATAGAGGGTCTCGATCGCGTCGAACTCAGGGTCCACCTCGCGGAACTTCTTCCGCATGCGCTTGATGTGGCTGTCGATCGTGCGGTCGTCGACATAGACCTGATCGTCGTAGGCCGCGTCCATCAGGTTGTCGCGGCTCTTCACGAAGCCGGGCCGCTGGGCCAGCGACTGGAGCAGCAGGAACTCGGTGACGGTCAGCTTCACCGGCTTGCCTTCCCACAGGCTCTCGTGGCGCGCCGGATCCAGGGTCAGCTTGCCGCGCTTCAGCGCCCGGGCCGCTGCGGCGTCGCCGCCCGCGACCGCCGGGCCGGCGGCCTCGTCGGCTTCGCCGCGTCCGGCGCGGCGCAGCACCGCCTTCACCCGCTCGATCAGCAGACGCTGGCTGAAGGGCTTGTGGATGTAGTCGTCCGCCCCGAGGTTGAAACCGAGGATCTCGTCGATCTCCTCGTCCTTCGACGTCAGGATGATCACCGGGATGTCCGAGGTCCGGCGCAGCCGGCGCAGCACCTCCATGCCGTCCATCCGCGGCATTTTGACATCGAGAATCGCCACGTCCGGCGGATCGTTCTCGAGCGCGGCGAGGCCCGCGGCCCCGTCATAATAGGCTTTCACCGTGTGGCCGTGGCTTTCGAGGGCCAGGCTGACCGAGGTCACGATGTTCTCGTCGTCATCGACGAGGGTGATCTTCGCCATCGGGGTAGCAACTCTCCTTAACCCAGACATGCAAGGTATTGAGCCTTCACCATGGCCTCAATGGGGCCGCGGGAAAACCGAACAAAGTCAACGTGGCCTTAAGCTTATTTGCCGAAGATGCCCTCCTCGCTCTGGGGGGTTGCGAGGAATGAACGGGCGAGTGCACTTCGAAGTCTTCATACGCAAGGTCCCGGGAGCCCCGTGGACGCTCGATCTCGCGACCGAGAATCGAGCGCTCGCGCTCCAGACCGCGCAGGACCTCATGGACGAGGGCCGCGTGGCCGCCGTCCGCGTGTCCAAGGAGGTCTTCGACGAGGAGACCCGCGAGTTCTCCTCCGCCATCATCCTCAAGCTGGGCGCCGCCGAATACACCGCCAAGGTCCGTCCCCAGGCCGAGCCGCAGCCGCTTTGCGTCACGCCGCAGGATCTCTACACCCTCCATGCCCGCGAGCGCATCGGCCGCCTGCTGGAGGGATGGCTCGAGCGTAACAACGCCACGCCGTTCGAGCTGTTGCACCGCCCCGACCTCGTCGAGAAGCTGGAGGCCTCCGGCGTCGACCTGCAGCACGCGATCCAGAAGGTCGCGGTGCCGGAGGCCCATGCCCGATCCATGTCGGTGCACGAGCTGATGCGGGTCTTCCACGCGCTCATCGAACGCGCCGTGGCCCGGCTGATGAAGGATCACCGTCGCGGCGCCCTGCCCGACGTGGACAAGGAAGGCTTTGCCGCCGCCGCCGAGCGCCTGGCCCAGGACCCCGAGCGGGGCTACCTGCTGGGGGCGGGCGTCGCCGCCTCTATCGCGCCCGCCAAGAACTGGGCCGACAAGGTCGATCGGCTGATGGACCTCGCCGACGCGGCGCCCGAGGCCGGCCTCGGCCGCGGCGCGGCGCTCACGGTCATCCAGCAGCCGCTGGCCGAGATCCTCGAGACCAAGCCCGGCATGAGCGACATCATGGGCAAGGGCCAGGACCTGGGCGCGAACCTCGCGGCCATGACCCGACTGGCCGCCTACGACGCCGTCGAGAGCCTGATCTCGGTCGAGAAGTCGGTGCAGAAGATCATGCCGCCCATGTCGCCGCTGGCGATCCGGCTGGCGAAGTGGCTGTCGGGCGACAGCTTCCAGGACGTGCGCGGCGCCATCGGCCGCCGCATCCTGCGCGAACTCATGGGCCCCCGCCGCCTGTGCCCGGGCGACGCCGAACGCGAGATCCACGTGCTGCGCGCCCTGGCCATGTCGCTGACGGCGGCCTCGGGGAACCTGTTGCCGCTCGAGGAAGTGCAGAGCGCCTTCGGCGCCCGGTCCAAGATGCTGGTGACGGGCGACTTCGTGGAGGCCTACCTCGGCCAGGGCCGGTCGGCGCACGACGAGGTCGAGGCCCTGGTCTGGCTGACCGAGAACGTCATCGGCGCGGCCAACAAGCGCCAGGCCGGAAGCTGGCTGAAGGCCCTGATCGGCTCGCTGCGGTTCGAGAAGGAAATGCTCAACGGGCCGACCGAGACGGCGCCCGGACGGCTGGCCCAGCTCGCCGCTCTGCACCGCGCCGTGGGCCGGTGCGGTCTGGTGCCGGAAGACTACGAGCCCATCCAGGAGCGCCTGGGCGAAGTCGGCGGCCGCGTCGAGGTCGAGGCGCGCCTCACCCAGGCCGTCGCCCGGGCCAACGCCCCGGTGGTGAACCGGCTGGTGCTGCTGCTCCGCCTCGCCGCCGGCGAGACGGCGCCGCGTGGCCCGGCGGCGATCCGCGCCCGCAGCGAGGCGCTGAAGCTGTTCAAGCTGGACGCCACCCGCGCCGAACTGGCCGCGGCGCCCGAGCACATGGCCCAGGTCCGCGATCTGATCCACGCCGCCGGCATGGCGGCCTGAAGACCGGTCAGCCGGCCAGGGCGCTCTTCGACCGGCCGTAAAGCAGGTAGGCGATCACCCCGACCGCGTTCCACGCGAAGAAGAACACGATCGTCTTCGCGGACAGGCTGGTGAAGAGATAGAGGCAGCCGGCGACCGCCGCCGGCGCGATCACCCACACGAGCGGGGTGACGAACGGCCGTTCCAGCTGCGGCGCCCGCCGCCGCAGGGCCATCACCGCGCAGGCCGTGGCGATGAACGCGGCCAGGGTGCCGGCGTTGGCCAGGGCTGCGATCTCGTCCAGCGGCATGGCGCCGGCGATGATCGCGGCGATCACGCCGGTCAGCACCGTCACCGCCACCGGCACGCCCCGGCGATCGACCTTCGCAAGGCCGCGGGGCAGCAGCCCGTCGCGGGCCATGGCGAAGAACACCCGGCTCTGCCCGAACATGAAGACCATGATCACCGTCGGCATCGCCACGACGGCGGCGCCCGCGATCAGCGCGGCGGCCCGCGGCTGGCCCAGCTCGCGCAGGACGAAGGCCAGAGGCTCGGGGCTCTTGGAGAACAGGCCGAACGGCACCGCGCCCAGGGCCGCGGCGGCGACCACCATGTAGATGAGGGTGCAGAGCACCATCGACCCGACGATGCCGATGGTCAGGTCGCGCTTGGGATCCTTGGCCTCCTCGGCCGCCGTCGAGATGGCGTCGAAACCGTAGAAGGCGAAGAAGATTATGGCCGCCGCGCCCATCACCCCCACCTTGTGCCCGTCCACCTCGTGCGCCCCGAACCCGAACGGGGCGAAGGGCTGGAAGTGAGCGGCGTCGAACGCCGGCAGGGTCAGGGCGACGAAGGCGGCCAGGGCGACCAGCTTCACGATCACCAGGATGAAGTTCACCGTCGCGCTCTCATGCGTCCCCGCCAGGAGCACGCCTGTGACGACCAGCGCGATGAAGATGGCCGGCAGGTCGACGATCCCGCCCGCCAGCAGCGAGTCCGGCACGCCCCAGCCGGCGTCGCGGATCAGCCCCGAGGCGTACCCCGACCAGCCCACCGACACCGCGCTGCAGACCAGGGTGTATTCCAGGATCAGGCTCCAGCCGATGATCCAGGCGACGCCTTCGCCCAGCGTCACGTAGGAATAGGTGTAGGCGCTGCCGGCCTGCGGGGTCAGGCTGGCCATCTCGGCGTAGCAGAGCGCCGCACAGGCGCAGACCAGCCCCGCCACCGCGAACGAGATGATCACCGCGGGTCCCGCGAGCCCCGCGGCCACGCCGGTCAGGGTGTAGATGCCCGTGCCGATGATCGCCCCGACGCCCAGCGCCACCAGGTGCGGCCAGCCGAGCGACTTCTTCAGGCCGTGCGCCGGCGCGGCGTGTTCGAGCGCCTTGCGGCGAGTGAGAAAGCTCATGGGCGCCCCTGCCTCTGCGGAAGCGGATTTGGCCTGCGTCGCCGGGCGCTGCCAAGCCTTCGCTCCCGCCGGCGCATCTGAACGCTGATCAGAAATATTGCCGCAACGCCGGGGTGCTGCGGTATGATTTGACGTAACGAAGTATTCCGGAGCGATCGGACGGGGCGCCACAAGCCTCGCCGCGAAGGGGGAGACAAGAGATCATGAAGGCGCGCCTTTCCGCGTTGGTGACTGCGGCGTCGTCCGTCCTGCTGTTCGGCTGCGCCAGCGATGGCCCGGCGCCGGACGCCTACAGCGCCGCCAGCCCGGCGGCTGCGGTCGAGGCGGCCGCCCCGGCCAGCCCGGCCACCATCGACAACTTCATGCTCGCCGACACCGACTACATGGGCCACGAGCTCTATCGGATGGGCGATGCGCGGGCGATCGTCATCGTCACCCACGCCAACGGCTGCCCCATCGTCCGCAACCTGGCGCCCGCCCTTCGGGAGCTGAAGGCGAAGTACGAGGGCCAGGGCGTCCGCTTCCTGATGCTGAACTCGGCGGTCCAGGACAGCATGGAGGCGATCGCCAAGGAGAAGGCCGAGTTCGGCTTCGACGTGCCAATCCTGAAGGACGCCAACCAGCTGGTGGGGGAACAGCTCGGCGTGACCCGCACGGCCGAGTTCATCGTGGTCGACCCGAAGAGCTGGAAGATCACCTATCGTGGTCCGCTCGACGACCGGCTGGACTACGGGACCCAGAAGGCGCGCGCCGACCACCCGTGGGCCGAGGACGCCATCGAGGCCACCCTCGCCGGCCGCCCGGCGCTGGCCGCGACGAAGCAGACCTCGGGCTGCCTGATCGACTTCCCCGATCGCGGCAAGGTGGCCAGGATCTCCTACGCCAAGGACGTCGCGCCCATCCTCGAAGCCAAGTGCGTGGCCTGTCACTCCGAAGGCGGCATCGGCCCCTTCGCCATGACCGGCTACGAGATGGTCAAGGGCTTCTCGCCGATGATCCGCGAGGTGATCCGCACGGACCGCATGCCGCCGTGGAACGTGGACGCCCACGTGGGCAGGTTCGCCGACGACAAGAGCCTCACCCCCGCCGAGATCAAGACGATCGTGCGCTGGGTGGAACAGGGCGCGCCACGCGGCGAGGGCGCCGACCCGCTGGCCGCGCGCCGGCACGTCGCCAGCGAGTGGCCGATGGGCAAGCCCGACCTGATCCTCGACATCCCGGCCTATACGATCCCGGCGTCGGGCGTGGTCGACTACCAGCGGCCGGTGATGGTCAACCCGCTGAAGGAGGGCCGCTGGGTCAAGGCCGCCGCGTTCAAGGTCAACGAACGCCAGGCCGTCCACCACTTCCTGACCGGCTACCTCACCGAGGTCCCCGCCGACGGCAAGGGCAACGAATCCCGCTGGGGCGCTTCGATGGGCGGCTATGCGGTGGGCGCAGAGGCCACGCTGTGGCCGAAGAACGTGGGAACCTACCTGCCCCCTGGGGGCGCCATCGGCGTGCAGGCGCACTACACCCCCTTCGGCAAGGAGGTCACCGACCGGTCCCAGCTCGGCCTCTACTTCTACAAGGGCGACGAGAAGCCCGGCCTCGTGATGCGCAACTCGGTGATCGTGGACAACACGATCGTCATCCCGGCCGGCGAAGCGCGGCACAAGGAGACCGCCTACCTGACCGTGCCGAAGGACATGCTGCTCTATTCGGCGTTCCCGCACGCCCATTATCGCGGCTACGCCTCGGACCTGTGGCTCGAGACGCCCGACGGCGCCCGGACCCGGCTGCTGGCGATGCCGCGCTACGACTTCAACTGGCAGCGGGAATACACCTTCGCCCAGCCCATCAAGGTGCCGGCGGGGTCGCGCCTCGTCGCCAGCTACTGGTACGACAACTCCAAGCAGAACCCGGCCAACCCCGACCCGACCAAGACCATCGTCTGGGGCGACCAGTCGTGGGAGGAGATGTTCTACACGGCCATCCGCTACCGCTGGCTCGACGAGACCTCGGCCAAGCTGACCGACTACGACGACCAGATGAACCGCTCGCGGATGCTGGGGATGTTCGATGACAATCTCGACCGTCAGATCCAGAAGGCCGAGCTGAAGGGCGAGTTCGGGGACCGGCTGAAGCCGTTCTTCGCCCAGGTCGACCGCGACGGTTCCGGGGCGCTGGACGCCGCCGAGATCACCGCGCTGCAGGGCTACCTCGGCGGGCGTCGGCGCGAGCAGGCGCAGGGCCACCCCACGCCGGCGGCGCCGGCCCAGGTCGGCAAGTCGGGCGGGCGCTAGCTCCGGAGTCCCTCCGCGGCTAAGACCGGACGCGGAGGGACCCCATGCGCCTGCTGATCCACGACAAGAGCTACGCCCGAATCTCGGCTGCGATCGCCGCGCACGGTGGGGCGGTGGAGCCGGTCCTGGTGGACGACACCGGGGCGATCACCCTGGGCGGGCGGTCGCTGACGCCCGACGAGGCGGCCCCCGAGGCGGTGTGGGCCAACGCCGACGTCTTCTTCGGTGGCGGGGCGCGGGCGTTCATGACCTCCGCCCTCAAGTCGCCGGCGCTGAAGTGGGTGCAGAGCGGAGCGGCCGGCTTCGACAATCCGGTCTTCGGACAGTTCGTGCAGAAGGGCGCGCGACTCACCACCAGCCACGGCCAGGCGGTCGGCATGGCCGACTATGTGCTCTGGGGCGTGCTCGACGCCTTCCAGGACGGCGCCGCGCGCCGTGCGGCCCAGGCCGCCGGCCAGTGGGACCGGCGCCCGTTCCGCGAGATCGACGGCTCGCGCTGGCTGATCCTGGGCTTCGGCGCCATCGGCCGCGGCGTCGCGCAGCGGGCGAAGGCCTTTGGCGCCCACGTCACCGCCGTCCGCCGCAGCGTCGCCCCCGACGCCCGGGCCGACCGCATCGCGCCGCCGTCGGCGTTCCTGGATTTGCTGCCCAACGCCGATGTCGTCGTCCTGGCCGCGCCGGCGACGCCCGAGACGCGGCATATCGCGAACGCGGACGCCTTTGGCCGGATGAAGCCGGACGCGGTTTTCGTGAACGTCGGCCGCGGCGCGCTCGTGGACGAGCCGGCCCTGCTGGCGGCGCTGGACCGGGGAACGCCCGGGCACGCGGTCCTCGATGTCTTCGAGACCGAGCCGCTGCCGGCGGACAGCCCCTTCTGGCGCCACCCGCGCGTGACGCTCACGCCGCACAGCTCGGGCATCACCGCCGGCAACGTGCCGCGCAACGACGCGCTGTTCGTCGAGAACCTGCGTCGCTACCTCGCCGGCGAGCCGCTGGAGAACGAGGCCGATCCCCGCGACGTGCTGTCGGGCGGCTGAGGCCCGACAGCCGCGCCGGCGGCTCAGTGCAGCATCTTGTCCTCGACGGTCGGCCGCTTGCGGCGAGCCAGCATGTTCAGCGCCTCGACCCCGGCCGAGAACGCCATCGCGGCGTAGATATAGCCCTTCGGCACATGCACGCCGAAGCCGTCGGCGATCAGCACCGCGCCGATCATCAGCAGGAAGCCCAGCGCGAGCATCACGACGGTCGGGTTGTTGTTGATGAAGTTCGCCAGCGGGTCGGCGGCGAGCAGCATGATGGCCACCGTGATGACGACGGCGGTGATCATGATGGGCAGGTGCTCGGTCATGCCGACGGCCGTCAGGATCGAGTCGATCGAGAACACCAGATCCAGCAGGATGATCTGGAAGACCGCCGCGCCCATGTTGGTGACCACCTTGGCGCCGGTGTCCATGATGCCATGGCCGTCGCTGGGCTGGACCTTCTCGTGGATCTCGGTCGTCGCCTTCCACACCAGGAACAGGCCGCCGGCGATCAGGATCAGGTCGCGCCAGGAGAAGGCCAGGTCGAACGCCGGCTCGCCATACGCGCCAGGGGGACCCTGCCAGGGCAGCGAGAACACGGGCTGTGTCAGGCCGACGATGAAGGCCAGGGTCGACAGCAGCGCCAGGCGCATGACCAGCGCCAGGGTGATCCCGATCCTCCGGGTGGTCGCGCGCTGGTGCTCGGGCAGCTTGTTCGAGAGGATCGATATGAAGATCAGATTGTCGATGCCGAGCACGACCTCCATCACGATCAGCGTGATGAGCGCGGCCCAAGCTGCCGGGTCGCTCACGAGCGCGGCGATATCCATTAGATCCTCCCAGATTTTCCCCCTCGGATATCTAGGTGGTCAGTCCAGCTTCGCCACCCCCGCCGAAAGAAGGCCTACGGCGCCGCTTTTGTGGGCGCCGCATCAGGGTTCACGCGGCTGTGAACGGGAAAATTCTCCTCTTGGGCGAGTCCTGCCGAAGACGTGGCCTCGGACGCCGAGCTCTTGTTTCGGCTTGTTACCCGGATGTGAGGCGTAGATTAGATCATGTTACAATCGCTTAACCTGTCGCCTGTTTTTCAGTTGTCTACAGCTCAAATACGGGATGTGAAACGCGCGTTCGCCAATAGTTTTCTTGAATCGCGAACCATGACTTTCGATTTCCGCGTATCCACTGGGGTCTGTCGGGGGCTGCCCGGCATCATGCCTGGGACAAGCTGTGGATAATCCGTGCGCGACATCCCGCCGCGCGGCGTAAACCCTCTTTTCACTCAACGCGGATACGGTTACCCCTTCGCACCGAGACGTCGGGGAGTCACCGATAGCATGCTGAAACGGACCCGGGCCCTTGTGGGTTCCTTGGCCGCCGCGGCCGCGATCGCCTTCACGCCGGTCGCTGCGAGCGCCGACACCTATTGGCAATGTGTGCCGTTCGCCCGCCTCATCTCGGGCATCCAGATCTTTGGCGACGCCTGGACCTGGTGGAAACAGGCCGCCGGCAAATACGAGACGGGCTTCACGCCCCGCGCCGGCGCCGTCCTGTGCTTCAAGCCCACGGCCCGGATGCGCCTCGGCCACGTGGCCGTCGTCAGCCAGGTGCTGACGGACCGCGTCGTCCAGATCACCCATGCCAACTGGAGCCCGATCGAAGGCTCGCGCGGCAAGGTCGAGAAGGACGTTACCGTCATCGACGTGTCGCCTGCCGGCGACTGGAGCCAGGTGAAGGTCTGGTACGACCCGAACCGCGACCTCGGCGGGTCCACCTACGCCACCCACGGCTTCATCTACCCGGACAACACCGCGCGGATCCTCGCCGCCTCGGGCATGTCGCGGCTGCAGAACGGCGCCATCGCCGTGGCGCAGTCGGCGGCCTCGCAGATGGCCAGCGCCGTGCGCCCGTCCCAGGGTCCGATGAGCGTCCTGACCCAGGCCGCGGACTCCACCGACCGGATCGCCGCCCTGATCGCGGCCGCCACGCGCGGCGACGGCGGCAGCGACCGCTGACCCTCCAGGGTTGACGCTTCCTTGGACGCACGCCCAAAAGGGCGGGCGGAGGCCGCGGCATGCTCAACGTCCTTCGGCGCGGACAAGGCGCCGCCCGGCTCGAACCGGCAGGGCCCGGATGGAAGCCGGATCCCGATGTGGTCTGGATCGACCTACTGACGCCGACCCGCGAGGAAGAGTTGGCCGTGGAAGCGGCGCTCGGCGTGCAGCTGCCGACGATCGAGGAGATGGAGGCGCTGGAGCCCTCCAGTCGCCTCTACCAGGAAGACGGCGCGACGTTCATGACCGCCACCCTGCTGGCCCGCAGCCACCAGGACACGCCGTTCGCCACCCCCGTCACCTTCGTCCTCGCGAGAGGCTTGCTGGTCACCCTGCGCTATGAGCCGCTCCGCGCCTTCACGGTCTTCGCCGAGCGCGCGCCGCAGGGTGCGATCGACAGCGGCACCGAGGCCCTGCTCGGGCTGTTCGACGCGGTGGTCGAGCGGCTCGCCCAGACCCTCGACGACATGGGCCACAAGGTGGAGGATGTCTCCACCCTTGTGTTCAACCGCCCGCCGGCCGGCAACTTCCGACCCCTGCTGACGGGGCTCGCCCAGGCGCAGTCGGTGACCTCCCTGACGCGCAACAGCCTGGTCAGCCTGGCGCGCACCCTCGGCTTCGCCATCCTCGCGCGCGAGATCGGCGGCGACCCGGCCTGCCGGGCCCATCTGGAGGCCCTGCAGCGCGACGCCCAGTCCCTGACCGAGCACGCCGGCCAGCAGTCGGCGCACATCACCTTCCTGCTGGATGCGGCGCTGGGTCTGATCAACATAGAGCAGAATGGCATCATCAAGTTCTTCTCGGTGGTGGCGGTGGCCTTCATGCCGCCCACCCTGGTGGCGTCGATCTACGGCATGAACTTCGACGTCATGCCCGAGCTGCACTGGATCACCGGCTACCCCTTCGCGCTGGTCCTGATGCTGGTGGCCGGGGTGGTGCCGGTGGTCTGGTTCAAGCGACGCGGGTGGCTGTGAGGCCGACCGCCCCGAAATCTGCGACTATGGGTTGCGGGAAACCTTCCCTTAAGGCTGTCGCGCAACCCATCCTTAAGTGCGACGCGGCATGGTGAACGCGAAGGCCTCCATGTCGTCCCAACCGCAGCAGCATCATACGGCGCTCGACGCCCATGCCTTGCGCGAGGCGCTCGATGCGCACCAGCGCTACCTGGCGGGCCGCGCCGGCGGACGGCGGCTGGCGCTGCATTACGCGGATCTCGCCAACTGTTCGCTCGAGGGCGTGGACCTGCGCGACGCCGACCTGACTGGCGCCAAGCTGGCGGGCTCGACCCTGGCCCGCTCGAACCTCTCCCGCGCGATCCTCTTCGGCGCCGACCTGCGCGAAGCCGACATGCGCCATGTGAACCTCAAGCGGGCCGACCTGCGCGGCGCCTGTATGCGCGGCGCGAACCTGGCCGGCGCCGAGCTGGCCGGCTGCGACCTGCGCGAGGGCCGCATCGCCCTGCAGGATAAGCTGGACGGTTTCCGCATCCTGCGCCACGAGCACCGGCCGGGAGAGCTGAACTACGCCGTCCTCGCAGGGGCCAACCTCCAGGGCGCCCAGATGACCGGCGCCGTGGCCATGACCTCGGACTTCACCGACGCCAACCTGTCGGGCGCGATCCTGACCGGCGCCAAGCTGATGCGGGCGGTGCTCGACGGCGCAGACCTGTCGGGCGCGGACCTGGGCGGCGCCGATCTCAGCGGCGCCTCGATGAAGCGGGCGGTGCTGACGGGAGTGAACCTCAGCCAGGCGCGCCTGGACGACGCCGACCTCACCGATGTGCTGCGGGCGCCCCCGCCGATCTTCTACATCGACGACAAGTCGCTCACCGACGTGGTCTCGGACCACGAGGCGTTCTGCGATTCAAACGGTCGGCACGGCGAGGTGATGAAGCTGCACCAGGTCGACTTCCGGCCCATGAAGTCCCTCAAGAAGCGGCGCCTGTCCGGCCTGTCGGCGCCCAACTCGATCTTCTTCGGCATGGACCTGGAAGGCGCCCAGCTGCAGGGTGCGGACCTCACCAACTGCGACTTCCGCGGGGCCAACCTGCGCGACGCCGACCTGCGCGGCGCCCGCTTCACCGGCGCCCAGCTCGCCCGCGCCGACCTGCGCGGCGCGAAGATGGGTCCGTTGGCCATCGGCGACAACCGCTTCGTCCGCACCGACTTCAGCCGCGCCTCGCTGCGCGGCGCCGACCTGCGCGGCGCTCACGCCCCGCGCGCGCGCTTCCTCGAGGCCGAGATGGACGGCGCCCGCGTGGCCGGTTGCGACCTCACCGGCGCCGAGCTGGAAATCTGATCACATCTCCTTGCGGAGCGGGGCCAGGTTCTCGAACTGCGGATCGCGCTTCTCTGCCTTGGCCTTGAACGCCTCGGCCATGTGCGGGCCCGAGAACATCGCCGTCTGCCAGACCGCGATGTAGTCCAGCCCGTCCTTGATGGTGTGGTCGCGGGCGTAGTTGATCATCACCTTCGAGCCGGTGACCGCCAGCGGCGCCTTGCTGGCGATCTCGCGGGCGGTGACCAGGGCGTGGTCGACCACCTGCTCATGGGTGTCGAAGACCTCGTTGACCAGGCCGATCTCCTTGGCCCGCTGCGCCGGCAGCCTGCGGCCCGTGTAGGCCAGCTCGCGCACCCAGCCCTCGGGGATCAGCTTGCAGAGCCGCGGGAAGGTGCCGACATCGGCCGTCATCCCGATGTTGATCTCCTGGATCACGAAGAAGGCGTCGGCGGTGCAGTAGCGGATGTCGCAGGCGCTGGTCATGTCGACCGCCCCGCCGACGCAGCCGCCCTGGATCGCGGCGATCACCGGAATGCGCGCCTCGTCGAGGCAGGAGAAGCTGTCCTGCAGGTTCTTCACGTGGTGGCGCATGGCCTCGGCGTTGATGTGCCGGTCCTGCGAGGCGGGCGCGGAGGTGGATCCGCCGCCCTGGAAGACGGCCAGGTCCATGCCGGCGCAGAAGTGCCGGCCGGTCGAGGAGATGACGATGCAGCGCGCGCGGGCGTTGTCGTCGATGTCGCGCACGATCTGCGGCAGCTCGTTCCAGAACTCGCGGACCATGCTGTTCATGGCCTCGGGCCGCTTGAGCCGGATGTGGGCGACGTGGTCCTGGATGCTGACGTCGAAGCAGGTCCAGTCGGTGGTGGTGACGTCGATGGCGGCGGGCGCGTTCATTGGGGATCCTCCCTTTGCGGGGATCATCGCGCCGCGACGCCGGGGAAAGCTAGAGGGATCCTCTACAGCGTGGACGGCTGCAGGTTCTCGACCTGGAAGTCGGCGGCCTCCTGCATGCGCTCCACGACGATGGACCGGTGGCAGCCGCGGTGGTCGGCTTCGTAGCAGAGCAGGGCCGCCTTCTTCGCCTTGGCGATCTCGATCGCGCGGGCGAGTTGGAGCTGCGCCTCCGGCTCGGCGAGGTGCGCCTCGAAGATGGCGCGCATCTCGGCGGTGTGGCCCTTGCGGGCGGCCATGCGGCCTTCCTTCGGCGTGCCCAGCGCGCGCAGGTGGACGTATTCGATTCCCGCGTCCTCGAGGCTTGCGGACAGCAGGCCCTTGGAGAAGCCGGCCCTCCGGGAGGCCGCCACCGCGCGAACGTCGATCAGCACCTCGACGCCGGCGGTCTTCAGGGCCTCGATCACCCGCGCCTGGGGCGCGCTCTCGTAGCCGATGGTGGCGAGGGGAATCATGCGGCGTCCTTCGGCGGCTCCCGGGTGTGGGCCTCGATCAACGCCTCGGCGGCCATTCGGGCTGCGCCGGCCGGACCGTCGGGCCCGAAGAGCTGGCTGGAGACATAGACGCCCTCGATCAGCAGCAGCAGGGCGTCGGCGAGCTTCTTGGGCTTGCGCGCGCCCATCGCCTTGGTCATCCCGCGTAGCCGTTCGCGCAGGTCCTGCTTGTGGCCGACCGACACGCGCCGGCCGGGGTGGTCGGGCGCGGGATACTCCACGGCCGCGTTGGTCAGGGCGCAGCCGCGATAGCCCGGCCGTGCGGCCCGTTCGCCCAGCGCGTCGAAGAAGGCGAGGATCTGCGCCCGCGGGTCTCCCGGATGGCCTTCGACCGCCGCGTCGAAATAACGCCAGAACCCCTCGCCCTGGTCCGCGAGGTAGGCGGCGATGAGCTGGTCCTTGGATTCGAACGCGCGATAGAGGCTGGGCTTGGTGGCGCCGGCGCGGGTGACGATCTCGTCGACGCCGATGGCCCGCGTGCCTTCCCGATAGAACAGTTCGCCGGCGGTCGAGAGGATCCGTTCAGCGGCCCTGGGGCCGTCCTTAGAGCTTCTGGTCATGGTCGCGCTTGACGATGTTACCGATCGGTACCTAAAAGCGGCCGACAGAAATTGCCGTACCGGTAGGTAACATGACGGTAGTCCGAAGCCGGCCGCTTGGCCAGAACTATGCGTGGGTGGTGGCGGCGGTCACCTTCCTGGCGCTGCTGGCGGCGGCGGGATTGCGCTCGGCCCCCGGCGTCCTCCTTACGCCGCTGCACGATGCGTTCGGGTGGGAGCGTGGACGCCTCTCGGCCGCGGCCGCGCTGGGGATCTTGCTCTATGGACTGGTGGGGCCCTTCGCCGCGGCGCTGATGCAGACCCTGGGGCTCAGGCGCACCCTTCTGGCGGGCCTCGTCCTGATGAGCGGGTCCACCGCGCTCAGCCTCTTCATGTCCCAGCCCTGGCACTACGTCCTGACCTGGGGCGTCCTGTCCGGACTGGGCTCGGGCGCGGTGGCGCTCTCGATGGGGGCGACGGTGGTGAACCGGTGGTTCCACGCCCGCCGCGGTCTCGTCATGGGCCTGCTCAGCGCCTCCACCGCCACCGGCTCGCTGATCTTCCTGCCCGCCATGGCGGCCCTGGCCGAGAGTGGCGGCTGGCGGCCCGTGGTGATCGCCGTTTCGGTGGCCGCCGCGGCCCTGATCCCGCTGGTGATGTTCCTGATGCCCGAGCGGCCTGCCGACATCGGCCAGCCGCCGTACGGCGCCGGCGCCGTCGAACCGCCGCCGGCGCCGGGGCGGCCCCTCGACGCGGTGCGCCTGGCGCTCGGCGTCCTGGCGCGCGCCGCCCGGACGCCGGCCTTCTGGCTGCTGTTCGCCACCTTCTTCGTCTGCGGCTTCACCACCAACGGCCTCGTCGGTACGCACCTGATCTCGTTCTGCGGCGACAGGGGGCTGGCGCTGGTCCAGGCCGGGGCGCTGCTGGCGGCCATGGGCGCGTTCGACATCGTCGGCACCACCGCTTCGGGCTGGCTCACCGACCGCTACGACCCGCGCCGGCTGCTGTTCGTCTACTACGCCCTGCGTGGGCTTTCCCTGATGGTGCTGCCGTTCCTGTCGTTCGACCTCGTCAGCCTGTCCATCTTCGCCGTGTTCTACGGCCTGGACTGGCTGGCCACCGTGCCGCCCACCGCGCGCCTGGCGACCGAGCACTTCGGCGAGCAGGAAGGGCCCATCGTCTTCGGCTGGGTGGCCTTCGGGCACCAGATCGGCGCGGCGACCGCCGCCTTCGGGGCCGGCGTCCTGCGCGACCTGCAGGGCAGCTACCTCGAGGCCTTCGTCATCGCCGGCGCCACGGGCCTGCTGGCGGCGGCCGCCGCGCTGGCCATCGGCCGCAAGCCGCCCGTGGCCAGGGCTGCGACGGCCTGACCCGCCTCTGCCCCTCTTCTCTGTCCTCAGGTCACCGGGCTAGAGAGGGTCATGGACGCCAAGGTCGATTACGAGCCCCGCGCGCGGCGGGTGATGCTGCCCTCGCGCGGTGGAGAGATGTCGGTGCTGGACTTCGGCCCGGCCGACCGCCCCGTCGAGCTGGTCTTCTCGCACGCCAACGGGTTCAACGCCCGCACCTACCGCACCATCCTCGCGCCGCTGGCGCAGGACCACCGGTTCCTGGCGGTCGACATGCGGGGCCATGGCGCTTCGAGCCTGCCGGCCGACCCGGCGGCCCACCCCGGATGGCACGGCTTCCGTGACGATCTGCTGGCCCTGCTCGCGGCGGAGGCCGACCGCCCCGTCGTGCTCGCCGGCCACTCCATGGGCGGCACCACCAGCCTGCTCGCCGCGGCCGAGGCGCCCGAGCGGGTGAAGGCGCTGGTCCTGTTCGACCCGGTGGTCTTCGATGGCGCCCAGGTGGCGGACCGCGACGGTGACAATGGCTTGGCCGCGGGCGCAGAGCGTCGGCGCGCCACCTTCCCGGACAAGGCGGCCGTCGTCGCCGCCTACACGGGACGTGGCGCCTTCCGCACCTGGCGGCCGCAGCAGCTCGCCGACTATGTCGAGGCGGGCTTCGCGCCGACGCCCGAGGGCGAGGTCGCCCTGACCTGCGCGCCGGCCTGGGAGGCGGCCAACTTCCGCACCCATCGCTACGACCCGTTCGTCGCCTTGGGCGCGCTGAAGATGCCGACGCGGATCCTGCGCGCGGAGCATGGCTCGACCTGCCGCATCGACGAACACCTGCACGTGGTCGACGGCAACCCGAACATCCACCGCGAACAGGTTCCCGCAACCAGCCACTTCCTGCCGATGGAGCGCCCCGAGCTGGTGCGCGAGGCCTTGCTGGCCGCGATGGCCTAGAGCCCCAGCCCCGGGACGGCGTCGGCCTCCACGCGGGCCAGTTCGTCGTCCGACAGGGTGATGATCTTGCGCGTGTCCAGGTCGAAGGACACCGCGATCGCCTCGGCCGTGCCCCACGGTCGTCCGGTGTCGGGGTCGAGCAGCCAGTGCACCAGGCGGCGGAAGCGCGCGTCGCCCCCGGCCGATCCCGACCGCAGCTCGATCCGGTCGCCGGCCTTCGGCCAGGCGTGATGGACCAGCCGGTACTCCAGGGCGGCGCCACCGACCCGCTGGCCTTCCACGCCCTGGCCGGGGCGTTTGCCGGCGAAGAAGTGCGGGATGCCATCGGACAGGCGGTGCATGAATCCGTCCGTCCGCATTCGGCCGAAGGCGTCGCAGTCCTCGGGCCCGATCACGCCCAGGCCGGTGCGCGTCAGGCCGAGGGCGTCAGCCCGCGCCACGCTGGCCTGGGTCTCCACGGGCGAAAGGCCGATCGACTTCGGCGCGGCGCGGTCGGGGACGGTGGTCGCCAGCGCCTCGGCCCGCGCCCGCATCCGCTCCGGCCAGGGAAAGGGTCGCCCCTCGCGGGCGGTGGCGTGGGCCACCACAGTCTGGAAGCTGGCGGCCAGTTCGCCCGACTGATGGTGCATCAGCAGCATGAGCCGGGCGTCGGTCTCGCCCATGTCGAGCACGCCGCCGGTGATGTGGATCGGCGAGCCGGGCCGGGCCTCGCGCAGGAACCGGATGTGCTGCTCGCGGACGATCAGCGTGGCCTCGGCGGCCGGGGCGAAGGCGCCGGGCATGCCCAGTTCGGCCGCCAGACCGGCCAGCGCCTGCATGGACTTGCCGACGTAGAAGCCGACGTTGAGATGCCCCATCTGGTCGCATTCCCAGGTGGCCACGCCGCCCCGCCAGACCTCGATCTCCGCCACGTCCAAGCTCCCGTCCACGACGGCGCGGGAGCCTAGGGCGCTGCGGCGCGCTCGGCTAGCGCTCGCCTTCCGCTGGGCCGCCGTCCCCGGCGCCCTGGCGCGGCTTGGGACTGGGTGGGGCGGAGCCGCGGATCTCGATGCCTTCGTCCTGGCGGCTGGGCGGATAGCGCTCGGCGCCGGCGTTCGGCCTCGCCGCGTTCAACGGCTGCGCGGCGTTGTCCTCGCGCCCCTCCGATTGGATGTCGTTCTGTGGCCTGCGGTCCTGGTCCATCACCTTGGTCCTTTCACCCCCGGCAGGACAAAGGCCCGGCAGTCGACATCGTTCCGGTGCATTTTCGGGGGTCGCACCAAGACGCGGGCGGCGCCAGATTGCGCGCGGGAGGGCCCTGGATGGCCAAGACAGAACGGGTGCGCCGCCACAGTCTCGCGGTGCGGCTGACCCACTGGGTGAACGTGGTGGCGGTCGCGGCCCTGCTGATGAGCGGGCTGCAGATCTTCAACGCCCACCCGGCGCTCTACTGGGGCCAGGCCTCGACCTTCGCCGCGCCGTGGGTCTCGGTGCGGAAGGTCGAGGTGGCCGACCAGCCGCGTGGCGTCACCACTATCGGCGACCTCAGCTTCGACACCACGGGCGTCCTCGGCTGGTCGGGCGCCGAGGGCCGCCGGGAACAGCGCGCCTTCCCCGCCTGGAGCACGATCCCGAGCTGGCGGGACCTGGCGGCCGGCCGCCGCTGGCACTTCTTCTTTGCCTGGGTGTTCGTCGCCAATCTCGCGGCTTACTGGCTCTGGAGCCTGGCGCGCGGCCATTTCCGTCGCGACCTTCTGCCCACATGGCGCCAGCTCGCCCCTGGCCACCTCCTGCGCGAGGTCGCCGACCACGCGCGCCTGCGGTTCCCTCGGGGCGAGGCCGCCCGCAGCTACAACGCCATCCAGAAATTGACCTACCTCGCCGTCGTCGCCGGCCTGCTGCCGCTGATGGTGGCGACGGGCCTTTCGATGTCGCCTGGATTCAACGCCGCCCTGCCGGGCCTGATCGATCTGTTCGGCGGCCGGCAGTCGGCCCGCACGATTCACTTCCTGTCCGCGGCCGGCATCGTCGCCTTCGTGCTCGTCCACGTGGCGTTGGTGGTGCTGTCGGGACCCTGGAACCACCTGCGCGCCATGGTCACTGGCGGCTACGCGCTGCCGCCGGAAGGAGATCGGCCATGAGCCTCGACCGTCGTCGCTGGCTGGCGGCCGCCGGGGCCGCCCTGGGCTCGTTCTGGCTGGCGGGCTGCGACCGCATGACCCGCAGCTCCACCTTCACCGGGGCGCTGAAGGTCGCCGAGCGGTGGACCCAGGGCGCCCAGCGGCTTGTCACCGATCGGCGGGCGCTGGCCCGAGAGTTCCCGCGATCCGACGTCTCGAAGGACTTCAAGGCCAACGGCACGCTGCGGCCGCAGGACCCCGAGTATGTCGCCCTGCTGGCCGACAACTTCGCCGGCTATCGCCTCGTCATCGACGGGCTCGTGGAACAGCCGCTGGCGCTCACCCTGGCCGAGGTCAGGGCCGCGCCGTCGCGCACCCAGATCACCCGGCACGACTGCGTCGAGGGCTGGTCGTCGATCGGCGAATGGACCGGGGCGCGGCTGTCGGCCCTGCTGGATCGCGCACGGCTGAAGCCGGAGGCCCGATATATCGTCTTCCACTGCGCCGACACGCTCGACCCCAGCGCCACCGACGGGGCGGGCCGCTACTACGAGAGCATCGACCTCGTCGACGCCTACCACCCGCAGACGATCCTGGCCTATGCGATGAATGGCGCGACCCTGCCGGTGCGCCATGGCGCGCCCCTGCGCCTGCGGGTCGAGCGCCAACTCGGCTACAAGCACGCCAAATATGTCATGCGGGTCGAGGCCGTGGCCTCGCTGGACGGCATCGGCCGCGGCCAGGGCGGCTTCTGGCCGGACCGCGGCTACGAGTGGTACGCCGGGATCTAGCTGCTCAGTAGGGGTTCACCGCCAGGGTCTCGGCCTCGGCGGCGCAGGCGGCCGGGTCGGGCGCTGGGGCGGACTTGCGAACGGCCGCGACTTCCTTGCGGACCGCCTCCAGGTCCTTGCGGAACTGAGGGTCGCCGTGCAGGGCCGCCACCATCATCGAGCCGTTGGCCCAGCCCATGTGCACGGCGCTCATGTTGTGGACGCCGCACACCATCCGGCTTTCACCGAAAGCGCGGGCCCGGGACATGATCTCGGTCGCGCGGTCCGGGGCCAGCTCGGACAGGATGAGGCCGACGGACCAGCCCCAGGTGTTGTGGCCAGAGGGGTAATCGGGGCTCTTGGCCAGGGCTTCGGACTTGTCGATGCAGATCGGTCCCTCGTCGATCAGGTAGGGCCGCGGGCGCTTGTAGATGTCCTTGGGCCGATTGGTCGTCCGGCTGGCGTCCCGGCCGACCCGGGCGAAGAGCGCATAGGTCCTGGGCGCGTTCTGTGGCGTCAGCTCGGCGCCGAGCGCGCAGGTCATGCTTTTCAGGATGCCGAACGAGTTGTCGTCGCCCTTGGCCATCGCCCAGCGCGGCGTGCCCTGCAGCCTGCGGGTCTGCAGATAGATGGTGCGGTCCGCTTCGTAGCGGGTCGTGCCGGCGACCGGCGCGGGCGGCAGGACCTTGTAGGTGTCGAGGGCGCCGTCGGCGAGGTAGGGCTGGGGCGCCGCCGGCGTCGGCGCCTTGGGCGCCGCGCCCGCGCCCATCAGTCCGATCGCGGCAGCCGCCGCGACGACCAGCTTCACCCGCATGACCGTTCTCCCCGAAACGCCGACGTGTCGGTGTCGCAGAGGGGCGTGATGGTTTCAACCGCCATGCGGAAAGGGCCGGGGATCGCTCCCCGGCCCTCGCATCCTACTTCTTGAACAGGTCGGCCCAGCGGCGCTTCCGGCGCGCCTTGTGCGCGCCGCGGTGGAAGGCGTCGGAGGCGATCAGCGGGACCACCGTGGTGGCTTCGGCGAACACCATCTGCTCCCAGGTCACGTCGACCTTGCCCCAGGAGCAGGCCTCCTTGAGCGTCGAGGACGAGCAGGCGCCGTCGCGCACGTCGGCCACGGTGATCTGGACCGCGTACTTGTGCATGTCGACCTCGTGGCCGAGGATCTCGGCGCACACGACGGTGTCCTGGGCGAAGTTCTTCGGCACGCCGCCGCCGACCATGAAGAGGCCGGTCGCACCCGCCTTCAGCTTGATCTCGGTCAGTTCGCGGAAGTCGGCCACCGCGTCGATGGTGAGGTAGGGCTTGCCCGCCTTCATCCGCTCGACCTGGTGCTTCACCAGACCGAAGCCCGCCGAGCTGTCGACGAACGCCGGGCAGAAGATCGGCACGCCCTCGCGGTAGGCCACCTCGATCAGGCTGTCCGGCTTCTTGGCGTTGCCGGCCGCCAGCCACTTGCCCATCTCGTAGATGAACTCGCGGCTCGAGTAGGGGCGCGGCTCCAGCAGTTCGCAGATCTCGTAGATCGTGCCGTCGCAGTTCTGGAGCTCTTCCTCGTCGATGTAGGTGTCGTAGATGCGGTCGATGTACATCTCCCGCAGCTCACGGTCGTCGACGGTGGAGTCGGCCTGGTAGTGCTTGAAGCCCAGGGCCTCGAAGAAATCCATGTCGACGATCGAGGCGCCCGTGGCCACGACCACGTCGATCATCCCGTGCTTCAGCATGTCCCGGTAGATGTGCATGCAGCCGCCGGCCGAGGTGGAGCCGGCCAGCGTCAGCCAGGTCGAGCAGTCGGCGTCCTCCAGCGACATCGACCAGATGTCGGCGGCGCGCGCGGTGTCGCGGCTGGTGAAGCTCATCTTGCGCATGGCGTCGATGACGGGACGGGCGTCGTACTGGTCGATCGCCACGTGTTCGACGGTGTTGGCCAGCAGTTCGGCCTTGCGGTTCGATTTCGCCGGAGCGTTCATCTTCTGAAGTTCCCTTCTGAGGGTGATCGCCCGTCCAAAAACGAAGAGGCGCGACCGGGACGGAGCGACCGGCCGCGCCTATAACACTTCAGCGTGTCAGCTTGTTACCGCTTGCGGCGCTTCTTTCCCGCCGCGCCCTTGGGACGGGACAGGCGGACGACCTTGCGCTCCTCCTCCCGCTCCTCGCGGGGCAGGCGGATCGAGCGGCCGGCCAGGCCGAACATCGAGGCCATCGGGGCGTCCGACACCTCGACGGTTTCGGCGTCGCCGAAGCCGTTGAAGCGGGTGTTCATGGCGATCCCGTAGGCGCCCAGCATGCCGATTTCCACGTAGTCGCCTTCGCGGATGTCTTCCGGCAGCCAGAACGGGCCGGGCATATGGTCGAGGCTGTCGCAGGTCGGACCGTAGAAGCGAAAGGGCTTCAGGGGACCTTCCACTTCACAGGCGTCGTCGCCCTCGCCGCGGTACAGCTTCACCGGGAAGGGCCACTTCACGTGCGCCGCGTCGAACAGCGAGCCGTAGCTGCCGTCGTTCAGGTACAGCGCGTCGCCCTTCTTCAGCTCGACCTTGGTGAGGATCGAGGAGGCCTCGGCCACCAGCGCCCGGCCCGGCTCGCACCACAGCTCGGTCTCCTCGTGGACGCTCATGTCCGCGAAGCCGCGCTGGATGGAGTCGACGTAGTCCGCCATGTCGGGCGGGACCATGCCGGGGTAGATCGACGGGAAGCCGCCGCCCACGTCCACGATGTCGACCATGACGCCGGCGCGCACGATGGCGCGCTGGGCCTGGGCCATCGCCGCCTGGTAGGCGGTCGGCCGCATGCACTGGCTGCCCACGTGGAAGCTGACGCCCATCTTGCCCTGGGTGGCGCCGCGCGTGGCCAGCAGCAGGGCCGGAGCCTCGTGCATCGGCACGCCGAACTTGCCCGAGAGCGAGTAGGACGCGCCCTCGGCCACGACGCCCAGGCGGACGATCAGGGTGAGGTCGTCAGCGCCGTCGGTCGCCTCGAGGATCTTCTGCAGCTCCTCGTGGGTGTCCAGCGCGAAGGTCTTCACGCCGAAGCGATGGTACGCCTCGGCGATCGCCTTGCGGCTCTTGACCGGATGCATGAAGGCCATGCGTGCGCCGGGCGCATACTTGGCCACCAGCTCGATCTCGGGGACCGAGGCCACGTCGAACGAATTCACGCCGCTCTTCACCAGGGTCTCGATGACCCACGGCGAAGGGTTCGCCTTCACAGCGTAGAAAACGTCGCCTTGAAAATTGTCCTGGAACCAGCGCGCCGCTACGGCCACCACGCCCGGCCGCGCAAAGGCGACAGGACGCTCCGGGGACCGCTCACGGACCAGGTCCAGGGGCGTATGGTACGTCTGCACCTCACGCAACCCCCAACGGATTGTTGAACCCAGACCGGCGTTAGCAGCGCTTTTGAGGACATCGGGTCCGCCGGAAGGCGCGCAAATAGGGTCTTTGGTCGGTGATGTAAAGTCTTCGTATGTGCGGCGCGCCAGCGCGCTGGACCCGAAGCGCGGGCCCGTGCCATGAAGCCGTTCCAGTACGGGAAAGCTCCGAACCCTCCTCATGACCGACGCCGCCGTTCTGTCGATACGGAACGCCTCGAAGACCTTCGGCCAGCGCCGCGCCCTGGATGGCGTCTCGCTCGAGGTCCACAAGGGCGAGATCATCGCCCTCATCGGCCCTTCCGGCTCCGGCAAGTCCACGCTGCTGCGCTCCATCAGCGCCCTGCAGACGATCGACGCCGGCCCGGGCGTCATCACCGCCTTCGGCGGGCCCGTGCAGAAGGACGGGAAGATCGACGCCAACGTCCGCCAGACGCGCACGCGCATCGGCATGATCTTCCAGCAGTTCAATCTGGTCGGTCGCCTGTCGCTGTTCACCAATGTGGCGCTGGGCTCGCTGGGCCGCATCAACTTCTGGCGCGCGGTCCTGGGGCTGTGGCCCGCCGAGACCAAGCAGGCGGCCATGGCGGCGCTGCACCGTTTCGGCATCTCCGACTACGCGACCCAGCGCGCCAACACCCTGTCGGGCGGCCAGCAGCAGCGCGGCGCCATCGCCCGCGCGCTGGTCCAGAAAGCGAAGATCATCCTGGCCGACGAGCCGGTCGCCTCGCTCGACCCCGTCTCGGCCCGCCGGGTGATGGAGATCCTGCGCGAACTCAACGAGACCGACGGGCTGACGGTGATCGTCACCCTGCACCAGGTCGACTACGCCCTTCGCTACTGCAAGCGCGTCGTGGCGCTGAAGGCCGGCAAGGTTGTCTACGACGGCCCGCCCGCCGACCTGAAGCGAGACCGACTGATCGACATCTACGGCCCCGAATTCGAAGACGTCTTCTGGGAAGGAGCGCCGACATGATCCGCCGCACCCTCATCACCCTGGCGGCCGGCGCCGCTGTCCTGGCGCTTTCGGCCTGCGGCAAGCCCGCCGAGAAGCAGCCCGCCACGGCCACGCCCGAGGAGTTGACCTTCTCGATCCTGTCGGCCGAGAACCAGACGTCGATGCAGCCGCTGTGGCAGCCGCTGCTCGACGACCTCTCCGCCCAGATCGGCGTGAAGGTGAAGCCCTTCTTCGCCACCAACTACACCTCGCTGGTCGAGGCCATGCGCTTCAAGCAGGTGCAGATGGGCTGGTTCTCGGCCTCGCCGGCGCTCCAGGCCGTGCGCCGCGCCGACGGCGAGGTGCTGGGCCGCGTGGTCGATGCCGGCGGCGAGGCGACCTACAAGTCGGTGCTGATCGTCCGCAAGGGCAGCGGGATCACCCTCGACAAGGTGCTCAAGTGCGACAAGTCGCTGACGTTCGGCATCGGCGACGCCCAGTCCACCTCGGGCACCCTGGCCCCGATGGCCTATCTGTTCACGCCGAACAACATCGAGCCGTCCAAGTGCTTCAAGACGGTCCGCGCCGGCAGCCACCAGGCCAACGCCTTCTCCGTGGCCTCCGGCGTGCTGGACGTGGCGACGAACAACACGGTCGGCGTCCTGTTCTTCCAGCGCCAGAGCCCCGAACAGGCGGCCAAGATCGAAGTGATCTGGACCTCGCCGCCGCTGCCGGAGTCCTCGATCGTGGTCCGCAAGGACATGGACCCCGCGCTGAAGGAGAAGATCCGCCAGTTCTTCCTGACCTACGGCACCGGCTCGGACGAAAAGGCCGCCAAGCAGCGTGAAGTGCTGAAGGGCCTCGCCTACGGCGGCTTCCGCCCGGCGGACAACAGCTACCTCAACCCCGTGCGTGAGATGGAGGCGGCCGAAGCCCTGGCCGCCGCCCGCCGCTCGGGCGATGCGGCCAAGATCTCCAAGGCCCAGGCCGAGTTCGACAAGGTCCGCGCCGAGGCGGCCCAGGCGCGCGCCATCGAGCCCACGGCGGCCCCATGAGCGAGCCGTCGTCCGCCGCGGGGGCCATTCCGCCCCCGCCCAGCCGCTCGCTCGTGCAGCGCCTCCCGGACCTGCTGGTCTGGGGCGGCGTGATCGCCCTGCTGCTGATCGCCTTCGGCCCGGCCGAGATCAAGAAGCTGCCGCTGCTCTTCTCCCGCTCCGAGAACATGCAGCAGTTCGGCCGCGAGTTCCTGCGGCCCGACTTCACCGACTGGAAGCTCTACGTCAGCCAGATGTGGCTGACGGTGCAGATCGCCATCTGGGGCACCAGCCTGGCGATCCTTGCCGCCATCCCGCTGGGCCTCCTGGCCTCGCGCAACATGACGCCGTCCTTCATCCAGATCCCGATCCGTCGCCTGCTGGACGTGGTGCGTTCGGCGCCGGACCTGGTGATCGGCACCATCTTCATCGTCGCCGTGGGCCCCGGTCCGTTCGCCGGCGTGATGGCCCTGGCCGTCAACACCTCGGGCGTGCTGGCCAAGCTGTTCTCAGAGGCGGTGGAGTCCATCGACCGCGGCCCGGTGGAGGGCGTCCGGGCCACCGGCGGCCACAAGCTGCACGAGATCGTCTGGGGCGTGATCCCGCAGGTGGCGCCGCTGTGGACCAGCTACGCCCTCTACCGCTTCGAGTCGAACAGCCGCAGCGCCACCGTGCTGGGCCTGATCGGGGCGGGCGGCATCGGCCAGCTGCTGTTCGACAGCCTGAACGGCTTCGCCTACTCGCGCACCGCCGCCATCGTGGTGGTGATCATCGTCGCCGTCAGCCTGATCGACATGCTCAGCCAGGCGATCCGGAGCCGCCTGCTTTAGGCCGGAAGGCCGCCAGCAGGATCTTCAGCTCCGGCTCGTCCACCAGTCCGGCGGCGTCTGCGGGCGAGGTCCAGCGCCGGTCGCGCTCGATCATCTCGGGCCAGATGTCGCGCTCCTCGGTCACCTCCAGGGCGAAGACCATCACCCGCACGTGCTGCATGCGGCCCGAGCGCAGGCGCTTGTCGTAGTGGTAGACGCCAAGCGAACGGTGGGATGCGCGCCCGACGACGCCGGCCTCCTCGAAGGCTTCCTGCGCGGCGGCGTCGGCCGCGTCGCGGTCCTTCATCGGCCAGCCCTTGGGGATCACCCAGCGGCGCGTCTCGCGCGACGTGATGAGCAGGACCTCAAGGACGCCGTCGCGGCGGCGCCAGGGCAGGGCGGCGTACTGTGTGCGGGGCTCGCGGTCCGCCTCGGGACGCAGTCTGTCGCTCTTCTTGCCCATATCGGCCGCTAACGGGCCTCCTGATCGAATCGCCCGTCAAGCGCGGGGTTGAGGGCGGGCGATGTACGCGCGCTTGTCTGGGGCGTCGATCAAATTGTCATAAAACTGTCATGCAGGCCGACGTCAGGCCGCTTCCTGCCGCCGCCGCACGCGGGCCAGCCGCCGCAGGCGTCGCCAGAACCGCGTCTTCTCCGGCTCGGGATAGGGCTGCAGGTTCTTCACGAAATCCTCCGCGCAGGCGCGCCACGAGAATTTCTCGGCGAAGGTCCGCACGCTGGCGCGGTCGAGGTCCAGGCACTGCAGGCAGGCCTCGCGCAGGCCCTCGGTCGCCGTCACGGCCAGCACACCGGCGCCCGAGCCGGGGATGATGTCGATCGGACCCGGCGCCGGATAGGCGGCCACGGGCGTGCCCGAGGCCATGGCTTCGAGGATCACCAGGCCGAAGGTGTCGGTCAGGGACGGGAAGACGAACACGTCGGCGCAGCGGTAGTGCGCGGCCAGTTCGTCGCCCGACTTGGAGCCCTTGAAGACGACCTTGGGATATTTCTCGCGCAGTTCGTCGAGTTGCGGCCCCGGCCCGACCACCACCTTGGAACCGGGCAGATCCAGCGCCAGGAACGCTTCGATGTTCTTCTCCACGGCCACCCGGCCGACGTACAGGAACACCGGCTTGGGCAGGTCGGCGAAGAGGTCGGCCTCGCCTTCGGCGAGCGGGCGGAAGATGTCGGTGTCCACGCCGCGCGACCAGGCCGAGATATTGCGGAAGCCGTGGCTCGACAGCTCCTGCTGCATGGTGGGGGTGGCCACCATCATCCGGCCGGACGGCTTGTGGAACCACTTCATGTAGGCGTAGCCGGCGGCCAGGGGCAGCGGGAGGCGGGCCGAGACATACTCCGGGAAGCGGGTGTGGTAGCTGGTCGTGAACGGCAGCTTCCATTCCACGCAGATGCGCCGGGCGGCCAGGCCGATCGGGCCCTCGGTGGCGATGTGGATGGCCTCGGGCTCGAAGGCCTTGAAGCGCTCCTGCACCGGTTCGTAGACGCCGATCGCCACCTTGATCTCGGCGTAGGTCGGCAGGGGGAAAGTCTTGAACTGGCCCGGGTGGATCACCTCCACCGTGTGGCCCATGCCCTGCAGCTCCTGGACCACGCGGGTCAGGGTGCGGACCACGCCGTTCACCTGCGGCTCCCAGGCGTCGGTGGCCACCAGGATGCGCATCGGACGATGGGCGTCGCGCGGCGCGGTGATCGCCTCGCGCAGGCGGCGGTCCGAGCGGGACGGCTTCAGCCGCTCCGGCGCCTGGCCGAAGGCCTCCGACTGCATCCAGGCCCAGAAGGCGCCCAGCAGCGCCTCCTTGGTGGGAAAGTGGCGGTAGACGGTGCGCTCGCCCACGTCGGCGTCGCGCGCGATCTCGGCGAAGCTCAGGTCCTCCAGCGAGCGGTGCTCGAGCTGTCGGCCGACGGCGCGCAGGATCTGGGCGCGGGTCTCCTCCCGCTGGCGATCGCGCAGGTTCGGCAGGGGCGTCTTCATGGCAGCCGCACTGTCATGAGTTCGAGCGGCGAGTCAACGCGCCGCCGTCTTGGCCGGACTGCCGCAAATGCCCGCGCGCGGCGCCCATTCGTCGACCAATCGACCGCGTCGGACGATGCGCGACGTCTTGCGCTATGGAAAGACGTCATGAACCGCTGCTATGGGCCGTGTACGAGCAGGCCCTCCCCAGGTCGCCCCTATATTGGGTCCGATGGACGCCAGAACCTACCCGGCTAAGGCGACTCCCAAGTCGCAGCGAACGCGCGCCCGCATCCTGGACGCCGCGATGCGGCTGTTTGCCGAGATGGGCTATCACGCCGCGACCAACGCCGTGATCGCGGACGCCGCCAACCTCACGCGCGGCGCCATGCTCTATCACTTCGCCACCCGCGAAGAGCTGGTCGAGGCGGCCATCGCCCACATCGAGCTGCACCGCGCTCACCTGTTCGAACAGGCGGCTTCCGCGCCGACGCCGGCGGGGGTGGACGCCGCCGAACACGCCATCGACGTCTACTGGTCCCTGCTGCACGAGCTGCCCTTCCAGGCCTTCGCCGAGCTCGAGGCCGCCGCCCGCACCGACCCCATGCTGTCCCAGCAGCTTGCGTCCGCGCGCAGCGCCTTCGACCATGCCCAGCTCGGCGGTGACCGTATCGGCGCCATGGTCCAGGCCGGCGACGACCCGCGCTTCCAGACCAGTCGCGACCTCGGACGCTTCCTGCTGGAAGGCCTTGCGAAGGGGTCGATGACCTACGACGAGAAGGCCCGGCGCGAGCGGCTGATCACGGTGGTGAAGCGGGCCGTGCGCATGCTGAACCGCAAGGGCGACCTCCAGGACCTCTGGGTCGACTGATCGCCGCTCACAGGAAGCTGTAGGGATCGATGTCGATCGCCACCCGGATGGCGCCGGGCGGCCGAACCCGCGCCCGCCACGCGGCCATGTAGGCCGACAGGTCCACGCCCCGGTCGGCCCGCACCAGGAACCGCTTGCGCCGCCGCCCCCGCACCAGGCCCAGCGGCGCGTCGGCCGGACCGTACACCTCGACTCCCGGCGTGTTGGGCGCCGCCTGCGCCATGGCGCGGCAGAAGTCGTCGAGCTGCGCGGCGTCGGACCCTGACGCGATCACCGCCGCCAGCCGGCCGAACGGCGGCAGCCCGGCCAGTTCGCGCTCGGCCATCTCGGCGTCCACGAAGGCGTCGCGGTCCTGGGCCTTGAGGGCCTGCATCACCGCATGCTCCGGGGCGTAGGTCTGGAGCAGGGCGCGGCCCGGCCGGTCACGGCGCCCCGCCCGTCCGGTGGCCTGGGCCAGCAGCTGATAGGTCCGCTCGGCGGCCCGCAGGTCGCCGCCGCGCAGGCCGAGATCGGCGTCCACCACCCCGACCAGGGTCAGCTTCGGGAAATTGTGCCCCTTGGCCGCCGCCTGGGTGGCCACGAGGATGTCGATCTCGCCCGCCGCCATGCTCTCCACGAGCCGCCGCGCCTCGCGCGCGTCGAAGACGGTGTCCGACGAGAAGACGGCGACCCGCGCCTCGGGGAACAGGGCCCGCGCCTCCTCCTCCACGCGCTCCACGCCCGGCCCGATCGAGACCAGGCTGTCCTTGGCGCCGCAGTGGGGGCAGGCGGCGGGCTTCGGCATGGAGAAGCCGGTCAGGTGGCAGACCAGCCGCCCTGTGTACCGATGCTCCACCAGCCAGCTGTCGGTGTCCGGCGCCGTCATCCGCTCGCCGCAGGCCTTGCAGAGCACCAGCGGCGCATAGCCGCGGCGATTCAGGAACAGCAGCGTCTGCTCGCCGCGCGCGAAGGTCTCGGCCATCGCGGCGACCAGCGGCGGCGAGAGCCAGCGGCCCTGCTCGGGCGGCGTCTCGCGCAGGTCGATCAGCTCGATGTCGGGCAGGCGCGCCGTTCCGTGCCGCCCGGCGAGCCGCAGCCAGCGATAGCGGCCCGCCTCGGCGTTGCGCAGGCTCTCCAGCGACGGGGTGGCCGAGGCGAGGACCACCGCGGCCTCCTCGATCTTGCCCCGCGCCACCGCCAGGTCCCGCGCCTGGTAGATGAAGCCTTCCTCCTGCTTGAACGAGCTGTCGTGCTCCTCATCCACGACGATCAGGCGCAGCTTGCGGAACGGCAGGAACAGGGCCGAACGGGCGCCGACGACGATCCGGCAGCGGCCGGCGGCCACCGCCTCCCACACGCGCCGCCGTCCGGGCGGGGCGATGTCGGAGTGCCATTCGCCCGGAGCGGCGCCGAACCGCTGGGTCACGCGGGCGATCACCGCCTGGGTGAGGGCGATCTCGGGCAGCAGGATCAGCACCTGGGCGTCCGGGTCGGCGGTCAGGGCCGCGGCGGCGGCCTCCAGGTAGACCTCGGTCTTTCCCGACCCGGTCACGCCGTCCAGCAGGGCGACGGCGAAGCCGCCCTCGGTCGCCATGGCCTTCAGCGCCTCGGCCGCGGCCGCCTGGCTGGGATTGAGGTCCGGACCCTGCCGGGTCAGGTCAGGGGGCGCGAAGGCGGCCTCGGCGACCACCTCATGGATGGCGAGCGCGCCGTCCTCCACCAGTCCCTTCACCACCCCGGACGAGACGCCGGCGGCGCGCGCCAGGTCGGCGGGCGACAGGTCCGCCTCGGCCGCCGCCGCCAGCACCTTCGCCCGGGCCGGCGTGGTGCGGGCGGGCTGCGCGCCCGTGGGCCGGACCACCCGCTGCGGGCGGGGCTTGGGCGCGCGCGCGCCCCGCAGGGCGATGGCCAGCGGCTGGCCGGGCGCGTCCACGGCATAGCGCGCCGCCCACTGCACGAACTCCAGCGTTCCCGGCGGCAGGGGCGGATCGTCCAGGCGCTCCGCCACCGGCTTCAGCGGCCGGTTGCCGCCATGGCCGTCGCGGACCTCGCTCACCACCCCCCGGATCAGCCTCGGACCCAGCGGTACGGCCACCTGGTCGCCGGGGGCCAGCGCCATGCCGTCCGGCTCGGCGTAGTCGAACGCCTCCGGCAGCGGCATGGGGATCAGGACGGAGGCGATGCGGCTCATGGTTTGAGGTTCAGGGCTTCGCAGCTACAAGCGGCCCGAACAAGCCCAAGGTCACACAATGCAGCTCTTCCTCGACAGCACCGACATCGCCCAGATCGAAGACCTCGCCAAGACGGGTCTCGTCGACGGCGTGACGACCAATCCCACCCTGATCGCCAAGTCCGGCCGCAACATGCTGGAGGTGATCGCCGACATCTGCCGTATCGTCGACGGCCCGGTCAGCGCCGAGGTCTCGTCGGTCACCACCGAGGGCATGCTGGCCGAGGGCCGCAAATTGGCCGGCATCGCGCCGAACGTGGTGGTCAAGGTGCCGCTGACCCGCGAGGGGCTGATGGCGACCGCGGAGTTCGCCGCCGAGGGCATCCAGACCAACGTCACCCTCTGCTTCTCCGCCGCCCAGGCCCTGCTGGCCGCGAAGGCGGGCGCCACCTACGTCAGTCCGTTCATCGGCCGCCTCGACGATCACGGGGCCGAGGGCATGGACCTGATCACCGAGATCCGGGCGATCTACGACAACTACGACTTCGACACCGAAATCCTCGCCGCCTCGATCCGGTCGGCGTCGCACGTGAAGGAGGCGGCCCTCTCGGGCGCCGACTGCGCGACCATCCCGCCCGACGTCTTCCAGGCGCTTTTCAAGCATCCGTTAACCGAACGGGGGCTCCAACAGTTCATGGCTGATTGGGCGAAGACCGGTCAGTCGATCCTGTAAGAGGCTTGAGGTGACATGGACGGGTCGCAGGTTGAGTTTCAGTTCGAGGCCAACCCGGTCGACCCGTCCGCGGTCCGCCGCTTCCTCTCGGACAATCCCGACTTCCTGAAGGGCGACGACGGCTTGCTGGCCGAACTGGGCCTGACGCTGGCCGCCAGCAACGTGGTGGAGCTCGCGCCCCTGGCCCGCGTTCACGCCGCCCACCAGCGCGAGGCCGAGATGCGCCAGCTGCTGGAGGAGACCGCCCGCGCCAACTTCGCCGCCCAGGCCCAGACCCACGGCGCGGTGGTCGACCTGCTGGACGCCCGCAACAATTCCGACCTCGCCCGCCGGGTGGACGACCTGGCGCGGGAGCGCTTCGGCCTCGCCGCCGGCGTCATCGCCCTGGAATGCGACGGCCTGCCGCCCGCCGGCTGGCGGCCGCTGGTGGAAGGCCAGGTGGACCTGCTCCTCGACGGCGGCCACCGCATGGCCCGGATGGGTTTCGTGCCCACGGCCCTCGGCCTCTTCGCCAACGGCGCCGACGAGATCCGCTCGATGGCCATGGTCCGCATGGCCATCTGGGAGCCCTCGCGCCAGGGCCTGCTCGCCTTCGGCTCGCACGATCCCCAGGGCTTCACGCCCGACATGGGCAGCGAGCTGGTGGCCTTCCTGGCCCGCGTGGTCGAACGGACGGCGGAGCGATGGCCGCTGCTCTGAGCGGCCAGGCCGCGCGCGCCCAGTGGCTTGAGCATCTGGCCCACGAGCGGCGCGCCTCCCCGCGCACCCTGGAGGCCTACGGATTCGCCGCGGGCCGCTATCTCGCGTTCCTGGAACAGCATCGCGGCGGCCCCATAAGCGTCGCCGACCTGGCGGGGGTCACGGCGGCGGAGGTCCGCGCCTGGCTCGCCCATCTGCGCTCGGGCGAGACACCGCTGTCGCCGCGCTCGCTCAGCCAGGCTCTGTCGGCCATCCGCACCTTCCACCGCTTCCTCGATCGTCGCCTCGATGCGCCGAACGCGGCCATCGCCCTGGTGCGCGGACCGCGGGTGAAGCCCGGCGCGCCGCGGCCGGTCACCGAGGACCAGGCCGCCGGCCTGATCGCCGAGCCCGCCCTGGATCCCGATCGGGAGTCGTGGGAGGTCGCCCGCGACCAGGCGGTGCTGACCCTGCTCTACGGCTGCGGCCTGCGGATTTCCGAGGCCCTGTCGCTGACCCGCGCCGACGCGCCCCTGCCCGACCTGCTCCGCATCACCGGCAAGGGCGGCAAGACGCGGATGGTCCCGGTGCTCCCGGCGGTCCGTACGGCGGTCGACGCTTATCTCAAGGAGGTCCCGTTCGCGATGTCGCCGGACGCGCCGCTGTTCCGAGCGCGGCGCGGGGGCGCCCTTAGCCCGCGGCACGTGCAGGCGACGGTCCAGGGGCTGCGCGGACGCCTGGGCCTGCCGGCCAGCGCCACGCCGCATGCGCTGCGCCATTCCTTCGCCACGCACCTGCTCGGGGCGGGCGCCGACCTGCGCTCGATCCAGGAACTGCTGGGCCACGCGTCGCTGTCGACGACGCAGCGCTATACCGAGGTGGACGCCGCGGCCCTGCTCAGCGCGTATTCAGCGGCGCATCCGCGGGCCTGACCAGGTTCAGCTCCTGGATCATGACCACCCGCCATTCCAGGTCAGGCGCGGCCGGCGCGTGCATCAGGTGGCAGGGGCGCGCCGGCTTTTGGTAGCGCGGCACCCGCGTGCCGGTCAGCACCAGCCGCTGGGCCTTCGGGCGGGGGGAGATGTCGCGCACGTAGTAAGGCGCCGGGCGGCAGCGCACCGGCGTGCGGTCGAGGTCCTCGGCGGCCTTGGCGGCCGGCGGTCCGCCGGCGATCGCCGCGGCCATGGCCAGGCTCAGCAGGGCGCTCATCGGTCGGCTCCGATCAGGCACATCTCGCCCGCCGGCATCTCGATCAGCTTGCGCAGGCGCGCCGCGTCGCGGTCTTCCTCGCGGAACAGCAGGGCGGGCTCGTAGCCGGTCTGGAAGCGGCCGGCGCCCTTGCAGGGTGCGGTCTCGCGCAGCGGGGCGGCGGGGGGTGCGATGAAGGTGCGGGCGGCCGGCGCATCGGCGATGCGCGTCTCCAGGCTCGGCGCCAAGGCCACTACGGCGGCGACAATCGCAAGCATTGCAGCCTCTCCCCACTCCGCTACGCCGGAAAACTGCCACCGCCCGCGGCCGCCGCCAAGTTAAGGTTCGGTCACCTGCCATCCGCAGGTTGCGGCCGCCGGTCACCGACCGCTCTCCGGCGATTTCAGTCGCGGACGTAGCGGATCCAGGCCACGCCGTTGTCCTCGCCGGCGTCGGTGGCGAGGAACCCCTCGCGCTCGTAGAAGGCCTGGGCCGCGCGGTTGGCGGCCTGGCATTTCAGCGACATGGGCCCGTCCAGGCGCTCGGTGATGTGGTCCAGCAACGCCCGGCCCACGCCCCGCCCGCGTTCGGTCACGTACAGCGAGTGGAGGAAGTTCTGCGGCGCATAGAGCGCGGCCACGCCCACCAGCCGGCCCCGGTCGAGCGCGACATAGACCTCCTCCTCGCGGGCCGCCTGCAGGAAGTCCTCCCGGCGGTGCCGCGACGGGTCGATCCAGGTGAAGGTGTCGCGCAGCACCCGGACATAGAGGTCCGCGCACGCGTCCAGCTCCTCCGGACGCGCGCGACGGACGACGAGGCCGGTCGTCAGGCCTGCATCGTCCACCCTTCGACCCCCATGGCGGCCTGGCGCAGCGCCTCGCTGCGCGTCGGGTGCGGATGGCAGGTGCGCGCCACGTCCTCGCTGGCGGCGCGGAACGCCATGGCCACGCAGAACTCCCCGACCATCTCGGAGACCTGCGGACCGATCATGTGCACGCCCAGGATCTCGTCGGTGGCGGCGTCGGCCAGCACCTTCACGAAGCCCTCGGTCTCGTGGTTGATCTTGGCCCGGCTGTTGGCCGTGAACGGGAACTTGCCGGTCTTGTAGGCCCGACCCTCCGCCTTGAGCTGTTCCTCGGTCTTGCCCACCCAGGCCACCTCGGGCGCGGTGTAGACCACGCTCGGGACCAGGTTGTAGTCCACGTGGCCGTACTTGCCGGCGATGGTCTCGATGCAGGCGACGCCGTCTTCCTCGGCCTTGTGGGCCAGCATCGGTCCGTGGATCGTGTCGCCGATCGCCCAGACGCCCGCCGCGGCGGTGCGGAAGTGGTCGGTCTCGATGAACCCGCGCTTGTCCGGGGTGATGCCGACCGTCTCCAGCCCGAGCCCCTCGGTGTAGGGCCGGCGGCCGATGGCCAGCAGCACATAGTCGGCCTCCAGCGTCTCGGCGGCGCCGCCGGCGACCGGCTCGAAGGTCACCGAGACGCCGGTCTTCGACGTCTTGGCGCCGGTCACCTTGGCGCCGAGCTTGAACGCGAAGCCCTGCTTGGTCAGCGCGCGCTGGAAGGTCTTGGCGAGCTCGGCGTCCATGCCGGGAGTGATGCGGTCCAGGTACTCGATCACGGTGACCTGCGCGCCCAGGCGGCGCCACACCGAGCCGAGCTCCAGGCCGATGATCCCGGCGCCGATCACCACCAGGTGGCCGGGAACCTCGGGCAGCGACAGGGCGCCCGTGGAGTCCACGATGCGCTTCTGGTCCACGGTGACGCCCGGCAGCGGCGAGGGCTCGGAGCCGGTGGCGATCAGGATGTCCTTGGCGGCCAGGGTCGTGACCGAGCCGTCCTCGGCCGTCACCTCGACCTTGCCCGGGCCCGCGATCCGGCCGCGGCCCTTCATCCAGTCGACCTTGTTCTTCTTGAACAGGAACTCGATGCCCTTGGTGAGCTGGCCGACCGAGTCCGCCTTCTGCTTCATCATCTGCGGCAGGTTCAGCTTCGGCGTCACCTCGATGCCGAGCGTGGCGAACTCGCCGTTCGCGGCGGCGAACAGCTCGGAGGCGTGAAGCAGCGCCTTGGAGGGCATGCAGCCGACGTTCAGGCAGGTGCCGCCCAGCGTGCCGCGCATCTCGACGCAGGCGACCTTCATCCCGAGCTGGCCGGCCCGGATCGCGGCGTTGTAGCCGCCGGGACCGCCCCCGATGATGACGACGTCGTAGGTGGTGGTGTCAGCCATGGTAAGCCCTGCCTCAGGTGGGGGCGCAAACTAGTCCGGCAAGCCCCTAGGTCAACCGCCCAGGGCCCGGCAAGCGCGATCAGGGCCGCGTCAGACCTCGATCCAGTCGTCCTCGGGTTCGCGGGCGAGCACCGGCGCCCCGGCGGCCAGCATCCGGTCGACGCGTTCCAGCAGCTCGGCGCCGCTGAACGGCTTGGCCAGGCCGTCACAGACGCCGTGGCCCGCGGCGCCCTGCACGTCGTCGGCGGTCAGCCCGCGGCCGATCAGCAGCACCGGCGCCGGGCCGCCGTCGGCCCCCGCCAGGGCCTCCAGGACCTCCAGGCTGGCCATGTCGGGAAGGTGGCGCTCCAGGACCACGGCGTCGAAGCCGCCGGCTTCCAGCAGGCCGATGGCCGCGGCCGGGTCGCGGGTGGCCGTCACCAGATAGCCTGCGACCTCCAGCCGGATCTGCACCATCTCCAGGACCGTGCGGTCGTGGTCGACCACAAGGACCCGGTGCGAGGGCGGGGGTTCGAAGTGCATGGGGATGGGGTCTCTCAGAAGAGGTCGACTTCGCCGGGCTCGGCCTGCTCGGCCTCGACCACCGGCGCGCCCAGGCCCTCGGCCATGCGTTCGGCCAGCGCGCCGAGGGTCAGGCTCGCGAGCGCGCCGTCGACGGGGACGTCGACACCCTCAGGCGAGGCGAAGCTGACGTTGCGGGCGAAGCTGGCGAGGCCGGTCAGGTGCTGGGCCAGCAGGTCCACCCCGTGCAGGCTCTCGGTCAGGACCTGGCGCTCGGCCGCCGGAAGGCTGTCCATGAACTCGCCGAGGATCTTGTCCAGGCGGATACAGCGCGCCGCCGCCAGCTCGATCTCGCCGGACAGGACGTCCATGGTGATCGCGACGCTGGGGGCGAACCCTTGGCTCAGATTGAGGGCCGACATGAGAAGGCGTTCCTTTTCAAGGAGCTTTCCCAAGTGGGCCCTAAACATTGGTGAACCGGCGAAAACGCCGTTCGCATTTGAGGCGCGCGCCGGGCGCCCTGCGGCGATCCGCCTCGGGATCGCCGCACGTCCGGTGGCGCCGAACCCGGCGGACTAGATGTCCAGCAGCAGGCGCTGCGGGTCTTCGATGGCGTCCTTCACGTGGACCAGGAACGTGACCGCGCCCTTGCCGTCGACGATCCGGTGGTCGTAGCTCAGCGCCAGGTACATCATCGGCCGCACCACGATCTGGCCGTTCACCACCATCGGCCGTTCCTGGATCTTGTGCATGCCCAGGATGCCCGACTGCGGCGGGTTCAGGATCGGGGTCGACATCAGCGAGCCGTAGATGCCGCCGTTCGAGATCGTGAAGGTCCCGCCCTGCAGGTCCTCCATCGACAGCTGGCCGTCGCGCGCCTTCTTGCCCAGGGCGCCGATCTCCTTCTCGATGTCGGCCAGGCTCATGGCGTCGGCGTCGCGGACGACCGGCGTCACGAGGCCCTTCTCGGTGCCGACGGCGACCGAGATGTCGTAGTGGTTCTTGTAGATGACGTCCGTGCCGTCGATCTCGGCGTTGACGTCCGGCACCTGCTTCAGCGCGTGCACCACGGCCTTCACGAAGAAGCTCATGAAGCCCAGCTTCACGCCGTGCTTCTTCTCGAAGCTGTCCTTGTACTGGTTCCGCAGCGCCATGACCGCGCTCATGTCCACCTCGTTGAAGGTGGTCAGCATGGCGGCGTTGTTCTGCGCCTCCTTCAGGCGCCGGGCGATGGTCTGGCGCAGGCGGGTCATGCGGACCCGCTCCTCCCGCTCGTGGACCGCGCGCGGTGCCGACGGAGCCGCGGGGGCGGCGGCCGGCGCGCTGGCGCGGGCTTCCAGGGCGGCCAGGGCGTCGCCCTTGGTCACGCGGCCGTCCTTGCCGGTGCCGGCGATGGCGGCCGGGTCCAGCTTGTTTTCGGCGGCGATCCGCTGGGCCGAGGGCGCCAGCACGGGTTCGGCCTTGGGGGCCGCGGCCGGGGCCGGGGCGGGCGCCGCCGCCGGCTTGACGGGTTCGGCCTTCGGAGCGGCGGCCTTCGGGGCCGCGGCCGCCGCCGCGCCCTCGGTGATCTTGCCCAGCAGGGCGCCGGGCTCGACCGTGGCGCCTTCCTCGGCGGCGATCTCGGCCAGCACGCCGTCGGCGGGGGCGGCCACTTCCAGGCTCACCTTGTCGGTCTCGAGCTCCACGAGGATCTCGTCCTTGCGGACCGCATCGCCGGCCTTCTTGGTCCAGCGGGCGACGGTCGCCTCGCTGACGGATTCACCCAGCGCCGGGGTCATGATGTCGGCCATCGGGGGTAGGGCTCCTTGGTGGTCTTTGGACACAAACAGAGTTGTTGCGGGCGGTCTCTAGGCGAATGCCTCGGTCAGGAACGTCTCGAGTTCCTTCAGGTGGCGGCTCATCAGGCCGGCGGCGGTGGACGCCGAGGCCGGACGACCCACATAGCGGGCGCGCTTGGCCTTCACGCTCATGCGCTCCAGCGTCAGCTCCAGCCACGGGTCGACGAACTGCCAGCCGCCCATGTTCTTGGGCTCCTCCTGGCACCAGACCAGCTCGGCGTTCTTGAACCGCTTCAGCTCGTTCGAGAGCGACTTCAGCGGCCAGGGATAGAACTGCTCGAGGCGCAGGATGTAGACGTCGTCGCGGCCGCTCTTGGCCCGCTGCTCCACGAGGTCGAAGTAGACCTTGCCCGAGCAGACGATGACGCGGCTGATCTCGGCGTCGGGGCGCAGGGTGATCCCGCCCACGTCGCAGCCGGCTTCGGCGCCGTCGACCATCACGCGGTGGAAGCCCGTGCCGGTCACCATGTCGGCGAGGTTCGAGACCGCCCGCTTGTGGCGCAGCAGGCTCTTCGGCGACATCACGATCAGCGGCTTGCGATACTCGCGCAGCAGCTGCCGGCGCAGGACGTGGAAGTAGTTGGCCGGGGTGGTGCAGTTCACCACCTGCATGTTGTCCTCGGCGCAGAGCTGCAGGAAGCGCTCGAGGCGCGCCGACGAGTGCTCGGGGCCCTGGCCCTCGTAGCCGTGCGGCAGCAGCATCACGAGGCCGCTCATCCGCAGCCACTTGCGCTCGCCCGAACTGATGAACTGGTCGATGACCACCTGGGCGCCGTTCACGAAGTCGCCGAACTGGGCCTCCCACATGGTGAGGGTGTTCGGGTCGGTCAGCGAGAAGCCGTACTCGAAGCCCAGCACCGCCTCTTCCGAGAGCGCGGAGTCCAGCACCTCGAAGTGCGCCTGCTCGGGGCCGAGGTTGCGGAGCGGGAAATAGACCTCCTCGGTCTTCTGGTCGATCAGACCCGAGTGCCGGTGGCTGAACGTGCCGCGGACGCTGTCCTGGCCCGAGAGGCGCACCGGATAGCCGGCGTCCAGCAGCGTGGCGAAGGCCAGGTGCTCGGCGGTCGCCCAGTCGATGCCGGCGCCGGCCTCGATGGCTTCCCGGCGGGCGGCGACGACGCGCTCGACGGTCTTGTGGACGCTGATCCGCTCGGGGATCGAGGTCATCTTGCGCCCGAGGTCCAGCAGCTTCTGCTTGGGGGCGCCGGTGGCGTACCGCTCGTCGCCCGACGGCAGCTTCATGTTGGCCCACTTGCCGTCGAGCCAGTCGGCCTTGTTGGCCTTGTACTGCTTGCCGGCCTCGAACTCGGCGTCGAGGAACTTGTCGAAGTCGGCGATCCAGCCGTCCACGTCGTCCTGGCTGCAGACGCCTTCGCCGATCAGCCGCGTGGCGTACAGGTCCCGGACCGACGGGTGGCCCTTGATCTTCTGGTACATCAGCGGCTGGGTCATCGTCGGGTCGTCGCCCTCGTTGTGACCGAACCGCCGGTAGCAGAACATGTCGATGACCACGTCCTTGCCGAACAGCTGGCGGTATTCGGTGGCCACCTTGGCGGCGAAGGTCACCGCCTCGGGGTCGTCGCCGTTGACGTGGAAGATCGGGGTCTCGACCATCAGCGCCACGTCGGTCGGATAGGGCGACGAGCGGCTGTTTTTCGGGCTGGTGGTGAAGCCGATCTGGTTGTTGACCACGAAGTGCATGGTCCCGCCGACGCCGTAGCCGCGCAGGCCCGAGAGGGCGAAGCACTCGGCCACCACGCCCTGTCCGGCGAAGGCGGCGTCGCCGTGCAGCAGCAGCGGCAGCACGTGCGCGCGGCCGGCGTCGGCCTTTTCGCGCAGGGTGAAGGCCTGCTTGGCGCGGGCCTTGCCGATCACGACCGGGTTGACGATTTCCAGGTGCGACGGGTTGGCCGTCAGCGACAGGTGGACCTCGTTGTTGTCGAACGAGCGGTCCGACGAGGCGCCCAGGTGGTACTTCACGTCGCCAGAGCCCTGCACGTCGCTGGGCACGGCCGAGCCGCCTTGGAACTCGTGGAAGATGATGTGGTAGGGCTTGCCCATCACGGCGGCCAGGACGTTCAGGCGGCCGCGGTGCGGCATCCCGACGACGATGTCCTTCACGCCCATGGCGCCGCCGCGCTTGATGATCTGTTCCAGCGCCGGGACCATCGCCTCGCCGCCGTCCAGGCCGAAGCGCTTGGTGCCGGGGAAGCGGCGGTGCAGGAAGGCCTCGAAGCCCTGCGCCTCGATCAGCTTCTTCAGGATGGCGACCTTGCCCTCCTTGGTGAAGACGATCTCCTTGTCGCGGCCCTCGATCCGTTCCTGCAGCCAGGCCTTCTCCTTGGGATCCGACACGTGCATGTACTGCACGCCCACGTTCCCGCAGTAGGTGCGGCGCAGGATCGCCAGGATCTCGCGGACCGAAGCGGTCTCAAGGCCCAGCACGTAGTCGAGGAAGATCGGGCGGTCGAAGTCGGCGTCCGAGAAGCCGTAGGTGGCCGGGTCCAGCTCGGAGGCGTCGCCGGGCGTGGTGGCGATGCCCAGGGGGTCCAGGTTGGCCTTCAGGTGGCCGCGCATCCGGTAGGCCCGGATCATCATGATGGCGCGCAGGGAATCCAGCGTCGCGGCGCGCACCTCGTCGACCGAGGCGGTCGGCTTCTTGGCCTCGATCGCCTTGCCGATCTTGGCCTCCACCGCCGGCCACAGGCCGTCGATGGCGCTCATCCAGTCGGGGCGGGCGGCCGGGGCCGAAGGCCGGGTCCAGGCGGGCTTCTGGACGGCGCGCGCGACCTCCTCGCTGCGGTCCGCGAGCGAGGCGAAGAACGCCTGCCAGGAGGGTTCGACCGACCCGGGGTCGCTGGACCACCGCGCGTAGAGGTCCTCCACGAAGGCCGCATTGCCGCCGTAGAGGAAAGAGGTCTCGGCCAGAACTTGGTTGATCAGGCCTGCGTCGTCCGCCATCTGCTTCGCCTTCCGGGGCGGGCCCGCGGACTTTCCGAAGAAGGAGCCGAGCGCAGGCCGCCCAATACCGATTGTGTCGCCCTTAGGCGCCCTTCAGCACCTCGAGCAGGGTCTCGCCAAGCTTCGCCGGAGACGGCGACACGCGGATGCCCGCGGCCTCCATCGCGGCGATCTTGTCCTCGGCGCCGCCCTTGCCGCCCGAGATGATCGCGCCCGCGTGACCCATGCGCCGCCCGGGCGGCGCGGTGCGTCCCGCGATGAAGCCGACCATAGGCTTCTTGATAGCTGAATTCTTGATGAATTCAGCCGCATCCTCCTCGGCGGAGCCCCCGATTTCGCCGATCATGATGATCGACTCGGTCTCGGGGTCCTTCAGGAACATGTCGAGCACGTCGATGAACTCGGTGCCCTTCACGGGGTCGCCGCCGATCCCGACCGCCGTGGTCTGGCCGAGGCCGACCTGGCTGGTCTGGAAGACGGCCTCATAGGTAAGCGTCCCCGAACGGGAAACAACGCCCACCGAGCCCTTCCTGAAGATGTTGCCGGGCATGATGCCGATCTTGCACTGCTCAGGCGTCAGAACGCCGGGGCAGTTCGGGCCTATCAGGCGCGACTTCGAGCCGGAAAGCGCCCGCTTCACCTTGATCATGTCCGCGACCGGAATGCCTTCGGTGATGCAGATGATGAGCGGAACTTCGGCGTCGATGGCCTCCAGGATGGAGTCCGCGGCGAACGGCGGCGGCACGTAGATCACCGACGCGTCGGCGCCGGTCTGCTTCACCGCCTCGCCGACCGTGTCGAAGACGGGCAGGCCGACGTGCGTCGTGCCGCCTTTGCCGGGGGTGACCCCGCCGACCATCTTGGTGCCGTAGGCGATCGCCTGTTCGGTGTGGAAGGTGCCCTGGCTGCCGGTGATGCCCTGGCAGATGACGCGGGTTTCCTTGCCGATGAGGATAGACATGCTCTTACGCGCCTCGCACGGCTTTGACGATCTTCTCGGCGCCGTCCGAGAGGTCGTTGGCGGCGATCACGTTCAGGCCGCTCTCGTTGATGATCTTCTTGCCCAGGTCGACGTTGGTGCCTTCCAGGCGGACGACCAGGGGAACCTTCAGGCCGACTTCCTTCACCGCGGCGACCACGCCCTCGGCGATGATGTCGCAGCGCATGATGCCGCCGAAGATGTTCACCAGGATGCCCTTCACGTTCGGGTCCGCGGTGATGATCTTGAAGGCCGCCGTGACCTTCTCCTTGCTGGCGCCGCCGCCGACATCGAGGAAGTTGGCCGGCTCGGCGCCGTACAGCTTGATGATGTCCATGGTGGCCATGGCCAGGCCGGCGCCGTTGACCATGCAGCCGATCTCGCCGTCGAGGGCGATGTAGCTGAGGTCGTACTTGGAGGCCTCGATCTCCTTGGCGTCCTCTTCGCTCTCGTCGCGCAGGGCGAAGACGTCGGGGTGACGGAAGAGGGCGTTGGAGTCGAAGCTGACCTTCGCGTCCAGGACGCGCAGATGGTCGTCGCCGGTGACGATCAGCGGATTGATCTCCAGCATCGACATGTCCTTGGCCAGGAACGCCGTGTAGAGCTGGTTCAGCAGGGTCGCCGCTTCCTTGGCGAGGCCGCCCGTCAGGCCCAGGGCCTTGGCCAGGCGACGGCCGTGGTGCGGGAAGACGCCGGTGGCCGGGTCGATGGAGAAGGTGACGATCTTCTCGGGCGTGGCGTGGGCCACTTCCTCGATGTCCATGCCGCCTTCGGTCGACGCCACGACCGAGACCCAGCTCGTTTCGCGGTCGACCAGCAGCGACAGGTAGAATTCCTTGGCGATCTGGGCGCCTTCCTCGATGTAGAGGCGGTTCACCTGCTTGCCCGCGGGGCCCGTCTGGTGCGTCACCAGCACGCGGCCCAGCATCTCCTGGGCGTTGGCCTTCACCTCGTCGGCGCTCTTGACCACCCGCACGCCGCCCTTGGCGTCGGGGCCGAGGCCTTCGAAGCGGCCCTTGCCGCGTCCGCCGGCGTGGATCTGGGACTTCACGACGAAGACCGGACCGCCCAGCTTCTTGGCGGCGTCGACGGCTTCATCGACCGTGAAAGCGGGGAACCCGCGCGGAACCGCAACGCCGAACTCCGCGAGGACGGCTTTGGCTTGGTGTTCGTGGATGTTCATGAGGCTCGTGGGGCGACTGCCAGGGCTCGCCCGGGTGGCGAGTGAGCGGGCTTATACCGCCCTTGCCCGCGATGACAACCGCGGGAGGGGCGGAAAACCGCCCCTTTGCGCACGAAGCTTACGCGAGGTGACCTCTTCGGCGCACGATTGCTCTCTTCGGGAGTCCGGCGGTCTGCGGATCAGCCCAGCAGCATCATCCAGAGCGCGCGGCCGGGGATGAAGGCGATGAGGAGGTTGATGGCGAACCCGCCGTAGAACAGGCCCATCATGTGCCGACGGTGGCGGGCGACGTTGTGGCGCCGGGCGGCGATCACGGCCAGCGGCAGGATCATCAGCGTCCAGGCGGTGAAGACGTGCAGCAACGACCAGTTCCCGTGGTTCAGCGTGCGGATGAACAGCGTCGCGCCCGCCGTCACCGACACCAGCGAGACCCAGGTCCAGCCCGCGATGCGGTGGAACGTGCGCCCCTTGCGGACGCTCATCAGCACCGCGCCCAGCACCAGGGCCGCCAGGGCGGTCAGCAGGTGGATGCGGATTGGGGTGGACAGCTCGGCCCACACGGCCGGGTCGGGCAGGTGCGGCCGGGCCTCGGCGGCCATCCGGGCGACCGGGCCCCAGAGCGGGCCCATGGCGACGCCGACGACCGCCACCACGGCGGTCATGGAGGCGGCGAACCAGGGTCCGAAGCCCAGCGGGCGGCGGGGCGGCGTTTGCGAAGCATTCGACATCCGATATCTCCAGTCTCAGGGGCCGATCGAGGTGGGCGGCCCGTTCGGAGCGGGTGATGGCGGCGGTCTGGTCGGGGCGCGAGCGCGGATGCGCCGGATGACGGGCGGGCTTCGCGAACGGCCGGCGGGCGCCGTTCACGCTTCGCGGACGGCGGCGCCGTGAAGCGGCTTCTGCTGCGCCTCGGACCCTACGAGGAAGTCCAGGGCTGGGCCCGCGGCGGCGGCGTCGCCCTGGTGTCCGGCCTGTTCCTCACCTTCTCGGGCGCGTTCGGCACCGACGACGCGCCCCTGTCGGTGCGCCTGGCCTACTGGCTGGGTCTGATGCTGGTCGGCTACCTCTGGGGGGCGCTGGTGGCCCGGTTCTTCTTCCGCGGCGGGCGCCGGCGGACCGGGAACCTCTGGATCGACGCGACCCTCGCCGCCCTGGTCATGTCGCTGCCGTTCACCTTCGTGGTCTGGTTCGCCTCGCGGGCGATGTTCCACTCGAACCTGCCGCTCCGGGGGCTGCCGATCCTGTTCGGCTCGGTGCTGCTGGTCTCGCTGGCGATCACCGCCCTCAACATGCTCCTGGAGACCCGGCGCGCCGCCGTCACCCACGCCCAGCCGGCGCCGCCCAAGTTCCTGGAGCGCCTGCCGCTGAAGCTGCGCGGCGCCGAGGTGTGGGCCGTGGAGTCGGAGGACCACTACCTGCGGCTCCATACCTCCAAGGGCCAGGACCTGATCCTCATGCGCCTCGCCGACGCGGTGTCCGAACTGGAGGGAATCGAAGGCCTGCAGGTCCACCGCTCGTGGTGGGTGGCGCGCGACGCCATCGTGGGCGCCCGGCGGGGCGATGGGCGGGCGACCCTGACGCTGAAGGACGGCGCCGAGGTCCCGGTCAGCCGCACCTACGCCGGCCTGCTGCGCGAGCGCGGCTGGATCTGATCAGCGGCGGCGGGCGCGCCATTCGTCCCGGGTCTGGCCCCAGCAGTCGAGGTGGGTGTGGAGCGGCGCGGGCAGGGTGGCCTGGCGCAGGATCCGCGAACCCAGGCGCTCGGCCACCTTCTGCGAGTTCACGTTCGCCGGCTCGATGGTGTGTATCACCTCGTCCCAGCCCAGCACGTCGAAGGCCCAGTCGATGGCGGCCGTCGCGCCCTCGGTGGCGTAGCCCTTGCCCCAGGCGTCGCGGGCGATGCCCCAGCCCACCTCCGTGCCGGGCCAGCCCTCCGGCCGCCAGGGACCCAGCCGGCCCACCCAGCGGCCGGTCGCCTTCTCGATCACCGAGAACATCGAGAAGCCGCGCACGGTCCAGGCGCCGGCCGCCACGCACATCACCCGCCAGGCGCCCGCGCGGTCCTGCTGGCCGCCGATGAAGCGCATGGTCTCCTCGTCGGCGCAGAACGCGGCCCAGGCCTCGAAGTCCTCGGCCAGCGGCGCGCGGAGGATGAGGCGTTCGGTCTCAAGGACGGGGGTTTGCATCGGCGGGGCTTTGGCCTCAATCTGGGCGTGGGAGAGAGTTCGGGGCTGTTGTGGCTAGGTCGGCGCATCGCGCCCTAGCCTGAAGCCGCCCTGCGCGTCGAGGGACCTGACCGTCGCCGGGGGCCGCTCATGACGCACGAACCACCATCGCTCGCACCACTGGTCGAGCCGCCGGATCGCCGTCCGGGCGGACGCGGCCGCATCGTGCTGGCGGGAGTGTTCTGCGCCTGCGCGGCGGGTGTGGGCCTCGGCCTCTGGGCGCGGCCGGCTCCCGAGCCGCGCGTCGCGGCCAAGGCCGCCTCTGCGCCGGCCGCGCCCCTCCTCCAGATCGTGGTCGACGACACGCCGGCGCCGATCGGCGCGCCGATGGAGGTGCTGCCCGCCGACGTCGGGCCGCCCAAGCCCTTCTCCGCCCCGGGCCTCGAGCCCGCCGCGCCGCGCCGGCCGGCCTACGGTCTCGTGCGCGTCGACGCCCCGGTCGCGGCCGAGCCGGCCCCGAAGCCTGTCGCCCCGCCCAGAAGCCGAAGGCCGAGCGGCCGAAGCTGGTGAAGGTCAAGGCGGTGAAGTCCGCGGCCCCGAAGCCGAAGGCGGTCAAGGCGACCCCGGTCAAGCCCAAGGTCGCCAAGGTCGCCAGGGTCGAGAAGGCCGGGACCCCGCCGCGCAGGCTCGCCCCGCCGCCGCCCGCCCTGAAGCCGCCGCCCCGCAAGTCGCCGCCGAAGGCCGCGCCCGCCCCGCGCGGCGAGGGCCCGATGCGGGTGGCCCGCGCCTCACCCTGCGCCTCGGCCGATCCCGGCGAGGCCATGGTCTGCGCCGACCGTCGGCTCGGCGCCCGCGAGCGCCAGCTCCAGCGGGCCTGGCGCGACGCCGAGGCCGCGGGCGTTCCCGCCTCGGCCCTCAACCGCCAGCACGCCCGCTGGCTCCAGGCCCGGGCGGCGGCGGCGCGCGAGGCGCCCTGGGCGGTGGAGGACGTCTACGTCGCCCGCATCTCCGAGCTCAACGACCTCACCCGCGACGCCCGCGACAACTGAGCGCCCAGCAAAAGGCCCCGCCGTCCGCTGGGGACGACGGGGCCTCTCGTCTCTTCGTCCGCCCCGGAGGGCGGCGGCGAGGCCTACGACAGCATGTCCTTCACGGTGTCGCGCTCGCTCACCAGCTCGTCGTTGGTGATCTTGATCTTCGACTTGGCGAAGTCGTCCATCTCGTAGCCGGTGAGCACCTCATAGGCGCCCGGCGCGGTGGTCTTCACCGGCATGCCGGCCCACACGTTCGGGTCGAAGCCGTAGCGGCCTTCCGACTTCACGGCCACCGAGTGGATGGCGCCCGGCGTGACCAGGTCGTGCACGTGGTCGATCAGGGCGTTGGCCGCCGAGGCCGCCGACGACAGGCCGCGGGCCTCGATGATCGCGGCGCCGCGCTTGCCGACGGTGGGCAGGTACTCGTTCTCGAGCCAGGCGCGGTCGTTGATGACGTCCGCCGCCGCCTTGCCGCCGATCTTGGCGTGCGTGTAGTCGGCGAACATCGTCGGGCTGTGGTTGCCGTAGATGAACAGGTCGCTGACCTCGTTGATCGACACGCCGGCCTTCTGGGCCAGCTGGGCCCGGCCGCGGTTCTCGTCCAGGCGCACCATGGCGGTGAAGCGGTCGGCCGGCAGGCGCTTGGCCTGGCTGGCGGCGATCATCACGTTGGTGTTGCAGGGGTTGCCCACCACGGCGACGCGGGCGTCGTCGGCGGCGACCTTGTCGATCGACTGGCCCTGGGCGATGAAGATCTTGCCGTTGTCCTTCAGGAGGTCGGCGCGCTCCATGCCGGGGCCGCGGGGCTTGGAGCCCACCAGCAGGCACCAGTTGGCGTCCTTGAAGGCCACGTCCGGATCGCCGGTCAGCACCATGTCCTGCAGCAGCGGGAAGGCGCAGTCCTCCAGCTCCATCGCCACGCCCTTCAGCGCCTTCTGCGGACCCTCGACCGGGATCTCGAGCAGCTGCAGGATGACGGGCTGGTCGGCGCCCAGCATCTGGCCGGACGCGATCCGGAACAGCAGGGCGTAACCGATGTTGCCCGCGGCGCCGGTCACGGCCACGCGGATGGGCTTCTTCGCCATGGAGACTGCTCCTTCGATAATGTGCGCGGCGGCTCTAGCCGGTTGACGCCCCTGCTGCAATGCCGCACGCGCAGGGGCCATGTTCGAACTGCACCCCGCCTTCCCCCCGACCTCGCACGCGGTGGGCGAGCTAGGCCTCTGCCACGTGCGCCTGCAGGACGACGGCCGCTATCCCTGGCTGGTGCTGATCCCCCGCCTCGCCGGCCTGACGGAGCTGGAGGACCTGGCCCCCGCCGACCGCGCCCGGCTGATGGAGGAGGTCGTCCTGGCCGGCGCCGCCGTCCGCGCCCTGGGCGAGGCCCAGGGCCGGCGGGTGGAAAAGCTCAACGTCGGCGCCCTCGGCAACGTCACCCCCCAGCTCCACGTCCACGTGGTCGGCCGCAGGGCCGGCGACGCCGCCTGGCCGGGCCCGGTGTGGGGCGCCGGCGCGCCCGAGCCCCTGGCCGAGCCGTCCGCCGCCCTCGCCATGGTGCGGCGGGCGCTGGGGATCTGAGCGGCGGGCGACCGTGCGACCCGGCTTCCATCCGCGCCGGGGCGGCGGCATCCTGGGCCACCGCCGTCGCGGCCCGACCCGCACAGAAGGACATCGCGTGAAGCCAGGCTTCCTCGTCGCCATCGCCGCCGCCGTGCTGGCCGCTCCGGCCGCCGCCCAGGTTCCGCTCAAGCCGGGCGCCACCAGCCTGCTGCTCCTGCAGGGCGACGCACAGGCGGCCGGGTTCCGCACCATCGAGACCACCTACCGGACCCAGGTCATCCCCCGGGCGGCGCAGCCCAGCGCCCTGCCCGTCGCCGGGCGTCCCGTCGGCCCAAGCGTGTCCGTGGCGGGCCAGCCGATGGACCTCCAGGCCTACATGCAGCGGCGCCGTGTCTCCGGCCTCCTGGCGATCAAGGACGGCAGGATCGTGCTGGAAGCGTACGGCCTGGGTCGAACGGCCGGCGATCGCTGGACTTCCTTCTCGGTCGCCAAGTCCGTGACCTCCAGCCTGGTGGGCGCGGCGATCCAGGACGGGAAGATCCGCTCGATCGACGATGCGGTCGTCGATTACGTGCCCGAGCTGAAGGGCAGCGCCTACGACGGGGTCAGCATCCGCCAGATGCTGATGATGAGTTCCGGGGTCCGCTGGAACGAGGACTACGGCGACCTCGACTCCGACGTCGTGAAGATGAGCGTCGCCGCCTCGCGGCCCGGCGCCAACCCGATCGTCGGCTATCTCGGCAAGCTGCCGCGCGACCACGCGCCCGGCGCGCGCTTCCACTACAACACCGGCGAGACGGACCTCGTGGCCGTGCTCCTGAACAGGGCCACCGGCAAGGGCCTCGCCGACTACCTCGCCGAGAAGATCTGGCGTCCGGCCGGCATGGAGCAGGACGGCGTGTGGATGGTCGACGGCAGCGGTCTCGAACGCGGCGGCTGCTGCATCTCCATGACGCTGCGCGACTACGGGCGCTTCGGCCTCTTCATGCTGAACGACGGCGTCGCCGGCGGGCGCCGGATCCTGCCGCCCGGCTGGGTCCAGGCGGCGACCACGCCGCAGATCCGCAACGGCGCGCCCGCCGCCGGCTATGGCTACTTCTGGTGGATGGTCCCCGGCGGCTACGCGGCCGAGGGCATCTTCGGCCAGGCGATCTACGTCTACCCCGCCGATCGGACCGTCGTCGTCTTCAACTCGGCCTGGCCCGACGCCGACAAGGACGAACTGTGGGCGGAACAGGCCGCGGTCGCCGAGGCCATCCGCGCGGCGGCCCGCGGCCGCTAGAGAAAGCCTCAGGAGGGGCGGGAGAGGTCGTCCCCGGGCGCGGCGCAGGCCACCCGGCGCTCGCCTTCTGCGGGAGCGGTCTTGCAGCCCCAGGTCGTATGGTGCAGCTACGCCGGCGCGCGGCCGGACGGGTCGCGAGCGTCAGTCAGGTGCGTGATGTTCAAGAGTCTGTCGCCCCTCGTCGTCGCCGCCGTGCTGGCGGCCGCGGCCCCGGCTTCCGCCGCGACCGTGTTCGATACCGCCAGCGTCGCCTTCACCGAGATCGGCCTGAACCTCGTGGTCAACCAGGGCGCGGCCGACGCGCGGGCGATCAACTGGTCGTACGGCGGCTTCTCGTACCAGAACACCGGCTTCGTCTTCGACCGGGCGGGCGGCGGCACGCTCAAGGGTCACGGCGCCAGCGGCGGCCACACCTATCGCTCGTCGGTCAGCAATCCCGGCGGCGCCCACTTCGAGGGCGGCGCCACGGCGGGCGAGGCCTACGACCTGTCGCTCACCGGCGCGATCGGCGCCATCGACTACCGGCTGATCGAACAGGTCATCGGCCAGCAGACCACCACCTCGCCCATCACCTTCATCGGCAGCAGCGTCGACCTGTCGGTGGCCTGGACGCCGGGCGGCTTCAGCGCCTTCGTCGACATGCCGGGCTTCGCCGACACCCCGGCCCCGAACCTCGTCGCCGTCCTGGCGCCCGGCGCCACCGCCTACCTGAACGAACAGGTGCTCACCGACGGACCGGACGGCCGTTCGCTGACGGTCACCGCCTTCCGGATCCACTACGAAAACTGGCTCTACCAGGGCACGCGGTTCGACGGCGACCTCATCGTCGGCCGCGCCGTCCTGGCCCTCTCCGACCCCCGCACCCAGACCCCCGGCGTCCCCGAGCCGACCACTTGGGCGCTGATGCTGGCCGGGTTTGGCCTGGCGGGTAGCGGCCTGCGCGAGGCGCGGCGGCGGGCTACGGCCTGAGCGTCCGGGCCTTGGCGGCCGACTCGGGCCGCCTGCCGGGAACGCGCGCGTCTGCTAGGCTGTCGCCCGCCCAGCCCGATCCC
>JADHED010000175.1_pt1 | contig 89091 bp, 84 predicted proteins | sample 8952041 | NCBI WGS metagenome assembly JADHED01 (sample SAMN16124423, study PRJNA663239) | bioreactor sludge metagenome | isolation source: sludge (control) | place: India:Bengaluru | collected 2018-09-08
CATTCCTCACAAGGCAGCGCAATCGCTGCATGACAGTATGGGTTTGCTCTGCTAGGCGCGCGCCATCATGCTCAACCTGAACGGCATCACCGTGCGCCTTGGCGGACGCACTATCCTCGACCGCGCCACCGCCGCGCTGCCGCCCTATGGCCGGATCGGTTTGATCGGGCGCAACGGTGCCGGCAAGTCGACTTTGATGAAGGTAATGATCGGTTCGCTGGAGGCCGATGACGGCAGCCTCGAAATGCCCAAAGGCACGCGCATCGGCTATATCGCGCAGGAAGCTCCAGCGGGCACCGCGACGCCGTTCGAAACGGTGCTGGCGGCGGATACCGAGCGCGCTGCATTGATGATTGAAAGCGAGCAGGAGAATCTCGATCCCGATCGCATGGCAGAGGTGCACGAACGGCTGATCGCGATCGATGCCTATACCGCACCGGCACGGGCCTCGCGCATATTGGTTGGCCTAGGCTTTGACGAGGAGATGCAAGGGCAACCGCTCGACAGTTTTTCCGGTGGGTGGAAAATGCGTGTTGCGCTGGCATCGCTTTTGTTCTCGCAACCGGACCTGTTGCTGCTCGACGAACCGTCAAACCACCTCGATCTCGAAGCAACGCTTTGGCTTGAAAATTTTCTCAAAAACTATCCCGCGATGATGGTGGTCATCAGTCACGAGCGCGATCTGCTCAATAATGTTGTCGACCATATCCTGCACCTCGAAGGCGGGCAGGTCACGCTGTACAGCGGCGGCTATGACAGTTTCGAACGCCAGCGCGCTGAACGGGCTGCACAATTGGCGGCGGCCAAGGCAGCGCAGGACGCGCAGCGTGCCAAGCTGCAGGACTATATCGCCCGCAATTCCGCCCGTGCCTCGACAGCGAAGCAGGCGCAGAGCCGAGCCAAGGCGCTCGCCAAGATGCAGCCAGTGCAAGCGATGGTCGATGATCCGACGCTGAGTTTCGATTTCCCCAGCCCCGACGAATTGAAACCCCCGCTGGTCACGCTGGATCTGGCCAGTGTCGGTTATAGTCCCGGCAATCCTGTTTTGCAGCGGTTGAATCTGCGCATCGACCCCGACGACAGGATCGCGCTGTTGGGCCGCAATGGCAACGGCAAAACAACATTGGCCCGATTGCTCGCGGCTCAACTGATGCCGATGGAGGGTTCGATGAACGCATCGGGCAAGATGCGCGTTGGCTACTTCACGCAATATCAGGTCGAAGAACTGGACGGCGACGATACGCTGCTCGAGCATATGACCCGCCAAATGAAAGGCGCGACCCCGGGTGCGGTACGGGCGCAACTGGGGCGCTTCGGCTTTTCTGGCGCGAAAGCGACCACGCAGGTCGGCAAGCTATCAGGCGGTGAGCGCGCGCGCTTGGCGCTGGCGCTGATTACCCGTGAGGCACCGCATATGCTCATCCTCGACGAACCGACCAACCACTTGGACGTCGATGCACGCGAAGCGTTGGTGCAGGCTTTGAACGAATATGCGGGGACTGTCGTACTCGTCAGCCACGACCGGCACATGCTCGAGCTGACGGCGGACAGGTTGGTGTTGGTTGATGGCGGTACGGCGAAGGAATTTTCCGGTTCGATCGACGATTATACCGACTTCATTCTGGGTAAGGGCCCAGCAAAGGATAAGCTCTCCAAGGCTGACCGGAAGGAAGACAAGAAGGCCGCGGCGGCGGCGCGTGAAGCGCAGGCAAAGCTGAAGCGTGAGGTAAACGATGCGGAGGCTGATTTGGCGAAGCTGGAGGTCGTACTGTCCGCGATTGATAAGGCTATGTTCGACCCGCAATCTGCTTCGAGCGAATATAAAGACCTGACTATGGGCGAATTATCGCAACGGCGCGGAAAGATCGTCGCTGCGCAGGAGGCCGCAGAAGCGCGCTGGATATCTGCAAGCGAGGCTCTGGAAAAGTTGGGCTAGTCCGCCAGTTTCTGGTTCAGGCGGATTAGTCGATCAGGAAGTTCTACCAGTATTTCCAGCCTCTGCGCGCGATCTGCGCATAGCCAGCCAGAAATTTCATCCAATGTCCGGCCGCAGCCAAGGCACCACTGTCCAGTCGGATCAATAGTGCAAACCTTGATGCAAGGCGATGCAACGTCATCCATTCAATTCGCCAGAACTTTGTGAATAGCGTCGAGCGCGGCGGCAAAGCGCGCATCCCCAATTCCCCGAACCAAAGTGTAGCGGACACCGCGCGCATCCAGTTCGGATTTACACAAATCAAAGAAGTGCTGCCGTTCCTCGGTTTTCGCATAAACGCGTAAACCATCGTCAACAAAGGGCAGGTCGATATCGAGCAGTAGGTAGAGATCGGCATAGCTGTTGAAACCGGCAAACCACGGATCGTTAAGCCCAAACATCATCTGCGCCCAGACTTCGGTAATCAGCGGATCGGTATCAAACAGCACCAAGGGCGCGCTTAATTCCGCTCCACGCTCTGCCGCAGCTTTGTTCATCGCATCCTGCGCTTCGGCTATATGCACCAATTCGGCCATGCCAATGTCTGTGCCATGCGCCTCGCAATAAGCGCGGCCATATTCGGGGACGACCTCGCAGCCGAAATGCGCCGCAAGCCGTGTGGCCAGCGTCGATTTGCCTGTGCTTTCAGGCCCATGGAGGCAAATGCGCTTCATTCCTGCCGCGCCTGTACCTTGCGCCATTCCACCAGCCCGGCAACCGCAAGCACGAGGAACAGCGCATACAGTCCGGCGGTCAGGTAAAGCTCTTTCAGAATATAGAGCGGGATGGAAATGATGTTGACCGCAATCCACCAATACCAATTCTCAATCAGCCGTCGTGTCATCAATATTTGCCCGACGACGGATAGCATTGCCACACCTGCGTCCCAGAACGGAAAGCTGGCGTTGGTGTGATTGGTCATGATCAGTCCCCAAGCCAGCGTGGCAAGGATTGACCCTGCAATCCATGCGCCGAATCCGTTTGGGCTGAGTTCTTCGACGACGATTTCGCCAGCATCCGCCTTGTTACGGCTCCAACTCCACCAGCCATAGGCATTAACAGCGATGAAGAAAATCTGCAGCCCGGCATCGCTGAAGAGCTTCGCATCCCGAAAGATGATAAAGTAAAGTGACACCATGGCAATCGCGAATGGATAATTCCATACTGAGCGGCGGATGATGAGGATGATATTGGCGACGCCAAGCAAGACGGCGGCGATTTCGATTGGCGTCATGAAAGTGGCGTCTCCAGCCAGTTGCTCAGCAGGCGATTGACCTCTTCCGGCGCGTCTTGTTGCACCCAATGCGAGATTCCGGGTAGACGATGAACCGTAAGTTTGGGCACCCATTCTTCCATCCCGTCGAGCAGGTGGATATCGAGTGCGAGGTCATTTTCCCCCCAGAGAACCAATGTCGGCACGTTGACCATGGCGTCGCCCACCTCGCGCGCCTCTGGATAGCGCACCAGCGCGCGGTAATAGTTGACCATCGACTGCATAGCGCCGGGCTGCTGTGCTGCCTCGGCATAAATATCCAGATCTTGCGGTGGGAAACGATCCTTGTTTGCCGCCGTGTTGAAGAATGCCCCGCGCACCGCTTTGGCATCGTTGGCCAGCATCATCTTTTCTGGCAGCCAGGGAAGTTGGAAGAAGAAGATGTACCAGCTTTTTTTCTTCTGCCGCCAATATTTCAATTCACGCTCCGCGCATTTGGGATGCGGGACGTTCATAATGACCAGCCGGTCGAGTGGACGTATTTTCTGGATGGCGAAGGTCCACGCGATCACCGCACCCCAATCATGCGCGACGAGCATCACTTCGTCGGTAGGGGCTTCCACTTTGGCCAGATCGATCAAAGCAGCCACGTCAGCCATTAGGTGATCCATGCGATAGGCTGGCACTCCTTCCGGTTTGGATGACGCGCCGTAACCGCGCATATTGGGTGCCCAAACCCGCCAGCCCTGCGCTGCTAGTTCAGGCATCTGGTGCCGCCACGAAAAGTTCAGTTCGGGAAAACCGTGTAGCAGGATCGCAAATTTACGCGATTGAGGATCGCCCGCTTCTGCCAATTCAAAGCGTTGCCCATTGGCCTCGACGAAGCGCTGGCGGATGCCTGAAGCCGCATCTGCCACCCACGAAAAATCGGTCATTCTTATGGTTCCTCCCAGCTCACGCTCGGCATATCGGCGCGACCACAACGCGTCCAGACGAAACGGCAACGATTTTCGCCGATTGACGTTGTTCTCGCGAAGTGCAATTTCTTTGGTTGAGGAAGAGGAGAGGTTGCTCAGATGGCTGAAAAGAAAGCAAAAGCTAAAGCAGGTGGCGGCAAGAAAAAGGGATTGGGTGCAATTCCCGAAACCGCATTTGATGCAGCTAACGATGCGACCATGGCTCTAGGGCCGTTGGCCGGCCTCGCGCGCGAAGATTTTGCGGGTGCCATCGGTGTTATGCTTCGGCAGACCGCAGCCAATCCGAACAGCGCTTTCAAGGCTATGTCGGGGCTGACCGAAGATGCGGTCAAGATCATGACCGGCAAATCCGATCTGGCACCAGACCCCAAAGACAAGCGCTTCATGGATCCGGCCTGGACCTTCAATCCCTTCTTCAAAGCCGGTGCGCAATATTATCTGGCGGTGCAAAAGGGCATCAAGGGTTGGATCGAGGATCTGGAGCTTGATGCGCTCGAGCGTGATCGCGCCAATTTCGTCAGCCAGATGGTCATTGATGCGCTTGCACCGACCAATAGCTTGATCGGGAACCCGACCGCGCAGAAGCGGCTTGTGGACTCCGGCGGTCTGAGCCTGATCAAGGGGCTGCAAAATGCCTATAATGACATGGTTCACAATGATGGCATGGTCAGCCAGGTCAACAAAAAGCCTTTCAAATTGGGGGAGAATATCGCGACCACCCCTGGCAAAGTCGTCTACCGAGACGAGATGTTCGAGCTGATCCAGTACACGCCCGTGACCGAGGAAGTGTACGCGATCCCGCAACTCACCATCCCGCCGCAGATCAACAAAATGTACATCAACGATCTGTCGCCGGAAAAGAGCATCATCAAATGGCAGGTCGAGCATGGTTTCCAGACCTTTGTGATCAGCTGGCGGAACCCAACGCACGATCAGGGCGTCTGGGGAATGGGCGATTATATCGAGGCATGCCGCAAGGCCGTCGATGTGGTTTGCGAAATTACCGGCAGCGAAAAGGTCAACGTCTCAGGTGGCTGCTCGGGCGGCCAAACCATGTCAGTGCTGTGCTCGCGTATGGCGGCAGATGGCGATGACCGGATTAATGCAATCACCATGATGGTCTGCGTGCTTGAGCCAAAGCCGGGTGATACCGAGGCCAGCTCGCTTGTCAGTCACAACGGCATCAGCCTCGCAAAACAGCGTGCGGCCAAGAAAGGCGTGATCGAAGGCAGCAGCCTGGCACGTGGCTTTGCGTGGCTGCGGCCCAATGACCTGATCTGGAACTATGTCATCAACAACTATCTGCTCGGTGATGATCCACCAGCATTTGATATCCTTTTCTGGAACGCAGATGCGACCAATTTGTCGGCGAGCCTGCTGGGTGATTTCCTCGAACTGTTTGAGGCCAATGCCTATGCTGCCCCCGGCACCTTTAATATCGCAGGCCATACGCTCGATCTGACCAAGGTGAAGGGCGATATGTTCATTCTGGGCGGCACCACCGACCATATTACCCCGTGGCAGGCCTGCTATCGTTCGACGCAGTTATTCGGCGCGAAGAATGTCGAATTTGTGCTGAGCCAAGCGGGCCATATGCAGGCGATCCTCAATCCTCCGGGTAACCCCAAGGCCAAATATTGGCGGAATACCAAGGGTAATCCACCTGCGGATGTAAAGCAATGGATGAAGGGGGCCGAAGAAAATTCCGGTAGCTGGTGGCCGTTCTGGACAGAATGGCTTGCTGAGCGCTCGGGCAAGAAGGTGAAGGCGCCAAATGGTTGCGGCAGCAAAGCGCATCCGCCCATGGAAAATGCACCGGGTCTTTACGTCCTCGATTGACGCTTGCGTAAAGCGCGTCGCAGGCTATGCTGCGACGCAACAAAAGACGCCCGCAGCGGCCCGGGCAGCAGGGGAACAAACATGACCAAAACACGCGAGCCGCGTTTCAGCATGGAGCAAGTCGACGGGCGAAATCTGCGCGTCGCGCACTGGAAGGCTGAGAGCAAAACCGACAAGCTGCCGTTGCTGTTTTTCAACGGCATAGGTGCGAATATCGAGGCGATGGCGCCGTTGGCGCATATGCTGCCCGATCGTGATTTCCTGACCTTTGATATGCCAGGCGTCGGTGGCTCGCCAGAGCCGATGGTGCCCTATAATGCGTGGATGATGGGGCGGATTTCGGAGCAACTGCTCGACCGGTACGACATGGCGCAGGTCGATGTCATGGGCGTTAGCTGGGGCGGGGCGATGGCGCAGCAGTTCACTTTGCAGAACGGCCCGCGCGTCAACCGCCTGATCCTGGCTGCAACCACGGCAGGTATGCTGATGGTCCCAGGTAACCCCAAGGCGTTGATCAAAATGGCCGATCCACGTCGCTACATCGATCCCGATTTCATGCGCAAGCATTTCAATACCTTATATGGCGGAACAGATGATGGCTCTGAAGGCCATATTGGCCGTATCAAGCCGCCGTCAAAGACCGGCTATTTCTATCAGTTGTTGGCGATGCTTGGCTGGACCAGTGCACCCTTCTTGCCTTTCATGAAGCATGATACGTTGATCATGATGGGTGGCGATGATCAGATTGTACCCGTCGCCAATGGCCATTTTCTGAAAATGCTGATCCCAAATAGCGAACTGTTCATCATCGATGATGGCGGACATCTGTTCATGCTCAGCCATGTTGAGGAAAGTATTACCGCGATGCGCGAATTCCTTGATCGGCCCAAGGTAGCGAAAAAACAGGCGGCTTAACTGCGCTTCGCAGTTTCCTTGCAGGTCTTGATTGCAGCCGGGGCAGGGGCTTTGCCCTTGCGTTCAAAGCGGGCGAAATAGGCGCCGACTTCGGGCCGTTCGGCAAATTCGACCAAGCGGTAGCCGACAGCGTCAAACTCGCAAAACAGCAGTTTTGGCGGAATGCCGTGCTGCTTGGTCGCGCGGTCCCGGTCAACAACGATAACCTGCCCACCGGATTTTAACGCGCTACGCAGACGCCAGATGAAGGCATAAGGTTCGGTCACCTCATGGTACATGTGCACCATGAAGATGCGGTCGAAACTGTTCGCGGGGAGGCGTGGATCGTCGATGCCACCTTCCTTGATCGCGACATTGTCCAGCCGCTCGCGTGAGATGCGTTCGCCGAGCCGGTCCAGTGCGCCGCGATTGATGTCCTGCGCCAGAACACGGCCTTTTACGCCGACGCGTTCAGCCAAGCGCACAGTATAATAGCCTTCGCCTGCACCTATATCGGCGACCGTCATTCCCGGTTCGATGGCAGCCCAGTTCATCAATTTTGTCGCTTCACCCGCCTCGTCGCGTGCGGCTTCGGTAGAAAATTCTGTGTCACCGGTCTGCGAAACGGCCCGATCAGCTTGGGGAAATTGCTTCGAAGTTTCCGGGCGGTCGTCTTGTTTTTCAACCTCTTTGCACGCCGGCATTGCCAGCATCAGCGCGGTCGCCGCCAACAGGTTTGGAAACTTTACACTCATATCCCCAGCATTAGGCGGATAAGAAGCGGGGGAAAAGCGCTTTCCGCTGCATTCGACTGATTGCATTTACATTTTCGCTGCTTATGCTTCTTATTCGGAGAAGAGGCTGACCTTAAGGTTGGCGGGCAAGTGAAGGAGGGAGCGCTTGCGTCACATCGCAATCATCGGGTCAGGCCCCGCAGGTTATTACACCGCCGAAGCCGCGCAGAAACAATTTGGCGATGATGTGCGCGTTGATGTCATCGACAGGCTGCCTGTGCCTTACGGACTTATCCGTTTCGGCGTCGCCCCCGATCACCAGTCAATCAAGGCGGTTTCGCGGCGTTATGAAGGTGTGGCGCTGTCCGAAAATGTGCGCTTCGTCGGCAATGTCATGGTCGGCGAGGATATCTCGATAGACGAGCTTCTCGGCATGTATGACGCGGTTATTCTCGCAACCGGAGCGCCCAATGATCGTGACCTTGGCATTCCAGGGTCCGACTTGCCCGGCGTCTTTGGCAGTGCGGCATTTGTCGGATGGTATAATGGCCACCCGGATTTCGCCGATCTTGAGCCTCCGCTTGAGGGCAAGCATGTAGTGATTGTCGGGAATGGCAATGTTGCGCTCGATGTCGCACGTATCCTCTCCAAAACCCGCGTCGAACTCGGCGGTTCGGATATCGTCAGTCATGCGCTCGATATGCTCGAAACCGCGAATACTGAAGAAGTGACAATCCTCGGTCGTCGTGGGCCACACCAGATTGCGATGACGCCTAAGGAGTTGGGCGAACTGGGCCATCTGGAACGGGCGTGCCCCTATGTTGACCGTGCGGATCTGCCCGATGAGGGTGAAGACATGCTGCTTGAACCCGGCTTGCGCAAATCGGTGACGTGCCTGCGCGAATTTGCGGCGATCCCTGAGAGCTACAGGGCGACCAAGCCGATATCCATTGAATTTGATTTCTTTGCTGCCCCCGTTGCCATTGAGGGAAATGGTAAAGTCGAGAGGATAATTGTCGAACGCACCGAACTGGATAGCGAATTGCGCAGCCGGGGAACCGGCGAGACTTACGCGATCGACTGCTCGATGGTCGTAGCTTGTATCGGCTATCAGACGCCCTCAATCGAAGGCGTGCCCTATGAGCATGGCCGCGGTCGCTTTGCCAATGTCGAAGGCCGCATCCTTCCGGGGCTCTATTGCGTCGGTTGGGCCCGGCGTGGACCTTCAGGCACAATCGGTACCAACCGGCCCGATGGTTATATGATCATCGAAGCTGTTGCCGACGATATCGCAGACGGAGCAGGCAAGCAGGGGCGTGCTGCGCTCGATGAACTGCTCGAACAACGCGGCATTCAAATCGTCAAATTTTCCGATTGGAAGAAGATCGAGGAAGCCGAAATTGCCCGGGCCAGGGAAGGGGCTCCGCGCGAGAAGTTCGTTCGCATCGAAGATATGATCAAAGCGGCGAATTGAACGTCAGAGCAGTAGCGAAACGGCGTGGATAATGATCCCGGCCAGCCCGCCAACCAGCGTGCCGTTGATGCGGATGAATTGAAGATCGCTACCAACGGCATTTTCAACGCGGTCGGTGATTGTGCTCGCATTCCATCCGCCAATCGTATCTGAAACCAGGCTTACAATCTGGTCGCCATAATTTTCGGTTGTGCCGACGATGGCGCGGCGGGCGAAGCGGTTGATCTGACGTTTCAGCCTTTCATCATCCTGCAGAGTGGCGCCCAGCTTAGTTAGCGCCTCTCCAAAGCTTCCTGCCAATGCTGCGTCAGGATTGCGTGCGGCCTTGAGCAACGCATCCCGTCCCTGACCCCACAGTCCGTCGATCCATTTTGCGAAAGCCGGGTTCTTGAGCAGTTCCTGCTTCCAGTGATTGACCTTGGCCTGCAATTCCTTGTCGTGACGCAAACCATGCGCAAGTTTTTCCAGCCCTTCCTCGCCCTTTTCGCGCAAAGGATGGTCGGGGTCTTCGGCCATGTCGCCAAGCAGCTTTTCAAGGCCGCTGACAATCGCATTGGCTAGCCGGTCATCGAGCCCGGTCCAGCGCATTATCGTGCCAGCGCGCTCCTCGACCATCGCACGGATGATATGCTCATTGGCTTCGAGTGTCTTGGCGGCCCATGCAATGATGCCATCGAGCACGGGTAAATGCCGCCGTTCCTTGATCATCGCGGCCAGCAACTGTCCGAGTAGCGGCGCAATATCCAGTTTTTCAAGCTGGGTACGTACCGCGCCCTTGGCGATGCCGCCCAATCGTTCGTCATCGAGCGATTCGACGATATCGCCGAGCAGGCGAGAGGCCCCCATCCGCATCCGGCCTTCGCCGGACCCCGGCGTTGTCAGGAAACGGCCCATCGCGCCTGCAACATCCATCGTCTGCACTTTGCGTGCGACAATGCCAGTGCGCAGAAAATTGGTGCGCAGGAATCCCGCCAACGTTCTGCCGAGGCGCTCCTTGTTGTTCGGGATGATCGCCGTATGCGGGATTGGAATGCCCAACGGATGACGAAACAATGCGGTCACCGCAAACCAGTCTGCCAGACCGCCTACCATGCCAGCTTCGGCAAAGGCAGTTAAAAAGCCCCAGTGCGGATGCACATTGCGCTCGAGATGGATGCCAGCGACAAACAGCAGCGCCATCAGGATGAGCAACGCCGTAGCGATACGGCGCATCTTGCGCAGTTCGTCGTCGCGCCAAATATAGCGCTCGCGTTCTGCCTGATTAAGCTGACTGACCGATTTTACCATTCAAGCGACCGCTTAGCGTGCCATGACGGTAAAGTCACTCGGCAGGCTGCAATCCCGGTGCCATGCCTGTAGACGGACCACCTGATTTCGAACGGCTCTCTGGGTCGTCGGCATCGTCACCGGGTTTGAACGTCAACAACCGATCGCGCAACCAAGGTCCAGCGCGCTTTTCCAATCCATCGGCGAGACTGAACCCGGCCGGGACGATAAGCAACGTCAGCAACGTCGATACGATCAGGCCGCCAATCACCACGGTACCCATCGGCGCGCGCCATTGTCCGTCACCACCGAGTGACAGAGCAGTCGGGATCATACCTGCCGTCATCGCGACAGTCGTCATCACAATTGGCTGTGCACGCTTGTGGCCAGCTTCCATGATGGCCTGGAACTTGGGAACACCGCGCTCCATTTCTTCGATGGCAAAGTCGATGAGCAGAATCGAGTTTTTGGCGACAATACCAAAAAGCATCAGAACACCGATGAACACAGGCATCGAGATCGGCTGACCGACGATGGCCAGCGCGAGCATCCCGCCAAGCGGCGCCAGAAGCAGCGAGCCCATATTGACCAATGGTGACATGAAACGCCGATAGAGCAGTACAAGCACCGCAAACACCAGCAGTGTCCCTGAAATCAGCGCAATACCGAAATCGCGCTGCATTTCCTGTTCCCATTCCTGGCTGCCAAAGGGCGCTCGTGACACGCCTGTTGGAAGGTTCTTCATCACGGGAAGGTTGTTGATCTTGGCGTCGGCGTCGGACGAGACAATTCCCGGTGCAAAATCAGCACCCACAAAGATACGGAAATTCTGGTTCCGCCGTTGAATGGTGGTAGGGCCTGCACCAAAGGTGATTTCCGCGACGCGTTCCAACGGAACCGAACCGCCATTTGCCGTTGGCACAGGCAGATTGCGGATGTTTGCCATATTTTGACGCGATTCTTTGGCCAGCATGACGCGGATCGGAATTTGACGATCAGACAGCGAGAATTTGGCGCTATTCTGGTCAATATCGCCCAAAGTCGCGATGCGGATAGCCTGGCTGAGCGCGACGGTGGTGACACCCAATTGCGACGCAAGGTCGAGCCGTGGCGTGATAATCAACTCAGGGCGCTGCAAATCGGCTGCAATACGCGGTGCTCGAAGCTCTTTTAGAGTCTTCATTTCCTCGACAAGACGTTGTGCTGTCTGGTCGAGCTGGGCGGGGTCGGAGCCCGAAAGCATGACCGAAACATCACGTCCGGAGCCACCGCCGCCGGGGCCGAATGTCAAGAAGGTTACACGGGCGTCTGCGATCTTGGATAACACCGGTGTAAGTGCTTCTTCGAATTCCTGGCTGGTGCGGTCGCGGTCTTCGTGCAGCGTGATGAAAATATTCCCGTTGCCCTCACCAACGCGCTGCAATGCGGTTTTTACTTCCGGTTCCTTCCGCACAATCGCGACCACTTCATCAGAAACCTCTTTGGTGCGCTCCAGTGTCGTCCCAGGAACCATTTCGATGCGGATGCGGGTGAAATCCTGATTGCCGTCGGGGAAAAACTGTTTGGGCAGGACGACCATCAGAACAACGGTTAGCGCGAGCGCGAGCACACCAATGCCCATCATCCAGCGGCGATGGCCCAGTGACCAACGCAGGATCTTCATATAACGGTCCATCAATGGACCCTCGCCATGCTCTGCGATTCCGCCAGATTTCAGGAAATAGGCGGCGATCATCGGTGTGATCATGCGTGCGACGGCAAGGCTCATCAGTACCGAAGCAACAACCGTCAGGCCGAAATTCTTGAAAAACTGTCCAGCTACGCCGGGCATCAAGCCGACAGGAAGGAACACGGCAACGATTGAGAAGGTCGTGGCAACAACTGCAAGGCCGATTTCGTCGGCGGCGTCGATAGATGCCTGATAGGCGGATTTGCCCATGCGCATATGCCGCACGATATTTTCGATTTCCACAATCGCATCATCGACCAGCACACCCGCAACCAGACCCAGTGCCAAGAGCGACATGGTGTTTAAGGTGAAGCCCATCAGGTCGAGGAACCAGAATGTCGGAATGGCGCTCAACGGAATGGCAATTGCCGAAATGATGGTTGCGCGCCAATCGCGCAGGAACAGGAACACAACGACGATCGCGAGCAATGCGCCTTCAATCATTGCAGCCATCGAGCTTTTATATTGGGCCTTGGTGTAGGCGACGCTGTTGAACAGTGGGGTGAACTTGATGCCCGGATTTTCCTTGGCGATCTTTTCCATTTCAATGGTGGCATTGTCGAACACGGTAACGTCGGAAGCACCCTTGGCGCGCGACATGCCGAATGTGACAACTTGGCGTCCGCTTTCGAAGGCCATGGAGCGCTGCTCGCTATAGCCATCCGTCACCTCTGCAACATCTGCAAGCTTAACCGACCGTCCGCCACCAAGGCTGATGTTTCGCTGGCTAAGTTCATAGGCGTTGGCGGCATTGCCCAGAATGCGAACCGACTGGCGCGATCCTGCAATTTCCGATTGCCCGCCTGCGGCATTCAGATTCTGCTGCCGCAAAACCGAGTTGATCTGACTTGCGGTGACACCAAGCGACTGCATTTTGGCGGGATCGAGAATAACGCGGATTTCGCGATTGACGCCGCCATTGCGGCTAACCGATGCCATGCCTTCAACCGCCAGAAGGCGCCGTGAAACGGTGTCATCAACAAACCAGCTCAGCTGTTCGAGCGTCATGTCCGAAGCTTCAACCGCAAAATAGGCAATTGGATCGCTTGAGGTCGCTACCTTGAAAACTTGCGGTTCCAAAATGCCGTCCGGTAGATCGCCGCGAATCTGGTCAACCGCGTTTTTCACTTCGCTGACAGCCGCGTTGATATCGTCACCGATTTCAAATTCAGCGCTGACAGAAGTGTTACCTTCCGAGGCCGAGGCATCGATGTTGCGCACGCCCTGAACGCTTCGGATCGCAGATTCGACCTTTTGGGTGATTTGCGTTGTAATCTCTACCGGTGAGGCACCTGGTTGGGAAATGGCAACGACAACGACCGGGAATTCAATATCGGGGTCATTCTGCACATCCATGCGCGAGAAGGACATGATTCCCGCAAGTGTCAGGGCAATGAACAGGACGATCGGTACGACTGGGTTGCGTATCGACCATGCCGATATGTTGCGGAAGTTCATTTTGTTTTACCCTGCGACGCGGACTTGACGAGTTTGGGGGTGACGGTTTCGTCCGGATTCAGGAAACCGCCCGCATAGAGAACGACCCGTTCAGTGCCATCAAGCCCTTCGCTGATAGCTATGCCCTCTTGGGTGACGATGCCGGTCTTTACCGGGCGCCGCTGAACCTTATTCTGTGCTGTGACGATATACACAAAGCTGCCGTCGCGATCATTTTGGATTGCTGACTCTGGCAAAATCGCCGCAGTAACTGCCCCGGCCTTGATTTCCACCGAGGCAAAACCGCCCGGCTTGAGCGCGCGATCAAATGGCAGGGCAATGCGGGCAATACCCTGACGGGATTGAGCGTTGATTGTAGGCGAAATCTGCCAAATCGTGCCCGTAAACTGACGATCGCTGCCGACAGGCGTGACAGTTGCCGGAACGCCAACTGAGATTCCAGCCAGTTCGGCTTCACCCAGTTGTGCCTGCAATTCCAGTTCGCCGCCCTTCGCCATGCGGAACAGAACTCCGCTGCCTTGGGTTACAGTCTGCCCGGGTTCCACATTGCGTTCGAGAACAAATCCGCCAACCGGTGCCCGAATGTCGAGACGAGCGGTTCGCGCGCGCAACTCCCGTAGTTGCGCTTCTGCGATGCCCACACGTGCCCTTGCACTGTCGCGGGTTGCAGTTTTCCGATCGACATCGGCCTTCGAGATGAAACCACGATTGACCAACTGCATCGCACGGTCCAATTCGTTCTGCGCGAGTTGAAGGTCCGCACGTGCGGCTTTTATTTGCGCTTCCTGACCGATAATCTGTTGCGACTGGACAGAACGCTCAATGCTCGCAAGAACCTGTCCCTGCTGGACCCAGTCACCTGCATCGACAAATACCTGGGATACTTGGCCGCCTTCACCGACAACGCCGACCGGGATTTCGCGGCGCGCCGCCAATGTTCCGGTAGCCGAAATCGAACGCGCAATCGTCTCCCGCCCAGGAGCAATTACCGAAACGGTCTGGGCCTGACCTTGTTTGTCGGCCCCCGCTGCGGCACCGTCTTCGGAGCCAGTGCCGCCAAAAAAGAAATAGGCCGCTGCCAGAGCGGCCAACACCGCCAAAATGGCAACGATCCACATATTTCTCTTACGCCGACGTTGGACAGCACCGTCCGGATCGAGAAGGTCGGTATCGCTGGTTATGCTGGTTTCGAAATTCATGGTATTGTCCATTCGGGTGACCCCGTGGGGAGATTGTTGTAACTATTGGCGGGTGTATTATTGTAATAAATCACCGGGTGCAAGTCGGGATTATGTCGGTACTGGTCGACAAATACGGCCAAACTCCGCTGAAAACATCCAAAAAGGCACTTCTGCGACTATTTTCGACAAACGACGTCAAGAGATGGAAAACAAAAACGAAAAAGGTCGGAGCGATCCCGCCCCGACCTTGGAAAATTCAAGTCGTAAGACTTAACGGACTTTGCCGCGCTGTATCAGGTTCAGGATACCCAGCACGATTATCGCACCGACCAAAGCCACAAGAAGGCCAGTCAACGAAAACTCCTTCACGCTGCCGACGATTCCGAACTGGTTTGCGATAAGGTTACCAACAACCGATCCCACACAGCCAGCAACAACGTTCCAGACTATTCCCATGGAAGCGTCCCGGTTCATTACTTTGCTGGCGAGCCAGCCTGCAATGCCACCGACGATGATTGCAATAATCCAACCCATAGATTGTCCTCCTGCTCTAAAAAGGCATTTTCCTGCCTTGGTGCAGCATATCGCCTGACCATAGGAACGCAAATACTGATTTAGCCGACTAAAACAGTTTACACAGGGCAACAAAAAAGCCCGGGAATACCGGGCTTTTTTGCGCGATCACTTCACGCCGCGTCAGTATTTTTGCTGGCGCTCATACAGATCGCGGTAATGCTGGATCCGCGTCACCCGCAATCCCGGCATTCCCGAGCGATCAATGGCGCGTTGCCATGAAGCAAATTCCTCCAGTGTCAGCCCATAGCGCTCGCAAACCTCGCTAACCGACAAGAGACCGCCGTTAACAGCTGCGACCACTTCCGCCTTGCGACGGACTACCCATCGGGTGGTCTCTGGAGGCGGCAAACTGTCTATGGTAAGTGGCTCGCCGAGCGGGCCAATCACCTGTGCAGGCCGGATTTTCTGGTTTTCAATCATGCTATCCTCAATTTTCCATGCCCCGCAAAGCCGCCGGTTGCCCCGGCGAACTCTCAGTAAACAGATAGGGTTTTCCATTCGCTAAAGCGTCAGGGTAAATGTTTGCGTCGATTTTGTTTACTTTGGTTAGCCCGAACAATTCCGACGGCAAAAACGCGCCAGACGCCGCCTGTCTTTGCGAACCTTTAGGCGCTGCAAAAAAGCGCATCCGCTCGCTAATCGGATCGTTCGACACAAGGATGCCGTCCGGACCTGTTGCAGCAAATTGCGTGGTTATGCTCGCCATCTGGCGTGTCACAGCAGCAGCAACGAGTTCGGCAAATTTACCGCCTCGGTGCGGCTGCAATTGCCGACGCTTTGGATGGGGAAAGTTCATGTCCATGTCGATGCATTTACACCAACACACATAACGTCTGGTAAATTGGCCATTCACACGGCATTAGGTGAGGTTAACAGCAATTATCATTTGGGCGCCCCAGCTGTACCGAAACGAGAATTTTCGTCCGGCCAAGGGTTGTAGTGCGCTAAAACGACATAATCTTGGAACAATGGATAAGAATTTTTCCCTTCCCGATTTCCAGTTGGGTCAGAATCTGGCTGGCAAGCGAATCGTGGTCGCGATGTCGGGTGGGGTCGATTCGTCGGTCGTTGCTGCGCTTGCCGCGCGATCTGGCGCCGAGACAATCGGCGTCACGCTGCAGCTCTATGATCATGGCAGTGCGGTGAAGCGGGCCGGGAGCTGTTGCGCCGGTCAGGATATTAGAGATGCTCGCGCCGTCGCCGACCGTCTGGGAATCATGCACTATGTTTTCGATCATGAAAGCCGCTTTCGTGATTCAGTGATCGACCATTTCGCAGATGAATATATGCGGGGCCGCACCCCAATTCCGTGCGTGCGTTGTAATATGGGTGTGAAATTCACAGACCTGTTTCGTCTTGCCAAGGAGTTGGGTGCGGATTGCCTGGCGACCGGCCATTATGTCCGCCGTATCGAGGGTGCGTCAGGGCCAGAGCTGCACCGCGCGCTCGATCCGGCTCGAGACCAGAGCTATTTCCTCTTTGCAACAACCGGGGAGCAACTCGATTTCCTACGCTTCCCATTGGGCGGTATGCCCAAGCCTGCGGTGCGTGAAATCGCTCAGGACATGGGTTTGGTCGTCGCCAACAAGCCAGACAGCCAGGATATCTGCTTTGTACCTGAGGGGGACTATGCAGCGGTAGTCCGCAAAATTCGCCCCGAAGCGGATAGCGATGGCCCGATTGTCGATATGGAAGGGCGCGAACTCGGGCGGCACAAAGGGCTGATTCATTACACGGTGGGGCAGAGGCGCGGGCTGGAAATTGGTGGACTTTCGGAGCCGCTCTATGTCGTCCGGCTTGATCCGCAAACACAGGCGGTCGTTGTCGGGCCAAAGCGCGCCTTGGCTGTCAGTGCGGCGCGTATCGTTGAACCTAACTGGCTTGCGGATGTCCAAGATCGTCAGGTGATGGCGAAGGTGCGTTCGCTCGCCAAGCCCGTTCCAGCAACGATGGACGGCGAATGGTTGCGCTTTGCGTCAGACGAATATGGTGTGGCGCCTGGGCAGGCCGCTGTGCTGTATGAAGGCGATAGAGTGCTAGGCGGCGGCTGGATTGAAGAAACAGCGGGTGCCGAAGCTTGCTTGGTTTGATCCCACAGTCAGTGATTCACGAGGGGGAGTATCCTTGAATATTAAAGCTGCTCAGGAAGAACTGTGTTCATCCTATGCGAATGGCGCGATTGGCGTGGCAGTATCTGGCGTAGTTTGGTTGGCTTCCGGGATTGCGGCTCTCGGTCTGGATGCGCGTTTTGCCATGGCTTTGCTGTTTTTTGGTGGGATGGCGATCCACCCGCTATCCACGCTTATCGTTCGACAGATTTTGAAACGGCCGGCGGTCAGCGCTGATAACAGTCTTGAAATGATCGGGCTATTGACCGTGCCAATAATCCTTTTGGGACTCTTCGCCGGCTATCTTGTCAGCGGAAATAAGCCAGCCTGGTTTTTTGCGATCGCTTTGATGGCCGTTGGCGCGCGCTACCTAACATTCAAAACCATATATGGCCTTAGCCACTATATCGTTCTCGGCTTCGCATTGCTGGCAATCGGATTTGTTGGGATTTGGCTGGCATTTCCGTCGGGAGATTTGATCGCCATAGCTGGCGGCACTATTGAACTTATCGCGGCAGCAATTTTGTGGTCAGCTAGGCCCAAAGCCGCAGTTTAATCGAGTTCCGCTATTTCTTTGTCATTCAACTGAATACAGCCAAATTCTCGGCGTCGTTCGGCTACAGCCTCGGCAAGCAAAGGAACTGACGCGGTTACCCGTTTGTTGTCCGGATCGTCGCTCACCGAGACCAGTTCCATTCCCGGTTCGAAATCCTTTTCGCAAGACGCCAAAGGCCGACCCTCGATATAGCGGCATGAACAGGCGATATGCGCGCCATAGGACGCGCCAAGTTTCGCCTGCGCCTTGATGTCGGCAAAGTTGAAGACGAGCCAAAGGACAAGCAACGCGCCAATGGCAGCCGCACCATATTTGATTTTCTTAGCCAGCGGCCAGACGGCTTTTGCAGACGGCTTTGAAGTTGCGGTTGCCATGGCTTGCCTTCCTGGTGCATTCATCCGCGCCATGCCTAGATACAAATTGCCGCTTGGTGCAACCGCCATTTCATTGCTGCTCGCAAGTTGCGGGGGTGAAGTAGAGCCTAAGCCTGTTGAGACCGCGCCAGCAATAGAGAATATTGTAGACGATGCCGCCCCAGGAAAGGAACGCCTTGCTTCAACCATCGCTCCCTTTTTCGACGATCCAGCGTTGGAGGAAACCCGCGCGATCGTCGTCATGCACGGCGGCCGGGTGGTCGCAGAACGCTATGCCCCTGGTTATGGACCAGATAGTCGCCTGATCAGCTGGTCGATGGCCAAAAGCGTTACGGCAACACTTATTGGCATGATGGTGGCTGATGGTTTGCTGGTGCTCGACGATACCGCACCCGTTCCCGAATGGTCCAGTCCGGGCGACCCGCGGGCCAAGATTACTTTGCGCCATTTGCTGCACATGTCATCGGGCCTCGATCACACTGAAATGGCAGAGGGCGACAAAGCCATCTACGAGGCTGATACAACCCGTCTGCTGTTCCTTGATGGCCGAGAAAATGTCGCGCGCTATGCGGAAAAGCGCAATCTGGAAGCGGAACCCGGTCGCCATTTTGAATATTCCACCGCGACCAGCCACATATTGGCCGACATCATGACGCGGACATTGACTGACAGCAGCGATCCTGTTGTCCGGCGTAACGCAATGCTCGAATATGCGCGCGGACGGTTGTTCGAGCCGCTTGGCATGACCAGTGCGGTTCCCGAATTTGACCGCAGCGGTACGATGCTTGGTGGCAGCATGATCCATGCTACCGCGCGTGACTGGGCAAAATTCGGCGAATTCCTGCGCAACAATGGCTCGGTTCGCTCGGCGCAACTGCTGCCTACCAGCTGGACGCGATTCATGAAGACGTCGAGCGCGAACGATCCAGCCTATGGCGGGCATGTGTGGCTCAACAAAAGGCGGCCAGAGGGAAGGGATCAGGTGCTGTTCCCCGGAAAGGCGCCATCGGATGTATTCGCGGCGCTAGGCCATCTCGGCCAGTTCATTGTCGTTTCGCCGCAACATCGGTTGACGATCGTTCGCCTTGGCAAGACGCAGGATGATCAACTCGATCCGATCAACGACCAAATTGCCAAGCTTATCGCGATTTTCCCGAAAAGCTAGGCTTTGGCAACCGGCGCGTCGTCGCCCATATCCTCAAACCAGGCTTCGACCGGTCCTTTGAGGGTCAGTTGCATCGGGCGACCGTTGCGATCACGGCTCTTGCCTGCGGAAACCTTTATCCAGCCTTCGGAAATGCAATATTCCTCAACCGTCGTCTTCTGCTCGCCCTTGAAGCGGATGCCTATGCCGCGTGAAAGCGCGTCCTGATCGAAATATTCGCTGAAGGGGTGAATCGAAAGGCGGTCGGGCGGAAGATTATTGCTGTCAGTCATGGCCAGCGCCTTTGCCGCAAAGCCGCGCCGATGGCAATGGTTTAGCCGCTGCTATTCGCCGCCGGAATGATCCACATTATCGACAGCAGACCAATTGCCAGAAACAACGATATGCCGAGGACATAGCGCACACCATGTTCCTTCACACCGCCGCTGGCTTCGGTTTCCGTCAGTTCGTCATGATCTTCGAAACGTTGCATGGGCAAATTTCCTTTCCGGAAAGCCCCCCGTATTGAGACTCATAGCACAGCTAGGCAGCAGATGCGAAACATTCGCATCATTGGGCATTGGGGTCGTAAAACTCCGCAATTAGAATCTGGATGTCGCGCGTAGGCTCGAAGTTGGATTTGCGAACCTCAAAGCGCGTCGGGCTGATCTTTTTCACCCCATCCATGCAGAAGCTGAGCAGATTGCCGGGCTTTTCCTTGTCGACCACGAGGCGGAAGTCCTTGATCGGGCCTTTCCAGTTGGCCCCTGATTTCAACACATAGTCCAGCCAGTGTTCGACATAAGCGACTCCATATTCATCGCCGCGCGCGTTGGCCTTGGCACGCTCCGCATATATGCGCTTGTCAAAGCCTTTGAGGAATGCGCTGTCGATACAATAAGCGGCCTGATATTCGGCGAAATAATCACTTTCCTTGCGATATTCGGGCGACAGCATGCCGCCGACGCTTCCGCCTGCAATGGGCTTATAGCTATGTTCTACCGTGATCGTCTTGCCTGCAGGGAAGAGTTGTTTGCGCGTTACATGCGCCTGAATCTGCCAGTTGGGTGAATAATAGTCGCTGTCCGCCTCTTTGCGCAACAGCCCCTCGGCAACCAGTGAGTCCTTTTCGGCCTGTGTCAGCTTGTCGACATATTTCTCGCCAAATTCATAGTCATCCCAATGTTTTACTGGCCAGCCCAAGGCCTTCAGACGCGCCTCTACGCCTTTCGCCTCGGGTTTGCCGACCAGCGTTACCACCTCGTGATAGCCGAGCGCTGCCGACTTCCCGTCAACCAGCGTTTTGAATTCCAATTGCTCGCGCCAGTCGGAGAAGGAGGGGGCATCGATATATCCCTCTATCCCGTTCGGTAACGGTGGCAGGGGAAAGCTGACCAGCGTTTCGACATCCTTGGCGCTGCTGTTGGTAAAACGGTACTTCACCGTCACTAATTGGCGCGAAAGAAACAGGTCTTCGCTGTCCATACTGATCGCATCGTTGTGCGTTAGTTCAAGCCCACCCAAGCCGATGGCAGCGCTACTATCATTGGCAAAGGACGGGGCGGCAACGGCACTCAAAGCGAGCAAGGCGATAAATTTCTTCATGTTGCGGCTATGCCATGCCAAGGGCGTGCGATGAAAGCCGGAAATTACGACGCGATTATCTTGGGCGCTGGCGGGGCGGGGCTGATGGCTGCGCTGACGGCGGGGCAACACGGGCGACGCGTGCTGGTGATCGACCATGCCTCGGGGCCGGGCAAGAAAATCCTGATTTCAGGCGGCGGGCGGTGCAACTTCACCAATGTGAATGCGACAAGCCAGAATGCGCAGGAACGCTATATTTCCGCCAATCCGCATTTCGCCAAATCGGCGCTGGGGCGATATGAACCGCAGGATTTCATCGATCTGGTGACGTCGCACGGGATTGCATTCCATGAAAAAACGCTGGGGCAGTTGTTCTGCGATGGAAGTGCACGGCAGATCGTTTCGATGTTGATGGACGAATGCGATAAGGCTGTCGTTTATGGTGGCCGCGTCGATTTTGCCTTTGGGCTCGATGTGCGAGACGTCGCACACGACGGCGTCAGTTTCCGTGTCGCCTATGGAAAACTGGCGGCCAGCGCCCCGCGCCTGATCGTGGCAACCGGCGGACCGAGCATTCCCAAAATGGGCGCGACGGCTTTTGCTTATGATCTGGCCCGCCAGTTCGGACTGAAGGTGATCGAACCACGCCCGGCCTTGGTGCCGCTGACATTGGGTGGCGACGACGTGCTGTTCCGTGAATTGTCGGGCGTGTCTGCAGAAGTGATCGCGACTGCAGGCAAGGCCGCATTCCGAGAAGCTGCGTTGTTTACACACAAAGGTCTGTCGGGCCCCGCCATCCTGCAGGCCAGTAGCTATTGGTCCAATGGCGATCCGATCCAGATCGATTTCCTGCCCGAGGCCGATGCGGGCGCACTGCTCGCCGAAGCCAAACGCGCCAATCCGCGCGCGACCATGCGCTCAACACTGGAGAAGCATTTGCCGGGGCGACTTGCCGAAGCCTTGGCCGCACAATTAGCGCTAAACGGCAATCTCGCCGATCAATCCGACCGCAAACTGGCCGAAGCAGGCGCGCGGCTGGATAGCTGGATCTTCCACCCCAATGGCAGCGAAGGCTATGCCAAGGCCGAAGTCACGCGCGGCGGCGTTGCCACCGATGGCCTGTCGCAAAAGACTCTGGAGGCCAAAGCTGTCCCCTGCTTGCACTTCATCGGCGAAGCCGTCGATGTCACCGGATGGCTTGGCGGCTACAACTTCCAATGGGCCTGGGCGAGTGGTGTGGCGGCAGGGGAAGCAGTTTAAGGGGCTTCCCAAGGATTGATCAGGGCCAAGTCTGTAAAACGAAAGTCCTTGATGTTGCGTGTTGCAAGCTGGAGGCCGTTTTCGACTGCAATCGCCGCAATCTGACCATCGACAACATTCATATTATGCTTTGCTGTCAGTGCATCGAACATGATGTCGCCATATATGTTGGCGCTGTTTGCAGTGAATGGCAAAGACCGGTCGGCATAACGGACGCGCAAATCTGCAAGATCGGCTTCTAGCCCGCTACGCCTACGACCCTCAGGTAACCGAGCGATGCCAAAAGCTAACTCGCCAAGCGATGGCGCGCTAATTATCGTCTCGGCCTCGTGCAACAAATACCAAGCCGTAACCTGTTCATTGGCAGGCTTTTTCATCAGTTCTGAAATGACATTGGTATCGAGAAGGATCACAAATCGAGGCCGCGATGCGGTTTGCGGTTTTCTGCGATGAAAGCCTCAAGATCGGCCAAATCGTCATTGGCATCCTTGCCGCCAATCGCTCCCAGCCGCCGCAGGAACGCCTCTGCGCTCTCTTTTGGTTGCCGGTTTGCATAAGCAACTAGCGCATCCTCGACAATTGCATGGATGGGCCGCTTTTCCTTGGCCGAAAGCTGATGCGCCAAATCGCGTGCCTTGGCCGAACGGACGGAGAGTTGTGGGGCAGTCATGGAGAGGAGTTTATGCTTTTGATGGCATGATGGCAAGATGGGATGAATTGTTGCTTCGTATCTGCATTTATGCTGAATACTTTACGTAAATCAAGTTAAAGCGGGATACATGCAACAGCTAATTGACCGAATTAAGCAACGTTTGATAAGCGGAGCATACCCTAACGAGGCGTCCGTTTCACATGGCATTGTTATTCCGCTTCTAGGTTCGCTGGGTTGGGATACTTCTGATCCGGAATTAGTATTGCCTGAATTTACGAGCGGCAAAGGGAGAGTCGATTTTGCACTCTGCTGCCGACCTAACCGGCCAAATGCGTTCATTGAAGTCAAAGGCGTTGGACGTTCGCTTGATGGCGATCGGCAGCTTTTTGAGTATGCGTTCCATCAAGGTGTTCAGCTTTGTGTTTTGACGGACGGACGAGAATGGAGTTTTTATCTGCCCAGTGGGCAAGGAAGCTATGACGAGCGGCGGGTATATCGCTTGCAAATGGACGATCGGGACACCGATGAATCCGTTCGCATTTTTAAGCGCTACCTCTCGTTTGAGCGAGTTAAATCCGGTGAAGCATTGGAGGATGCTCAGCGCGACTACAAGGATGCGTCAGCTAGGCGTGAGGCAAAGCGGATAATCCCTGCCGCTTGGACCGATCTAGTCAGAGAGCGTGACGACCTGCTAATAGAGTTGTTAGCCGATAAAGCCGAAGCAAAGTCCGGGTTTAGGCCATCTAATGAGGAAATTGCCACATTTTTGGCTCGATTGGTGCCGGACGCATCGGCTGGAAAAACAACGATGTCGGTCGACTATGAATCAGTTCGTACTGAGATATCAAAACCTCAGAGACTGACAACGACCCGAGCGGTTTCTCGACGAGATTTGACCTTTACGATTTTTGGCAGTGAGCGCTCAGCACCGAACGCAAATCATGCACTCATCGAAGTATTATCGACGATTGCGCAAACAAATCCATCACTTGTAGAACAGCTGTCGATCGCGGTTCAATCGCGTAGCCGGAACCATATTGCTCGAACCGTCGCTGAAATTTACCCTAGCCGCCCCGACCTTGCTCGAGCAGAAGAGTTTCACGACGGATGGTTGATCGGATTGAATATCGCCAATCGTGAGAAACTGAAAATTATCAAGCTGGCATGCGACGTGTACGGTTTGCGTTTTGGACAAGATCTAAAAATTGACCTCCCCAACGCTGAGTAGGACTTGAGGCTGTTGCCTCAAGCCGCCTCTTTCTTCCGGCTCGCCTTCTTCCGCTCATGCGGGTCGAGCAATGCCTTGCGGATGCGGATGTTTTTGGGCGTTACCTCGACCATTTCATCGTCATCGATATAGGCGATGGCCTGTTCGAGCGTCATGATCTTGGGTGGGGTCAGGCGGATGGCGTCGTCCTTGCCGGTCGAACGGAAGTTCGTCAGCTGCTTCGACTTCATCGGGTTGACTTCAAGATCTTCGGGCTTGGCATTTTCGCCGATGATCATGCCTTCATACAGCGCTTCGCCGGGCGAGACGAACAATATGCCGCGCTCTTCCAGAGGGCCGAGGGCGTAGGCAACTGCTTCGCCATTGCCGTTCGAGATCAGCACGCCATTCTTCCGGCCTTCGATCGGGCCGCGATAGGGGCCGTATTTTTCGAACAGGCGGTTCATGATGCCGGTGCCGCGGGTGTCGGACAGGAATTCGCCATGATAGCCGATCAGGCCGCGCGAAGGCGCGCTGAAGGTGATGCGGGTCTTGCCGCCGCCGGACGGGCGCATGTCGGTCATTTCGCCTTTGCGCAGCGCCATTTTTTCAACGACCGTGCCCGAATGTTCGTCATCCACGTCGATGACGACGGTTTCATAAGGCTCGGTGCGATTGCCGTTTTCGTCTTCGCGATACAGCACGCGCGGGCGGCTGATGCCGAGTTCGAAACCTTCGCGGCGCATCGTTTCGATGAGCACGCCAAGCTGGAGTTCGCCGCGGCCAGCGACTTCGAACGAATCCTTGTCTTCGCTTTCGGTTACCTTGATCGCGACATTCGATTCGGCTTCGCGCTCAAGTCGATCGCGGATCATGCGGCTGGTGACCTTGGTGCCTTCACGGCCCGCCATCGGCGAATCGTTCACGGAAAAACGCATCGACAGCGTCGGCGGATCGATCGGCTGCGCCTGAATTGCCTCGGTGACCGATGTGTCGGCAATGGTGTTCGAGACCGTCGCAACCGTCAAGCCAGCGATTGAAATGATGTCGCCTGCGCTGGCTTCGTCGGTCGGCACGCGATCAAGCCCTTGGAAAGTCATAATCTTTGAAGCGCGACCGGTTTCGATGACCTTGCCGTCCATGTCGAGCGCATGGATCGGCTGATTGACCTTGACCGTTCCCGACTGGACGCGACCGGTGAGGATGCGGCCAAGGAAATTGTCGCGGTCCAACAGGGTCACGAGGAAGGAGAACGGCGCGTCGACTTCAAGAGCCGGCGGCGGTACATGCTCGACGATCTTCTGGAAGAGCGGGGTCAGCGTGCCCTCGCGCAGGTCCGGATTTTCATTGGCATAACCGTTGCGGCCCGAGGCGTAGAGCACGGGGAAATCCAGCTGCTCGTCGGTCGCGTCGAGCGAGACGAACAGGTCGAACACTTCGTCGAGCACTTCCTGGATACGCTCGTCGGGACGGTCGATCTTGTTGACGACAACGATCGGGCGCAAGCCGAGTTTCAATGCCTTCCCGGTCACGAATTTCGTCTGCGGCATCGCGCCTTCGGACGAATCGACCAGCAGGATGACGCCGTCGACCATCGACAGGATACGCTCCACTTCGCCGCCAAAGTCGGCGTGGCCCGGGGTGTCGACAATGTTGATCCGCGTGCCTTCCCATTCGACCGAGGTCGGCTTGGCCAGAATCGTGATCCCGCGTTCCTTTTCAAGGTCGTTCGAATCCATCGCCCGCTCTTCGACGCGCTGGTTGTCGCGGAAGGTTCCGGACTGGCGGAAAAGCTGGTCAACAAGGGTGGTCTTGCCATGATCGACGTGCGCGATGATGGCGATATTGCGCAGGGACATTTATCTAGCCTTTTGGGAGTGCGGTGCACAGGCACCGTCAATTGCGGGCGCCCTTAGCTTAGTTTGTGCACTGCGGCAAGGATTGCTATGCGCATCGCCATGATTTCACGCCTGATCCCCGACCGCTTCGTGCTCCTTCTTCTGGCCGCGGTGCTGCTTGGCTGGCTGTTGCCGGTATCCGGGCAGGGGCTGGCGATTGCGCAGGACGTCAGTTTCGTCAGCATTTTTGCGCTGTTTTTCCTCCACGGATTGCGCCTGCCGCGTCAGGAAGTGGTAAAGGCGGCACGCAGCTGGAAAGTGCAGGGGGCGATGCTGGCCTTCAGTTTTGTTGCCCTGCCATTGGCGGGGTTGGCACTGGCAAAAGGGGCGGGGTGGATGCTGCCTGCTGCTTTGGCGACGGGATTGGTGTATTGCGCGATGCTGCCATCGACGGTGCAGTCGGCGATCAGTTACAGCTCTATGGGTGGCGGCAATGTGGCAGCGTCGGTGGTAGGCGCGGCGCTCTCTAACCTTTCGGGTATTATTTTGACACCGGCGCTGGTCGCTCTGGTGCTGGGAGCAGCATCCGGCGTAACAATTGGAAGCGATACGATCATCCGCATCGCAACCATGTTGCTATTGCCCTTTGCCCTTGGCCAGATTGCGCAGGGCTGGCTGGGTGGTTGGGCGCAGCGGCAAAAGGCGATGTTGTCTTTCTTTGACAGACTGGTGATTTTGATTGCGGTTTATGTTGCCTTTGCCGGAGCGGTGAATTCGGGCAGCCTGTCTGCGCTCGATCTGGAGACGATGGCGACGTTGTGTGCTTTGCTTGGCGTGCTGCTGGCTTTTGCCTTTGCAGGGGCGTGGTTCTTCGGCGGTTTGCTGGGACTGGAACGCGCGGACCGGATAAGCCTCGTCTTTGCCGGTGCGCAAAAAAGCATTGCGACGGGGGCGCCGATGGCGGCGATTCTGTTTGGTGCATCGGCGGGACTGATCGTGCTGCCCGCCATCATCTACCATATGGCGCAATTGCTGCTGTCCGCACCGCTGGCGGCGCGGTTTGCGCGATCCGACTAACACCGTAGCCCTGAGCCTGTCGTGCCGAAGGCCACCGGAGGTGAACGGGGCTTGTCCGGTGAGGCGTGCTTCGACAGGCTCAGCACTACGGTGAAATTTAGAGGCTCCTGAGCGCTTCGGCAGGACGGGCTGCCAATATAGGCAGCGATCCCAACATGCCGAGTGCAAAAGTCAATCCCGCGCCGCCGATCAGCGTCCACGCCAGCGTTGCCGGGTCCGGGGCAAAGGTGAAATCGAAGATCTGCACGATCACATACCAGCCCGCACCCAACCCTAGCGCCAGCGCGACAAGACCAAGCACCGCCGCGAGAATGGCATATTCCAATGCCTGCGCGCCCAATATCTGCCGCCGCGTCGCGCCGAGCAGCTTCATGATGACGCTGTCGTAAACGCGGCTCTGCCGGGCTGCGGCAATTGCGCCGACGAGCACCGCAATGCCCGCAAGAATGGCGATCGAGGCCGCCGCAGCAATCGCTTGTGCCATTTGCTGCAGCAGAACCGTTACCTGGCTCACGACTTCGCCGACTTCAATCAGCGACGAGGACGGGAAGGCAGGCGGTATCGACTTTGCCAGTGCCCGCTCTGCTTCGGCCGGAACGGTTAGCGTCGCCACCATACTGTGCGGGGCGGCGTCGAAGGTGCCGGGTGAGAAAACCAGCGCATAGTTGAGCCCGAAATTCTCCCACTTCACTTCGCGCAGCGAGGCGATTTTGGTGGGGATCTCGACGCCGAGAACACTGACGGTCAGGCTGTCGCCAACGCCTACGCCAAGCGACTCCGCGACACGGATATCGAGCGAGACAAGGGCAGGCCCTTTATAGTCGGCAGGCCACCATTCGCCTGCGATGACTTCGCTGCCTTCTGGCACCTGTGGGCTATAGGTCAGGCCCCGATCGCCATTGAGCACCCACGCGCCTTCCGGAAGTTCCTCCAGTTGGTCGACGCGCTGGCCGCCAAATTCGACGATGGTGCCGCGCAAGGAGGGGATGAGGTTGATCTCGGCATCAGGCGCTTCTTTGCGGACCATCGCCGAGAATTCTTCCGTCCGCTCGCGCGGGATATCGAGCGCAAAAAAGCTCGGGGCGCGTTCGGGGACGCTGTTCTGGATTTCATTGTTGATGCTGGTCTGGATCGCCGCCAGCGTGACGAAAAGGGTGAGGCCAAGGCCCAGCGCGATCACCAGCGCCTGTGTATGCGATCCTGGCCGATGCAAATTGGCCAGCGCGAGACGCGGCAGCGGGGCCTTTGGACGGGGCAGGCGCAAGACTATCGCGCGCATACCCGATGCGATCAGGGCGAGTAGCACCAACAGGGCAAAAGCCGTGCCGATAAAGCCCAGCGAGAAGATCGGTTCGCGCGCAGTGCCGACCGCCAGCGCGATGATCGCCGCTATGCTGGCCGTGACCCAGATTGCCGTGCGGCGGTCGACGCGGCTGCTGCCCTCGACAACCGAACGGTACAGCCCGGCGGCGGGTACCGTGCGTGCGCGGGCGAGGGGAGGCAGGGCGAAGGCGAAGGCAATGAGCAGTCCGTATACCGCGCTGGCGATGAGGGGCAGCGGGTGTAGGGTGAAACCGGGCGCTACAGGCAAGATATCACCTGCGATCCAGCCTATCGCCATCGGCATCACACTGCCTACCGCAAGCCCAACCAGAATCGCTACCGCCGCCACTGCGAAAATCTGCAGCATATAGATGCGGAATATAATGCCGCTATCCGCTCCGGTCACTTTCAGCGTGGCGATCCCCGCACGCTTGCTTTCCAGATAGCTGCCCACGCCGTTGCCGACACCGATGCCGGCAATCACCAATGCAGCAAGCCCGACCAGCGTCAGGAATTGCCCCATGCGTTCAATGAAACGGCGCGTGCCGGGTGCGCCGTTCGAGCGATCAGTGATGTCCCATCCGGCAGAGGGAAATTGCTGTTCAAGCGATTTGGCGATAGCTTCGGGATCGGCGCTGGCGGGCAGTTTGATGCGATATTTGCTTTCAAACATGCTGCCCGGCTGGATCAGCTTTGTGCCATCCAATGAGGCGAGCGAAACCAAAGCCACCGGCCCAAGCGTGAAACCCTCGCCCAAGCGATCGGGTTCTTCGGCAATCACGCCCGCGACTTTGAAGGCCGCCTCACCAAATCGCACGGACCCGCCGGTCGCAAGGTTGAAACGGTCCGCCAGCGTCTGGCCGACATAGATTTCCCCGTCCTTGGGTGCCTTCGCAACTGTGCCGCCCTGCAGCAGCAATTTGCCATATAGCGGGTAAGTGCCGTCAATGGCTTTCAGTTCGGCCAATATGCTGTCGCTGCCGTCGGGGCCGATGGCCATGGCGCGCAGGCGTACGGTTTCCGAAACCGTACCCGCTGCAGCAAAGGCTTTCAGTTCGGCGTCGCTTGCCTCGCGCTGGGCGATACCGATTTCGATGTCACCGCCAAGGACGGTTTGGCCGCGACGCGACAATTCTTCAGTGATGCTGGCTGTCAGGCTGCCGATAGCCGCCAATGTGGCAACGCCCAGGAACAGGCAGACGGCAAGCAGGCGCAGACCTCGAATGCGCGCGGAAAGATCGCGACGGGCAATGCGCCAGAGGGACCCCCAACCCATCAGTGTTCCACCTTCTCGTCACCCCCGCGAAGGCGGGGGTCCATCACCGGCGGGTTAAATTTCAACGGCGGGTGATGGATTCCCGCCTTCGCGGGAATGACGATGAAAGAGAAAGTGTGCATCGTCACGCTTCAACCACCAACCCATCCTGCATCGCAATCACGCGGTCACAGCGGGCAGCAAGAGTGGGATCATGGGTGATAATGAGCAGCGTCGCCCCCAATGCAGCACGCCGTTCGAACAACAGGTCTATAATCGACGATCCGGTCGAGCCATCCAGATTGCCCGTCGGTTCGTCGGCGAAGATGATCTTCGGGGCGGCCGCCATTGCGCGCGCTATCGCCACACGCTGCTGCTCGCCGCCGGAAAGTTGAGAGGGATAGTGGGTCAGACGATGAGCAAGGCCTACCGCTTCCAATTCCTTGGCAGCGCGTCCGAAGGGATCGTCGATGCCTGCCAGTTCCATCGGCACTGCGACATTTTCGAGCGCGGTCATTGTGGGCAGCAGGTGAAAAGCCTGCAACACGATGCCAATGCGTCCGCGCCGTGCGCGGGCTAAAGCATCCTCATCCAGTTCGGTAAAGTTCAAACCGTCGACCAACACCGAACCGCCGCTGGCCCGTTCCAAACCAGCCAACACAGCCATTAGGGAACTTTTGCCTGAACCCGAAGGCCCGAGCAGAGCAACGCTGACTCCATAAGGCACCTCGAGATCGACGCCGCGCAATATCGAAACCTGTGCATCGCTGGCACCAAGCGTGAGGGTGACATTCGACGCCCGTATCGCCATATCGGGCGCATTGGTTTGTGTGGCGGACAAGGAGAGTTCCTTATGAAGACGAATTTTGCCTTATATGGTGCGGCTTTACTGCTTGTCCAAGCCCTTGCTGCATGCGGGTCTTCACCTGTAACCGCACCGAAGGAAGAAACGGCGCAAAATGCGCCTGCCAAGGCAGAGGCAGTACAATATGACAAGCTGGTCGTTGCCTTTGGGGACAGCCTCTATGCCGGCTACCGCCTCGGTCCGACCGAAGGGCTCGCGCCGCAGCTTCAGAGTGCGCTGGAAAAAGCTGGGATAAAGGCGCGCGTGCACAATGCCGGGGTATCGGGCGACACAACTGCAGCGGGCAAGCAGCGGCTGACTTTCGTGCTCGACAATCTGGAAAAGAAGCCCGACCTCGTCGTTCTTGGCCTAGGCGGCAATGACATGCTGCGCGGCATCCAGCCCAAGGAAACCGAGGCGAACCTCAAGGCGATGCTCGATGAACTCAAAAAGCGCGACATTGACGTTGTGCTTACGGGTATGCTGGCCGCGCCCAATCTGGGGCCAGACTATGCTGCTGCCTTCAACCCGATCTTTCCCAAACTGGCGAAGCAATATGATGCGCCGCTTTATCCCTTTTTACTCGACGGTGTGGTCGCTGACCCGAAGCTGATGTTGCCCGATAATATTCATCCCAACGCGCAAGGTGTGGCGAAGGTTGTCGACGGCCTTGCGCCGCTCGTCGCAGGTGTGCTCAAACCCTGAGTTTTTTCTTCGTCATTCCCGCGAAGGCGGGAATCCATCACCTGCCATTGAAATTTCATCTGCCGGTGATGGACCCCCGCCTTCGCGGGGGTGACGAATGGAGATTTGGGAATGGCAAAATCACAGGTGTATTAAAAAAATAACACACCAAAGACCGGATTTGCTTGAAATCGCAATAACTGCGTTCCATTTATTCCCTAATATCATTGCCTGAGGAGGATCGACCCGCATGTCGACCAATGAAACCCTGACTGCCACCGAAACCGAGCTGAAGCTCACCCCGCCCGATCCGGTGCCGCCGATTGCTGCCGAAAAGGCGGTCGGGCTGGTTCCCGTCGAGGATGAAGTGAAGGGCAAACTCGCCGAAAAGGTTGAAGGCTATATCGCCGACCTGCTGGCGCAGGATGTGAACAGCCCGGAATTTGGCAAGCGTGTTGACCAGCTAACCAATATGGGTCGCAAGGAAATCATGGAAGCGGCCGGCCAGTCGAACCGCTTTCTCGATAGGCCGATCCGCCAGATGGACGAAACGTCCGGCGTTGGTGCTGACCTTGCCGAACTGCGTCGTACCGTTGAGGATCTGGATCCGTCCAAACGCGGGAATTTGACGACCAAGCAGAAGCTGTTCGGTATCATCCCCTGGGGCAACAAGCTGCGCAACTATTTCGACAGCTATCAAAGCGCGCAGGGGCATATCAGTTCGATTCTGGGCCGCCTTGCCAATGGCAAGGATGAGTTGCTGATGGACAACGCCGCGATCGACGTTGAGCGCCAGAATCTGTGGAAGGCGATGGGCAAGCTCGAGCAGATGATCCTGATATCGAAGCAGCTCGACGGGCGGTTGGAGGAGAAGGCCGCCGAATTGGAGCTTTCCGATCCGGCCAAGGCAAAGGCGATCCGCGAAACCGCGCTCTTCTACGTCCGCCAGCGTCATCAGGATTTGCTGACGCAAATGGCTGTGACGGTGCAGGGCTATCTGGCGATGGACCTGGTCAAGAAGAACAATGTCGAACTGGTAAAGGGCGTAGACCGCGCCTCGACTACCACTGTCGGCGCACTGCGCACCGCGGTTACGGTTGCGCAGGCGATGACCAACCAGCGTCTGGTTCTCGGCCAGATTACTGCCCTCAACACCACAACGGCCAATATCATCGATAGCACTGGCAAGCTGTTGCGCGAAAATACGGCAGCCATTCACGAACAGGCAGCGGCGTCTACCATTCCGCTCGAAACGCTGAGCCGCGCGTTCCAGAATATCTATGATACGATGGACGCGATCGACACCTTTAAGGTCAAGGCGCTGGAAAGCATGAAGCAGACGTCAGAAGCGCTCGAAAAGGAAGTCGAAAAATCCAAGGGCTATATCGCGCGCGCCGAAGGTGCGGCGCAGGCCAAATTGGGCGCGACCGAAACCAACCTGTTGAGCTCGCTGGAGGCGTAAGAACTTATTATGGCTAAACCATTTATCGTCATTCCCGCGAAGGCGGGAATCCATCACCTGCCGTTGAAACTTGTACCACCGGTGATGGACCCCCGCCTTCGCGGGGGTGACGAGTGAATTGATAGAGTATTGCTCGTGAACTCACCCGCCTCACAATCCGATGAAATCCTCGACAGTGCGCGCCGTTCGCTGAAACGTGTCCGCATGGGGCCACCCATCGGCACGAAATCGCGGGCACTGCGCCGGGCGCATTTCTTCGGCAAGCTTGCACGTACGGGTGTTGTAGTTGGCGGCTTGCTGATCGGGGCAGGGATAGTTGGCGCTATCATCGACGGCATCGGTTTCTGGGGCGTGATGATTACCGGCGTGCTGGGCGCGGCAGCGGTCTATGCGCTGATGCGCTATCCAGAAATGCCGATGCCCACCACCGAATCCTTGCGTCAGACCGATCTCGGTACGCTTGCGGGAAAAACCGAAATCTGGCTGGAGGCGCAACGCCCTGCTTTGCCTGCTCCGGCCATTCCGGTTGTGCAGAATATTGGCTTGCGGCTCGATGCGTTGGCGCCGCAATTGCAGACATTGGCTGAAACCGACCCGGCTTCGCGCGAGGTGCGCAAGCTGGTCGGCGAGCATCTGCCCGAACTGATCAACGGCTATAAACGCATCCCCGAACCGTTGCGGCGGCAGGACAATGGCGGCAAGACGCCGGAACAGCAATTGGTCGATGGCCTGAAACGGATAGATCGCGAAATCGAGACGATGACCGGCCAGATCGCGCGCGGCGAACTCGACAAGCTGGCGACCCGCGAACGCTTCCTTGAAATCCGTTACGACGGAGCGAGCGAAACCGCTTGATTCTGTAAGGAAAATGGTTCCCCGGTAAGGATTCGAACCTCAATAGACGGAGTCAGAGTCCGTAGTCTTACCGTTAGACGACCGGGGAATGTGGGGAGCGCCATTAGGCTGACGGTAGCTGGCTGTCAATCGGCTGGACGCCGCTTTTCGATGCATTCAGCCAATTCTCTTGAAAAATTAATCTGTTCGCGGTATTTCTGCCCTCAAGTACCGGGCGGCATTTCCCGCTTTCGGATAAAAGATAAGAGAAGAATCGGCCATGGGCGAGCAGATCGCACCATCGCCGCAAAAAGGCGGAAAGGGCAAAGGCGCCCGTAAAAAGGGGCCAAACCGTCGCAAATCCGCCGATGCGGCAACAGGAGGAGCCTCGCGTGAATCGAACGCGAAGGCAGACCCTGAATTTCCAAAGGAAAACCGTTTTGGTGATACATCCAATCGTGGCGGCTGGCTGGGCAAAACTGCCTATGCCGCACTCGATTTGGGAACCAACAACTGCCGCTTGTTGATCGCTCGCGCGGCGAACGACGGCTTTACCGTGGTCGACGCATTTTCGCGCGTAGTGCGCCTGGGTGAAGGGCTGAATTCGACTGGCAAGATGAGCGAAGCGGCGATGGACCGTGCGATTGAGGCGCTGTCGGTTTGCGCCGACAAGCTCAAGCGCCGCAATGTTGTGCTCGCCCGCTCTGTCGCCACCGAGGCGTGCCGTCAGGCTTTGAACGGTGTTGAATTTATCGAACGTGTGAAGCGTGAAACGGGCATCGTGTTGGATGTTATCAGCCCCAAGGAAGAGGCCCGCCTTGCGGTCATGGGATGCCACGCCTTGCTGGAAGAAGGCGAAGGGCCAGCGATGATTTTCGATATTGGTGGCGGTTCGACCGAACTGGTGCTGGTTTCGACCGATGGTGCAACACCTGAAATTCTTGACTGGGCCAGCGTGCCTTGGGGCGTCGTTTCGCTGACAGAAAGTGAGGCGCACCGGGGTGACGATGAGCAATCGCTGCAGGAAACCTATGCCGCCATGCGCGCCAAGGTGCGCGAGAGCTTCGCCGAATTCGCCTCGCGTCTGCCCGTGGGTCAGGGCGATCACCGTCTGATGGGCACATCGGGCACGGTCACGACGCTGGCGAGCGTTTATCTAAACCTGCCTAGCTATGACCGGCGGCAGATCGACGGCTTGCATTTGCCTACCTCAGCCATGCGCGAAATCAGCCAGACACTAGCCGCCCGCCCACCCAAAGGCCGAGCTGAATTCCCGACCATCGGACAGGAGCGGGCTGATTTGGTGGTAGCTGGGTGTGCGATATTGGAGACAATTTTTGATATCTGGCCGGGAGAACGTCTCGGAGTAGCCGATCGCGGCATCCGCGAAGGCATATTGCGCGCATTGATGGCCAGCGACGCCCGTCGGCGGAAACGGCGGTAGGCGGTGACAAAATTCACATTTGGCGGAAACCGTTCCGGTCGCAGCACAACGGGCAAGGAACGGGTAAAGACCGCGAAACGCCGCAGTCCGCAGTCGGCGCGCTGGCTCGAGCGTCAGCTCAACGATCCTTATGTCAAACGGGCCCAATCCGAAGGCTATCGCAGCCGGGCGGCCTATAAGCTGATCGAACTCGATGAGAAATTCGGTTTTTTGAGAGGCAAGAAGGCAGTTGTCGATCTGGGCATAGCACCGGGCGGTTGGGCGCAGGTAGTCCGTCGTCGGCTGCCAAAGGCGAAGGTATCAGGAATAGACTTGCTGCCAGTTGATCCGATCGAGGGCGTGACACTTTTCGAAATGGATTTCATGGATGATCGCGCGCCTGAGTTGCTGGTAGAGGCACTTGGGCAGGCGCCTGACCTGATCATATCCGATATGGCGGCCAACACCGTCGGTCATAAGCAGACCGACCATTTGCGCACCATGGGGCTGGTGGAGGCTGCTGCGCATTTCGCCGTTGAAGTGCTGCAACCAGGCGGCGATTTTGTTGCCAAGGTTTTTGCGGGCGGCACTGATCCCGAACTTCTGGCGTTGCTCAAATCGAACTTCGTCAGTGTGAAGCATGCGAAGCCACCAGCCAGCCGCAAAGGCTCGGTCGAATGGTATGTGGTGGCGCAGGGGAAGAAAGGCTAATTAGCCTTTTTTGCGAGCCTTTTCGACAGCAGCCTTCAACGCTTCATATCCTAGAGCGCCTTCGAGAATCTGGTCGCCGATGATGAAGGTTGGCGTGCCGTTGAAGCCGATCTGCTGCATCATCGCCAAGTTGCGTTCGATTTCGGCCTTCACCTCTGGAGAAGCTGCATCCTTTGCCGCCTGATCCATGTTCAGGCCAGCGCGCCGGGCAGCGGCGGTGATCGACTGTTCGTTGGCGGGGCCCGCCGCAAACATCGCGTCGTGGAACGCTTTGTGCTTGCCCTGTTTGGCTGCGGCCAGTGCCCAGCGTGCCGCATCGCGGCTGCTGGCGGCGAGGATCGGCAATTCACGGTAAACGATCTTCACGTCCTTTTCGCTGCCGATAAGGCGATTCAGATCGGCAACGCTCGAGCGGCAGAATCCGCAATTATAATCTGTAAATTCAACGACTGTGATCGTACCGTTCGGATTACCGCCGACTGCGCCCGGGAAAGGCTGGGTTATTGCACTGCCGGCAGCGTCCATCCTTTTGGCCAATTCGCGCTTTTGCAGGATTTCGACAGCCTCGGTTATAATCTCGGGGTTTTCAAGGATGTAAGCGCGCACAATAGCTTCGGTCGCCGCGCGTTCCTTGTCGTTGATCCCTGCGGCCGAAATGGCGCGATCTGCATCGGCCTTTGCGTAAGCGGTCGTGTCCCCGCGGACCATTTCTTCCTTGCTGGTGAAGAAATAGATGCCAGCAGCGATCAAGAGAGCTGCCCCCAGTAGAGCAAAGATCAGGGGAAGGCGGCGGTTGGTCTGTTGCTGGTCCATAAACAAATACCTAGCTTCTTTGCCGATGCCAGACCAGCGGATTAACCGAAATCAACGCTTTCGCTTTTCCATCTTCTGCACCTGCGCCTCTGCGACCAGCTTCACATCCTGTGCCCTGATCCAGTCGTGGGAATATTCTGCAAGGCCCGCCATCGCAGTTGCTGCATTGGGCAAGGCGAGTTGGGGGGCGCCTTCCATCAGATAGCGTTCCGCACTGGCCAAGGCTGCTCGGGGTTCATCGCCCAGCGCCTGATAGACGACGCCCAGTTGATACCAGGCGAAGGGATTGTTGTTATCCTTGGAGACAGCGGCCTTCAGGACACGTTCCGCCTCGGCTAAATTGTCCTTGTTCTCGGTGGCGATGAGGGCATGACCGAACACAGCGGCGATAAGCGGCTGATTTCCGGTCAAGTCGACAGCCTTGCGCAGCGAAGTCAGGGCCTCATTGGGTTTTCCGGATTCGAGCAGAATCTGGCCCTGCAATTCTAGGAAATAGGGGTCGCTAGGATTTTTGGCTATGAGGTTGTTTGCCTCGGAGAGGGCCTTTTCCGGATAGGCCGCTTTGTGCCACGCATAGGCCCTGGCGTAGAGCGCTGGCACGCTCTTGTCAGTCTCTGGATAGTCGCGCAAGGTTGTATTTGGGTCCGCTATATAGCCTTGCAGTTTTGCCTTAACGCGCTTGAAGTCGGCTTCCCACTTGGGGTTGAGCGGTGCATTCCAGGCAGGATCAGCTTTGTACGTATCTTCCAATACTGTGATGCGCTCGCCCGACAAAGGGTGGGTGCGATCATAGCTGTCGACTTGCGGGATACCGAGGCGAAACTCGTAATTCTGCAATTTTTTGAAAAAGTTGATCGAGCCGCGGCCCGTTATGCCTGCCGCCGAGAGATAACGGGCCCCCGATGAATCGGCAACGCTCTCCTGCACGCGGCTGAATGCCAGGAATTTGCCCAAGGCCGCCTGCTGGCCAGCCGCCATGATTCCCATGCCGGCCTCTCCAGCACCGGCGGCAATCGCGGCCGCCGCCAGAATGAGGCTGGCGATGGAAATATTGCCGGCCTTCTCCATGCCCTCGCTATAGCGAATGACGTGGCCGCCTTCGATATGGCCAAGTTCATGCGCGATAACACCCTGAACTTCATTGGCTGTGGTCGCAGCATGGATAAGACCACTATGCAGGTACACCGTCTGCCCACCCGCAACAAATGCGTTGATCGATTTGTCGTTGATGAGCACGACGTCGACATTGACCGGATTTAGCCCTGCTGCGCGGATCAGCGGTTCAGAGATTTCATCGAAAAAGGCTTCGGTTTCGGCATCGCGCAATACCGACTGGGCGTGGACTGGTTGCAGGCACAATGCCGTCGCGGCGATTGCCGCAAACAGCTTTGAAAAAACACGAAACAGCCGTTCGCCCTCAAACATGTTCATGATGTGCACGGGTGGCGATGAATGGCGGATGAAGCCGAAACCGCGCCGGCCCGATAAACGCATGCAACGTAATATCGGGCCGGGCAGCGCAAATCAGCCAAAAGTACGCTGCCACCATCCGCGGCGCGGTCCGTCACCGGATTCGTCCGATTCCCCGTCGGCAGAAGTTTCTACCTTGGGTTCGGCGTCCGCTTTCTTGCTGGTGCGGCGTGGTTTTTTGGTTGGAGCAGGGGCTGCTTCGTCTGTCGCTGCAGCTACAGTTTCTGCCTCGGCCTTGGCTCTCGCTTTTGGCGCGCGACGGACTTTGGGTTTTTCAGCAACTTCAGGCTCTGCGGCAGCAGCTTCCGCATCGGCCGCCACCTCGGCAACCTCTGCAGTTTTCGCCTTTCGGCTAGCCCGTTTGGGTTTTGACGGAGATTGAGGCTCGACCGGCTGGGCTACCTCGACGGGCGCCTCGTCGGTCGAAACTTCTTCAGCAGCTGTTTCTGGATCACTCGAAGTTTTCCGGCGACCGCCACGCGAACGGCGTGGTTTGCGCGCAGGTTCGGTTTCAGCCGTTTCTTCGCCACTGTCGTTTTCGGCAGGCTCAGGGACATCACCCTCGGCACCTTCCTCGGCCGAGGCAGATTGTTCGTCGCGCTCCCGATTGCGTCCACCGCGGCGTCCACGGCGGCGGCGTTTGCGCTTGCCATTGCGGTCTTCACGGCTGCTGTCTTCTGCTCGTTCCTCGACTTCGTCGGTTTCGACTTCATCCTCGATTTCTTCGATATCGTCATCATCGTCGTCAAAATCGACAATCGGTGCAGGAATAGCAGGGCGTTCAGGGCGTGGACCACTGGCGGTCACAACCATTTTTGCGCCTTCTACCTCGCCATTGGGAAGAACTTCGACGCGGACATGATAGCGATCCTCAATCTCGGCAAGCTCAGCCCGCTTGTTGTTGAGGATGTAGATGGTCGCCTCCTGGCTGGCCTGCAACGAAATCTGGCTGCCATGGCCACGAGCCGATTCTTCTTCGATCAGGCGAAGTGCCGAAAGGGCAGAGGAAGAAGCCGTGCGAACCAGTCCGGTGCCTTCGCAATGGGGGCAGACACGGGTGGAGGCTTCAAGCACGCCGGTGCGCAAACGCTGACGGCTCATTTCCATCAGGCCAAAGCTGGAGATGCGGCCCACCTGGATGCGCGCGCGGTCGTTTTTCAACGCTTCCTTCATCGCCCGCTCAACCTTGCGGGCGTTGGAATGGTGATCCATGTCGATAAAGTCGATCACAACCAGACCAGCCATATCGCGCAGGCGCAACTGGCGGGCGATTTCTCGTGCGGCTTCGAGATTGGTCGCTAGCGCCGTCTGCTCGATACCATGTTCCTTGGTCGAGCGGCCTGAGTTGATGTCGATCGAAACCAGCGCTTCGGTCGGGTTGATGACGATATAGCCGCCTGATTTCAGCTGCACGACCGGATTGTACATAGCGTTTAGCTGATCCTCGACGCCGTAGCGCTGGAAGAGCGAAACCGGATCGGCATAATGCTGCACCCGCTTGGCGTGGCTCGGCATCAGCAGCTTCATGAAGTCTTTCGCTGCCTTGTAGCCATCGGCACCTTCGACAAGCACGTCGTCGATATCTTTATTGTAGATATCGCGGATCGCGCGCTTGACGAGATCGCTGTCCGAATGGATCAGCATCGGCGCTGCGCCCTTCAATGTGCGCTCGCGAATTTCGTCCCACAGGCGAGCGAGGTAATCAAAGTCGCGTTTGATTTCAGGCTTCGTACGGGCGAGGCCTGCGGTGCGGATGATGCAGCCCATGGTGGCGGGCAGCTTCAGATCGGAAATGATCGATTTCAGCCGTTTTCGATCCGATGCGCTCGAAATTTTCCGGCTTATGCCGCCGCCATGGCTGGTGTTGGGCATCAACACGCAATAGCGTCCGGCGAGGCTGAGATAGGTGGTGAGGGCAGCGCCCTTGTTGCCGCGTTCTTCTTTCACGACTTGCACCAGCAGCACCTGGCGCCGATGAATTACGTCCTGAATTTTGTAGCGGCGACGCAGGTTCAGGCGCTTTGCTCGCGCTTCGTCGCTGGCGCGCGGGGCATTGCTTCTGCCGCCACGACCGCGGCGGCGGCGACCGCGCTGATCCTTGCGACCGTCATTGTCGTCATCCGGCGATGAATCGCGTTCAGGATAATCTTCGCCATTATCGTCGCCATTGGCTTCAAGATCGGGCTCTTCACCTTCGGTAATGTCGATCGTGTCGATGCGATCATCGCTTTCAACCTCGATGAAATCCGGATCTTCCTCGTCATGCGCTTCGGATCGCATGATGCCGGTGGGTTCGTCTTCTTCAGCCTCTTCCTGCTCACGAAGAGCAGCTTCTTCGGCAGCCGCAGCCGCCTCTTCCGCGAGCAGGCGTTCACGGTCCTCTTTAGGGATCTGATAATAGTCAGGGTGGATTTCGCTGAAAGCGAGAAAACCGTGCCGGTTGCCACCATAGTCGACAAATGCCGCTTGCAGCGACGGTTCGACCCTGGTGACCTTGGCTAGATAGATGTTTCCCTTGAGTTGCTTATGTTCAGCCGACTCAAAGTCGAATTCCTCAATCGTGTTCCCTTTTACGACGGCTACGCGGGTCTCCTCCCGGTGGCGCGCGTCGATGAGCATGCGCGTTTTCATTATAAATTCTCCGAGCCTCCCATTGCTCCGCCTTTAGCAGGAACCGGGGGGCCATATTTTCTGAAAGTGATCCGGCATCGTCCGCAGCAAAGACTTCATTGCCTGCTGTATTCAATGACGGGGAATGTACGAATGTGTCTGCTGCATAGGCACCGCGGGCGCAATTCGCGCGGGCGTAATTTGCCGCCAACGCACCGAACCCCGTGGGGACGGCGGAAGGGGAAATTTCATGCCACATGCAACATCAACCTGTTTTATACCGAAAAGTCAGTCTGTTCGGCGTCTTGGTGGACTAGACTTATCAAAGTCATAGCTCCAGCTTTATGTGCTAGCACCCCTATGTCTGGCGGGCAAGTAGCGGCGGCGAAAAATTCCCTCGACCGAATGTCCTATTTTGCGCAAAAGCCGTTTCAATGATGATCAGCGCTTTCCTTGCACTTCTGATTACGGCTGCGCAGCCAATGGCGACGTCATCCGCTGTTGATGCATGGATCCGCACAGTTTTCGGCAAGGTTGCTCAAGCATTCCGGTCGGAACCGCCCCGGCGACGCTATGAAGTCACTGCACCCATCGGAAAGGGAGTGGCACGTGGATTGCCCAAAATATACGGGCGGGCGGATGCCCGCCTGCCTTTGGTGGTCATCGATGCCGGGCATGGAGGCCACGATCCGGGTGCGATCAATTCGCTGTCCGGCGAGCGCGAGAAGGATGTGACGTTGGCAATAGCCCGGGGCATTAGAGACGAACTTGTCGACACAGGGCGCGTGCGCGTCGCACTCACACGCGAAGGGGATAGTTTCCTCATATTGCAAGATCGCTATGGCATTGCCCGCAAAATGAAAGCGGATCTCTTTCTTTCAATTCATGCCGATGCGGCTGGCAATCCTGAGGCGAGGGGAGGAACGGTGTATACCTTGTCAGAGGTTGCCTCCGACCGTGAAGCACAGCGGCTGGCTGCGCGCGAAAATCGGGCTGATGTCCTAAATGGCGTCAATCTTGGCAGGCAGGATCAGGAAGTATCGTCAATCCTGATAGACCTGACCCAGCGCGAAACCATGAACATTTCTGCAAGTTTTGCCAAATTGCTGATCCGCGAAGCAAAACCCAATATGCTGCTGCGCGAAAAGCCGCATAAATTCGCATCATTCATTGTACTCAAGGCACCTGACACGCCCTCTGTACTTTTCGAAACCGGCTACATCAGCAATGTGGATGACGCTGCCTTCCTGTCTTCGCGCGACGGTCAGCAAAAGGTTGCGCGTGCCGTGACTAGCGCGGTGCAGGCCCATTTTGCCCGCCGCTTGGCGCGCGACTGAAATAGCCCTTCGACAAAATAATCAGTCGGGCCTATCGGAACCATATGGACGATTCATCCTCATCGGCTCTCGACGAACCCGGCTTCGCTCTGCGCGATCCGGATATGCCCGAAGATGCGCTGGGGCTCGGTCTGCCCGAGGCGCCGAAAGCTGCTGCAGCATCGCCCTATCGGGTGCTGGCGCGCAAATATCGTCCGCAGAATTTCACCGAACTGATCGGTCAGGATGCGATGGTGCAAACGCTGGGGAACGCGATCAAGCGCGGTCGTCTGGCGCATGCCTTCCTGATGACGGGTGTGCGTGGGGTCGGCAAAACCTCGACCGCGCGCCTCATCGCCAAGGCGCTTAACTGTATTGGGCCGGACGGGCAGGGCGGGCCGACGATCGATCCGTGCGGGGTGTGCGAACCTTGTCTCGCGATTGCCGAAGGTCGCCATATCGACGTTATCGAGATGGACGCCGCGAGCCATACTGGCGTTGACGATGTCCGCGAGATTATTGAGGCGGTGCGCTACGCCGCCGTGTCGGCGCGCTACAAAATCTACATCATCGACGAAGTTCACATGCTGTCGAAAAACGCCTTCAATGCGTTGCTGAAAACGCTTGAGGAGCCCCCGGCGCATGTGAAGTTCCTGTTCGCGACGACCGAGGTAAACAAGGTTCCGATTACGGTATTGTCCCGTTGCCAGCGCTTTGATCTGAAGCGCATCCCGGCGGAAATGCTGGCCGCACATTTTGAAGAGATCTGTGCGAAAGAAGGCGTTACCGCAGAAGCAGAGGCACTACGCCTGGTTGCGCAGGCGGCCGAGGGGTCGGTACGAGACGGCTTGTCTATCCTGGATCAGGCCATTGCACACGCCGATCTGGCGGCGGACGACAGCGGGGCAGAAGCGCGCGTTGAAGCAGTGCAGGTGCGCAATATGCTCGGTCTGTCGGATAGGGCGGCGGTGCGACGGCTGTTCGGCTTGTTGCTGGCAGGCGACGCGACGGCAGTGCTGGACGAGGCGCGCAACCAGTATCAATTGGGTGTCGAACCGGCAGCAACACTTGCCGGTTTGTTGCGAGAGGTTCATTTGGTGACTCTCGCCAAAATCGGCAGTCCATCGGACGCCGCTTTGCCCGAAGAGGCGCGCGCACAGATCGACGAATGGGCCGGGCGCTTGTCTTTCCCGCTGCTCCACCGTCTCTGGCAATTGCTGCTCAAGGGGCATGAGGAGGTTCGTCAAGCAAGTCTGCCGCTCGAATGCTGCGACATGGCCCTGCTGCGTGTGCTTCATGGCGCGTCAATGCCAGATCCTGGTGAACTTGCACGTCTGTTACAACAGGGCGGAGTGCCATCGCAGGCATCTGCAGCCAGCGTTCCCTCTCCGGCTGCCGACAATGCTCCTAGTGCTCCGACTTCGGCTTTCCCTTCTGATTTCAAGGCACTCGTCGAAGCGCTCGATCGCGGAGGCCACTCCAATGTCGCGGCGACGTTGCATGATGTAGTGCGGCTGGTCAGCTATGCTCCGCCGCGCCTCCAGTTCCAGCTCGCTGGCCCGGTACATCAGGGATTTGGCGCTGATCTGAATGACGCGCTGTTCCGTCTGACGGGCACGCGCTGGGAAATTGCCGAAACACCGGGTGATGCCCAGCCAAGTCTGTACGAACAGGAACAGGCCGTCCGCGCCGCGCAGGACACAGAAATTCTGGAATCGCCGCTCGTCAAGGCTGCACTCGCTGCCTTTCCCGAGGCCGAAGTGCATGTTGACGGGCGGACGATACACTCTCCCCATGAAGCAGAAATCCGGAGCTTAAGAGCATGAAAAGCATCGAAGAGATGATGAAAGCGGCGCAGGAAGCCGCGCAAACCATCCAGAAGCAGATGGAGGAAGCGCAGGGCAAGCTTGATACAATCGAGGTTGAAGGTGTTTCCGGTGGTGGACTGGTTAAGGTCCGGGCCAGCGCCAAAGGCCGGATCATATCGCTAGCCATCGATGACAGCCTGATGGTGCCCGCCGACAAACAGATGCTTGAAGACCTTGTTGTGGCCGCATTCAACGATGCGCGGGAAAAAGCCGACGCCGCCAGCAACAGCGAAATGGGCAAGATGACCAGCGGTTTGCCGCTGCCGCCGGGCTTCAAACTGCCTTTTTGAGGCGTTTTTCCCCAGCTTTTCTTGCTATTTTGCCGCTATGCCGTTGAACCGGGAAAAATCACGCTCATATTGATGCCAAGTTTCCGCACTGCCTTTCGGTGCGGGCCGGAGTGAATATGACGCAATCTCTTCCCCTTTTGCCCCTGCGCGACATCGTCGTGTTTCCGGGTATGGTCGTGCCGCTTTTCGTCGGCCGCGACAAATCAGTGATCGCACTTGAAAAGGCGATGGCGGCGGACAAGGAAATTTTCCTGGTCACGCAGCTCGACCCTGCCGAAGATGATCCGGACTATGACGATCTTTACACGGTAGGCGTGTCTGCGTCCGTGATGCAGTTGCTGAAACTTCCCGACGGCACCGTGCGCGTGCTCGTTGAAGGCAAGCAGCGGGCGAACCTTCTGCGCCTGCATCAGCGCGCGGCAGACTATGTCGAAGCCGAGGTCGAACTTATCGAGACAAAAGCCACCGAGGGTCCGGAAACAACGGCGCTGATGCGGTCAGTGGTTGAGCAGTTCGAAAACTATTCGAAGCTCAACAAAAAGGTTCCTTCTGAAACTGCAGTGCAGCTCGCCGAAATCGAAGACGCTGCGCAGCTGGCCGATGCGGTGGCTGCGAACATCAACCTCAAGGTTTCGGACAAGCAAGCGCTACTTGTGGAAGCCGATCCGTTGAAGCGCCTCGAAATGTCCTTCGCCTTCATGGAAGGCGAATTGGGCGTGTTGCAGGTCGAAAAGAAGATCCGCGGCCGCGTGAAGCGTCAGATGGAGAAATCTCAGCGCGAATATTATCTCAACGAGCAGCTGAAAGCGATCCAGCGCGAGCTGGGCAATGGGGATGAAGAGGGCGGCGACGAGCTGGCCGAACTGCAGACCAAGATCGACACGCTGAAGCTATCGAAGGAAGCCAAAGCCAAGGCGCAGGCCGAAATGAAGAAGCTGCGCAGCATGGCGCCGATGTCGGCCGAAGCAACCGTTGTGCGCAACTATCTGGATTCGCTGCTCGGCATACCATGGGGCAAGAAATCGAAGCTGAAGCGCGATATCGCCAAGGCGCAGGACATCCTCGATGCCGATCATTTTGCGCTTGAGAAGGTCAAGGACCGCATCGTCGAATATCTGGCGGTGCAGGCGCGTACCAACAAGCTGAAGGGGCCGATCCTGTGCCTCGTGGGCCCTCCGGGTGTCGGCAAGACCTCGCTTGGCAAGTCGATTGCCAAGGCGACCGGGCGCGAATTCATCCGTCAGTCGCTGGGTGGGGTTCGTGATGAAGCCGAAATCCGCGGGCACCGTCGCACCTATATCGGCTCAATGCCGGGCAAGATCGCTTCGAACCTGAAAAAGGCGGGGACGATGAACCCGCTGTTCCTGCTCGACGAAATTGACAAGCTTGGTCAGGATTTCCGCGGTGATCCGGCATCGGCGCTGCTCGAAGTGCTTGATCCCGAACAGAACAACAAGTTCAACGACCATTATCTGGAAATCGACCTTGATTTGTCGGACGTGATGTTCGTGACCACCGCGAACAGCATGAACCTGCCGCAGCCGTTGCTTGACCGAATGGAGATCATCCGGCTTGAGGGTTACACCGAGGATGAAAAGCTCGAAATCGCCAAGCGTCACTTGGTGGAAAAGCAGGTCGAGGCGCATGGCTTGAAAAAAGGCGAGTTTGAAGTCAGCGATGATGGGCTGCGCGACCTGATCCGGTACTACACGCGGGAGGCTGGCGTTCGTACGCTTGAGCGTGAGATTGCCAAGCTGGCCCGCAAGGCGCTGCGTCGCATCCTCGAAGGTAAGGCGAAGAGTGTTTCGATCACGCCGGAAAATCTGGCTGAATTTTCAGGTGTTCGCAAATATCGCCACGGTATCGGTGAGGATGAAAACCAGATTGGTGCGGTAACCGGGCTCGCTTGGACCGAGGTTGGTGGCGAGCTGCTGACCATCGAGGCAGTTACCGTTGGCGGTAAGGGCCAAATCAAGACGACCGGCAAGCTGGGCGAAGTAATGTCGGAGTCGATTCAGGCGGCGCTGAGCTACGTAAAGGCCCGTGCGCCGAGCTATGGCATCAAACCATCGATCTTCAATCGCAAGGATGTGCACATCCACTTGCCCGAGGGGGCGGTGCCCAAGGACGGCCCGTCGGCCGGTATAGGCATGGTTACGGCGATCGTCTCGACATTGACTGGCGTCGCCGTGCATCGCGATGTCGCCATGACAGGCGAAGTCACTTTGCGTGGACGAGTGTTGCCGATTGGCGGGTTGAAAGAGAAACTGCTTGCGGCATTGCGCGGCGGCATCAAGACGGTTCTGATCCCGCAGGAGAATGAAAAGGATCTTGCCGAGATACCAGCAAATATAAGGGAAGGTCTGGAGATCATCCCGGTAACCCATGTCGACCAGGTATTGGCGCGTGCATTGGTTTCGCCGCTTGATCCTGTGGAGTGGACCGAAGCAGACGAACTGGCGGCTTTGCAACCGCTCGCACCAACTGCTGCTCCGGGTTCAGCGGTCACTCACTGATCCATCAGACTGTGAATCGAGATGCGGGACGCGATGTTGAATGACGTTGCGTCTCGCTGCGTTTTTGCCCGTTACACAGTGATTTGACGTCAAGGCGCGATGGATTTTACGCGTTTCGTCTCACTTATCGACAGATTATCCGTCAATTCGCCGAAAAGCGCGGTTTTTTGCGGATATTTCCTTTGACAGAGGGCTGTTTCTACTCCTTATTCCCGCTCCGGCCCAGCCGCGATTCCTTCCCGGAATTGGTCCATAATATTCATTTGAGAGGGGGATCCCGATACTATGAACAAGAATGATCTCGTCGCAGCCGTTGCAGATGCAAGTGGCCTGAGCAAAACCGATGCAGGCAAGGCAGTGGAAGCTACCTTTGACGCCATCACAAAGGCGCTCAAAAAGGGTGGCGAAGTTCGCCTCGTAGGCTTTGGCACCTTTGCTGTAGCCAAGCGCAAGGCTTCGACCGGCCGCAACCCGCGCACCGGTGAAGAGATGAAGATCCCTGCCTCGAACCAGCCCAAGTTCAAGGCTGGCAAGGCACTCAAGGATGCCGTGAACTAAGTTTCACAAATCTTTTTGGAAATAGGAAAGGGCGGGGCTTCGGCACCGCCCTTTTTTACATCCATAGTTATATTCACCATATTGTGCTGTGCGCGATTGGTGCATATCGACGTGGAATGCAATTAAGCTGGGGAGTTTTATGCACAAATTAGTCAAAATGTCAGCGCTGGCATTGTTATTGTCCACATCATCGGCGGCATTTGCCGAATGGAAGGTGGCGACGTCGGGCTTGCTGACGGTTTACAGCGAAGAAGATGAAGCGTCGCTCAAGGAAACCGTCACCAACATCGAAGTGTATCACCGTTTGCTGAAGGCCTATTCGCAATCCAAAAAGGAAGGCAGCCCGTTGAGGCTGACCGTATTTTTGTTGCGCGATACGACTGCGCTGCAATCCTTCCTTCCGGGCGACAATCAGGGTCTGCTGGGATTCTACAGTGCAACCGAACGTGGACCTTATCTGGTTTCGGTGCGTCGATCGGTGCGCCCGACGGGAACGCGCAAGGCGGTCGCCGACAATTCCAAGGATGCGGCGCCAAAGATATTGCAGCATGAATATGGCCACCATTTCATGTACCAGTATTTTCCTGGCCTCTATCCGACATGGTATAGCGAAGGCTTTGCCGAATATTACGGATCGATGGATTTTCTGCCGAATAACGTGGTTGAAGTAGGACACGCGCCTTTTTATCGCATGGATGTCATCCGCAGCGGCTGGTACCCGATGCGCAAGCTTTTGACTGCAAAAAGCTATGCCGATGTCGGGGACAGTTTGCGCAACCTTTACGCCCAAGGATGGCTGCTGACCCATTATGCGGCTTCAAATCCGGAACGCGGTAAGCAGTTGAACCAGTATCTGGTGGCGATCACGCAAGGCGTCAAATATGACGAAGCTGCCAAGGCTGCTTTCGGTGCCGATATCGATAAGCTCGACGACGAGATGAAGGCGCATGCGAAGAATCTGACAGCCAAGCGCTTGTCGCTAAAACCAATGGATGTCGGTCCGATTACAATTCGATCGTTGACCAAGGGCGAAGCGGCGATGCTGCAGACGGAAATGCGCTTGAACTCGTCTTTTGAACGATCGGTATTGCCGCTCGTTGTGCGCACCGGTCGGCAAGTCATCAAGGACAACCCAACAGATTTAGGTGCGATGATGACCCAGTTGGAGGTTGAGCGTCTTGCGGAAAATTTCGACGAAGCGGTTGCTCTTGCCGACCGGATTCTTGCACTGTCCCCGAACAATGCAAAGGCGATGGCCATAAAGGGGATGGTGCAAGTTGACAAATTGCTTGCCGCCAAGTCGACCGATGACGCGGCATTTGCCGAAGCGCGCAAGCCTATCCGTGCCGCGATCAAGATCGATCCGAATCTGGCGACTGCGCATGTGGGGCTTTACAAAAGCTATTCGCTGCGCGGTATCCTGCCCCCGGCCGAGGCGCAAAATGGTTTGATGAAGGCGCATCAACTGATCCCGCGCGATCGGGACATCCGCTATATGCTCGCCAAGGACTTCGAAGATCGTGGATTTATCGAAGATGCCATTTTCATAATCGAACCGGATGCCTTTGGGGCACTGGACGGCGATGAGAAAAAGGATGAGCGTCAAAAGAAGAAGGATCGCAAGCGGCTGCAGTGGCTGGCGGACAATTATACGGGTGTTGTTGTCCGCGAAGACGCAAAGGACATGTACGAAAGGTTGATTGCCAAAAAGGCTGCGGCCGATGGGGAAGCGAAGCTGACAAGCTGAGGCTTGAATTGGCTATCAAGAAAAAGGCGGGGTGCATCCCCGCCTTTTTTCGTTGAACCCAATATTCTGCTGGAAGGTTCAGGCGGCGCACAGTCGGCCAAAAGTGAATGCCTGCTGTTCGGGCTGTGGCTCCAGCTCATTAACGACAACGAGGCGGACGCGCTGGCCTGTATAACGCACAGCGCCCAAGCGAATAATCCGCTCGACTGGCGTTCCGCGCATGGCAGCTACTTGGCCAATACGTTCCCATTTCTGTGCCAGCGTCGAGAGGATGGCATAAACCGCAAGCAGGAAAGCAGTGGCGAAAAATGCGGCAGCAATGAACGACATTTGAATCCTCCGAATAACCAGTATTTCCTTATATGTTCTATATATGTTCTATATTGTCAATTGGAAAATTCGGCGATTGAAAACATCCGACGCGAACGATAGCCTGATTTCAATATCTAGGTAATTTGGGGGGAGCAGATGCTGCTTGGAAAATGGATGATTGCTGCGGGTTTTGCATCCTTGGCGACCGGGAGTGCGACGGCACAAACGTTGCGGCCCGATCAGGCCGCGTTCCGAGAACTTTATGCCGAACTGGTCAACACCAACACGGCCTATTCGAACGGCAGTTGCACCGTCGCTGCCGAACAATTGGCAAAGCGCATGTACGATGCCGGTTTCACCAAAGACGAGGCGCGGGTCATTGTTGTCCCAGGCTATGAACGTGAAGGCAACCTGGTTGCCGAGTACAAGGGCACATCGAAAACACTGAAGCCGATGTTGCTGCTGGCACATATTGATGTGGTCGAAGCAAAGCGAGAGGACTGGACGCGAGACCCATTCACCCTGGTAGAGGAGGATGGGTTTTTCTTCGCAAGGGGGGTGGCCGACGACAAGGTGCAAGCCGCTATCTGGGTCGATAGCCTGAACCGCTTCAAACAAGCGGGCTATCGGCCCAAGCGCACCATCAAGGTGGCGGCAACCTGCGGCGAAGAAAGTTCAAGCAAGGCGCTGAACGGGGCGGAATGGCTTGCGCGCAACATGCCCGAAACTTTGTCTGCTGAATTCGCATTGAATGAAGGCGGCGGTGGCAGGCTCGACAAGAATGGCAAGCCACAATTTCTTGCGATCCAGGTCGGTGAAAAGGCCAACCGCATATTTGAGTTGGAGACCACCAATCCCGGCGGCCATAGCTCCGTACCGCGCCCGGACAACGCGGTTTACGACCTGGCAGAGGCTATTGTCGCCGTAAAGCGGCTGGGCTTTCCGGTGCAGTTGAACGATACAACGCGCGCATTTCTGAAACAGATGTCCCCAACCGCGCCAGCAGCGGGACAAAAGGCGATTGCGGATTTGCTGGCAGACGAAGGCAATGTGCAGGCGGCGGCGATCCTGTCGGCTGATCCTGTGATGAACTCGACCCTGCGCACAACATGTGTGGCGACAATGCTCGAAGCCGGGCACGCGCCCAATGCATTGCCGCAGCGGGCCAAAGGCGTTGTTAACTGCCGCATAGTTCCCACGATGACGACCGAAGCCACGCAGGCGGCCATTGAGGCAGCAATCGCCAACCCTCGTGTCAAGGTGACGCTGCGTAAACCCCATCGGCCGATGGCCGTGCCGCCGCCGCTCGACAAGCGCATTCTTGATCCGGCGATCAAGCTGGCGGAGGAAGTTTTCCCAGGCGTGCCGTTGGTTCCGACGATGTCGACCGGGGCGACCGATGCGACGATGACGGCGCTGATCAATATCCCAACTTATGGGATTCCGGGTATCTTTTATGAAGCCGATGGTGGCGGGGTGCACGGGCTCAATGAGCGTCTGCGAGTCAAATCAGTTTATGACGGGCGCGATTATCTGCACCGGTTGGTGCAAATCTATGCAGACAAATAGCCGGCGTTAGTTGGCGTCGATCTTTCCGCGCCGAGCGGCGAACCATTCGCGTAACATCGTCTGGGTGCATCCGGTGAAGCCGCCTGTGCCCACGACCGAGCAGCTGTTCGGGCGCATGGGCCGTGCTTCTTCGTCCAGGCTTTCGACTGCTGACGTCCAGGATTGGCTGGCTGCGGCCTCTTCCTCGCCTTTGCGCAAGTCTTTGGGAATGCGATAACGATCGCTTTCGGGCGCTGTGGCGCAGACGACGATTTCGTCAGGATCAACAGCCTCAGGACATTTTTCTTCGCCAAAGGTAGCGAGGAACGAGATTTTCTCGGGCGGCTGGGTAGCACTGCCTCGAAGCATATCGTCGGCTTGCGCTGAAGGAGCTAGTGCTGTTGCGAGGAGAGGAAGCAGGATGCGGGTCACATTTTTTCCAGGCGATCGATGTTGGGCGGATCGCTCTCTCCGCTCTTCCGCGTCATGAAGTGAACGATGGATTAATCCGGCCGGTATTGCAGAAATTCTGCAGCAGGCTTGACGAATCCCAGCGTTGCAGCTAACGGCCCGCCCATTCCACATGGAAAGCGCACATCACCGGTGCCTTTGCCGTAACCAGCTTGCGGCCTTGGTTCTTGCTTTCCAGAGGTTCAACCGGAAGGAGAAAGACTATGGCGGCACCTGTCGTCACTATGCACCAATTGCTTGAGGCCGGAGCACATTTCGGCCACCAGACCCATCGTTGGAACCCGCGCATGAAGCCGTATATTTTCGGCGCACGCAATGGCGTTCACATCCTTGACCTGTCGCAGACCGTTCCGCTTTTTGCGCGTGCGCTCGACTTTGTTTCGTCGACCGTGCAGGCAGGCGGCAAGGTCCTGTTCGTCGGTACCAAGCGCCAAGCGCAGGGACCGATTGCTGATGCGGCGCGCGCTTCGGGCCAGCATTTCGTCAACCACCGCTGGCTGGGCGGCATGCTCACCAACTGGAAGACGGTTTCGAACTCGATCAAGAAGCTGAAGACGCTGGAAGAGCAGCTTTCGGGTGAAACTTCGGGTTTCACCAAGAAGGAAATCCTTCAAATGACCCGCGAACGCGACAAGCTGGAGCTTTCGCTCGGCGGCATCCGCGATATGGGCGGCATTCCGGACGTGATGTTCGTGATCGACGCCAACAAGGAAGAACTCGCCATCAAGGAAGCCAATGTTCTTGGCATTCCCGTCATTGCAATCCTCGATTCGAACGTATCGCCCGATGGCATTGCATTCCCGGTTCCGGCGAATGACGACGCAGCCCGCGCGATCCGCCTCTATTGCGAAGCTATCGCTACCGCATCGAGCAAGGGCAACACTGGCGCTGCTGTAGCACGCGGTGAAGATCTTGGCGCAATGGTAGAACCGCCGGTTGAAGCCGCGGTTGTCGAAGTTGCGGCTGAAGAAGCCCCTGCTGCCGAAGCCGGCGCAGAAGCTGCCCCGGAAGCGTAACAAAAATAGTGTCATTCCCGCGGGGCCGAAGGCGACCGGAGGTCAAAGCGGGAATCCACGGCCTGACATTCCGGTTTTAACCGAGGCTTTAGGTCATGGATCCCCGATGATTTCGGGGATGACATGTTTCTGGACCTGACTGGTCCTGCCAAACCAAAGTCGAAAGGACACGATAATGTCTGCAATTACCGCTGCTGCCGTCAAGGATCTGCGCGAACGTTCGGGCGCTGGCATGATGGATGCCAAAAAGGCGCTGGAAGAAACCAATGGCGATATGGAAGCCGCCGTCGATCTGCTTCGCGCCAAGGGCCTGGCCACTGCCGCGAAGAAATCGAGCCGCACGGCTGCCGAAGGTCTTGTCGGCGTTGCTGTTGATGGCACCAAGGGTACCGCAGTCGAAGTCAACAGCCAGACTGACTTCGTTGCCAAAAACGAACAGTTCCAGGATTTCGTCCGCAAGGTGACCGGCGTTGCGCTTGGCGTTGGCGCCAATGATGCTGAAACCATCCTTGCTGCCGCTTATCCCGATGGTGGTTCGGTGCAGGAAGTGTTGACCAACAACATTGCAACCATCGGTGAAAATCAGGTCATCCGTCGTGCCCGCACCATTTCGGTGAACAACGGTCGCGTCGTTTCTTACGTCCACAATGCCGCCACCGCTGGCATGGGCGGTATCGGCGTTCTCGTCGCACTTGAAAGCGAAGCCGATGCGGCAACGCTCGACGGCCTCGGCAAGCAGCTGGCGATGCACATCGCAGCCGCTTTCCCGCTGGCGCTCGACGAATCCGGCCTCGATCAGGAAACGATGGACCGCGAAGCGGCGATTGCCCGTGAAAAGGCAGCTGAAAGCGGCAAGCCAGCCGAAATCGTCGAAAAGATGGTCGAAGGCGCGATGAAGAAGTTTGCGAAAGAAAACGCGCTTCTCTCACAGCTGTTCGTCATCGACAACAAGACACCGATTTCGGAAGTCGTTGCCCAGGCTGGCAAGGCTGCTGGCAAAGACATCAAGCTGGTCGACTATGTCCGTTACCAGCTTGGTGAGGGCATCGAAAAGGAAGTCTCTGACTTCGCCGCTGAAGTGGCTGCCGCCGTCGGCGCGTAAAAATCGGGCTATCCTCTGCAGGGCAGGGGATAAGGCCTTGGCGATATGGCGCTCCGCTCTTATAGCAGGGCGCCATTATTGCATCTGCAGTTGGGGAAAGAGGATTTTATGGCCGATGGCCGTTATCGCCGTGTGCTTTTGAAACTGTCCGGCGAAGTGCTGATGGGTGATCAGGCGTTCGGGATTGACCCCGATACTGTCGCTCGCGTTGCTGCTGAAGTGAAGGCGGCAAAGGATACCGGGCTTGAACTGTGTTTGGTCATTGGTGGCGGCAATATCTTCCGCGGTATGGCTGGCGCGGCCAAAGGCATGGACCGGGCGCAAGCCGATTATATGGGCATGCTCGCCACAGTTATGAATGCGTTGGCCATGCAGAACGCTCTTGAGCAACTGGGCGTGCAGACCCGCGTGCAGTCGGCGATCGAGATGGACAAGGTGTGCGAGCCGGTAATCCGCAGGCGCGCCGAGCGGCATCTTGAAAAAGGCCGCATCGTGATCTTCGCGGCTGGCGTGGGGGCCCCCTATTTCACAACCGACAGTGGCGCGGCGTTGCGCGCGGCAGAAATGAAATGCGATGCATTGCTTAAAGGGACTTCGGTCGACGGCGTCTATGACGCCGACCCGAAAAAGGTTGCGACAGCAAAGCGTTATGAAACATTAAGTTATGATCGTGTCCTTTCAGATAATCTGAAAGTGATGGATGCAAGTGCCGTGGCGCTATGCCGCGACAACTCAATCCCGATCGTGGTGTTTTCGATCCGCGAACAGGGCAATATCCTCAAGGTGCTCGATGGAAGCGGCACCTTCACCGTAGTCACTCAAGAAAAGGATTGAACCATGCCGCAATATGACAAGGCCGATGTCGAACGCCGCATGAAAGGTGCCGTTGAATCGCTCAAAGGTGATTTGTCGGGCCTGCGCACCGGGCGTGCCAATGTGACGCTGCTCGACCCGATTGTGGTTGAGGTCTATGGATCAAATATGCCGCTCAACCAGGTCGCAACAGTCAGCGCTCCCGAACCGCGCATGCTTTCGGTGCAGGTCTGGGATCGTTCGAACGTGACGCCGGTGGAAAAGGCGATCCGTTCGGCTGGACTGGGCCTCAATCCGATCACCGACGGCCAGACGCTGCGTCTGCCCATTCCCGATTTGACTGAAGAACGCCGCAAGGAACTGGCCAAACTGGCTGGTCAGTATGCCGAAAAGGCCAAAATCGCCGTCCGCAATGTCCGCCGCGATGCCAATGACGCGCTGAAGACCGATGAGAATAAAAAGGAAATCAGCGAAGACGATCGCAAGCGCCTGGAAACCGAAGTGCAGAAGATGACCGATGACACGATCAAGGCCATCGACGAAGCCGCGGTGCACAAAGAAAAGGAAATCATGAGCCAGTGAGTGCTCATACTTCATTTCCCCGTTTTATTGTCATTCCCGCGAAAGCTGGAATCCATCACCTGCCGTTGAAATTTATACCGCCGGTGATGAACTCCTGCCTCCGCGGGGGTGACGAAGTTCGGGGTATGGGGTGATGTTAGGTTTCGCGAAAAAAGCCCCGTCAACAAGCGGCGGCACCTCCCACGTACCCCGCCATGTTGCTATCATCATGGACGGCAATGGTCGCTGGGCGAAGAAAAAGCACCTGCCGCGCGCGCTCGGCCACAAGAAGGGGGTCGAGGTTGTTCGCGAAATTGTGCGCCATGCCGCGACGACGGGGCTGGAGGCTTTGTCGCTTTATGCTTTCTCCAGCGAGAATTGGAAGCGTCCGGAGGATGAGGTTAATGATCTGATGGGGCTGCTGCGTGGCTTTATCAAATCGGACATCGACGAATTTGCCGCCAATGATGTTCGGCTCAAGATTATCGGCAATTACAAGGTACTGGCTCCCGATATTGTCGACATGATCGACGATGCACTGGCCCGCACCGCGCACAACAAGCGGACCACGCTGGCCGTGGCACTGAACTATGGCTCGCAGGACGAGCTGGTCCGCGCGGCGCAATCAGCTTCGGGTGAGGGTGCGATTACGGCAGAAGCGATTGAACGCCATCTCGACACCGCCGACATGCCGCCCTTGGACCTGCTGATCCGCACTTCGGGCGAACAGCGTTTGTCCAATTTCATGCTGTGGCAAGCGGCCTATGCCGAGCTGTGGTTCACCGAAACACTGTGGCCTGATTTCACCCCGGCAGAGTTTGATGCCGCCCTATCCGAATTCGGCACGCGCGAAAGGCGCTATGGCGGGCGATGAGTGGCGACGAAGCACTACCGAAACCGCGCTCTGACCTTGGCTTGCGGACGCTGTCAGGCATAGCAATGCTGGCTCTGGCATTGGGAGCGATTTGGTTCGGAGGTTGGTTTTTTGGAGGTTTGATCGCCAGCGTAGCCGTTGGTGTTTTCTTTGAATGGATCAAGTTGGTTCGGGGTTTTGTAACGAACTCGGGCGGTAGAGGGCTGTGGTATCTGGGAGGCGCGGGTTATATCGGCATGGCTTGCTTTGCCTTGCTGACACTTGGCGGTGTTCTGCCATCTCATACAGAGCGCGGCATAATTCCAGCACTCAGTTTGATCGCAATGGTGATAGGTACAGACATCGGCGCGTATTTCGCCGGTCGTACATTTGGGGGGCCGAAAATTGCTCCTAGAATCAGCCCATCGAAAACTTGGTCTGGCTTATTTGGCGGCATGACAGGTGCCGCAGTGATGCTTGCGCTTACATCGTCCGAGCAGTTTTACCAGTTTTGGACGGACCAGAATGTCGATTTCCAACCCGTTGGAATTTTACCGACGGTTTTTGCGGGAGTAGTTGTTGCGGCAACGGCTCAAGCTGGAGACTTCTTCGAAAGCTGGATGAAGCGGCGGGCGGGCATGAAGGATTCTGGCAGTCTGATTCCGGGGCATGGCGGCTTATTCGACAGGGTCGATGGACTGCTGGGAGTAAGTTTTATTGCGGGTATTTTGATTTTGGCGGGCGTCGCATGACGCGCACCATCTCCATCTTCGGCGCAACTGGGTCGGTTGGGCTGTCGACGCTCGATCTTGTTCGGCAGCATCGAGACAAGTATCGCGTCCTTGCTTTGACCGCCAATGGCAATGCCGTCGACCTCGCCAAATTGGCGCGTGAGTTTGAGCCTGAAGTTGCTGTCGTTGCGGATCAAAGCGCCTATCCGCCGCTAAAGGAAGCGCTTGCCGACACTGCAACCAAAGCTGCCGCTGGCGATGCAGCGCTGGTCGAAGCCGCACAAATGGGTGCTGATTGGACGATGGCCGCTATTGTGGGCTGTGCAGGCCTGCCGCCTACCATGGCTGCGATAGAGGCGGGCAAGACCGTCGCTCTCGCCAATAAGGAAGCGCTGGTTTCAGCCGGCGATCTAATGATGGCGGCGGTCGAACGGTCGGGCGCGACATTGCTGCCCGTCGACAGCGAGCATAATGCGATCTTCCAATGCCTTGCAGGCGGACGCATCGATCAGGTTCGCAAAATCACGCTGACAGCAAGCGGTGGCCCCTTCCGTACCTTTTCGCTCGATCAAATGCGGGCTGTTACACCCGCCCAAGCAGTTGCCCACCCCAATTGGGATATGGGTGCGAAAATCAGCGTCGACAGCGCGACGATGTTCAACAAGGGCCTCGAACTGATCGAGGCGCATCATCTGTTCCCCGTCGGCCTCGACAAACTGGACATCGTCGTTCATCCGCAATCGGTGATCCATTCGATGGTCGAATATGTTGACCGCTCAACTCTCGCGCAGCTTGGGTCCCCCGACATGCGCATCCCGATTGCCAGTGCATTGGCTTGGCCGGAGCGGATCGAGACGAACAGCGCGCCGCTCGATCTGGCGCGGATTTCGAAATTAGAATTTGAAGCGCCGGACATTGCGCGCTTTCCTGCACTGCGACTGGCCCGATCGGCCGCAGTGCAGGGCGGTGCTGTCCCCGCGATCCTGAATGCCGCCAATGAAGTGGCTGTTGCAGCATTTCTGTCGGGTCAGATTGGTTTTCTCGATATTGCAAATGTCGTTTCGTCTACTCTTGACGGTTATTCGCCGAATGCGCCGCATTCGCTCGATCAATTGTTCAGCATTGATGCAGCCGCCCGCGCTTATGCCAAGGGCCTGATGGAAAAATTGCCACATGCAGCTTGAATCCCCGCACATTCTCGTCACCCTATTCGCGTTCCTGCTTTTGCTTGGTACGCTCGTGGTCGTGCACGAACTCGGCCATTATTCTGTCGGACGCTGGTTCGGCGTGAAGGCAGACAAATTCTCGATAGGATTCGGCCCGCAAATCTGGGGCAGGGTTGATAAGCGTGGGACGCTCTGGCGCGTCGGCGCTTTGCCGTTGGGCGGCTATGTGCAATTTGCAGGTGACATGAATCCTGCAAGCCAGCCTGACGAAAATTGGGAGAGGCTGTCGGCGGCAGAGCGTAACCAAACCTTTCAGTCAAAGGCCTTGTGGAAGCGCGCATTGATTGTTTTTGCCGGGCCGGCGGTGAACTTCCTCTTGGCCATTGCCATCCTATCCGGCTTCCTGATCCACTATGGGCAGGCCGTGAACCCGCCGGTGGTGCAGAGCGTTGCCGAAGGCACCGCTGCCGAAAAAATGGGTTTGAAACCCGGAGATCGCATCCTTGCGGTCAACGGCACTGCAGTCGACAGTTTTGGTAAGCTGGCTACCGAAATAGCCGTTCACCCCAATGAACGCATTCCCATCAGATATGAACGCGACGGTGCCATTCGCACCGAAATAGCCACGATTGGCGTACTCGAAGAGATGGACCGCTTCGGTAACAAATATAGCCGCGGCATATTGGGCCTGCCCATTCCGCGGGCCGAAATCCGCGAAGTCAGTATATTGGAGGCGCCGTGGCTGGCGACCAAGGAAACCGCTAATATCGTACGCCTTACGATCAAAACCACTGGCCAGATCATTTCAGGACGCCGCCCGATATCCGAACTGGGCGGGCCATTGAAAATCGCCAAGGTTTCGGGTGAACAATTTGTGTTGGGTATGGCCGCCTTCCTTTGGCTGACGGCAATGATCTCGATTAACTTGGGGTTCATCAACCTCTTGCCAATTCCGATGCTCGATGGCGGACATTTACTTCTTTACGGGATTGAGGCGGTGCGCCGTCGGCCAGCGACGCCGGTTGTCCAGGAATGGGCGTTTCGTGCCGGCTTTGCGGTTTTGGTCAGCTTCATGCTGCTGGTGACGTTCAACGATCTCGCGTCGTTCGGGCTGTTCGGCAAATGAGGCGTGGATAGAATCGACAGATTGCTTGATTGAAACCGGCGCTTCGGGCAAGGGCGCAACAATATTTTTTCCGATAGCGGGGCCAGAGGAAGGTCGAGAATTTATGAGCAAAACTTCGGTTTCCGGCAAATGGATCGGCGCTTCTGTGCTGGCGGTGATGGTTTCGCTGTCGGCGGTACCGGTTGCCGCGCAAACAGGTGAAGCTTTAACAGCCGCTCCGCAAGACAATGTCATTCGCTCGATCAGCGTTGTCGGCACGCAGCGCCTCGAAGCCGATACCGTCCGTTCCTACATCCGGCTTCGTGTCGGCCAGCAATGGACCCAGGCCGCAGGCGACCAGGCGCTGAAGGATCTGTACGCAACCGAATTGTTTGCCGATGTCAGTGTACGCAACAATGCGGGCGACATAACCATTGAAGTGCGCGAAAACCCGGTCATCAACCGGATCATCCTTGAAGGCAACAAGCGCATCAAGAATGACAAGATTGAACCCGAAATCAAGCTCGCGCCCCGCCAGATCTATTCGCGGTCTAAGGTCCGCGCCGACGTTGCCCGAATCGTCGAACTTTACAAGCGTCAGGGGCGCTTTGCCGCGCAGGTTGAACCCAAGCTGGTTCAACTCGACCAGAACCGCGTCGATATCGTGTTCGAAATTACCGAAGGGCCGAAATCCAAGGTTCGCCAGATCAATATCATCGGCAATGACAAATTCTCGGACGGCAAGCTGCGTGGTGAAATGGTCACCAAACAAGCCCGTCTGACCAGCATCTTTAGCTCGGGCACCAGCTATGACCCTGACCGCCTGGCTTTCGACCAGCAGAAGCTACGCCAATTTTATCTGACTGAGGGCTATGCAGACTTCCGCGTTGTGTCTGCGGTGGCCGAACTGACGCCCGACAAAAAAGACTTCATCATCACCTATGTGGTTGAAGAAGGCGAACGTTACAAATTCGGTGATGTAAAGGTCGATAGCAAGATCCGCGACTTCAAATCGGACGCGCTGACTTCAACCTTGCGGATGAAGAATGGCGACTGGTACAATGCCAAGCTGGTCGAAGATACGGTTGAGGGATTGCAGGAAAGCGCCGGGCTGTTCGGCTACGCTTTTGCCGACGTGAACCCACAGTTTAATCGCGATAAAGAAGCGCTCACGATGAGCATCACCTTCGATATTGCGGAGGCACAGCGTGTTTTTGTCGAGCGTATCGACATCAACGGCAATACCATCACCCAGGATAAGGTTATACGCCGCGAATTTCGCCTGAACGAAGGGGATGCCTTCAACAGCATTGGCGTAAAACGCACCACAGATCGCATTAAATCGCTGGGCTATTTCCAGGAAGATCTTGAGGTTGAACAAGCGGAAGGAAGCACTCCCGATCGCATCGTCCTGACAACCAATGTGGAAGAAAAAGCCACTGGTGAGCTCTCGCTGTCGGCTGGTTTCTCGTCGATTGAGAATTTCATCTTCCAGGGTTCGATCACCCAGCGCAATTTCCGTGGCAAAGGTCAGGAACTGCGGACCAATATCTCCTATTCGAGTTATTCGAAATCGGCCGAAATCGGTTTTACCGAGCCCTATCTGTTTGACCGCTCGATAGCTCTTTCAGGTGACATATTCCGTCGGGACCTCAACAGCTTCAACTTCTTCAACAACAGTCGCAATACGACTTACGAGCAGGCAACCACGGGCTTCCAGCTGCGCACGGGCGTTCCGGTCAACGAGTTCCTCTATTTTCAGGCGCGCTATGGCTTAAGCCACGACGATATCTCGCTTGATCGCAATCTGTTCTTTACGGATCCGGATGGGACGGGCCCGTTGCCTGCGGCTTGCGACCCCGTGCTTGCCGGTCGTTTCCTTTGCGATGCCATCGGTAATCGTTTGACATCGACCTTGGGTTACACGCTGCTTTACGATACCCGTGACAATCGTATTCGTCCGACAAGAGGTCATAGTTTCAGCATAAGCCAGGATTTTGCAGGTCTTGGCGGTGATGTTCGCTATATCAGAACAAGACTGAATGCCGACAAGCACTTCAGAGTAACCGACAGCGGCTTCATTCTGTCATTTTCAGCCGAGGGTGGATATATCCATCCGCTGGAAAATCGCGGCTCGGCTGCGCAAGGTATCGATGATGTCCGCCTGACCGACCGCTTTTATCTTGGCGAACCGCAAATCCGCGGTTTCGACATTCGCGGTGTTGGTCCTCGAGTACAGCGCATCTTCTTTGATGGTGAGATCCAGAACGGTGTGGCGGTCAACGTTCCGCGGCTGGAACGCAAGCAAATCCAGGATGATGCCATTGGTGGCCGCGCCTATTATCTAGGCCGGGCAGAACTGCAGATTCCGCTCGGAAGCGGTGCAAAGGAACTCGGCCTAAGGCCGTCGATATTCATTGACGCCGGTGCTGTTTTCAACGTTACCACGCCACTTTTGCAGACTGTGCAGCAAAAATCGACCGCGACCACCACCACTCCCAGCCTGCCTCTATACTACAATGTGAATACGTCAGGCGCGACGCCAGTTTTGGAGACATCAACCGTAGCAACCAATGCCGATGGCTCTGCACGTGTCCCCGTATTGCAATTCGAAGAACGGTTTTTCGGTGACAGCTGGAAGCCGCGCGTATCGGTCGGTGTAGGCGTGAACTGGAACTCACCTTTTGGTCCGTTCAGAATCGATCTGGCGCGTGCGCTGCTAAAAGAGCCGGGCGACGATACCAAATTATTTACATTCAACGTAGGAACCCAATTCTGATGACAAAGTTTTCCAAGACCGCCTTTGCCGCTTTTATGGCAGGCACTGCGCTTTTTGCAGGTAGCGCGAGCGCTCAGGTCGCAGGCATTGCAACGCTCGATACGACCGATGCTATCATGCAGACCAAGGCATTTTCGCAGGCCTACCAGCAGATCGGTACGACCTATGCGAATAACAGTCAGATGATTCAGACGAAGCGCAAAGAGATTAATGATATCAATGCGCAGCTTGACACCAACAAGGACAAGAATCTGACTCAGGAAGAGCTGGATGCGGCAATTAAGGCAAAGAACCCGTTGCTGACACAGCTTGAGGCTAAAGAACGCGAAATTGCCCAGCTTCAACAGCCGATTGTGACGGCGCAGGCCTTCGCCGTTGAAAGCATCGCCGATCGCTATGCGGCGGCACAGCAACAAGTTGTTACGCAAAAGAAAATCAGCATGATCCTGTCGCCGGAAGCATTCATCTGGGCTCCGGAAGCTGTTGACGTGACCAAAGCTGTCACGGCAGCCATTGATGTCGCGCTTCCGACTGTCGCGATTACGCCGCCGGCAAACTGGCAGCCCAAGCAGTCGACAGGTGCGCTTTATGAACAAATTCAGCAGCGTCTGCTGACCGCCGCCCGTGTGCAGGCGATCCGCAATGCGCAGGCTCAACAAGCGGCCCAGCAGGGTGCCGCACCGGCAACTCCGGCGGCGACCACACCTGCAGCGCCCGCACAGCCCCAACCCGAAAGCCGCTAAATTCAATGAGCGACTTCACTAACTATGATGTCCGGCGCGTGATGGCGGTGCTTCCGCACCGCTATCCGATGTTGCTTGTCGATCGCGTCCAGGAACTGGTTGTGGATGAGCGGATCTCGGCCATCAAAGCGGTGACGATCAACGAAGGCTTTTTCCAGGGGCATTTTCCTGGCCGCCCGATTATGCCGGGTGTGCTGATTGTTGAAGCGCTGGCGCAAGCTGCCGGCGTTCTGGCTATGGAAAGCTTTGGGCTCGCCGGCTCGGGAAAGCTGGTTTACTTCATGGCAATCGAAAATGCCAAGTTCCGCGCTCCCGTGGAACCGGGCTGCCTGCTGACCCTGAACGTCCAGTTCACGCAAAAGCGGCCACGCGTATGCAAATTTGCCGGGCAGGCGCTGATTGGCGATCAGGTCGCCGCTGAGGCGGAATTCATGGCGATGATTGCTGACCCGCCAGCCTGACGCGACGGCTTCCAGAATGCTTGCATTTAGATGAAGGCGTCGCTAAGGGCGGCGCTTCGCAAATCCTGGCTCCGGTCGGAAACCGGGCCGCAAAGGAGAAATGTTATGAAAAACGATATCCATCCCGATTATCACATGATCAAGGTGCAAATGACCGACGGCACCGTCTTCGAAACCCGCTCCACCTGGGGCAAGGAAGGCGATACGCTGCAGCTCGACATCGATCCGACGTCGCACCCCGCTTGGACCGGTGGTCGTGGCACCATGCTTGATTCGGGCGGTCGCGTTGCACAGTTCAACAAGCGTTTCGGTGGGCTTACGCTCAAGAAATAAGCCTTTTGGCCAATGGATTTGAAAGGTGCCGGGTTGACGCCCGGCATTCTTTGCACATAAGGACGCGCCTGCCTTTCTTCAGGCGCTGTGGCGATCGTAGCTCAGTTGGTTAGAGCGCTGGTTTGTGGTACCAGAGGTCGCGGGTTCGGATCCCGTCGATCGCCCCATTTTTTCCTGACATTTATAGCTGACAAAGTGGCTGAGTAATATTATTGCGCAGCTTCGTAATTTCTCGCGACTCGTTAGGAAGCTGTCATGCCTGCGCTCTGGGACTTGCCCGATTTTGACGCCCATGAATCGGTCCATCTGTTCGATGACCCAAAAACCGGCCTGCGCGCGGTGATTGCAATTCATTCAACACATTTAGGGCCGGCAGCAGGTGGCACGCGTTTCTGGCATTATGCTGACCAGCAGGCTGCACTGACCGACGCGTTGCGCCTATCGCGCGGAATGAGCTACAAAAACGCGATGGCGGGGCTGCCTGCAGGTGGCGGCAAAGCCGTCATCCTCGCCAATGCCAATCGCAGTAAGTCACGCGAACTGCTCGATGCCTTTGCGCGCGCGGTCGACTCGCTTGGCGGTCGCTACATCACCGCGCAGGATGTAGGCATGTCGGAAGCAGATGTGGTCACGTTGTCGCACACAACGAAGCACGTTGCGGGCCTGCCGGGGCAGGGTGGTGATCCGGGTCCCTATACCGCACGCGGTGTCTATTTGGGCGTCAAAGCTGCGGCAAAACGCGCGCTTGGAAGCGAAGACGTCAAGGGCATGCACTTCGCCATTCAGGGTGTCGGCAGCGTTGGTGGTGGCCTTGCGCGCTATCTGGCTGCGGAAGGCGCGAGGTTGACGCTGGCTGATGTGAATGCAGATCGTGCTGCGTCGTTAGCCGCCGAACTTGGTGCCGAAACGGTCGCAACAGACGCTATCATGGCGGTTGAGGCAGATGTTTTCAGTCCTTGCGCACTGGGAGCAATCCTGACTGAGACGAGCGTAACGAGCCTGAAGGTCAAGGCTGTCGCCGGGGGGGCAAACAACCAACTGGCCACTGCGAAACAGGGCCGCCAGCTGGCTGACCGGGGAATAGTCTACGCGCCTGACTATGTGATTAATGCGGGTGGTATCATCAATGTGTTGCGCCACATTGATCACGCCGACGATGCGGCCATCAACGCGCGTATCGATACCATTCCCGGCCGACTGCACCAGATATGGGATGAAAGCGAAGCGAGTGGCGATACCCCGGCTGAGGTGGCAGATCGCATTGCTCAGGGACTGATCGGCCGCTGATTTGCCGCCTTAAATGCGGCAAGGCCATAAACGCTTTACCGCATGTTACGCTCTTGTTACCCTCAGTATGCACGCTTTTTGGCGGATATTCATCTGCCAGCAAGGTTCGCCTGAACAGGCTTTTGATGCGTATAAAACGAAGGAGAATAAGATGCGTGTCGCTTCCAAAAGGGCGGGTGAACTGATCCTGCTCGCAACGCTTACGGTTCCCTTTTCAGGAAGCCTCAATGCACAACAACCCAGCTATGACCCTATAGTCGTCGAGGGCAGCCTGCCTGATCCCAGCACGATGGCCAAGGGGCCTGACATCAAAGGCGTGATCGTTGCGCGTACAGGCGAAAAATTGAAGGTCAAAACGGAAGACGGCAACAGTACGATCATTGCCATCACCGAAGCCACCAAAGTGAAGACCAGTTCGGGCCTTTTCGGTGGCCGCAGCAAATTGGGCAATGATGCATTGCTCAATGGCTTGCCAGTGACCGTGAAGACGCTGCAATGGGAAGGCGGGCTGGTCGCCAGCCAGGTCAGTTTCCGCAAAGGCGATTTCAAAACTGCCAACATGATCCGTAACGGCACCGAACAGCAATTTGCCGAACAGACTGCGGCAACAGAGGCGCTGCGCGGGCGCATGGGCGATATCGACAAATATAATATAAAGGGCACCACCAACGTCTATTTCGACACCGGCAGATGGCAATTGTCATCGCAGGCGAAGTCGGAATTATGCGCTGCGGCTTCGGAGGCCGAGGCGACTGACAATGCACTTATGCTGGTTGTCGGTTACACCGATTCGGTTGGCAGCGAGGAGTACAACCAGACATTAAGTGAAAAGCGTGCCAGCAGCGTTATCAATTATCTGCAGCAGGCCTGTCGCTGGAAACCCTATCGCATGCTGACGCCCACCGGGATGGCAGAGTCCGATCCGCTGGCCAGCAACGATACTGAGGAAGGCAAGGCGCAGAACCGCCGCGTTTCGGTCAACATCCTCGTCAGCAAGAGCGTCGACGGACTTTAAATTCTTCAGGGTGGGCTGTTGCCCACCCTGAGATGCCCGAATGAACGCAAGTTCGGGCCAACTTTGCGCCAAATCAATTGGCGCGCCCTTCAAGCAGTGCTAGAGGCGCGGGCGAGTCATATTATATGCATCGCTTTGCAAATCCCGCCCGCTTTCTCGGCATTGCCAAACCGCTGACGCCATTGCTTTTATGGCCCGGCATACTGCTTGTGTTGGGTGCCTGCTGGTGGGGGCTTACACAGGTTCCCGCCGAACGCCTTCAGGGTGAAACCGTCAAAATCCTGTTCGTCCATGTTCCCGCCGCATGGCTGGGGATGGGGGGCTGGACCGGCATTGCGATTGCCAGCATCGTGCAACTGGTTTGGAGGCATCCGCTTGCTGGGGTTTCGGCCAGGGCGATTGCCGTTCCTGGGGCGGTGTTTGCCGCACTTTGCCTGATCACCGGTTCGATCTGGGGGCGCCCCGCCTGGGGTGCCTGGTGGGTATGGGATGGTCGGCTGACTTCCATGCTGATCCTGTTCTTTCTCTATCTCGGCTATATCGCTCTCGCTAACGCATCGAGCGAGAAGGGCAGCGTCAGCCGCACGGCTGCAGTGTTTGGTATCATCGGCGCGGTCAACATTCCGATCATAAACCGTTCGGTGGTGTGGTGGGAAAGCCAGCACCAGAAGGCAAGCATCACGCTGGGCGGTTCGTCAATCGACGCAGCCTATTTATGGCCATTGTTCGCAAGCGCGCTGGGCTTTACTCTGATTTTTGGCGGAGTAGTGCTGATGCGGATGCGTGCGCAGCTTGCGCAAATCCGCATTGAGGCGCGCATGCGCAGGATGGCGGAGGACTGACGCCATGAGTCACGCACCCTTCATCATCGCCGCTTTCCTTGTCACCGCAATCGGCACATTGGCGCTGGTCGCGCACAGTTGGATTGTGATGCGCAAATCGGAAGCACTCGCCGACGATCTGAAGAGCCGGAAATGAAACCCAAACATCAACGTCTTGTCTTGGCTGTTGTCGCTTTGGTTGCCCTGATTGGTGCAGCATTGCTTGCGGCTTCGGCATTGCGTGAAGAAGCCAGCTATTTCTACACGCCGGCCACTTTGGCCAAGGCCGATGTCGAGCCGGGCAAGGCGATCCGTCTCGGCGGGATGGTGCAGCGCGGGTCGATCAAGCGCGATGCAGACGGCTTGACTGTGCGCTTCGTCGTTCAGGATCGCGATGCGACGCAGCCTGTTATGTACAAAGGCATTACCCCAGACCTTTTTGTTGAAGGGTCGGGGGTGGTTGCCGATGGCCGGATGAACAAAAGCGGCATTTTTGTTGCTGAAAGCCTGTTGGCGAAGCATGATGAAAATTATGTGCCGCGCGAGTTGAAGGACATTGATATGTCCACTGCCGAGCACAGCAAGGATACACTCGCGGAATGATCGCTGAATTCGGACTTGCAGCGCTGTGGCTGGCAGCGGCATTCGCTTTGTTGCAGACCTTTGCTGGCATCGGCCATTGGCGTGGTTTTTCACCCGCGCTGGCGTCATTGACCCGGCCGGTGGCGGTGGTGCAGGGATTGCTTTGCCTGATCGCCTTTGGCTGCCTGATCTGGCTTTTTGCTGTTACCGACCTTTCCGTTTTGCTGGTCGCTTCGAACAGCCATATCGACAAGCCGATGATTTTCAAGCTGGCGGGAAGCTGGGGCAATCACGAAGGCTCGATGCTGTTATGGGTGACGGTACTGTCGTTGGCTGGCGCGGCGATCGCGCTGTTTGAAAAACGGCTCGACCAGCAGACTTTGGGTGCAGCGCTTTTTGCGCAGTCACTGCTCGGCCTCGGTTTCTTTGCCTTCCTGTTGTTTTCATCGAACCCGTTTGAGCGGCTGGACCCAGCGCCTCCAGCGGGAGCGGGGCTGAACCCGTTACTCCAGGATATAGGTCTCGCCTTCCATCCGCCGACGCTTTACATCGGCTATGTCGGGCTTTCAGTGGCTTTTTCCTTTGCCGTGGCAGCACTTCTAACCGGTAAGGTCGGACCGACTTTCGCTCGCGCCATGCGGCCGTGGGTTCTGCTCGCTTGGATATTCCTGACCATCGGGATCACCGCAGGCAGCTATTGGGCTTATTATGAATTGGGCTGGGGCGGCTGGTGGTTTTGGGACCCGGTCGAAAATGCCTCACTCATGCCCTGGCTCGCGGCAACGGCCTTGTTACACTCGGTTGCCGTATTGGCGACACGCGATGCATTGCGGGCCTGGACAATCATGCTGGCGCTGGTCGCGTTTGCGATGGCGATGGCGGGGACATTCCTTGTCCGTTCCGGCATCCTTACCAGCGTGCACGCCTTTGCGGTCGATCCGGAACGCGGGGCGTTCATCCTTGGCTTGCTGGCAATCTATGTTGGCGGTGCCTTTGCGTTATTTGGCCTGCGCATCGGCGTGGTGCGAGAGGGCAAAACCTTTGCATTGCTGAGCCGCGAAGGCGCGATTGTCGGCAACAATATTTTCCTCTCGGTTATTCTCGCTATCGTGCTGGTTGGCACTTTATGGCCGCTCGCAGCCGAAGCGATGGGAGACAAGATTTCGGTCGGCCCGCCTTATTTCAACCGCACCACGGTGCCGATTGGCTTATTGTTGATGCTTTTGCTGATTGTGGGCCCATTGTTGCGCTGGCGTGGTGATCTGCTCGCGCGGCACAAGGCTTTGTGGATCCCTGCCGGGATTTTCATCTTGTTGTTCGCCGTGCTGATGGTGACGCAGTCGCAGGCTGGTGTGTGGCCTATCCTGGCATTGTCGCTCGCCGTTGCGACTGCGCTCGGTTCGATCTTGCCACTGGTCGGGCGCAATCTGTTGCGCACCCCATTGTCTGTCTGGGGTATGGCACTGGCCCATTTCGGTTTTGCCGTCAGCGTCGCCGGAATGGCCGCAGAGTCTGGCTGGAAGAGCGAGAAACTTGCGGCAATGCGCGTCGGTGAGACTGCGGTTGTATCCGGTTGGGAGGTCAAGCTTGCTGATGTGCGCCCTGTCGTTGGCGACAATTGGGTAGCGCTCGAGGGACAGATGCAGGTTCGCCGAGGTGGTGACGTGGCCGAAATGCTGCCGCAATCGCGCCAGTTTTCGAGCCCTAAGCAGCAAACCAGTGAGGCGGCATTGCTCACCCGATGGGACGGGCAACTCTACACCGTTATTGCCGCCCCTGCGGAAGGCGATGTGTCTGATCGCTGGCAGGTTCGTCTATGGTGGAAGCCGTTTGTAACTTTGATCTGGTATGGTGGCCTGTTGATCGCGCTCGGCGGAGTGCTTGCCCTGATTGGACGGATTGGCCTGTTCCGCCGCAAGCGTTCGCGCAACAACCCGTGGAGCGGCGCATGAGAAAGAACTGGCTGATCTGGGCGCCGTTGGCGCTGTTCGCCTTTCTTGGCGGCATATTCCTTTACGGCCTCGTCGAACCGAAAGACGAATATGTCCGGTCGAAACTGGTAGGCCAGCCTTTGCCCGAATTTTCTCTGCCTGCGGCAACCGTGGGGGTGCAAGGGCTTGCGAGCCAAGACTTCGCTGATGGTAAGCCGCGCATGCTCAATATCTTCGCCAGTTGGTGTCTGCCCTGCAAGGCAGAGGCACCATTCCTTGAACAGATCAAGGAGGCGGGGGTTGAGATTCATGCCATCGCGATCAAAGACAAGCCTGAAGACGTTGCCGGATTTCTGGCTGAACATGGTAACCCGTTCGTTCGCATTGGTGCCGATATGGACATGCTGATTCAACTTAAGCTGGGCTCGTCGGGTGTACCTGAGACCTATCTGATCGATGGCAAGGGCCGCATCATTCACCAGCATATCGGCGATATCCGAGCCGAACATGTCGCGCCGCTGCTCGAAAAGCTGAAGGAAGCGCGATGATGCGCTTGCTGCTCGCCTTTGCACTTGCGATTTCGCCGCTGCCGTTGTTCGCGCAGGAAGGAGCGCCCCCGCCGCTTGCCAACCAGCAGTTGGCTGATCCGGCGCAGGAGGCGCGCGCGCTTGAGTTGATGCAGCGGCTGCGCTGCATCCAGTGCCAGGGCCAGTCCATCCATGACAGTGACGCGCCGATTGCGGCAGCCATGCGCCATGAGGTGCGCGAGCGGATCAAGGCCGGTCAAAGCGAGGCCGAGATCGAAAGCTGGCTGATAGAGCGTTATGGCGACTGGATCAGCTTTGCTCCACCTGCCAGCGGAGGCGGCTTGATGCTTTGGCTATTGCCAGTGTTGTTACTCGGTGGTGCAGCGCTGGTAGCGCGCGGTCGTTTCAGCAAGGACAGGAAATGAGCGGCTGGATAGTCATGACCGGGATGGGGCTTGCGTCTGCGCTCGCCATTCTTGCCTTTGTCCAGGGGCGCCGACAATTGTGGCAGCCGATAATGACTACGATTATCCTCGCAATGGCAGGCTATGCCTGGCAGGGGCGCCCGGAATTGCCATCGGCTCCAGCCCAACCAATTGCTGCGGAACAGGGTGCTGCCGAGGCGCTGCTCAAGATGCGCAGCGATATGGACCAGAATTATGGTGTCGCAAAAATGTGGCTGGTTACGGCTGACGGCTTTGCCCGGGACGGAAGCTATGCGGCTGCTTCAGGCTATATCCAGGCTGGGTTGCGTGAGCATCCCGAAAATGCCGATTTATGGTCTGCTCTGGGTTTGGTGCTGATGCTGGCTGCCGACGGTGAACTGACGCCGCCCGCAAAGCTTGCCTTTGACAAGGCCCGCCAGTTGGCTCCGAACCTGCCAGCGCCTGATTATTTTGAAGGATTGGCAGCCTTGTTTGACCGCAAACCAGATGTGACAATCGGCAAGTGGAAGCAGCTTCTCGAGCGTGCGACTCCCAACGCCAAATGGCGTCCGGCGGTTGAGTCGCAACTTTCTGGGCTTGAGTCGCTGCTCGCAGGTGCACCGCAAGCACCTGCTTCTCAAAAATAAGTATGTATAACAGATATTTATATCTTTCGTATTTACAACGATAGTGCGTTGTTTGGGCTATGATGGCGTGCTATCGGCGCGCGCTGCGCTCCGAATAGAGTGAGATAGCCGATCAATTCGCCTTTGGGGGGCGCATGGCAAATAACGAAACCGAGATTTCCGAGCATCAGCAGCAACATGTAGGGCATGGCCATAAAAAAGCTTCGCTCTTCACGCTGTGCGTCGGCACCGTTGGTGTGGTCTTCGGGGATATCGGTACCAGCCCGATTTACGCTTTCCGCGAAACATTTGCCGGTCACCATCCGATCGAGCCTGATCCGATGCATATTACCGGCGTGCTGAGCCTCGTCTTCTGGTCGATGATGCTGGTGGTGACCTTCAAATATGTCTTCACCATCATGAAGGCGGACAACAAAGGGGAGGGTGGTAGCCTCGCTCTACTCGCGCTGATCAGCCGCAAGACGCAGGGCGAGAAATGGACCGCGCCGATCATCATGCTCGGCGTGTTCGCGACTGCACTATTTTACGGCGATTCCATGATTACGCCTGCCATGTCGGTGTTATCTGCAACCGAAGGTCTCAACTATGTCCACCCTGGCTTCAAAAGTTGGGTGATACCGATCGCGCTTGCAATTCTGGTAGGCTTGTTTGCGATACAGGCGCGCGGAACGGCGAAGGTTGGTGCGCTCTTCGGCCCGATTATGGTTCTCTATTTTCTGACCTTGTCGGGGCTCGGCCTGATGTATCTGGTCGAGATGCCGGAAATCGTGTTGCACACGCTCAATCCTTGGAATGCGATAAACTTCTTCTACGTTGACGGATTTAGAGCCTTTGTGTCGCTGGGCGCAGTCGTTCTTGCGGTGACGGGCGCGGAGGCGCTTTATGCCGATATGGGGCATTTCGGGCGGCGGCCGATCAAATTCTCGTGGCTGTGGTTTGTGCTGCCTGCGCTGATGCTCAATTATATGGGGCAGGGCGCCATGATCCTGTCGATGAGCCCAGTTGAGGCTCAGGCAGCGATCAAGGATCCGTTTTTCCTGATGCTGCCTGACGCCCTGCGTCTGCCCATCGTCTTCCTTGTTATCCTAGCGACGATCATCGCAAGCCAGGCGGTAATATCGGGCGCCTTCTCGCTGACCCAGCAAGCGATCCAGCTTGGCTTCATGCCGCGGTTGCGAATCCTGCACACTAGCGAGAGCGAAGCAGGGCAGATCTATATCCCGGCGATCAACTGGGGCCTGATGATCATGGTCATCGTCCTCGTTCTCTTCTTCCGTTCGTCGAGCAATCTCGCGGCCGCTTACGGTATCGCTGTGACGGGCGCGATGTTCATCGATACCTGCCTGATATCGGTTGTTCTGCTGAGCCTGTGGCAATGGCCGAAATGGAAGGCGCTCCCGATCCTTGCTGTCTTCTTCATCGTCGACATCGCCTATTTTGGCGCCAATCTTCTCAAGGTACCGCAGGGCGGCTATTTTCCGCTGCTGATCGGCCTCGTCATATTCACGCTGTTGACCACCTGGTCGCGCGGTCGCGCACTGATGCGTGAACGCATGGCCGAAAGCACGATGCCGATGGAAATCTTTATCAAGTCGGCGAGTGGCAGCGCCCAGCGGGTGCCTGGAACCGCAATTTTCATGGCTTCGACCAGCGCAGGTGTGCCGTCCGCGCTGCTGCATAACATCAAGCACAACCGCATTCTGCACGAACGCGTCATCATCCTCACGGTGGACATTGCCGAAATGCCCTATGTCGAAGACGACAAGCGCGTCGCTTGCAAGCCTTTGGGAGAGGGCTTTTTCCGCGTAATCCTGCGTTATGGCTTCCTTGAGGAAACCGATGTGCCTGCAGCGCTGGCCAAGGTCGATCTCTGTGGCCCGCCGTTCGACATGATGCAGACCAGCTTCTTCCTTTCACGACAAACGCTGATTGCATCCAAGGTGCCTGGAATGGCGATCTGGCGAGAAAAGGTTTTTGCCTGGATGCTGCGCAACGCGGCGAACGCAATGGAGTTTTTCAAACTGCCGTCGAACCGTGTGGTCGAACTGGGTAGTCAGGTAGAAATTTAGTCCATATCGGAGCTTCGCTTTAAAGCATGTTGCTTCGTCGGGAAAATACAACTAGAACAAAAAAGGAACTAGGGAATCTAGAACTTTGGAACTAAGTCCGCCTTTGCTGCTCTTGTTTGGTATTTCGCAATCTGAAGTGCGATCAAAGTTCGATGCTCTTCTTGCCGATAGTGCGGATATTGTCGTTGACGGGCTTGGCCAAGCCGAAAGATCACGGACAACGCTGGTTTGCGATGGCGTTACTGTTGTTTGCGACTGGAATGTTGGGCAAGGAAATGTGGCTAGTAGGAAGAAGATATTTTCTACGATCAACGACGATATGGTGCGCAGCGCCATGGCGATTTCCTTGCATCCTCATGTAGGCGATGGGCTTAAGATACCGGCAATCGGAAAGATGTTTCTGTCGCTGGGCGCTTCATTCGCCAGACAACTCAGCGCGATTGCTGTTGTCTGGCAACCATCGGCGCTTCAGACCGACACCGACTATTTTGTAGAAGTTGTCGATTCCTACCTATCGGGTGGCGTGTTTCCGGTATTACCGGTTGTCGACTTTGAGTTCGACGATGTCGATAACATGCTGCGATCGAATGGCCTTGGTCTCTTTTGCGGACAGGAGTTTGAGTTCAGGTCAGATCAACTGGAACGCCCGGATTTGGTCCGTAGGGCAATCCGTCTTGCGCACGATCTGGCGATTAATGGCGCTGTTGAGGATGAACAAGATGTGCCAGATATTGAACCTGAATCCGTTATCCATCTCGCGCCCAGTGTTGATGGCACCGTGCTGCATTGCCGGATTAAATCCAATGCGGAGCAAATTGTAACGCTTGGTTGATTGCTTTTCGCACCGCCTGCAATAGCTTGGGATTGCAACAGGGGGTGAGCGCCTATGCCATCGTTTCGTGAAGTGAAAAGACGCGTCAGGGTTCCGGGCTTTCACTGTCACCATATCATTCCGGTCGAAGTTATTGAAAAGCGCGCATTTCGAACTCTTTTTGGCAATGTGCGTGCGATGGGTTTCGACTTTGACGATTTCCATCGGAATGGCCTTTACCTTCCATGCACTGAACAAAATGCCGCAGCCTTCGGCTTGCCGCTGCACCGAGGGCCACATCCAGTTTACAACCAACTCGTCAGCGAGTGCATAGCCGCGCTGGAAAAGTTGACTCGTCACGCCCAACTGCTCGAACTGCATAATCTGCAAGATACGCTGAAATCAGCATTGCGAAATAACGAAGTTCCGCTCCGAAAGGGCAGACGCAATCCGGCGAACTCTGATCTGGATTTCGAGTCGGTCGAGATCGCTGCCTATCGTCTCTGGAACCTGCTTCCGTCGCATTGAGGCACCTTCTGTTGCGCTTTTTTCTGGACGTTTGAAATTTTGTGTGAAAAGGCGCGGGCATCATGAAAGCTCGTTCGCTCTCGCTTCTTCTTCGACTTACGCGCCCTTAGGCGCGTGAATGCATCCGGCTGTGTCCGGAGCCGCCCGGCCTAAGGGTTACAACGAAAACCAGAACCGGAACATGAGGTGCCACTGCGCGCCCAATATATTGAGAAATAAGATGCTGAACGATCCTTCCCGCAAATACCGCGCATTTCCGCAAATCGATTTGCCTGATCGCCAATGGCCCAGCCGAACGATCGACAAGGCACCGCGCTGGCTCTCGACAGACCTTCGTGACGGCAATCAGGCGCTCATCGACCCGATGGGCGCGGAGAAGAAGAACCGCTTTTTCGATCTGCTGGTCAAGGTTGGCATCAAGGAAATCGAGGTCGGCTTCCCGTCCTCGGGTGCCACCGATTTCGATTTCATCCGTGAACTGGTCGACGGAGGTCGTATTCCGGACGATGTGGCGATCCAGAGCCTGACGCAGTCACGCCGCGATCTGATTGAAAAGACGTTCGAGGCGATGGCCGGTGCCAAGACAGCGATCGTTCACCTGTACAACGCAGTCTCGCCGGCTTGGCGCAATATCGTGTTCAATCTCGACAAGCCGGGTGTGAAAGCCATCGCTATCGAAGGCGCGCAGATCCTAGCCGAACAGGCAGCGAAATATCCGCAGACCGATTGGCATTTTGAATATTCGCCCGAAACCTTCTCGACCGCCGAACTCGATTTCAGCCTCGAGGTGTGCTCGGCCGTGATGGATATATTGAAGCCGACAGTTGACAAGCCAATCATCTTCAACCTGCCAGCGACGGTCGAGGCGGCGATGCCCAATATCTATGCCGACCAGATCGAATATTTTGGGCGCCATATTCCGAACCGCGATGCAGTGGTAATCAGCCTGCATACCCACAACGACCGCGGTACCGGCATAGCGGCTACCGAGCTCGGCCTGCTTGCGGGAGGCGACCGAGTTGAGGGTTGCCTGTTCGGTAATGGTGAACGCACCGGCAATGTCGATCTGGTTACCGTCGCGCTGAACATGTACACGCAAGGGCTGCATCCCGGCCTCGATTTCTCGGATATCGACGAAGTCATCCAGACGGTAGAATATTGCAACCAACTGCCTGTCCATCCGCGCCATCCCTATGCGGGCGAGCTTGTGTTCACAGCTTTCTCGGGCAGCCATCAGGATGCGATCAAAAAGGGCTTTGCGCATCAGGCAAAGCGCAATGACGAGATATGGGAAGTGCCCTATCTGCCGATCGATCCTGCCGACCTTGGACGCAGTTACGAAGCTGTCATTCGTGTCAACTCGCAGTCAGGCAAGGGTGGCGTCGCTTGGGTGCTCGAGCAGGATTATGGTCTGAAGCTTCCCAAGAAGATGCAAGCCGATTTCTCGCGTACCGTGCAGGAGCTTTCGGACACGACCGGTCGTGAACTGACCTCAGCGGATATCTGGGGTGCATTTCAGGATCGCTATTTCATCTCCAAATCAGGGCGTTTCGAGCTGTTCGACTATGCCGAAAACCATTCCGGGACGGACCGGATTTTTGTTGGCAAATTGAAGGTGGACGGGGAGTTCCGAAGCCTTTCCGGACGCGGTAATGGCCTGATGTCGAGTGTGATTGCAGCGCTCGCTGATCATGGCGGGCCGGAAATGGATATTGTCGATTATAACGAGCATGCCATTGGCCATGGTGCAGGAGCGCAGGCGGCGGCCTATGTAGAATGCCGTACAGCGGATGGACGCAGCCTTTTCGGAGCAGGCATTGACACCGATGTCGCTACGGCAACCGTGCGTGCGCTGTTGAGTGCTGCAAACGGCATTTGACAAGGGCAGGGCGTTACGCTCTTTACGGCTTAAACAAGTGATTAAGCCTTAGGAGTTGCCGATGTCTTTGCCTGCCATTTTTGATAATCTCCGCTTGCCGGTGATCGGTTCGCCGCTTTTCATCGTATCCGGACCCGAGCTGGTGATTGCGCAGTGCAAAGCGGGCGTTGTCGGCAGCTTCCCGGCGCTCAACGCACGTCCGGCGAGCCAGCTGGACGAATGGCTGCACCAGATCACCGAAGAATTGGCGGCGCATAACCGCGACAATCCGGATCGCCTCGCGGCGCCTTATGCCGTCAACCAGATCGTGCACCGTTCAAACAACCGGTTGGAAGAGGATATTTCGATCTGCGCCAAATGGCAGGTGCCCGTGACTATCACCTCGCTCGGCGCGCGCGAGGATCTGAACCAGGCAGTCCATGCGTGGGGTGGTATCACGCTGCACGATGTGATCGATGATCGCTTCGCGCACAAGGCCATCGAAAAGGGCGCAGATGGCCTTATTCCGGTAGCCGCTGGCGCTGGCGGTCATGCAGGCACAACTTCGCCCTTTGCTCTGATGCAGGAAATCCGCGAGTGGTTTGATGGCCCCGTCGCGCTGTCGGGTTCGATTGCACACGGCCAATCGATCCTCGCTGCACAGGCGATGGGCGCCGATTTCGCCTATATCGGCAGTGCGTTTATTGCGACCAAGGAAGCCAATGCGGTTGAGGGCTATAAGGAAAACATCGTCGAAGCGAAGGCGAGTGATATTGTTTACTCAGACCTCTTCACCGGCGTGCATGGAAACTATCTGCGCCAGTCGATCGTCAAGGCTGGCATGGATCCGGACAACCTGCCCAAGGGCGATATCAGCACGATGAACTTCGGTTCGGGCGGCAACACCGAAGCCAAGGCCTGGAAGGATATCTGGGGTTCCGGTCAGGGCATCGGTGCGGTCAAGGAAGTTCAGTCGGTAGGGGACATGGTCGACCGTCTGGAGCGCGAATATCGCGCTGCTAAGGAGCGGCTCGATGGAGCCTATCGCAAAGGCTGGTGATGCTGCGTATCGTCGAATTTCGGGACGATCTTGCGCCGCTGTTCCACGACATCAACGAAGAATGGATCAGCAGCATGTTCGAGATGGAGGATGTGGATCGCCACGTCCTCCAGAATCCCCGTGCGACGATCATCGACAAAGATGGCGACATATTATTTGTCGAGGTTGAGGGCAGGGGGATTGTTGGTGCCGGAGCGCTTAAATGGTCTGGCCCCGGCCAACTCGAATTGACCAAAATGGGTGTGCGATCGGACCTGCGAGGATTGAAAGCGGGTGAGTTTCTGCTCAACGCCCTCGTAGAACGGGCTGCTACGATGGCACCCGAACGGCTCTATTTGCTTACTAACAAAAAATGCGAAGCCGCTATTCATCTGTATGAAAAATGCGGCTTCGAACATGATGCGGCGTTGCTTGCCGAAGCGCAGCACCATTATGCGCGCTGCGATGTTGCGATGACTTATCGAGGCTGATCAGCCTTCCTTTTCAAACGCCACGCTGATCCGCAGTTTCACATCGTCGCCGACCATCGGGACATATTTGGTCATGCCCCATTCGCTGCGTTTGATCGTCGTCGCGGCATGAAAGCCGACAGTTGCCTTCTTGCTCATTGGGTTGTTGCCTGCGCCTTCGAAACGGGCTTCAAGTTCGACCGGCTTGGTAACGCCCAGCATGGTGAGATCGCCCTTGATGACGGCCTTTTGCCCGTCGACAGTGACGCTGGTTGAAACAAAGCGCGCGCTCTCAAATTTCGCGACGTCGAAGAAATCGGCGGTTTTAAGATGGTCGGTCAAGCCTTGGCTCGATGTTGCCACCGATGCGATCGGGATGGTGACATCCACCTTTGCCGCTGATGGATTGGCGGGGGCGATCTGCAACGTGCCTTTGATGTCGCCAAACAAACCAAAATAGTCGTTGAAACCGAAATGGTTGACCTGCCAGTTGACCTGCGTGTGCCGGCTGTCGACAACATAGGTTCCGGCGGCGACGCGTGCAGCATCAGCAACCCCCGGAAGCTGCGGAGCGGCATCCTGCTGCGCCAACAGCGGTGCCGCGAAAATGAGGGGCAGGGCGATCAGGAATTTGCGCATTTTAGGCTCCAGTAAAAAGGGGATGAGGCATTTGCTGCCCCATCCCCCAAAAATGTCAATTGCTAAGCGGCAAAGCGCTTAGTTCTTGGCTTTGTCGACCAGCTTGTTCTTGGCGATCCACGGCATCATCGCGCGCAGGCGGGCACCCGTTTCCTCGATCGGATGCGCCGCTGCGGCCTTGCGCGCAGCCTTCAGTTCAGGCTGGCCGGCACGGTTGTCGAGCACGAAGTTCTTCACGAAACGGCCTGATTGAATGTCTTCCAGCACCCGCTTCATTTCCCACTTGGTTTCCTCGGTTATGATACGCGGACCCGTGGTGATGTCGCCATATTCGGCGGTGTTCGAGATCGAATAGCGCATATTGGCGATGCCGCCTTCATAGAGCAGGTCGACGATCAGCTTGGTTTCGTGGAGGCATTCGAAATAGGCCATTTCAGGCGCGTAACCCGCCTCGACCAGTGTTTCGAAACCCGCCTGGATCAGGTGGGTGATGCCACCGCAAAGCACGGCCTGCTCACCGAACAGGTCGGTTTCGCATTCTTCACGGAAGTTGGTTTCGATGATGCCCGAACGGCCGCCACCGACGGCGCTGGCATAAGCAAGCGCTACATCATGCGCGTTGCCCGATACATCCTTGTCGACTGCGATCAGGCAGGGGACGCCGCCGCCCTTTTGATATTCGCTGCGCACGGTGTGGCCGGGGCCCTTGGGCGCGATCATGATCACGTCGAGGTCTGCGCGCGGCTCGATAAGGCCAAAGTGGATGTTCAGGCCATGCGCGAAGGCGAGGGCCGCGCCCTGCTTCATATTGGCGTGCAGATCGTCCGCATAAATGGCAGCCTGATGCTCGTCTGGCGCGAGGATCATCACGACATCAGCCCAAGCCGCCGCATCAGCGTTCGAGAGCACCTTGAAGCCTGCGCCTTCGGCCTTGGCAGCAGTTGCCGAACCGGGGCGGAGTGCAATCGCAACTTCCTTGACGCCGCTGTCGCGCAAATTCTGCGCATGGGCGTGGCCCTGGCTGCCATAACCAACGATAGCGACCTTCTTGTCCTTGATCAGGCCCAAGTCGCAATCTGCGTCGTAATAAACCTTCATGATATTCGCTTTCCTTTTGTTCGTCGCCCCAGCGCAAGCTGGAGCCGTTGCAAGTTTATGCAGCGGGTTCTGGTGAAACCGACTGCGGCCCCTGCCTTCGCAGGGGCAACGTCTGATCTTCTAACTCGCTTCGCTGCCGCGCATCAGCCCGACTATGCCGGTGCGACCAACCTCGACCAGCCCCAGTTCGCGCATCAGCGCGACGAAGGTGTCGATCTTGTCCGGCCCGCCGGTAATTTCAAAAATGAAGCTCGAAACAGTCGCATCAATCACACGTGCGCGGTAGATATCGGCAAGGCGCATTGCCTCGACGCGCTTGTCACCGGCTCCTGAAACCTTGACCAGCGCCAGTTCGCGTTCGACATGCGGACCCGCATCAGTCAGGTCGGTAACCTTGTGAACCGGCACCAACCGCTCGCATTGTGCGATGATCTGGTCGATCACTTCGGGCGGCCCCTTGGTGACAATGGTTATCCGGCTGATCGCATGGTCCTCCGAAATGTCGGCGACGGTCAGGCTGTCGATATTATAGCCGCGCGCAGTAAACATCCCGGCGATGCGGGCAAGCGTACCAGCTTCATTGTCGACAGTGAGCGTCAGCACGTGCCGCTCGGCGAATTCTTCCTTGATATGCATGTCTTACACCAGCGCCTTAGCTTCGTCGTCCATTGTGCCCGAAACTTCGTCGGAGTGCAGGATCATTTCGGTATGCGCTGCACCGCTGGGGATCATCGGGAAGCAGTTCGCTTCCTTGGATACGCGGCAGTCGAACATCACCGGCCCGTCATAGGCCAGCATTTCGGCAATGGCATCGTCGAGCTTCGCCGGATCGTCGCAACGTATGCCTTTCCAGCCATAGGCTTCGGCAAGTGCTACGAAATCGGGTAGACTGTCTGAATAGCTGTTCGAATAGCGGCTTTCATAGGTCAACTGCTGCCATTGGCGCACCATGCCCATCCATTCGTTGTTCAAAATGAACACTTTGACTGGCAGGCGATACTGGCTGGCGGTGCCCATTTCCTGGATGTTCATCTGGATTGAGGCTTCACCGGCAATGTCGATCACCAACGCGTCCGGATTGCCCATCTGTGCGCCAATCGCTGCCGGTAGGCCATAGCCCATTGTACCAAGACCGCCGCTGGTCAGCCATTTGTTGGGCGCATCGAAATGGAAATGCTGCGCGGCCCACATCTGGTGCTGGCCGACCTCGGTGGTGATGACCGGGCTCTTGTCCTTGGTCAGTTGATACAGCCGCTCGATCGCATATTGCGGCATGATTTCGGACTGGCTTGCCGGATAGTTGAGCGAGCCGACCGAGCGCCAGCCCTTGATCCGCGCCCACCATTCATCCAGCTTTTGCGGCTGCAGTTTGCGGCTGTTCCAGATGGTGATCATCTGGCGGATCGCCTTGCCGACATCGGCGACGATGGGCAGGTCGACGCGCACAGTCTTGTTGATCGAGCTGCGGTCTATGTCGATATGAACCTTTGTGCTGTTCGGCGAGAAGGCGTCGAGGCGGCCCGTAACGCGGTCGTCGAACCGCGCTCCAAGGCACAGCATTACGTCGCACTGGTTCATCGCCATATTGGCTTCATAGGTGCCGTGCATGCCGAGCATGCCCAGCCATTGTGGATCGGATGCGGGGAACGAGCCTAGACCCATCAGGGTAGAGGTTACAGGTGCGCCGCAGAGCGCCGCCAGTTCCCGTAATGCTGCGCTGGCATCGGGGCCCGAATTGATGATGCCGCCGCCGGTGTAGAGGATCGGCGCCTTGGCTTTGGCGAGCAATTCGACTGCCTGCGTAATTGCGGCAAAATCGGCGTCGCCAGCCGGGACATAGCGTTTGGCGGCATTGTTGCCATGACGATCAAATTCTGCAGTAGCGACCTGCACATTCTTTGGAATATCGATCACGACCGGGCCCGGACGACCTTGAGTTGCAATATGAAATGCCTCTGCAACAACGGCACCCAGTTCAGCCGGATCCTTCACCAGATAATTATGCTTGGTGCAGTGGCGGGTGATGCCGATCGTGTCGGCTTCCTGAAAAGCATCCGATCCGATCAGATTGGTTGCGACCTGCCCGGTGATGCAGATCATCGGGATCGAATCCATGAAGGCGTCGGCAATTCCGGTGACAGCATTGGTCGCGCCAGGGCCAGAGGTGACAAGAACAACACCGGGCTTGCCGGTCGACCGGGCGTAGCCTTCGGCCGCATGCGCAGCGCCAGCCTCATGGCGCACGAGGACGTGGCGAATCTTGGGATGCTGGAAAAGCGCATCGTAAATCGGCAGCACGGCGCCGCCGGGATAGCCAAATACGGTGTCCACGCCCTGTGCCAGCAAGGCTTCGATCAATATGTCTGCGCCGGATTTTTCGGCCACTTTTTCTGTCCTTCAAACAAACGAAGCCCGCCTATTGCTGCATCGCAACAAGGCGGGCAAGTGCGGGCTGTTACGGATTAGAAAATGGCATGTCAACAGTTAAAAATGAAATAATATTTCAATTATATCAAAGTCAGCAACATTATATGCCTCCGTCCAGCGCGGCCATTGCGCCGGTGGTTGGTTGCGAAACCAGGTATATTGCCGTTTGGCATATTGGCGCGTCGCCGCCTGACCTCGGGCGACGGCCTCCTCCAGGGGAATTTCGCCCCGAAGCATGGCTGCAATTTCAGGAACGCCGATCGCTCGCATTACCGGTGCATCGGCAGGCAGATTGAGCGCCAGCAGCGCCTGTACCTCGTCAATCGCGCCGCGCTCGATCATTTGTGCAAAGCGCAAGTCGCACCGTGCATGCAGCCAATCACGCGGGGGAAGGAGGATAAGGGGGTGCAATTCCACGTCGTCACCTATTCCACCCTCGCGTAGCGCACGCCATTCGACAACGCTCTTACCAGTCGAACGCATGACCTCGAGCGCGCGTTTGATCCGGCTGTCGTCATTGGGGGAAAGCGCAGTCGCGCTGGCGGCGTCAATTTCGACCAATGCCCGATAGGCCTCCGCTGTGGGCAGGGCACGCACAGCACTGCGCACTTCGGGGTCGATATCAGGTATCGGCGCAATGCCATCGAGCAGTGTGCGCAGATACAAGCCCGTCCCACCGACGAGTATCGGCGACCGATCCTCGCTCCACGCCGTCTCTATCTCGCGCTTTGCATCCTGTGCCCAACGCGCCGCTGAGCACGCCTCTCGCTCATCAAGATAGCCGAACAGCCGGTGCGGCGCGCTTGCCATTTCCTCAGCACTAGGCTGCGCACTTAGGATCGAAAGATGTGCATAGACCTGCGCACTATCGGCATTGATAATCGTCACCGGACGTGAGTGCCCGAGCCGCAACGCCAATGCGGTCTTGCCGCTGGCCGTTGGACCGGCAATAAGCGCCAGTCTTTTGCCTCTCGGCCTTTTTTGCGGATTCGTCATGTTGTCAGCTTCTTCCACAAATGTCGCCACACTGATAGCGGCAGATCATCTGGACGCGGGAATGTTATCCGAGGCGGCTGATCGTTTGCGCGATGCCGGGTTGGAGCCGGGCGAGCATGACTGGCTGGAACTGGGCATCGCCGTTGACCTGCAATTCGAAGGAAAGATTGAAGCCGCGCGTGATGCCCTGCGAGGCGTCGAAAACGTCGTGGACGTCAGCGTTCAGCCCTCCACCAACCGCCGCAAAATGCTGCTGGTGTCGGATATGGACAGCACGATCATCACCGTCGAATGTATCGACGAGCTGGCCGACTATGCGGGAATCAAGGCGGAAATTGCGGAAATCACCGAACGTGCGATGCAGGGCGAACTGGATTTCGAGGGAGCCTTGCGAGGTCGGGTGGCGCTGCTGAAAGGGCTGCACCGCGATACCATTCAGCAATGTATCGACGAACGCGTGCGGCTAACACCTGGGGCAGACATATTGCTGAAGACGATGCGCAGCTGGGGTGCGCATGGCCTGCTGGTATCAGGCGGCTTCACCGATTTCGTGGCTGCTGTGGTCGATATGGCCGGGTTCGACAGCATGGCGGCCAACCAGCTTGGTATTTCCGGTGATTATCTGGATGGAACCGTTGACGGTGAAATTGTCGACGCCCGCGAAAAGGCGCGGCAATTGCATCAGGCCCGTCAGCAATTGGGCGTTGCTCCCGAACTGGTGCTGGCAGCGGGCGATGGCGCGAACGACATGTTGATGGTCGAAGCCGCCATTGAAGGCGGCGGTATCGGTGCCGCTTACCGTGCAAAAGCTGCATTGGAAGCGAAGGCAAATTTTGCAATCCGCCATAATGATTTGACTGCCCTGCTGTTTGCGCAAGGTGTGCGACGGACCGAGTGGGTTATGGGTTGATGAAGACGCGTGGCGCGCATAGGTTTGTCGGCATGAACTCCAAACTGATCCTTCTCCTCGCTCTTGTTCCGCTTTCGGCCTGCAAGTCGCTCGAACAGCCGCAATCAAAGGCCGATGCACGTGCAAATATGGCCGCGGTGTCGTTGCAATATACCGATGGCTCCGGGACCGCTAAATTCCTGCAGGAAAAGGGCGGAGTGCGCGGAAAGCTGTGGCTCCAAGTACCCAGAAAAGGTAGCTATGCGATGCATGTGCATGCGGTGGGCAAATGTGAAGGGCCTGATTTCTCAAGCGCAGGTCCGCACTGGAACCCCGAAGCCAAAAAGCACGGGCTGCACAATCCGGCCGGGCCGCATAAGGGCGATTTGCCCAATATCGAAGCCTATTCAGACATCAATGTGGTTGTCGATTTCTTCCTACCCGATGTGCGTCTGATGGGGGAGGGGGGAATGCTCGATACGGATGGCGCAGCCTTGATTGTTCATGAGCGTGGGGATGACAATATCACTGATCCAAGCGGAAACAGCGGCAAAAGGATAGTTTGCGGCGTTATAAACGCAGAGTAAGCGTTAGCTGAGCTTGTCGGCGTACAACAGCGATCCGGGGGCAAGTCGCGACAGCACTTGGCCGATATCGTCGAATGAAAAGGCGAAGCAACCCTGGCTTCGTCCGACTTTGCCTTGCGTCGCAACCATTGATTGGCTGACATAGCGGGCAGGGTGGATGACGATGGCACGGTTTTCGGCCTGGTCATTTTCGGGATCTAGGCCGATCAGACGGCGCGACGCGCCATATTTACCATAATAGGTTTCACCGATCAGATAAGCGCCTGCTGACGTTGCTTCCGAACCCGGGATATTGGAGAATTGCTGCAAGCGACCGCTATGCGTGCGGTCGGAACCAATGCCGTGCGATACCAACAGCGTCGTGTTGGTGCCGTCTAGCATGTTGAACAGGTGAAAACGCGGCAGACCCGAAGGCTGCGAAAAATCGGCAATCGCCAACAGGTCACGGCTGAAGATCTTGTCACCATGTTTGGCAAGCGCCGCACCTGCGCGTGCGAGCAGGCGAGGATCAAGTTCAACGGCGTTCATCGACTGCGCGCGCGCGCCTGCAAGCGGGACCGATGCACATGCAAGTCCAGCCCCCGTTAACGCGGCGCGTTGTATGAAATGACGGCGACCCAGCTCTTTCATTTCCTTAGATCTAGGCGACATGATTTAACAATTGAAGGAGCGTGCGTGCGTTTCAACGCAAATTAACGGCATTTCGGCTTGCCAATTGCCGCTTTGGGCATTTGTCATTTTCGTCCATTGGTCGCAAATCAGGCTGGAATTGCGCCGATACCAATTGATTTTGGCAATGATTTTCCGCATATCTCTACCACTTTCGTAATAATGTGAAGCAACAGGGATAAATGATGTTTGTGTTGAAGACGCGCGGAGTGGCATTGGGCGCTCTTGGTTTGCTGCTGGCTGTTCCCGCCGCAGCACAAACGCCTGCAGCCCAGAATCCGGTTGCGCAGGAGCCCGCTGCCCAGCAAACACCGGCCACCGAACCGGCAACTGCTGAACCTGACCCAGCTGCATCGCCCGCCGTCGAACCCGTCACCGCGCCGGCGATCGTGCCAACTCCCCAACCCGAGCCTGAGCCTAAGCCCAAACCGATAAAGAAAGGGCCGCCTGACAGTCTGAAGCCCGGCCAGTTCGTATGGGAAAGCCGAGAGGCTTATGCAAACCCGCTGCGCATGGTCATCGTGCTCGATATCCAGCGCATGTATGTTTTTGATGGCGACAGCCTGGTCGGGTTCACAACGGTTTCTACCGGCAAGAAGGGCAAGGAAACGCCGACGGGCGTATTCAAGATTCTGCAGAAAAAGGTCTATCACGAATCAAATCTCTACGCGAACGCGCCGATGCCGTTCATGCAAAGGCTGACGTGGGATGGAATTGCGCTCCATGCGGGTCACAATCCCGGTTATCCAGCGTCGCACGGCTGCATCCGATTGCCGAAAGTTTTCGCAGAGTCGCTGTATGGCGCGACCGTTATGGATGGCGAAGTTGTGATCCTTGAAAGCTTGAGCAACCCGAGGCCCAAACCGCAACCAGCTCCCGCCCCGCCTATGGAACCAACACCTGTTGCGCCGGAACAGCCTGTTCAAACATCGCCGCTGACGACTGCTTGAATTGCATCCAAGTTTCTCGCTTGCCGTAGCGGCATGGAGGTTGACGTTTACGCTAACGTAAACTAGTATCGCTTTCGCCTGTCAGGGAGAAGGTGGCGCGGGAATGAATAATATATTGGGAAACGGAAAACCGGCTGACGCCACGATCGAGACGCCAGATGCGCTCGGTCGCGAAAGCTATACAATTTCCGATCTGTCGGCCGAATTCGATGTGACGGCCCGTGCGCTTCGCTTCTATGAAGATCAGGGGCTGATTTCACCCGAGCGGCAGGGGCTGGCGCGCATTTACTCGAAACGTGACCGCGCCCGTCTGGCGTGGATCCTGCGGGCGAAGCGGGTGGGGTTCAGCCTTGCCGAAATCCGCGAAATGATAGATCTTTACGATCTGAACGATGGTCGCAATGTCCAGCGTCGCGTCACCATTCAGAAGTGTCGCGAACGGGCCGAGTTGCTGAAAAAGCAGCGTCAGGATCTGGATAGCGCGATTGCCGAATTGAATGATTTTGTCGCCTTGGTCGAACGGGTCGAGGCGGAAGAAAGCAAGGCCGCTTGAGCTGCCATAATTTGAAAACCAGAGGACGTTATGCCGCAATATAAAGCGCCGGTGCGCGACACGCTTTTCATTCTCAACGAAGTTCTGGGCATTGACAAATATGCCAATCTGCCGGGCTTTGAAAATGCCAGCGCCGACATGGTCGAGGCCATCCTGACCGAGGGGGCGAAGTTCGTCGAGAACGAATTATTCCCGTTGAACGCGGTTGGCGACAAGCAGGGTTGCACCCGTCATGCAGATGGCTCGGTGACGACACCTGACGGCTTTAAGGAAGCTTATAAAGCCTATTGCGATGCAGGCTGGGGCACGCTTTCTGCGCCGGTCGAATATGGCGGGCAGGGGATGCCGCATATCCTGTCAATGGCATTCGAAGAATATATGGCAAGCTCGAACATGGCCTTTGCCATGTATCCCGGGCTGACCCATGGCGCAGTTTCGGCAATCCTCGTCAAGGGCAGCGACGAGTTGAAGGCGATCTATGCGCCCAACATGATCAGCGGCAAATGGACGGGCACAATGAACCTGACCGAGCCGCATTGCGGCACCGATCTGGGCCTGATCCGCACCAAAGCCGTGCCCAATGGCGATGGCAGCTATGCAATCACAGGCACCAAGATATTCATTTCGTCGGGCGACCATGACCTGGCAGAAAATATCATCCATCTGGTGCTCGCGAAGACTCCTGATGCTCCTGACAATGTGAAGGGCATATCGCTTTTCATCGTGCCCAAATTCCTCGTCAACGAAGATGGCTCGCTGGGAGCGCGCAATCCGCTGGGCTGTGGCTCGCTCGAGCATAAGATGGGCATTCATGGCAACGCGACCTGCGTTATGAACTATGATGGCGCGACCGGCTATCTGGTGGGTGAGGAGAATAAAGGCCTCGCTGCGATGTTTATCATGATGAATATTGCGCGTCTGGGTGTCGGCCAACAGGGTCTTGGCGTAGCAGAAGTGGCTTATCAGAATGCTGTGCAATATGCGCATGATCGCCGTCAGGGCCGCGCTCTGACCGGGCCGCAGGATCTGAACGAGAAAGCCGACACGCTGTTCGTCCACCCCGACATCCGCCGGATGCTGATGGATTCGAAGGCATTTACTGAAGGCATGCGCGCATTGTGCCTCAATGGTGCGCTTTTGGCCGACATCATTCACAACGGCCAGACTGAAGAAGAGCGCACGGTTGCTGACGACCTGCTCTCGCTGCTTACCCCGGTTATCAAGGGCTATGGCACCGACAAGGGCTATGAAGTCGCGACCAATGCACAGCAGGTCTATGGCGGCCATGGCTATGTCGGTGAATGGGGCATGGAACAATATGTCCGCGATGCCCGCATCACGATGATCTACGAAGGCGCCAATGGCGTGCAGGCGATGGATCTGGTCGGTCGCAAGCTGGCCCAGAATGGCGGGCGTGCAGTGCAGGCATTTTTCAAGCTGGTCGATGATGAATGCGCCGCTGCCAAGGGCAGCAAGCTGGAAGATTTCGCAGCCCGCCTCGAAAAGGCCAATGGCGAACTTAAGGCAGCGACGATGTGGTTCATGCAGAATGGCATGGCCAACCCGAACAATGTCGGTGCCGGTGCGCATCATTATATGCACATCATGGGCATCGTCGCACTGGGCCTGCAATGGTTGCGCATGGCGACTGCTGCCCAGGCCGCACTTGACGCCGGAACGGGCAATGCAAAATTCTATGAAACCAAGCTGGTGACCGCACGCTATTTTGCCGAACGCTTCATCCCCGATTGCGGTGCGCTGCGCCGCAAGATCGAGGCAGGAAGCGAAGCGATCATGGCACTTGAGCCGGAGATGTTTGCGGTAGCCTGATATGGCAGCAAAGCAATCCGCCGATATTGTGCCTGTCGTTGAAGAGGGACGCAATTGTTGGCGGATTGCTCGCGCAAACCGTGTTTCGGTGGTGGTCGATGCCGCCGACTATTTCCACTATGTCCGCGAACTGTGCGAGGACGCGCAGAACCTGTTACTGTTCGTCGGCTGGGATTTTGATTCCCGCATTTCGCTTGAGCCTGGTGACCGGAGCAGGCGCGCACGCCTTTCGGGCTTTTTCCTGCGGCTGGCGCGCCGCAACCCACGCCGCCGCATCGCGATCCTCAAATGGCGGTTCGGGGCGCTCAAGCAATTTCTGATTCCGGCAAGTGCATGGACATTGGCGCGTTGGGCTGCGACGCGAGCGATCGAATTTAAGTTTGATGGCGCGCATCCTGCCGGATGCAGCCATCACCAGAAAATTGTCATAGTTGACGATTGCCTCGCTATATGCGGAGGGATCGATCTGGCATCGGGCAGATGGGACACGCCTGACCATCTAGATGATGATCCCAAACGCTTGTTGCCCAATGGAAAGCCGCATGCGCCCTGGCATGATATTACGATGCTGATGGACGGCGATGTTGCGGCTGCGCTGGGTGAGTTAGCGCGCAATCGCTGGGATATTGCAGGGGGTAAGCCTTTGCCGCCGGTCCAGACCATCGAACCGCAATGGCCGGAAGATGTGCCGGTGCTGTTCGAAAATGTCGACCTGGCTATCGCCCGGACCCGAGCGCCTTATGGTAACGTAGACGAGGTGCGCGAGATTGAAACGCTCTATCTCGACATGATCGCCGCGGCGCAAAAGTTCATTTATATTGAGAACCAGTATCTTACCTCGGCCAAGATCGCGGCCGCTATAGCGACGCGTATGGGGGAGGCCAATCCTCCCGATATCGTCGTCGTCATGCCGCGTTCGGCGGAAGGCTGGCTTGAACAGAAGGCTATGGATGCCGCGCGGGTGCAACTGGCGCGGGCCATTGGCAAGGTCGACAAAGGCGATCGCTTCCGCATCTATGTGCCCGTTACCAAAGGCGGCACCGACATTTATGTCCATGCCAAGCTGATGATTGTCGATGACCGGATATTGCGGATCGGCTCGGCCAATCTCAACAACCGCTCGCTGGGGCTGGATAGCGAATGCGACATGGTGCTCGATTGCGCGCTACCTGCCAACAAGGGTTCGGAAAAGGTGATAGCAGCGCTGCGGACTCGCTTGTTGGCGGAGCATCTCGGCGTCTATGAAAAGGTTGTCGCGGAGGCATTTGCTAGATCCGGCTCTCTGGTCGACACGGTGGAGGCGCTGCGTGGGGAGGGCAAGACGCTCGAACTGCTCGACCTTGAAAAGCCGGGTCCGCTCGACAAGCTGATTGCCGAAAATGAATTGCTCGATCCTGAGCATTCAGAAGGCTTTCTAGAACCGCTGCAGCAGCGCGGATTGCGCATGCGCTGGCACGAGGGTCGCGCGCGGATTACCAAAAGGCTGGCCCGACGGAGAGCGACCAGCCGTTAGGCTGCGCCGGACACACGACCGGTTGAGTGCGACGGACGGTTAGGCTTCCCGCACACACCAGTCGACGCTTGGTGCTGGTCAAAACGCATCAATGAT